>Ga0208198_1000132_pt1 | contig 91444 bp, 86 predicted proteins | sample AD_JPNTR2_MetaG_FD_184446 | JGI IMG/M metagenome (GOLD analysis project Ga0208198, IMG submission 184446) | Active sludge microbial communities of municipal wastewater-treating anaerobic digesters from Japan - AD_JPNTR2_MetaG (SPAdes) (version 2) | ecosystem: Engineered > Bioreactor > Anaerobic...
CGCCGACGTACCTATCTCAAATCGCATCCAGATCCGATCCGCTTGGAATAAAAAAGAAAGGACAGTAAGACAATAAAGCCATCGCCATGACTTGACGGCCCCCATAGAAGGGCTGGAACGGTCGCAGGCCTTCCAGCCGTTCCCGGCGGGAAGGTATCGTTCCTCAACCATTCCCGCCCTACAAAAGCCCAAAGCAACGAAATTGCTGGGCGTGCATTGCGGAACTCAGGTGAATGATTTAGGCAATGATGGTGCCAATGCGGTGCTGGAGGTGTCAGCCGCAGGCGGATCCGCCTATGGAGGAAACGCGAGCAATCAGGTGATTTGGGCGTGGGTGAATGCGCCGGGGCTGGATCAGCCGGTCGAGCGGATTGCGTTCATCAACGGCACGCCGCGGACCCGGCAGGTCTTCCATGCCGACGGCCTCGGTTCAATCACGGCGCTGACGGACGAGAGCGGCGCGACCGTCCAAACCTACACCTACGCCGCCTTCGACAGCATCCGCACCCAAACCGGCACCGACCCCTTCCTCGGACTATCGGTGACGGTGGCATGCGCACAAGCCCGACGGCATCTTTGGATTGCATCGGCGGGGGGGCTCTGGCATAGTCCGCTGCCGTGTTCGTCAACGTGGCGGCACGCGGCATAAGGAGTCTGGAAATGGCAGAACTGAATTACGGCTTGTCGGAAATGGCGTTGGAAATCCGGGGCATGATGCGTGAGTTTGCGGAGGCCCGGGTCAAGCCGGTGCGGGCGGAGTTGGATGAAAAAGGGGTGTTTCCCACGGAGTTGCTGCGGGAACTGGGGAAGATGGATTTGATGGGGCTGTATATCCCGACGGAGTATGGCGGGACGTTCGAGGGTGACAGCATGCCGCATATTGTGGCGGTGGAGGAGCTGAGCCGGATTTGCATCGGCGTGTCGGTGTCGTTTGCCGCCAACGGGTTGGGCGCGGACCCGATCCTGCTGGGCGCCAGCGATGAGCAGAAGAAAAAGTTCCTGCCGCCGCTGGCCAGCGGCGAGAAGTGGGCGGCGTACGGTTTGACGGAGCCCAACGCGGGGTCCGACGCGGGTTCCATCCGCACCACGGCGGTCAAGAAAGGCGACAAATACATCCTCAACGGCACCAAGCAGTGGATCACCAACGGCGGCGAGGCCGACATTTATACGATTTTTGCGGTGACGGACAAGAGCCGCGGGGCGCGCGGCGTGAGCTGCTTTATTGTGGAAAAAGGCACGCCGGGGTTCTCGTTTGGCAAAAAGGAAGACAAGCTGGGCATCCGCTGCAGCGCGACGCGCGAGCTGATTTTTGAAGATTGCGAAGTGCCGGCGGAAAACCTGATTGGGCGCGAAGGCACCGGTTTCATTTGGGCGATGAAGACGTTTGACGTGTCGCGGCCGGGCATCGCCGCGCAGGCCATCGGCCTGGCGCAGGGGGCGCTGGACGAGGCCGTGGCTTATGCCAAGGTGCGCGAGCAGTTTGGCCGGCCCATCATTGCCAACCAGGGGTTGAGCTGGATGCTGGCGGAAATGGCCACCAAGGTCGAAACCGCCCGCGCGCTGACCTACGCGACGGTCAAAACCATTGATAGCGGCGCGAAGGACATCTCCAAGTTCTCGGCCATGTGCAAGATGTATGCCTCGGATATCGCCATGCAGGTGGCCACGGATGCCGTGCAGGTGTTCGGCGGCTATGGCTACATGAAGGAATATCCGGTCGAGAAAATGATGCGCGACGCCAAGATTTTGCAAATCTACGAAGGCACCAACCAAATCCAGCGCGACATCATCGGGCTGGCGCTGAACAAGGAATACGGCGCGGTGGCCAAGAAGTAGGCCGCGGTTCGCGGCGCCAAGGCACGGCGGTTCCCGCCGGGAGGAGAGGTCAATGCACATTGTGGTTTGCGTCAAGCAGGTCCCCAACACCACGCAGGTCCGGATCAACCCCGAAACCAATACGCTGGTGCGCGAGGGGGTGGAGTCCATCATGAATCCCTTCGACGAAAACGCGCTGGAAATGGCGCTGCAGTTGAAGGAGCAGCACGCTGGCACCAAGGTGACCGTGCTGACGATGGGCCCGCCGCAGGCCGCCGAGGTGCTCAAGGAGGCCGTCGGGCGCGGCGCGGATGCCGTGGTGCTGCTGAGCGACCGGGCGTTCGCCGGTTCCGACACGTGGGCCACCAGCTACGCGTTGAGCATGGCCATCCGCCAGATGGAAAAGCCCGACCTGATCCTGTTCGGCAAGCAGGCCATTGACGGCGATACCGCGCAGGTGGGGCCGGGCGTGGCCGATTGGCTGGACCTGCCGTGCATCGCCTACGCGCGCAAAATCGAAGTGACGAATGGCGTGGCGCAGGTGGAGCGCGCCTACGAGGACGGCTACGAAAAACTGGAAGTGGCCCTGCCCTGCGTGCTGACCGTGCTCAAGGAGGCCAATGTGCCGCGCATGGCTTCGCTGCGCGGCAAAATGGCGGCCAAGAAATTGAGCATCGTGCCGCTGACCGCGGAAGGGGTGGGCGCGGACCCGGCCAAGCTGGGGCTGAATGCCTCCCCGACGCGCGTGGTGAAGATTTTTTCGCCGCCGCCCAAAACCGGCGGCGTGAAGTGGCAGGGTGAAGAGCCCGCCGTGATGGCGCAGCGCCTGGCGGATGTGCTCCGCGAACGCAAACTGATTTAGGAGACGGCAACCATGGCCCTGAAGATTGATTTGGATTTGTGTACCGGTTGCGGCGCGTGCGTTGCCGTGTGTCCGTTCTGCGCGCTGACCCAGCGGGCGGAAGACGGCAAGGTGGAAGTGAACGAGGCCTGCACGGCGTGCGGCGCGTGCGTGGAGGTGTGCCCGGTGGGGGCGCTGGCCATCGAGGTTGCTGAGCGGCAGGTGTCCGCCGAGGAGCAGGCGGCGTACCGCGGGCTGTGGGTGTTTGCCGAACAGCGCGCGGGCCGGATTCAGGAAGTGGCGTTTGAGTTGCTGGGCGAAGGTCGGCGCTTGGCGGACAAGCTGGGTGTGGAGTTGAGCGCAGTGCTGCTAGGTCACCAGATTCAGGCGGGCGCGTCCGCACTGTTTGAGCATGGCGCGGACAAGGTCTATGTGGTGGACCACCCCGCGTTGGCGGCCTATACGGCGGAGCCGTACTCCGAGGCCATGAGCGCCCTGATCAAGAAATATAAGCCGGAAATTGTGCTGGCGGGGGCCACGAGCATCGGGCGCGGATTCATTGCCCGCGTGGCGATTCAGGTCAGCGCCGGATTGACGGCGGATTGCACCGAGCTGGATGTGGATGTGGAAAAGCGCTTGCTGCTGCAAACCCGCCCGGCATTCGGCGGCAACATCATGGCGTGCATTATCTGCCCGGATCACCGTCCGCAGATGGCCACCGTGCGGCCCAAGGTGTTCAAGCAGCCGACGCCAGTGGCCGGGCGGACCGGGGAGCTGATTGTGGAGCCGTTGACGTTAAAAGACCCGGTGGTGAAGGTGCTGGAAGTCGTCAATGCCATGGAAAACGAGGTGAATGTGGCCGGCGCCGAGTTCATCGTGACCGGCGGGCGCGGGCTGGGTTCCCCGGAAAACTTCAAGCTGTTGGCGGAGTTGGCGGAGGCCCTCGGGGGCGCCGCCATCGGCGCCAGCCGCGCCGCGGTGGATGCCGGCTGGATTTCCAGTTTCCATCAGGTGGGGCAAACCGGCAAAACCGTCCGGCCCAAGATTTATATCGCCTGCGGGGTGTCCGGCCAGATTCAACACTTGGTCGGCATGAACAGCAGCGATACGATCATCGCCATCAACAAGGACCCCGATGCGCCAATCTTCGGCGTGGCGGATATCGGCATTGTGGGCGACTTGTTCCAGGTGATCCTGGAGCTGATCAAGGCGTTGAAGCGCTAGACCCGGCGGCCGGACGCGCTCCCGGATTAAGGAAATACTTCTGTCTTTTGCTTGCCATGGCAGGGCTTTCATGGCACAAAGTTACGAAATTGTTTGGGTAAGGCAGAACCTCCGGAACAGGGAGAGACCAATGATGCGAACAGCAAGTGGGATACTGGTGGGGCTCGTCATTGCGCTCAGTTTGAGCGCTTGCGCGTCCTGGAATGTTGATGTCAGCAAGTTGCAGTTGGGCATGGAGCCCGAAGCGGTGCGGGAAGCCATCGGCAAGCCGTTCACGGTTCGCGCCTCGAAAATCTATAAGGATCAGGAGTACGCCGAGGTCTGGGAATACCTGCCGCCGGCGTTCACTTGGACGCCCAAGACCTACTGGGTGTATTTCCAAAATGGCAAAGTGGTGCAGTGGGGCGAGCCGGGCGATTTCTCGGGCTCCACGGCCGCCGCAGTTCGCGAATATAACGCCAACAAGAGCGACCGGTAGACGCCCGGTCACCCGCCGGGCAGGCTGATGGCTGAGCGCCGGGTCTGCGGCGGGTGGATGTGCTCATGCGCGAGGCGGCCCAATCCAAGGCAGGGGGGTATCCCGTGACCACACTGCCCTGTGGTCACCGGCGTTGGGCAGGATGGGGTCTTCGTGCTGTTTTGGCTCTGGCGGCGTTGTTTTTCTGGCCGGGTGCGGGGCTGGCGCAAACCATGCGCGTGGGGAATCTGGACCTGACCTTGGTCGGCACGTTAAGTTTGGCCTACGACAGCAACGTGGATGACATCTATCCGGATGACGAAAAGCCCGGCATGATCAAGGACGACTTCTATCTGATGCCGAGCCTGTCCATTCAGTCGCAAACGCTGACCATGTGGCCCCGGATCACCTTCAACGTGTCGGGAATGATTGGTTACGAAGATTATTTCCGCCGCAACGATTTGGACACCGAGGTGTATAACGTGGCCGTGAATTTCCAAACCGCACACCCGCGCCTGACGCTGGGCGGAATGGTCAGTGTGGATTATTCTGTGGATGGGATTGAAGACCAATACGTGCCGGGCGGGACCAGCCGTGATCCGGTTTTGACGTTGGACGCCAACGCCTTCGCCAATTGGAACTACCGGATATTGCGCCTTGAGTTTTCCGAGGAATATAGCCGCGAAATGCACCGTTTTGAGCAATATCAAGCGGGCGATCAGGAAGAAATTACCACGACGGCCAGCATCTTTTTGGATGTGTTCCGCTGGGGCAGTCTTTTTTACACATGGGAGCGGGTGGTCACCACCCAGTTGCAATCTGAACAGGAAACCACTGAAATCACCCAGACATTCGGCATTGATGGCAGCATCCCCGTGGATATTTTACGGCGGCCCAAGATCACCTATCAGTTCGGCTTCAGCTATGAAGATGAACAAGTGGATCAGACCGCTGGCCGGGAGGAGCCGACCTGGGAGCCAACGCATTCCATCACCGTGTCGGATGAATTTGATTTGTCCAAGAGCATCCACCTGTCACTTTCGGCCACATGGGAAGATACGTGGGAGAACAGCACCCCCGACTTCGCGTTGCCCGGTCAAAATAAAGATAACGAAGACGACGAGGTGACGTTCCAGTACAACATCAAGCTTACTCAGCTCCTCGGCCCGCGCGCGCAGCACTCGCTCACCTTCACCCAAGAGCCGGAAGCCACCTTTGGGTCGAACAGCGATACCGAGTCCACCACTTACGGTTATGATTTCTCGCTACGGGACCTGCTGGTATATGGGTTGAACTTCAGCTTTTCAGCAGTCTATGAGTTGGAGACACCGCTTGGAGTACCCCATCCGGAAACTGAAAAAACCACCACGATTACGACCGGGCTGGATCATACCCGGCAGCTATCCCGCAAACTGTCGCGTAATCTGTCGTACGTATACACGTGGGAAAACTCCAATTTCCATCACGGTGGCGCCAACGAGAAGCATCTCGTGATGTACACGCTGATTTACGCGTTTTAGCCGCGCGTTTCTTTGGCGGCGCTTTTAGTGAAATCGGGCATTGTCTTGCCCTCTCGGGTCGGGTAAGTTTTTGGCATGAAATCTGGCCTGTTGTCTGGACTTGCGATGGGGGGATTAGTGGCGTGCCTGTGTGCATTCGCCGGGGGGGCCTATGGTGCCGGCGAAACGAAGCCCAAAGCGGGAGCCGCGGAGGGGGGCGGCCGCCGGATCATGGCCGGGGACCGCCTGAACATTTCGGTTCGCGAACAGCCCGACATGAATCGGGTTTATGCTGTCGCCGGCGACGGTTCCATTGATGTCGGATTTGCCGGGCGCGTGGTGATTGCCGAGTTGACCGCCGACGAAGCGGCGCGCCGCCTTGAAAGTGTGCTGGAGGATCGTTACTTCAAGGAAGCCAACGTCACCATTTCCGTGGCCAACTTTGTGGAAGGCGATGTGTTGCTTACTGGCGCGGTGCAGTCGCCGGGCAGCATCCCGTTTCGTGGCGACTCGCTGTTAACGCTGATGGAAGCCATTACCCGGGCTGGCGGCCTCCGCGAAGATGCCGCGGGAGACCGGGTGCGCATTCTCCGGTGGACCCCCGGCGGCAGCATGGAGCGGCAAACGGTGGAAGTGAATGTCCAAAAAATGTTGACCACGCTGGATTTTTCGGACGATCAGTACTTGCGTCCGCGCGACATGATCATTGTACCGGCGCGCGGTCTGGAAGAGGGGCGCGATGAATTCCTGGCGTTGGGGGAAGTGGGTTCTCCAGGGTTCCATCCGTACGTTCCCGGGTTGGACATCATTAAAGTTGTCACCATGGTTGGCGGACTGGGCGAGTTTGCCGACTGGAGCGGCGCGCGGATTCTCCGGCCGCGGGCCAGTGGTGAATATGCCTTGGTGCCTCTGAATCTGGACCGGCTCTTCGGCGCGGCGGACATGACCATGAATCTGCCCGTGCAGAAGGGCGACATATTTTTCATTCCGTCGGTTCGCAATCAAGTGCGCGAGTTGGTGTATCTGCTGGGCGAAGTCAACCAAAGGGGGGCCGTGGCGTTGAGTTCGGGGCCGCAGGCCACGGCGGCGCGGGTCATTTTGAGCCAGGGCGGCATGACCCAGTTTGCCAACCCCAGCAAAGTTCAAATCCAGCGCACGGCGCCGGATGGGAGCAAAAAAACGATGCTGGTGGATGTGGGCCATATCTTGAAAGAAGGTTCGTTTGAAGAGGATGTTCCCCTGCAGGATGGCGATGTCATTATTGTGCCGGAGAAAGGGTTGTTAGGGCTGTAATCATGCGCGATATGATCCAACGACCGACCACCGGCAACACCCCGCCGCCCCCTGAAACGGGACCCGCGGAGTCCGCGCCCAAGGGCTTTGACATCCGCAAATATTTTTACATCATCACCAAGCGCCTCTGGCTGTTGCTGCTGTGCTTCATGACGGCCATTGTGATCATGCTGATCACCATGGCGCGCCAAGTGCCGGAATATCAGGCCACCTGCAAAATCCTGCTGACGCGTTCGGCCGTTTTGCCGGCCAACCTGCAACGGCGCGAAGCAGAAGCCGTTGGTGGCGATTACGCCCAAACACAATGCAACGTGATTCGCAGCCGGGATGTGCTGCAAACGGCCCGCGCCAAGCTCGGAATGCCACCGCAGGAATTCGGGGAAAAGTTCCGCGAACTCTCGGTGTACCCGCTGTGGCAAACCGCGATCATCGCCATCAGCGTGACCGGCTTGGAGCCCGGTTTTTGCGCGGATTATGCCAATGCCATTGCGGATGCCTATTTGGAATACAAGTCGGTGGAATACGACGGCAGTTCGCAAAACACGGTGGATAACCTGTCGCGCCAAGCCCAGGATCTGGCGGAAAAGATTGCGAGCATGGAAGGCAATTTGTTGGCGTTCGTGCGCGAAAATAGCGTGGTTGGCATCCAGGAACGCGGCAACGTGGCGGCGAATCTGCTGGCCCAGCTTTCCAAGCAGGCGGCGGAACATCGCACTCAGCGCATGTTGCTGGAAGCGCAGCAACCGCTGCTCAATCAGGCACCGGACGAAGTCGTGCTGGCCATCTTGGAATACGGCCTGCCGGCGCCCGCGGTGGAGGTGTCCAAGGGCGGTTTGCCGGCCGGCGACAGCCCGGCCGTGGATAGTGCGGAGAGCCTGATTGAACACGGCGTGGTGGCCCCGCCACAATGGAGCACGCTGAAGCGCGAAAACTCCATTCTCGAAGCGCAACTGGTGGCCTACCGCAAGAAATATAAGGACGAACATCCCCTCATTCAGGAAACCCAGCGCAAGCTGCAGGCCAACGAAGACGCGTTGAAGGTGGAAGTGCAATTTGCGCTCAAGCAGTACTACTCCCAACTCGAAGCCTTGAGCATCAAGGAAAAGGCTGCGCAGCAGGTGGAGCAGGAGTGGGAAGAGCAGGCGCTGGAGATTGATCGCAAGCAAAAAGAGTACGAAGGCATTCAGCGCAATCTCAAGCGGTTGCAGTCGCTGTACGATTTGATTTTCAACCGGCTGCAGGAAATAGATATTTCGGCGGGCATCCAAACGGAGTCCGTCAAGATTCTGGAGCGGGCGCTCGCGCCAGGCAGTCCGTTGAAGCCACGCAATATGCAAAGCCTCTTTCTGGCGGCTTTGATCGGTTTGGCCATCGGGTTGGGGCTGATCTTTTCGCTGGAATTCATGGACGATTCCATCCGGTATCCCGAAGAAATTGGGAAGGCATTGGGCGCGAACTTCCTTGGTTTGGTGCCCACGGCCCATTGGCGGCAGGAAGATGACTCGTCGTACTGGCTGGGCAACGTGGATCCGGCGAGTGGATTTGCCGAGTCTTATCGTAACATCCGTTCGGCCTTGCTGCTGAACCCGACGGGCCGCCCGTTCCGCACCTTGACGGTGATTTCATCCGTGCCCAAGGAAGGCAAAACCACCACCAGCGTGAATCTGGGCACCAGTTTCGCGCAGACCGGCCACCGGGTGTTGATGGTGGATGCCGACTTGCACCGCGGCGGTCTGCATCGCTTCTTCGGATTGCAGGCGGGCCGCGGCTTGAGCGAAATATTGGCCGGCCAAACCACGTTGGACAAAGTGGTTCAGCACACCCCACAAGCCGGCCTGGACTTGGTCGGGACGGGAACTTTCCCGACGAACCCCGCGGAATTGGTCATGCGTCGTGAAATGCGGGAATTCTTGGCGGAAGCATCGGAGAAATATGACTTGGTGATTTTGGATGTTCCGCCGGCGTTGGCTGTCTCGGAATCCACCGTCATCGCCGCACAAACGGATGGCGCGCTGTTGGTGGTGTGGGGCGGGCGGACCTCACGCAAACTGGTGCAGGCTTCCATGCGCCAACTGTTGTCGCGCGGCGCCAACGTGCTGGGGTGCGTGCTGAACAACTTGGATTTGACCCGCATGGGCAACTACGGCTACTCCAGCTACTATCACTATTACGGTTATGACTATCGCTACGAAGAGGACACGTCGCCTGTGACACCCGGCGCCGGCCCCGCCGCAAGTTCTTGAAGATGGATGATTAGGAGAATGTGACTTGGTGGTGATTTTTCATCGCGGGGTGCAGGTTTCCAGCCGGCATTTGTTTCTGACGATTGGCGACTGGCTGGTCATCATTTTGGCCCAACTCGCGGCGGTATTTTTGCGCCTTGGTTTTGCCGATGGCGGCACATACATGGTGGAGAACTGGGGCTCGCTCGTCAGTTCGGCGCTCATCTATGGCCTCGTGTTTTACGCGGGCGGGATGTATGAGCCGCCCACCCGCAGCCGGCGGTTCGATTTTGATTTTCTGCCCTTGATTGTCACCGGCATTGCGGCTGGCATTACTGGCTTGGTGTTGTACACCCGCCCACAGATGGTCTTGGGCCGCGGCATTTGGGCTCTGTCGTCGGTGCTGATTTTGATCCTGACGTACCTCTTGCGCCGCGTATTTTTGGCCCTGATGCGGCGCGGTATTTTTCTCAAGCAGGCGCTGGTGTTGTGCGACCATCCCGACCGGGCTGCCGAACTGCTGCAGTTGGTTGAAGACCAGCCGTTCTCTTTCTATCGGGTGGCGGGCCTGGTGGTGTGCGGAACAACGCCGGCTTCCGCATACACCGGAAAAATGCCGGTGCTAGGCACCTTGGACGACTTGGACCGATTGGTCGCGGAGCGCGAGATTGCCGTGTTGCTACTTTCGGTGTCGGTGATGCGGAGCCGTGAACTCCTCGCGCGGCTGCGCCCGCTGCGGTACATGGGCGTCGAGATCATGGACTATGTCTCGTTGTCGGAGGAGTTGGCCCAAGAGATTCCGCTGGCTCACATCAACGATGAATGGCTGATGACCGCGGCGCTGAACAGCTCCGTGATTCAGATCCGCAAGGTCAAACGGGCAACCGATATCGTGGTTTCGGTGTTTGGGTTGTTGCTTGGGCTCCCGCTCATTGTGTTGGCGGGGATTTTAATCAAACTGACCTCGCCCGGCGCGGTGGTTTACCGGCAAACCCGGCTGGGGCTGGGGGGGAAGCCCTACGTGCTGTACAAGCTGCGCACCATGCGGATGGATGCCGAGGCGCAGGGCGCGGTCTGGGCCGGCCAGCGCGACACCCGCGTGACCAAGGTGGGCTACTACCTGCGCAAATGGCGCATTGATGAAATCCCCCAGCTCTTCAATATCCTCAAGGGCGAAATGAGCTTGGTTGGGCCGCGCCCCGAGCGCCCGGAGTTCACGGAAAAGTTGGCGCGCTTTATCCCGTTCTATGACGAGCGCCACTTGGTGCGGCCCGGCCTGACCGGCTGGGCCCAGGTGCGCTTCCCCTACGCGGCAAGCTTCGAGGCCGCCGCGCGCAAGCTGCAATTCGATTTGTATTACATCAAGAACATGGGCTTTTTGCTGGACGTGTCCATCCTGTTACGCACGTTCAAGACCATTTTGGTGGGCCTGCGCCACGAAGGCGACGGCAGTTTCCTGCCGGTTGACGATAAATTGGAAGACCTTTTGGCCGGCACAAACTTGCCGGAGGGTGGCGAATCCGAGGGAGAACAAACATGAGTATTGCCTGTGAATTTGATTATGCCAAGCCGGACAGCCTGTCCGCCGCGCTGCGCCTGCTGGCCGCCCAGCCGGGGCGTGTCCCGCTGGCGGGCGGCACCGATCTGGTGGCTTGGCTGCGCGATGGCGCAGTAAGCCCCGCGTTTCTGGTGGACATCAAGGGCCTGCCCGAATTACGCGGGATCCGCCTGAAAAATGGCCGCCTATGGCTGGGCGCCAATACTACGTTTGCCGAGATCATTGAGTCGCCGCTGGTGCGGAAGCACGCGCCGATTTTGGTGGAAGCCGCCGGCATGGTGGCCTCGGTGGGGGTACGCAACCGCGCCACCATCGGCGGTAATATTTGCTCCGCGGTTCCCTGCTGCGACAGCGGACCGGCCCTGCTGGTATATGAAGCCACCGTGCACGTGGCCACTCGGCAAGGCGCCAAAAATATTCCTGCCACCAAATGGTTCTTGGGCCCGCGCCGCACCGCGTTGGCCAAGGGTGGTTTGGCTGTCGCGATCAGTTTGCCGGTGGGCAAACACGCCGGTGCTTTTGCCAAACTGAAACGCTATCGTGGCGAAGATTTGGCGCAAGCCAGCGTGGCGGTACGGGTGGATGCCCGTGGCGAATGGCGCGTGGCCTACGGCTCCGTGGCCCCCACGCCCATCCGCGGCCCCAAGGTGGAAAAAGTGCTGCGCGGGCAGAAAAATCCTCCCGTCGAATTGTTGCAAAAAGCCCGACCGTTGGCCGAGGCGGAGGTGGCGCCCATTACGGATATCCGCGGCTCGGAGGTGTATCGTCGGCTGATGATCGGCATCATGCTGGAGCGCACGGTAGAGCTGGCTACCGCCCGCTTGGCGGGCCGCGGCGCGGACTATGGCATCAATGTTCTGGAGGAAGCGTGCTCATGAAAGAAATCACCATCAACTTGAATGGCGCGGCCCGCCGTGTGGCGGTGGCACCAAACGAAACCCTGCTGGATGTTTTGCGTGGCAAGCTAGGCATCAAAACGCCCAAGGAAGGCTGTGGGCGCGGCGATTGCGGCGCGTGCACCGTGCTGCTCGATGGCAAGGTCGTGCGCAGTTGCCTGATCTTGGCGATCGAAGTGGACGGCCAGTCCGTCACCACTCTCGAAGGAGTGGGGCAGCAGGGCCCGACGGCGTTGCAGCAGGCGTTTGTGGCCAATAACGCGTTTCAGTGCGGATTCTGCACGTCGGGCGTGGTGTTGGCGGCTTCCGCATTGCTGACGGAAAAACCGCAGCCCACGGAGCATGAAGTGCGCGAGGCGCTGGCCGGCAACCTGTGCCGCTGCACCGGCTATGAGCCCATCGTGAAAACCGTGCTGGACGTTGCCCGGAAAACCGGACGCAAGTCCGCCAAGCGGAGGGCCCGGTCATGAGTAAAACCGAAGTTGTCGGCGCATCGCCCGTCCGCGTGGACGGTTTCGCCAAAGTGATGGGCGCGGCCCAGTACACCGATGATCTGGATTTCGGCCCCGGCCTTTTGCATGCGGTGGTGGTCGAAAGCACCAAGGCCCACGCCCTGCTCAAGAAGGTGGATGTGTCGGCTGCCGAGAAGGCGCCCGGCGTGGTGCGTGTGGTGACCGGCAAGGATTGCCCGCACAAGTTTGGGCTCTATATGCAGGATCGTCATATTTTCGCGCAGGACCGGGTGCGGTTTGTTGGCGAGCAAATTGCCGCGGTGGTGGCGGAAACGCCGGAAGCTGCCCTCCGCGCAGCCAAGCTGGTGCAGGTGGAATATGAACCTCTGCCGGCCATTTTGAGCCTGGGCGACGCCCTCAAAAAAGACGCCGTGCTCTTGCACCCCGAATTGGGTTCCTACCAGCGCGTACCGTGGTTTTTCCCGCGGGCGGGCACGAACATTGCCCACTGGCGCAAAACCCGCAAGGGCGATGTGGCCAAGGGCTTCAAGCAGGCGGACTTCATTTTGGAAGACACCTACACCGTGCCGCGCTACGCCCATTGCCCCATTGAACCGCACGCGGTGACCGGCCTGTTCGACTTGTCGGGCCGGCTCACGCTGTGGGCTTCATCGCAATCGCCTTTTGCGCAGCGCAACGTCATGGCCATTGCCCTGAAGCCGTTCGGCCTGTCGCACAAGGATATTCGCATTGTGACGCCGTATGTAGGCGGCGGCTTTGGCGGCAAGGCGGGCGTCTCCATGGAAATCATCGCCGCGGTGCTGGCCATTGTGATGAAGGGCCGCCCAGTGAAGCTGAACTGGACGCGCGAGCAGGAGTTCATGAACACCTCGCAGCGGCAGGGCGTGATTGCCCGCATCAAGCTGGGTGTGAAAAAGGATGGTCGAATCACTGCGCTGGAGCACACCCTGCACTGGGATGCGGGCGCGTCGGCGGAATACGGCGCCAACGTGGTGAATGCCGTTGGCCTGTCCGCCACGGGGCCTTACCGCGTGCCCAACGTCAAGATTGACTCGGTTTGCGTGTACACCAACATGCCACCGTGCGGAGCCTATCGCGGCTTCGGCTATTCCGAATTCCACTTTGGCCTCGAGTCGCACATGACCCGCGTGGCCAAAGCCATCGGCATGGACCCGGTGGCCTTCCGCAAACTCAACGCCATTCGCGAAGGCGACACGCTGGCCTACGGCGCGCACATGAACGCCGGCGATTTGCACGGCGCCATTGACCGCGTGGCCAAGGAAATCCAGTGGGGCAAAGCGGTGCGCAGCCAAAAGCGCAATATGGCCATCGGCAAAGCCGTGGCCTGTTTCTGGAAAGCGCCGGCCATGCCGCCGAACGCGTCCTCGGCCGCGTTTCTCAAATTCAACGAGGATGGCTCGCTGAACTTGAGCGTGTCCGGCATGGAAATTGGTCAGGGATTCCTGACCGTCATGGCCCAGATTGCGGCGGAAGTGCTCACGGTGCCGGTGGCGAAAATCCGGGTGGAAACACCGGACACCGACCGCAACCCCTACGAGTGGCAGACCGTCGGTTCCCACGTCACATGGAGCTGCGGCAACGCCGTGCGCGCCGCGGCCGAAGAAGTCAAAGCCAAGATTCTGGCCACCGTGGCTCGCGCCAAAAAACTCAAGGTGGCGGATCTGTATCTTGAAGACGAGTGCGTCAAGAGCCGCCGCGACAAAGCCTTCAGCCTGCCGCTGCGTTCGTTCGTAATTGACGGCATCATGCGGCCCGCGGGCAACTTCATTGGCGGCCCCATCCAAGGCACGGGGATGTTCATGCCAGAGTTTACCTCCGCCATGGGCGATCCGGAAACCAGCCAAGGCGGCCATCCGAACGTACACTACACTGTCGGTTGCGCCGGCATCATCATGGAAGTGGACAAGGACACCGGCAAAATGTCCATCCGCAAGGTGGCGTTGGCCGTGGATGCCGGCAAAGCTGTCAACCCCGATCTGGTGAAGGGGCAGGTGGTCGGTGGCGTCTTGCAGGGCTTGGCCACCGCGCTCTACGAGGACATTCGCTACGCGCCCACGGGCCGGTTGTTGAATCCAAACTTCACCGACTACAAAATCCCGACCGCGTTGGATTGCCCGCAGGAAATTGTGCCGATCATCCTGGAAACCGCGCAGCCCGACGGCCCCTTTGGCGCGCGCGGCGTGGGCGAGCACACGATGATCGCCTGCGCGCCGATTGTCGCCGATGCCATCGAAAATGCGGTGGGTGTGCGGTTGAAAACCATGCCGCTGACCGCCGAAAAGGTGGCGTTGGCCCTGCGCGGGATCGAGTACGACGACGTCAAGGGCGACAACCTTGGCTTCTGCTTCCGCGGGCGCCCGTGCGATTATCCGTTTGAAGTGGGCGGCGCGAAATAATCGCGCCCGCCCGCATTCACCCGATTTTTTGCACGACAATCCGGCTGCCGCGGGCTTCCACAATCTGCACCGGAGTGCCGGCGGGGATGAACTCGCCGGAGGTGGTCACATCCAGCCGGTCATCGCCAAAGCGCGCGGTGCCGGCGGGGCGCAGCAGATTCAAGGTGACTCCCGTCTGCCCCACCAGCGCCGAGGTGTCCGGCGCGGCGGTGTAGCCTTCGGCGGCGGACGTGGCGGCGCCGAGCGTCAGCTTGCCGAAGAGCGGACTGCGGGGCAAAAAACGTCCGAGCAGCAGCGCCCCCGCGCCTGCCCCCACAATGGACCCCAGCAATTTGACCAGCGGGATTTGGACATCCGGCCAAGCGGGCAACCATGGCCCGCCCGGCGCCAGCCGCACCATGGCGCCCAGCAGCGAAATAAAAATCAGCGCCAAGCCCAGCACGCCGGTAAAACCGAAGCCCGGAATAAGAAAAATCTCCACCAGCACCAGCACGCAGCCGGCGATAAAAATGACCAAATCCTCCATGCCGGCCAGCCCGGCGATGTGGTGCCCCCAGAAAAACAGGGCGAGGCAAATTGCGCCCAAAATCCCGGGCAAACCGAATCCCGGCGTTTTGATTTCGATATAAATCCCAAGGAAACCCAAGATCATCAGAATGGGGGCGGCGGCAGCGATCAGGCGCGCCACTTTTTCTGCGGCGGTGATTTGCATGGCCACTTGCGGATGACCGGTCAACTCCAGTTGGGCCAGCACATCGGCCAGCGTCGGCGCCGTGCCGGCGGACAGCAGCGACCGGCCATCGCGGCCGGGCTTCGCGGCTTCGTCGGCGGTCAGCGTCAGCAGCCGCCCAGCCGGGCAAATGACTTCATCGCCGATTTTGAATTCGTTTTCGCGGCGCACCATTTTTTCGGCCAGTTCGGGGTCATGCCCGGCGTCCTGCGCGGCGGCGCGGATTAATGCGCTGACCGCGGAAACCGCCTTCTCTTCGATGCCGCCGGACATTTCCTGCACGCCGCCAAACGGCGACATCATGATGGGCAGGGCATCGCCGATGACGGAACCGGGCGCCATGTAAATCTTTTTGGTGGCCAACGCGATGATGGCTCCGGCGGAAAAAGCATCCTTTTCCACATAGGTATAGACCGGGATGGGGGAGGCCTGAATTGTGCGTACGATATCACTGGCCGCCGCCAGCGTGCCACCGGGGGTGTCCATGGTGAGGATGACGGCCGCGGCTTGTTGCGCGGTGGCCTCGGCCAGCCCGCGCCGCAAGACGTAGAGCAGCGCGCCTTCGATCTGGCCATGAACGGGGATGACATACACCGGAGCATTGGCCGGTGGCGTGGCCGCGGGGGCGGTCGGAATGGCCACAAATGAGAGCAACAGCAGCGCCAACAGAGCCAAGCGGGTTTTCATACCTCTACTGTAAGCCGCGGAGGGCGCCCCCCGCAACCGCAAAGCGGACGGCGCAGGGCTACGGATTGGCGGTGGGCAGGCGGTTAGCCTTTTCCAGCCGCTCCATCAGGCGGGCGGAGGAGCAATTTGGATTGCGTAGCAGGCGTGCGCCACGCGTGACGTTGCACAGGCTGCCGCCGATCCGCCGCGCAATTTCCCGCTGGGGCACCCCCGCGCGCAACAGGCGCAGGATGCTCCAGCGTTTGCGCAGGGCGGTATATTCCGCGCGGGTCAGGATGTCCGCCAGCACTTGGCGCATTTCGGCGGGGTCGCGTATGGCGCAGAGGGCTTCCAGCAGGTGGGCTTCGTCCGAGTTCATGGGGTGGGGGTGGGGTGGTCAAACTGCATGTGGTGCAGATGGCGGTAAATGCCGGCGCGCGCGAGCAACTCATCGTGCCGTCCGCGCTCGGCGATGCGGCCCTTGTCCAGCACGAGGATTTGGTCGGCGCGCTGGATGGTGGAAAGCCGGTGGGCAATGGCAAACACCGTGCGCCCGGCCATGGCGTTGTTGAGCGCGGCCTGCACCGCGCGTTCGGATTCGGTGTCCAGCGCGCTGGTGGCTTCGTCGAGAATCAGGATGGGCGGATTGCGCAGCAGGGCGCGGGCGATGGCCAAACGTTGGCGCTGGCCGCCGGAGAGCAGAATGCCGCGCTCGGCAATCACGGTGTCATAGCCGTGCGGCATGGCCATGATGAAGTCGTGTGCGTGGGCCTGTTTGGCGGCGGCTTCGACCTGTTCGCGCGTGGCGCCGGGTTCGCCGTAGGCAATGTTGTTGAAGACCGTGTCGTTGAAGAGAAAAGTGTCTTGCGTCACCAGCCCGATTTGGCGGCGCAGGCTCACGAGCGTAAAGCCGCGCAAATCGCGCCCATCCAACAGCACGCGGCCGGCGGTGGGGTCGAAAAACCGGGGCAGCAGATTGACCAGCGTGGTTTTGCCGGAGCCGGAACTACCGACCAATGCAATCAGTTCGCCGGCCCGCGCGGTCAGGTTGATGCGGTCGAGAACCAGCGGTTTGTCGGCGCCATAAGCAAAGCTGATGTTGTCGTAGCGGATTTCGCTGACGGCCTCGGTGAGAGGCTCGGCGCCGGGCAGATCCTGCACATTGTCTTCAGTGTCCAGGATGGCAAAAATTCGTTCAGCGGCGGCGCTGCTTTGCTGAATGACCAGATGCACACGCGACAATTTTTTGGCCGGATCATACATGACCACCATGGCGCCCAAAAAAATCAGCAGGCTGGGCAAATCCAAACCCGTGCGGCGCGCATACAAAAAGATGGCGCAGGCGGCTGCCGCGGCGAAGAGCTCCATGAGCGGGTTGACCACGGCCCGGGACGCGGTGATCTTGATTTGCCGTCGGAAAAAGTCCGCGCTGTGCTTGAAAAAACGGCTCTTTTCGCGCTCTTCCATGCCGAAGGCCTTGACGATGGCCGCGCCGCCGATGGCTTCCTGCTGGATGCTGGCCAGGTCGGCAATGCGTTCCTGGCTGGCCTTCGAGTGTCGCCGCACGCGCCGGCCAAAAATCGCGATGGGGATTACGCAAATAGGGAAGATGGCCAAACTGAGCATGGCCAGGCGCAAATCAGTCAGGCAGAGCGCCACCGCGGCGCCCACGAGAACAAATGGCTGCTGGATGAGGTCGGAAATCACCTCGGTGATTCCGCGCTCCACGAGCTGGCTGTCGTTGATGGTGCGCGACATCAGTTCGCCCGTGCGCGACCCGGTGAAATAGAGCAGCGGCAAGTGCAGGATTTTGCCGAACACCTCGTTGCGCAGGCCCATGATGACGTATTGCGCCACCCACTCAATCAGGTACTTGCTGAAAAAGAAGCCCACCCCGCGCAGGATCACAAAGAACAGCAGCAACCCCAGCACCAGCGCGGTCACGATGCCGTCGTGATGGCTGCTGCCTGCATACCACTGGTTCACCCACTCGGAGGCGGCATCGCCGAGCCGCGTGGCCGCGCCGCCGAAAATCTTGCTCATGCCGCCACGGGCCGAGGCAAAAATGCCGAAGATGGAACCGCCGAACATCGCGCCGAAAATGACCGCCAGCGCGAGGCGGCCGCGGCACGGTTTAGCCCGCGCCAGCAGGCGCAGATAAATCTGTTTTTGTTGAGCCGTCAGCCTGACGCGGGACGCGCTCATGCATCCTGCGCTTCCAGATAGTGCATGGCCTCGATGGCCGCGCTGCAACCGGCGCCCGCCGCTGTGACGGCTTGGCGGTAGCGGCTGTCAGCCACATCGCCGGCAACAAACACGCCGGGCAATTTGGTTTTCACGCCGTCGGCCAGCAGGTAGCCGTTGGCATCCGTGGGCAGGACGCCGGCGAACGGTTTGGTGGCCGGCACCAAGCCGATGGCCACGAATAGCGCGGCCGCGGGCAGTTCGCTTTCCGCGCCGGTTTGGGTGTCGCGCAGGCGCAAGCCGGCCAACTTGCCTTCCGCATTGGTCAGCAGTTCGGTCACCACACTGTTCCAGCGGATAGTGATTTTGGGGTTGTTCAGCACGCGCTGCGCCATGATTTTGGAGGCGCGGAACGCGTCGCGCCGGTGAATCAGCGTCAGTTGCGAGGCATAGCGGGTCAGGAACAGCGCCTCTTCCATGGCGGTGTCGCCACCGCCGACTACGGCAATGGGTTTGTCGCGGTAGAAAGCGCCATCGCACGTGGCGCAATAGGAAACGCCATGGCCGGCCAACTCGCGCTCATTGGGCAGGCCCAAGTGGCGGTGATCCGCACCGGTGGCGATGATGACCGCATCAGCCGCCAGTTTTGCACCGTCATCCAACTGCAATTCCGCGCCGCCGGCGGCACGCGGCGCAAAGCCATCCACCCGGGCGCTCTGGAAGCGCGCACCAAACTTCTCGGCCTGCCGGCGCAGCAAATCAATAAAATCATAGCCGGCCACGCCGTCGGGGAAGCCGGGAATATTCTCGATTTCCGGGGTGGTAATCAGCGGCCCACCGGGGGCGGGACCATCCAGAACCAAGGGGGACAAACCGGCGCGGCCGGCGTAAATAGCGGCAGTCAGGCCAGCCGGCCCGGAGCCCAGAATCACCAGTGTTTTCATGGGCGGTACGATACCAGCGAACGCTCCCAGCCGCAACGGGAAACGGCGGCGGCGCGCGGTTCGGGCAAAGATATTGCGCAAGGTGCGGCAGAATGCTACAACGTGCCCCTTGCCAGTTCCCGCGAAACGGGGGTGGCATACACGAAGGAAGATCATGAATCCTGCGGAAAAATCCGACCCGGTGGATGTCCGCTATGTAGCGGGCTTGGCCCGGCTGGCCTTGACTGATGCCGAAGCGGCCGCGTATCAACACGATCTTGCGCAAATGCTGGCGTTTGCTGCGCAACTGCGCCAAGTGGATGTGGCAAACGTGCCACCCCTGCAAGTTCTCACGGAAGCGCAGAGCGCGTGGCGGGAGGATGTCCCCGCGCCCGGTCTCTCGCGCGAAGCCGCGTTGCAAAACGCGCCGCTGGTGCGCCACGGCCAATTCGTCGCGCCGAAGGTGGTCGAATGAACACATCCCTGCATGAACTGGGCTTGCTGGCTACCGCCGCCGCCTTGGCGAAAAAAGAGGTGTCCGCCGTGGAGTTGGCCACCGCGCTGCTGGATCGCGCGGCCCAAGTGGAACCCAAGCTGAACTCCCTGACGTGGCAGGAGCGCGATGTGGTGCTGGCCGCCGCGCGGGAAGCCGATACCGCGCGCGCCAAAGGCGACACCCGCCCTTGGTTGGGCGTGCCCCTGGCGGTCAAGGATGTGTTGAGCGTGAATGGCCAACCCTGCACCGCGGGCTCCAAGATGCTGCGCAACTATGTGGCGCCCTATGATGCCACGGTCATCGCCCGCCTGCGCGCCGCGGGGTGCGTATTTGTGGCGAGAACCAACACTGACGAATTTGCAATGGGCGGTAGCACCGCAACCAGTTGTTTCGGGCCCACGCGCAATCCGTGGAGCCCGGCGCGCGTCCCGGGCGGTTCCAGCGGCGGCTCGGCGGCTGCCGTGGCGGCGCGGTTGGCGCCGGCCGCGCTAGGTACGGATACCAGCGGCAGCATCCGGCAGCCCGCGGCATTTTGCGGCGTGACGGGTTTCAAACCGACCTATGGTCGCGTGTCGCGGCAGGGCTGCGTGGCCAACGCGTCATCATTGGACCAGATTGGTCCTCTCGCGCGCAGCGTGGAAGACGCGGCGGCACTCTACCAAGCCATCGCGGGCGTGGACCCGCTGGATTCCACCACCTCGCCGCGGCCGGTGGGCGGTGTCCTTGCCGCGGCGCAACAGGCCCGCGATCTCAAGGGCCTCAAGCTGGGCGTGCCGCGGGAGTATTTCATTGCGGAACTCGCGCCGGAGTTGGCGCAACTGACGCGCGCGGCCATAGATCAATGTGCGGCGCTGGGCGCGGAGATTGTCGAGGTATCCTTGCCGCATGTGTCCGCCAGCCTGCCCTGCTATGCGGTGTTGGGCTCCGCGGAAGCCTCCGCCAGCCTTGCCCGCTACGATGGCATGCGCTACGGCCTGCGCGTGGACGCGCCCGAACTGATGGAAATGTATGACCGTACCCGCGCCGCCGGCTTCGGCGATGAAGTCAAGCGCCGGCTCCTCTTCGGCACGCTGGTGCTGACCAGCCGATATCACGCCGACTTTTACTTGCGGGCGCAAAAGGTGCGCACGCTGATCCGGCAGGATTTCCTGCAAGCCTTCACCGCGTGCGATGCCCTGCTGGGCCCCGTGACGCTGACGCCCCCCCCGCGGCTGGATGCTGCGCCGGACTCCGCTTCTGCCCGGCAGTGGGGCGATTACTGCACCGCCGGCGTGAACCTGGCCGGCATTTGCGCCCTGAGCGTGCCGTGCGGTTTCACCGCCGATGGCTTGCCCGCCGGCTTGCATGTGGTGGGGCCAGCCTTTCAGGATGAATTGGTTTTGCGCATTGGCGCGGCCTATCAACATGCCACCGACTGGCATCAGCGCGCGCCGACAGGATTGGAGTAGCAGCAGATTTTCGGCGGCCCCGCGAAAGAAATACCATGAGCGACTACATTGCTTCCATCGGACTCGAAGTCCACGTGCAGTTGAAAACGCGCACCAAAATGTTTTGCGCCTGCCCCGCGCATGAGGAAGGCGAGCCCAACACGGCCGTCTGCCCCGGCTGCATCGGTCTGCCCGGCGCGCTGCCCGTGATCAACCGCGAAGCCATCCGCAAAACTGTCAAAGTGGGCCTGATGATTGGTTCGCGCATTTCCCTCTATAGCACCTTCGACCGCAAAAATTATTTTTATGCGGACATGGCCAAAAATTATCAGATCACTCAAAATGATTTTCCGCTGTGCATCGGCGGCGGGGTCACCATCCAGGTGGACGGCCAGCCCAAAACCATCCGAGTGCATCACATTCATCAGGAAGAAGACGTTGCCAAAAGTACCCACTTGGACAATTCGACCGAAGTGGACTTCAACCGTTGCAGCATGCCGCTCATGGAACTGGTGACCGAGCCCGACATGGCCAATGCCGATGAGGTTATGGCGTTTCTGACCACGCTCAAACAAATGCTGATCTATGCCGACATCAGCGACTGCAACTTGGAACTCGGCCACATGCGCTGCGACGTCAATTCCTCCGTGCGGCCTGCCGGCGCCACGAAGCTGGGCGTGAAAACCGAGCTCAAGAACATGAACACCTTCAAGGGCATCCAGCGCGCGCTTCATTACGAACTGCAACGGCAGATCGAAGTATTGCGCGGCGGCGGCACGATTGCACAGGAAACGCGCCGCTGGGACGACGTGGCCGGCGTGACGCTGCCCATGCGCACCAAGGAATCCGCGCCGGATTACCGCTATTTCCCGGAAGCCGACTTGCCGCCGATTGTGCTGGATGAAGCCACCATCGCCGCCTGGCGCGCGGAATTGCCGGAGATGCCAGCGGCGCGGCGCGCCCGGTTCGTACAGGAATACGGCTTGCCGGAATATGATGCCGGCGTACTCACGGCCGACAAGGCCATCGCCGATTATTTCGAGGCCGCCGCCAAGCAGGCGGCCAACCCCAAGGCGGTATCCAATTGGGTGATGGGCGAGTTACTGCGCGCGCTGGGCGAGCAGGGGCAGGATATTACCGCCGCCAAGATCACGCCCGCCGCGCTGGTGGCGTTGATTGGGCTGGTGGAGGCCAAGACCATCAACATGCCCGCCGCCAAGGAAGTGTTTCAGATTCTCTTCGAGAACGGCGGCGACCCGGCAGCCATTGTGCAGGCCAAGGGGCTCGCGCAGGTCAGCGATACCGGCGCCATCGAAGGTTTCGCGGCGCAGGCCATTGCGGCCAACGAAAAAGTGGCGGCGGAATATCGCGCCGGCAAGGAGCCGGCGCTGATGTTCTTGGTCGGGCAGGTGATGAAGCTGTCCCGCGGCAAAGCCAATCCGCAGTTGGCCGCGGAAGCCCTGCGCCGCCAATTGAAAGGCTGATACGGTTTAGACCGCCGCCAACGCCGCCGCGTAATCCGGCTCTTGGCCGATTTCCGGCACCAACTGGGTGTGCACCACCTGATTGGCAGCATCCAGCACCACAATCGCGCGCGTGTTGAGTCCGGCCAGCGGCCCGCTGGTAATTTTTACGCCATAGGCCTGGGCAAAGCCCGGACTGCGGAACGTGGACAGCGGCACGATGTTCTTCAGCCCGTTGCTGTCGCAGAAGCGGCCCGCCGCAAACGGCAGATCGGCGGAAATGTTCAGCAGCACCACATCGCTCAACTTGGCGACGGCCTCGTTGAACTTCCTGGCGGAGGTGGCGCAAACGCCCGTATCCAAGCTGGGCACGATGTTGAGGATTTTCTTTTTGCCCGCGAAATCCTTGAGCGAGACATCGCTCAAGTCGGTCTTGGCGAGCGTAAAGTCGGGGGCTGCGGAGCCCTTGGCCGGCAACGAGCCCGCCACTTCAACCGGATTGCCATGAAATGTCACTGTAGCCATGTCGTATCTCCTTTTTGCTATATGTACTTCTCAAAAACCTACAACCGAAAACCGCGTTTGCAACCCGGCAGGCACATTTTATATGATGCCCCGCCACGGTAAGAACGAACCATGCGGGCCATTCATCAGATTGTCGCGGGCTTTGCCAATGGCGATGCCATCAGCAACGAGGCGCGGGCCATGCGCGAGATTTTCCGGGGGTGGGGGTACGCCTCCCACATTTACTGCGAAACCCGGCGCATCCTGCCCGAACTGCGTGGCGACGCGCGCGATCTCGCCACCCACCGCGACGATTTCCGGCCCACGGATATCGTGCTGCTGCACCTGTCCATCGGCTCGGACGTGAACGACATTTTTCCCACGTTGCCCGGCCGCAAGGTCATTCTCTATCACAACATCACGCCGGCGGAATATTTTCGTGGCGTGCAGGAAGCCACGGCCCATCTGCTGGCGCGGGGCCGGCAGCAGGCGGCGGCGCTCGCCGGCACCGCCGAAGTGGTATTGGCCGACAGCCAATTCAACGCCACGGAAATCGCCGCCCTGGGCCACGCCAATCCGCAAGTGCTGCCGTTGGTGCTGGATTTTTCGCTGCTGCGCGCCAAGCCCGACCGCCGCATCCTGCGGCAATACCGCGATGGGCTGGTCAACATTCTCTTCGTAGGGCGCTGCGCACCGAACAAGCGTCTCGAAGATTTGTTGAACGCATTTTATTATTTCCAGCGCTACGTTCAGCCGCTCTCCCGCCTGATTCACGTGGGCTCGCACGCCGGCCTGGAGCAATATCACGCCCTGCTGCTGGCGCGCGCGCGCGAGCTCCAGTTGAAAAACGTGGTGTTTGCCGGCGCGGTGCGGCAGGCGGAGCTGAACGCATTTTATCAAGTGGCACGCGTGTTCCTGTGCCTGAGCGATCACGAGGGGTTTTGTATCCCGCTGCTCGAGGCCATGACCCACGACGTGCCCGTGGTGGCCTATGCCGCCGGCGCGGTGCCCGAGACCCTCGCGGGGGCGGGGGTGTTGCTGCGCGACAAGGCGTTTGACCTGATCGCGGAAACTCTCGGCCGCGTGGCGGAAGATGAGAAGTTGCGGCGCGCGCTGCTGGCCACGCAGCGCGAACGCCTCGCCCGCTACGAGCGGCAGGACTTGGCCGCGGAACTCAAGCGGCTGCTTCAGCCGTTGCTCTAGCCTGGCTCACGGGGCGGGCGCGGCGGGGTGCGGTTGCTCGTCCGGCGGCGCAAGGTGCGGCGACTCCGTCGGTATGTAATGGGGCGTTTCGTCCATCAATTCCGTTTCGTCCCACGCATCGTTGCTGAGTGATTCCAGATATTCCTTGGACGACACCAGCGGCGGGATGGTGTAAGCCAGCGCTTCCTTGGCATCGCGTTCCAGCTTGGTTTGCTTGAGCCAGAAATCGGGCTGCCGCTCGGCGAACGCGATGGACTTGGCGCGGCGCACCAGCCGGTCGAGGTCTTCGATGTAGCGCGAGAGATAGTAGCCGCCGATGGGTGTGAGGCGTTTGTCGCGCGCCGCGCCGGCGAACTCCGCCTTGGCATCCATGGAAAGGATCATGTAGGCATCGCGCGCGCGCAGGATTTCCAGCGCGGTGGTTTGGAAGGCGTTGGCGTCGGGATCGAACGATTTGGCCATCAGCGTGATGACGCGCTTGGCGCTGCGCAGCAGGTTGAACCACGTGCGGAACAGGTCTTCGGGCACGATGGCTTCCGGAATCTTGAACCGCTCCAGCGAGGTGGCGCCGATGTGCGTCAGGTGGTCGCCGATACGTTCGATGTCCTTCATGCAGCGGTCGAGGTGCTGCACAAACAGCGCCTGCCGACGGGAGAGATAGCGCTGGGTGAGCCGCTCCAGGTAATCGTTCAGCGAGAGCCGGACCTCGTTGATGATTTCCTCGTTGGAGAGCAGGCGGCGGTAGGTTTTGCGGTTGGGCGAGAGGGTCAGTTGGCCGTTGAGCATCATGCTGTCCACGCACACTTCGGCCATGCGGCGCAGCTCACGGATGACGGCGGCCAGCGCCTGTTCCGGCTTGGCCAGCAACTTGGTATCGAGGAACGACGGCGCGGGCACCGGCTCCTTGGACGGGGTGACCCCGCGCACCAGCCGCGTGAAGAGGCCGGTGAACGGTAGGAGCGCCGCCGTCGCGAACACCATGGCGAACGTGTGCAGGTTGGCGGCCTGCCGCAGCAGGTTGTCGGGTGCGGAATATTCGCACACCCACACAAAGAGCGGCCATGCGGCCAACGCCAGCAGGACGTTGGCGATGTTGAACACCAAATGCGCAATGGCCGCGCGCCACGCGCCGATACGCATGGAGAGCGAGGCCATGATCGGCACAATGCACGTGCCGATGTGCGCGCCTAGAACCACCACGGCCACCTGGTCAAAGCGCGTGAACACCCCCGCCTTCACCAGCGCGAAGCACAAGCCGATCATCGCCCCGGAGGAGGTCATCAGCGCTGTCAACAGCGCAGAAATCAGCACGCCCATGAGGCGCCAGGTCCAGACATCGCCGCGGATGTGGACCAGGTAGGGCGCCAGCATGTCCTTGTGCGGCGCGATGCCGGCGGAAATGGTTTCCATGCCGAGGAACAACAGCCCAAACCCGATCAGCGCATCGCCCAGCTTGCGCAGCCGCTCGGAGGGAATCAGCGCGTCGAGCAGGAAGCCGATGCCGATTGCCGCCCAGCAGTAATCGGTGATGCGGAACGACACCAGTTGCATGGAGAGCGTGGTGCCGATATTCGCGCCAAACACCGGCGCAATGGCCTGCTCCAGCGTCATCACGCCGGCATTGATGAAACCGGCCAGCATGGTGATGGCCGCGCCGGTATGCGCCAGAAATCCCACCACGGTGCCGAAGATCACGCCGTGCCCGCGGCTGCGCGTGGCACTGGCCAGGATGGAACGCAGTGAGCTGCCGGCGGCCGTCCGCAGGCTGCGCGTCATGACGTGCATGCCATAGATAAACAGCGCCAGCCCGCCCAGCACCTGGAACAGCAGGAAGAAGATTTGGTTGGCCCGCAGCGGCCCGAGATCCGCGGTGACAAAGCCGCAGGCCCGCACCACTTCCTGCCCCGCGGGCGAACGCACCAGTTGCACGAAACGCTCGGCGGAGGGGTCGGCGGCTTTCACGCGGGTGTAGAGCAGCAGCGATTCCACATACGGATACACGCCCTCGTGGACCGTCACCTCCGTCAGCGGAATGCCGTTGATGGCCACGGAGTGCAGCCCGGGATGCGCCAGGAGATCCATGCCCACATAGCCAATGGCGCCCGGCTGCGCGGCCACGGCGTCGGCCAGCGCGCGGTAGCCGGTGAACACCTGCGCGTTGGCGGCATAGGTGTTGTTGTTCAGCGCCATCATGCGGAAGCCCAAATGCGTGCCTGCGCTGGCATCGCGGATGCACACCACAATCGGCAGGTCGGGGCCGCCGAGCTGCTGCCAGTTGGTGAGCCGTCCGGTGAAGATTTCGCGGATGTCGCGGTCGCTGATGGTTTGCAGCGGGTTGGCTTCGTTGACCACCACGCCCACGCCGCAATAGCCCGCCACGGAATATTTCAGCGCGAGCCCGCGCGACCGCGCCAAGCGTTGTTCGTCATCGTTGAACAAACGCGAGGACACGGCGAGGTCGCACGTGCTGTCCAGCAGGTCGGCGATGCCGGAGGCCGAGCCCAGGCTGGTTAGTTCCACCTTGACGTGCGGATACTGTTCCAAAAACAGCGCGACCAGTTTGGGGCCCAAGTCTTCGCCGAAGGTTTCCGAACCCCGGATGGCCAAATCGGTTTCCGCCCGCCCTCCACTCAGCCACCCCGCCACCAGCATTACGGCAACCCACAGCCTGCGCATCTTCATGATGTTGTTTCCGGTCTCCTGTTTTTCTTCACGACACCCAGCCAAGTTGCGCACACTCTAGCATGTTTTTATTTTTCGTCATTCTCCGCGTGGCCGGGGGGGGAGGGGGATAATTCTTCGTGGCGGGGGCCGGAAATATGGTATGGTGCGCAACAGGCATCAATCTGGTGATGGAAAGGCATGGCATGAAAACAGCAAACCAAGAATACGCGCGCAAAGATGCGGGCTTCACGCTGATCGAAATCCTGCTGGTGGTCGTGATTATCGGCATGTTGGCGGCGGTGGCGGGGATCAAGCTGACCGGCAAAATGGGGCAGGCCCAGCGCAACGTGGCCAAGCAGGGCGTGGCAGTCATTGAACAGGCCATTGACCTCTATGAGGTAGACAACGGCAAACTGCCCGACAGCCTGCAAAACCTGATGACCAAAGGCAACGAGATCAACTGGAATGGCCCTTACCTCAAAAAGGCGGAAGGGCTCAAGGACCCGTGGGGCAACGAATACCAGTACAGCAAGTCGGCCAACAACTACACGGTGATTTCCGCGGGGCCGGACGGCGCCTTCGGCACCGGCGACGACATCAAATAAGGCCGGCAGCGCGCACGGACGGAGGAGCAGGCAATGGCCACGAGGCGGGCCGGTTTCACCCTGCTGGAAATCCTGCTGGTGGTGGTGATCATCGGGATTGCCGCCGCGGTGGCGGTGCCGACGTTTGCGCGGTCGTTCCGGGGGGCCAAGTTGCGCGCGGGGGTACGCCAGACGCTGGCCATGCACCGCAGCGCGCAATCCAAGGCCGTGCTGGGCCAGCGCTACATGGCCATCCTTTTTGATCAGCGCAAAAACACGCTGGAACTGGTGGAACAGGGCGGCGCCACGACCAAGCAGGATAGCTTTTTTGGCGACCTGCAAGGCGGCAGCGCGCCGGGCTGGGGCCAAGTGGCCACCGGCGCTGACGAGTCCGCCGGCGCGCCCGCCGAAGACAACACCCCCAAGTCGCAGGCCGTCCGCTCGTTGCAAAGCGGGGTCAAGATCGTCTCGTTCCGCGGCGGCAAGATGATTGATGATTTGTATTACGTGACCTATTTCCCCAACGGCATGTGCGATGGTTACACGCTGGAACTGGGCGACGAAGAAAACCGCACCACCACCATCCACGTGGATGGCGTGACCGGCAAGGCCAAGGTGACGCCATGAGCCGCGCGCACCGCAATCGGGCCGGGATGACGCTGATCGAAGTCATGCTGGCGGTGGTGATCCTCGGCATGGCCCTGGGGGTGCTGGTGGGCGCGGCCTCGCGCGCGCTGGCCGTGGTGCGACAGGCGCGCAATTACGAGCTGGCCCGCCGAATGATTGGCCGCGTGGAGGTGGAAAGTCCGCTGCGATTGAAGGACCGCATCGAAGCCGGCACGGAAAACGGCAGCTTCAGCGGCGGGCCCGCCGGCTGGAGCTGGTCGCGCAAACTGGAAGACCTCGGCGCGGATGACGAGGAGCAGGAAGGTCTCTTCCGCATGACCACGCGCGTCACGTGGGCGCAGGGCGAACAACGCTCCGCCGAGGAAGTCGTGCAACTGCTCTACGTGCCCAAAAACAGCAGCGGCGAATTCTCGCTGAAACCGCAGGTGCGCTGATGCAACGGCGCCGGACAGGATTTACGCTGCTCGAGCTGCTGGTGGCGCTGGCTGTTTTTAGCCTCGCCATGGCGTTGGCCGGCGGTGCGTTTTGGGGCGTGGCCAAGGCCTGGACCCGCGGCGGCGAAATGCTCGAACAACTGCACTACGGCGAATTCGTCATGGAGCAACTCGTCACCGCGCTGCGCGGCGCGGCGTGGTTCCCCTCCAAACCCTCCGCGTTCGGCTTCTGGCTGGAGCACGGCGAAGCCAGTTGGGTCACCAGCGGCTCGGCATTTTTGCCGTTGGATTCGCCGCTGCGCAACGGCCTGCATCGCGTGGCCATCGGCATGGATACCGCCGAGGGCGAGCGCGGCTTGGTCGTCCGCGCCTGGCCCCACCTCATGGATGACATGGACAAGCGCGACGCCCGCCCCATGCTGGCCAGCGCCCAAGTCGCCGACTTCGATTGCGAATGGTACGACTTCGAACTGGACACTTGGAGTCACAAGTGGGAGGAAACCAACTCCCTGCCCAAGCTCGTGCGCGTGACGCTCAAAATGAAGCGGCGGCAAGAGTTCAAGGAAGAGCTGGTGTTGCAACGCGTCGTGGAATTGGAAGTGGCGCCCGATCTCCCCGCGCGCGAACACCGCGACCGCACCACGCGCGGGGGCACCGGCCGCCGCGACGCCCCACCCGGTGAAGCTCCCGCCCAGCAACTGCCCACCCGCCAGCCGCCCGCCGATGACCGCGGCCTGAATCGCCCCGGCTCCGCCGCCGCCACCAATCTGCCGCCCGGCCGCCAGCGCACCGCGCCCGCTTGGCGGCAGCCCCGCGACCGCCCCAGCGTGGATTGGCAAATCCAGCGAGGCCCCCGGCCATGATCTTTCCCACACCATGGAAAATCGGCGCGCGGTTTTTCCACGCTGTGGAAAAAATATTTCCACACTGTGGAAAAATCCGGGTCGCCGCGCGCAAACTTTTCCACGCTGTGGAAAAAACTTTTCCACACTGTGGAAAAATGACCCCGATTTTTCCACGCAATGGAAAAACTTTTGGCGATTTTTCCACACAATGGAAAAACTTTTGTGGATTTTTCCACACAATGGAAAAACTTTGGGCCGATTATTCCACACTGTGGAAAAATTCGGGCCGCTGCACGCAAACTTTTCCACACTGTGGAAAAAGCTTTTCCACACTGTGGAAAACTCCTGCGCCGCGGGAGGGGGCGGCCTTGGTGGTGGCGCTGTGGACGGTGTTGCTGCTGAGTTTGCTGGTGGGCACCATGGCCTACGAAATGCACGTGGAAGCGGGAATCACGTCGTTTGCCCGCAAGCGGCTTAAGGCGCAGTATGCCGCGCGGGGCGGCGTGGAGTATGCCAAGTTCCTGCTGGCAAAAAGTTTCGCGCCGAGCGCCTTTGAAGAAGCCGACGAGGAAAAAGAAGCGTTCCGCATCCTGGCCAAAAATTTGTCGCGCGGCATCGGGGTGTCGGGCGTGGAGGTGGCCGCGGGCGGCGCGCGGGCGCTGGTGGATATCCAGCCGGAAGCCGGGCGGCGCAACGTCAACAAGCTCGAAGATGACGACTGGGAAGAGCTGCTGGACCAAGCCGGCGTGCCCGAAGAAAAATGGCCGGATTTGATTGACTGTTTCATGGATTGGACCGACCCCGGCGACGAACACCGGCTCAACGGGGCGGAGGAGGACGACCCCTATTATAAGGAAAAGGGTTACGCGCCGAAAAATGCGCCGCTGGATACCGTGGATGAGCTGCTGCTGATCAAGGGCTTCACGCCGGAGATTGTCTATGGTGGACCGCCACCCGATCCCAAGAGCCCGCCACTGCGCGGGATTGCCCACCTGCTGACGACGTTCGGCGATGGCAAGGTCAACGTGAATACCGCCTCGCGCGAGGTGCTGCTGACGCTGACCGCCGGCAACGGCAAGATGATGGATGATTGGGTGGTGGCGGATTTGTTGAAGTACCGCCTCGGCGATGACGGCATCCCCAACACCAAGGATGACGGCTTCGAGAGCGTGCAGGAGGCCATTAGCAAATCGGGCATGGACCCGGCGTTGGCCGACAAGCTGTCGGTATCCGACCGCCAGTTCGTGCGGGTGATCTCCATTGGTGAGGACCACGGGGTGCAAAGCGGGGTGTGGGCCATTTTCGAAGTCGGCAACAACAAGGTCACGCCCATCTACTGGCGCGAAGAATTGATGCAGTAGCGGCGCGCCCGCTTGACAACGGGCAGGAAATCCCATAACTTTTACAAAATTGTAAAAGTTGTCATGCGCGCATCTGCTCCAGATTCATCCGGTGCCCCGGTCGTCAAACGCCGGCTGGTGGCGGCGGCGGGGCGGTTGGCCCAGGAGTTCGGGTTCAACCGCGCGGCGGGCGAAATCCTTGGCAGCCTCTATCTGACGGCGGGGTCGGCCTCGCTGGATGAACTGGAAGCGGAGCTGGGGTGGAGCAAGGCGGCGGTGAGCCTGGCGGCCGCGCAACTGGAACGTATGGGCTTGGTCCAGCGCGTGCGCAAGCCCGGTGACCGCAAGCGCTATTACCGCAGCGCCGAGGACATCGGCACGGCTTTGCGGGATGGGATTCTGAAATTTGCCACCGCGCGCATGGCCGGGCTGGAGGCCGAGCTGCAACAGGCCACGGCCGCGCTGGCCGCCGTGAAGCGCGAGCCGGAGGCGCGTTTTCTGGCCGCGCGCGTGAACCGCCTGCAGGACCTGAACCGGCGCGCGCGCCGCCTGCTGGGGAATCCGCTGGTCCGCCTGTTTGCCCGTCTGGGATAGGAAATCGTCATGCAAAAAACAATCATTCGTGCCAACAGCCCGTGGTGGCGGATTCCCTGGCGGGAGATCGTCGAGTACCGGGATTTGATCGGCATCATGTGGCAGCGCGACATGCTGGCGGTGTACAAGCAGAGCGTGCTGGGCAAGGCATGGTTTGTGCTGCAGCCGCTGATGACCACCGTGGTGTTTACCATCGTGTTCGGCAACATTGCCGGGCTGGGGACCGACGGCGTGCCGCCGCTGATGTTCTACATGAGCGGGATGCTGATCTGGAACTTTTTTGCCACCAGCATGAATTCCATTTCGTCCACCTTCACCGGCAACGTCCCGCTATTCAGCAAGGTATACTTCCCGCGGCTGATTGTGCCCATTGTGCGCGTGCTGGTGGCGCTGGCCACGCTGGCGCTCAATGCGCTGATGTTTGTGGGCTTCTGGCTGTTTTACCGCTATTTCACGGAGGCCAGCCTGCCGCCCGCCACCCGGATGCTGTGGTTTCTGCCCATTCTGGGCTATACGGCCGTGCTGGGTTTGGCCATGGGCCTGCTGCTGGCTTCCATGACGATCAAATACCGCGACATGCAGTTTTTCCTGCCGTTTTTTTCGCAATTGTGGATGTATGCCACGCCGATCATTTATCCCGCCAGCACGGTGCCGGCGCAGTGGCGGTGGGTCATTCAGTATAACCCGATGTCGTGGACGGTGGAGGCCACGCGCTGGGCGCTGGTGGGCAAGGGAACGTTTGCCGCGCCCGAGGTGTGGGCCAGCGCGGGCATCACCAGTCTGCTCCTGCTGCTGGGGTTGATCATGTTCAACCGGGTTCAACGCACGTTTGTGGATATTGTCTAGGAGCCGCGCCATGGCCACACCCGTCATCACCATTGAAGGCATCGCCAAGCGCTACCGCCGGGGCAGCATCAGCCGCCACACCCTGCGCGATGAAATGCGCTACAACTGGTACAAGTGGACTGGGCGCAATCCCGCGGACTATATGGGCCTCTACGGGCAAACAGCGATCAATCCCGAGTTTTGGGCGCTGCGTGACGTGAGCTTCGATGTCCAGCAGGGCGAGGTGGTCGGTATTCTCGGGCGCAACGGCGCAGGCAAAAGCACGCTGCTGAAAATCCTTTGCCGAATCACGGAACCCACGCGGGGCCAAGCCACCGTGTTGGGGCGCGTGGCCAGCCTGCTGGAAGTGGGTACCGGCTTCCACCCTGAATTGACCGGGCGCGAAAATGTGTATATGAACGGCACCATCATGGGGATGAAAAAGCGGGAAATTGACGGGCTTTTCGACGAGATCGTGGCGTTTTCGGAAATTGAAAAATTCATTGATACGCCCGTGAAGCGCTATTCCAGTGGGATGTACGTGCGCCTGGCGTTTGCCGTGGCCGCGCACTTGCAACCGGAAATCCTCTTCATTGATGAAGTGTTGGCGGTGGGCGATGTGGCCTTCCAGCGCAAATGTCTTGGCAAGATGGGCTCCATTGCCCGGGATGGCCGCACGCTGCTGTTTGTGAGCCACAACATGGCGGCGGTGCAAAACCTGTGCTCGCGCTGCGTGTGGCTGGAGAATGGCGCGGTGGCCGCCATGGGGAACACCCGCGATGTGATTCACCAGTATCTCAACACTCAAACGCGCGGGGCGGGGGAAGGCGAGGGGCCGCTATATGCGTTGCGCGGTATCACCGAACGCACAGGCAACGGCCGGATCAAGTTGACTTCCTTCGCGGCCGTGGACGAAAAAGGCTATCCGCTGCTGACCGTGCAAACCGGCGACGATGTCTGCCTGCGCCTCGGATATGAGGCGACCAAAATCCGCCCCGGCGAGATGGCGAACGTCACGCTGACGATCCACCATTTGAATACCCAGGATCCGCTGTGCGTCTGCGACGCGATCAAAATGGGCGAGCCGTTTGAGCAGGTGCCGGGCAGCGGATTCTTTGATCTCCACCTGCCCCGCTTCCCGCTGGAAGAAGGGCGCTACCGCATCAGCGCGCGGGTAGCCCTCAATGACGTGGAGGCCGATGCCCTGCCCGGCGGCATTGGCTATCTGGATGTGGCCGCCGGTGATTTCTATGGCACGGGCCGCACGCGGCCCGCATCGCCTGTGATGCTCAACGGCGAGTGGAATTGTGAGCCAGCCACCGCGCCCCAAGTGGGGGCGGCCAGCTCATGAGTGCCCCCGCACCACGAGGCGCCGAATATGAACTGCCCCGGCGCTGGCGTCATGTACCCAATGTAGTGCACGCTGGCCGGCGTTCGTTCGGGATCATCCGCGAACAGGATGGCCAGCGCATATTTCGCAAATATTTTCATCGCACCGGGGACGGTTGGAAAGCCTATTGGACTGAAAAAAAAGCCGCGCGCCTATTCCGTGATTCGTCTTGGGCCATGCCCTGGATTCGTTCCGGATGGACGCTCTCAGGCCACCCTTGGTTTGATGTTGCGGCCTATCCCGAGGAAAACCGGCTGGATCGGGTGTTGGCCCGCGCGACGGAATCCGAGCGCCACCGGCTGGCTATTGAGGCGCTGTCCATTGTCTTGGACTTGTATGTTGCCGGTTATGCTCACCGCGATTTTCATACGCGTAATTTGGCGCTGGTTGCCGGCCATTTGCAACTTCACGATTTTGAATTTTTGCTCCCCTTTCCCCCGAATTATCGGTCCCGTTTTTCTGAGAGCTACGATATCACGGGGCAGGGGCTGCCGTCGCCTGCTCGCACGAACAACATGGGGTTCAACGCGGATCGGGGGGGCAGGCTAAATCTACCGGTTATTGCGCACGCGGCCGGGATTTCGTGGGACGCTGCCCAGCGGGGGCTCGCCGACTTGTTGCGCAAGGAATTGTTGGCTGTTTCCAAAACCTTTCGGAGCGACAAGGAGGGCAACCGGCATGTCTGCAAGACCGAACGGATTTATTGTTCGTTCACGGTGCCGGGCCTGGTGGTGCGCGCCGAGGAAGCGCAACGAAACGCCGCGCGCCGTTTTGCGCGCTACGGCATGACGAAATCGGATTTGACGGGCAAGCGGATTCTGGATTTGGGCTGTCATGCGGGCGGCATGCTGTTTGCGGCGCAAGAGTTTCAGCCGGGCCAATGCATGGGCGTGGAATATGATCTGAATAAGGTCCGGGTGGCGCGGCGAATCGCCGCCTTTGCCGATCTGCCCCAGGTACATTTTCAGCAGGGGGATATTGATCGGACTTCGCCCCGGGCGCTGGGTGGGGAGCATGATGTGGTGTTTTGTTTTGCCCTTGAGCGCCACTTGACCCGGCGCCACCGATTGTGCCGGTTGCTGGGGCGAGTCACTCGCGACCTACTATTATTTGAGACCAATTCCCAAACGGATCCGGCGCAAGTGGAGCGGGAGTTGCGGCGCAACGGATTCCGGCATGTCGAGCAACTGGGCATGTGTGATGATGATTCGTGTCCGGAAAATAATGTTCGACACCTGCTCAAGGCCTGGAAGTAACGCGATTTTATTTTGGCTGTTCGTGGGGTGTCCGGGTTCGCCATTTCGGGAAAAAGGCGGGCACAATGGGTTCGGTGGGATCAACGCGGAAGAGGGCACGGAGGAGAATGTGTTTGGTATATTTCCGGTTAAACAGCAGGGTGGGACAGCGGCGCAGAACCTTCTGGATGCCGGCCCAGCTGTGCTGGCGCCGGAGATAGGCTTCGTAGAGGGCATAACGCTGCCGCCGGGTGAGTGGCTCCTTCTTCAGCCACGCGAAGATCTCCATGAAAATCAACTCGATGGCGGCGCGCCGGCCGGCCACATCTTGGATCCGATTATGCCCATGAACACCACGCAGCGCGACCGGGGTCAGGCGATTCCCGGAAGCCAAGCGGAAGAGGGCGGTGAGCTGCATGATGAACAGGGTGTCTTGCGAAAGACGCAGCGCGGAAAACTGAATCCGCTCGAACACCTGGCGTCGCACGGTGAGCGTATCAACCGAAAAATGACCTTGGCGCCCCAGCGGACTTACATTGAAAAATAATTCGTCGGGATGCACATCGGAGTTCATTCGCGTCAGGGAGGGCGGACGATCATTGGACGATTCCCACCATTGTTGACCTGCTGGTGTGTGAAAATGCACGCCCAGGGCATTGTACACCCCATCTATGGCGGGCTGTGAAAGGAGAATCGCCTTATCTTGTTCAAAGCGATTGGGGAGATAGAGGTCATCAGAATCGAGGAATGCAATGAAAGGGGAGCGGGCTTGCTGGATGGCCAGATTCCGCGAGAGGCCGGCGCCACGGTTTTCGCCGTTGGGATGCCGGAAAAGGCGCACGCGATCAGGATGTTCCTGCACGAGGGCTTCACAGACAGCCAGCGAGTTGTCCAGGGAGCCGTCTTCTGCCAGAATCACCTCGTGCACTTCGGGAAGTTGCAGCGCGGATTCGACGGACCCACGCAGATATTCCGCCGCATTGTAAACCGGTGTGACGACTGAAACCCAAAATGACATGCAGGCAACCTAAACAACCCCAACGTGTTCGTCAAATATGGCAGGGAGGCCGGCGGGATGCTTGTCGGCCAACGGGCCGGACACAGGTGCGGCCAGGGGGAGGGGCTTCGATTACGCACATTCGCGCGCGCGCTTTTTTGAATGAGAAAAAAGGACGGATAGACTACAGTCACGAGGTTCATGAACCCGGCGTCTCAAAACTTGCAGATTTCCGTAATTATCCCTAATTACAACTATGCCCAGTTTATTGGCGAGGCCATTGAAAGCGTGTTGGCCCAAACGGTGGCGCCATTGGAAATTATTGTGGGGGATGACGGCAGCACCGACCATTCCGCCGCCGTGGTGGCCCAATATGCCGATCGCGTGCGCTATATCCAGTATCCACATTCGGGCGAGACGGTGGTGCGCACGAACCTGCTCCACGAAACGCGGGGGGAGTGGGTGGTCATGCTGGATGCCGATGACCGGCTGGCACCCAACTATCTGGAAATCATGCAGGAGAAAATACGCGCGGCCTTGCCGGATGACCGCTTGGCGTTTGCCTATCCGGATTCCGAGTGCTTCGGCGGCCGGTGCGGGCGAATCGTCCGCCCTGAATTTGACGCCCAACTCCTGAAGAAAGGCAATTATATCGTGGTGAGTTCGCTGGTGCGGGCGGATGTCGCCCGCCGGTTCGGGTTTGATTCTTTGTTCCGTGCAGGGCAGAGCGATTATGACTTTTTCCTGACGCTGGCGAGCCATGGCTACCGTGGGCTCCATGTCCCAGAAGCGATTTTGCACTACCGGATTCATTCCGCCAGCATGACCAGCGATGTACTCCGCAAGAGCCGCCAGCGGCAGATCATGCGCCGGCTATTGCGTAAACATCGCCACTTTTTTACGCGCGACGAGGCCCGCACGGCAATGACGACGGCGACCCAACGCTATTGGGCGAGCTTGATTGAGGCTCGCTCGCCGTTTGCCGGGTTGGGGCGGCGCACGTTGGACCTGATGCGCTTTGTCCGGGCCGGCTTGAACCACGCGGAGTTGTTCCAGCAAGCCTTGTATGCCCTGGCGCCGGCGGCATACCACCGCCGCCGTTACCCGCCCGCGGATGTCTTCTATCTGTTTCGTGATACGGTGGAGCGACGTCGGATACTGGCCCACCTGCCTGCCGTGGACCTGAACCGGACGCAATTGTTTGGTTTTGCCGAGTTGCAGCAATCTGGCTGGTCCATGGATTGTAACCTGCGTTTGCCGCGCATTTCGAGCGTACGGGAGACGGTGGCGGGTTGGATTGAGCGGTGGTATGCGCCACGAGCCGGCGTGGGACGCGGCGATGTGATGGCGGTGCGCGCGCACCTATGGCAGATGAACCGGGCAAAAGTGGTGGTGGCAACGACAGACAACACGGGGATGCCAGCGGCGCGGCTGAAGGCAAGCGGTAGGCTAAAAGCCAAACTGGTGTATATCAGCGTGGGGTTGCCGGAACGGATGGCGGCCGTGCGCAAGATTAGTCCGGCGCGCGAGGCGCGCTACCGCAACATGTTGTCGCGTGTGGACCAATTTGTGGCGTACGGCTATGCCGAAGCTGAATGGTTGCGGGAATGGCTGGGCACGCCCGACAAAGTGCAATTTGTGCCGTTTGGGGTGGATGTGGAACAGTGGCGGCCAATGCCTGACGCGCCGAAGATTGCGGATGTGGTCAGCGTAGGCGCAGATCCCCAGCGTGATTTTCCCTTGTTGCTGGCTTATGCCCGGCAGCATCCGCACGTGAGGGTGCAACTGGTGGTGGGGCAGGATGCGGCGGCCAAGTTGATGGATGTGCCGCCCAATGTGACGGTCCAGGTGCAACTGCCAGTGAAGCGGGTGCAGGAGGTAATGGCTGGGGCGCGGGTTCTAGTGCTGCCGGTGAAGGAGAACACCTATAGCGGCGCCACCACAACTCTGCTGCAGGGCATGGCGCTGGAGAAGGCCGTGGCGGTATCGCGCGTGGGGGCCATCCGCGACGGATATGGCCTGCAGGATGATCTCAATATCCGCTGGTTGGAACCGGGCAGCCAGGCAAGCATGAACGTCGTGCTGAACGATTTGCTAGCCCGGCCGGAGGCTTGTCAGCGACTGGGCGCCACCGCCCGCCGTCATGTGGTGGAAGAATTGTCATGGTCGCGCTATGTGGAGACCATGCGCCAGTGTATAATGAAATGGATATAGAGTCGGCCGCCGCGCGCGGTTGTTGAGTATCGTGATAGATCGTGTTCAAAACAGTCGAATGGTCCGGCTCCTGAAGGAGTACGTTTACGTTCTCGTGATTGCGCTGTATCCGGTGCTGCTGGTGTATTTCCGCAATGTGCATGAGGCCGGTGCAGAACAACTGAAGTTGCCCATTCTGTTTTTTCTCGCGGTGGCGTTGCTGGCGTGGCTTTTCTTCAGCGCGTGGGCTGGTCGTTTTGCCGTCGGCGCCCTGATTGCGCAGCTTACGCTCCTGATTGCGGCGCTGTGGCGCCCACTGGAAACTGCCGTGCGCGCGCAGTGGGTTATGATTCGCTATTGGCATCTGTTCCCCGTAGCTCTAGCCGTTGGCGTGATTGCGGCGTTGCTGCTGGGGCGCCGCGCACGTCTGGGGAAAACCAGATTTCTGGCTTACCGGAAATGGCTGGCGGGGCTGTTCGCAATTCTGATTGTATACAATGCAGCCGGCGCCGTGCCGGTGCTCTGGCGCCGTGTTACACAGTTTCGGCGCGCACCGGCTGCGCCTGCCTCGGTTGTGCCGGTGGCGGCGCGGGTGGATCGCCCAGATGTTTATCTGATCATTCTGGATGAATTTGCGCCTTTCTTGCAAATACAGAAACATTTCAACTGGCGGCCGGTTGAACTGGCGCAATATCTCCGACAGCGGCAGTTCTCGGTATCCGGTAGCAGTTACAATCCCTCGTTTTTGACAGTGGAGGTGTTGGCCGGACTTGTCGGGATGGAATGGCCGGCCGAAATCACGCAGTACCAAGTGGCGGCCGATGGGCGCATCAAGAAATATGTCAACACGCCGGACCTCGACCAACACACCTATTTTGCGGAATCCACACTGATGCGCTTTTTCCAAGCGCACGGCTACACCGTCTATGCGGCGAACATGCTGGGCGACTTATTCAACGTGAGTTCCCCCTTCGTGGCGGATTACACCTTCCAACTTCCGCCCAATGCGGGCGGCGTCAGTTTGGAAAACACCGTGTTTGCCAGCGTGCTGAAAAACTCGGTGCTGGAGCCGCTGTTGACGATATGGCCGCACGACAAGCATTTCTACAACCGCATGGTGGAAGGAATCCTTGGGTGGCTGGCGGATCCGAATATCCGGCGCGCGCCCAGCTTCACGTTTGCGCACATTGCCTGCCCCCACGCGCCTTATCTGTTTGAGCCGGATGGCGCTTGGCGCAAGGAGGAAGGGTCGGTCAAGGTTGATGATTTTTATTTGGCGCAATATCAATTCATCGCCAAACGGATCATTGCGGTGTTGGAGCAAATCATTGCCGCCAATCCCGATTGTATTGTGCTGGTTCAGTCCGACCACAGTTACCGCCATGAATTGACCATGCCCGTGGATGACATGGCTTCGATTTTCAATGCGGTGTACTACCGGGGGCGGGCGTTCAACATTGAAGGCCTGTCGGGTTTGGATACCTTGCGCCGTGTGCTGAACGAAACCTTCGGCACCGATTTTCCGATTCATGAGGGCCGCCGACCCTTGGCGGGATTAGTTCAATGAGCAGCCGCTTCCCATTGGAATGGAAACTGGCGTTGGGCACGGTGGCGCTGTTGCTGATCTGGCTGCCTTGGGCCACGCCCTGGGTGATTCGCCTTGTCGCGCGCGAAGGAGATTTTGTGATCCGCGAAGCAGCGGCACCGGTCAAATTGCCGGGCACAACGTATGCCATTGACCGGGTGGAAGTCAGCCCGGATACGCGGCTGGAAATGGTCAGGGTTGTCGGGTGGGCGCTGCCGCCCGAGGCATGGCAGCAGTCGGACACGCCTTTGACAGAGTGCGATGTTGCCTTCAAAGGGGAGCGGGCGTGGTATCGCGTGCCCACTGTGCCGGTTGATCGTCGCGACGTCCGCGACATTCTGGATGTTCCTGGCCATCAGGTGTGCGCCGGTTTTCAAACACGCTTTTCGCCGGTGGTCTTGCCGCCGGGCATCTATCGCATGGCATTGGTGATTCGCGAGGGCACGAACGACCTTGCCATGGCCTGGACCGATAAAGTGTTCGTCCAAAGCAGTTCCGGTTTCCAGGAGCGCGAATAGGATGGCCGAGCGGTTCTTGCTCACGGCCCAGCGATTATGGTTGAATCCGCAACAACCACGGCACCGGCCGGATCGGGCACGCAATCCATGACACGTCAGCGCCAACAGAAAATCCCCCCGTTGCAGCGGCATTGCGGGCCGGGTCAGCCGGCGTGGAGGCGGCAGCCCGCACCATGAGCACCATCCAGATTCATGAACCCGAATTGCGGCGCCGCCGCGGTTTTAACGGGTTTTACGGCCATTTTTTGTCCGCGCTGGTCGAACATGCCGGTGCGCGCGATACGACCGAACCCCGGCCCTTGCCACGGGTGATACGCCCACGCGAGCACGAAAGTTGCTGGGTGCGGTGGGGAACGCACTGGGTGTTTTTCGACATGAGCGACCATGTGCAGTTGTTTGATCTGGAGGCGCTCAAGTTATGTTCGGTGTATTTCAAGGCCAACCTGCACCGGGGGATAGCGGGGCGGATATTAGATGAGGCGGGCCTGTCGGAACAGTGGCCCAAACTGGCCCCGTTTTTATTTTTTTCGGAGGGATTAGGCGATTTCATTCGGGACGCAAATCGGCGGCGGTTTTGGCGGATGGACCGTCCGCGCTATGATGTGTGCTTCGTCATGGGGGTTTATGCCAATCCCGTGCGTGATGGCGGTCGCTCGCCATTTGAGCATCCGGATGAACCCATGACACCGGCGGCGTATCACTTCTGGATTCGCTGGCACATCCAGCAGGCGCTCCGAGAGGCAGGAATCCCCGGCTACTATCGCCTGACCAGCCGGGCGAACCGCGCGCTGGAAGATGGACAAAATGTGTACGGCAATCTGTCGCGCCGTGCTTTTTCGCGACGGATAACGGACGGACGGATTACGGCGGTTTGCACATTCCCGCATGCCCTGTTTCCATGGAAGGCGTCGGAGAGTTTTGTGCTGGGGCGGCCCTTGCTCATTGAGCAAACGCCACTGACGGAAACGCCAACACCTTTCATGCCGGTAGCCGGGGAACATTATTTGGAGCTTTTGCCGGACACGGGGGGATTTGATCCGAAGGCACCGCTGGACGATCCGGCGAGCTATCGGGTGCTGGCGCGCATTGCGTCGGCACACATCCGCGAGCGCGCCGAATGGTTGCGGGACGTGTTGGCGGATCGCGAACGTTTGTCGGCGATGGGGGAAGCCTGCCAGGTATTCGCTGCCCGGGCCTATCACAAAAAACACGTGGCGGACTATATTTGTGCGGAAGTGGAGAAACGAATCCGTTAGGATGATGCTGTGAAAACCGTTCTGACGATTTTGGGAACCCGGCCAGAGGCCATCAAGCTGGCGCCGGTGCTGCATGAACTGGCCCGGCGGCGCGATGTGTTCCGCTCCAAGGTGTGTGTCACGGGGCAGCATCGCGAATTGCTTGAACCCATGCTGGAGTTTTTTGGCATTGAGCCGGATTACGATTTGCGCGTCATGCGCCGGAATCAGCCGCTGGCTGCGCTTACCGCCCGACTACTCAGCGCGTTGGATCCGGTGTTGGCCCAATTGAAACCCGATTGGATTGTGATTCAGGGCGATACCACCTCGGTGCTCGCCGGCGCGCTGGGGGCGTATTATCGGGGCTGCCGGGTGGCGCACGTGGAAGCGGGGTTGCGGACAGACAACAAATACTCGCCTTTCCCCGAAGAACTGAACCGCCGGGTAGCCAGCGTGTTGGCGGATGCGCACTTTGCGCCAACGGCGCGGGCGGTGCGCAACCTGCGGCGCGAGGGCATTCCCGGCGCTACGATTTGCCTCTCCGGCAATACGGTGGTGGATGCCTTGCATTGGGCCGTGCAGCGGGTCAAAAGGCATCCGCCAGCGTGGCCGGACGATGTCCCGGGGCTGAGCAAAGAGCGGCGGCTGATTTTAGTGACCGGCCATCGGCGCGAAAACTTTGGCGCCGGGCTGGAACAAATATGCCGCGCACTGCGTGATATTGCCGATGAATTGCCGGATGCCGAACTGGTATATCCGGTGCACCTCAATCCCAATGTGCGCGGCCCCGTGCGCCGCCTACTGGGCGGGCATCCACGCATTCATCTGGCGCGACCGGTGGCTTATCCAGTCATGGTGGCCTTGCTTAGACGGGCTTGGCTGGTTATGACCGATTCCGGCGGCATTCAAGAGGAAGCACCCACCTTCGGCGTGCCCTGCTTGGTAATGCGCGACACCACCGAGCGGCCCGAAGGCATCCGGCAGGGCGTTGCCAAATTGGTGGGAGCCAATCGGCGGCATATCGTGGCGGCCGTGCGACGGCTGGCACAGGATTCCCGGGCCTATGCCCGCATGGCTACCGGTGGCAATCCGTACGGGGATGGCCAAGCGGCGCGCCGCATTGTGGATTGGCTGGAAACCGGCGCATGAGATCGTTCCCCGGCAAGGGAATCTTGCAGCGAATGGGGCAGCGCGCCGGCTATTTGGCCGCACGCTTGGCTGCGCAGTGGCGGCAATTCGATATTTCCATTTTCCACCAGTTTGCGCCGCCGCCGGATGGCGGCGGTCATCAGTTTTTACGTGCACTGGTCCGCTGCTTGCAGGAACGCGGCTGGCGGGTGGAGAATAACACCATTTCCCGCACGACCCGCGCGGTGCTGTTCAATTCGTTCAATTTCGACGCGGAACGCTTGCGGTGGTTGCGACGACACGGTATTCCCATGATCCACCGACTGGATGGACCGCTGGCGGCTTATCGTGGGTTTGACGATGGCACCGACCGCGTGACGTGGTCGCTCAACCGGCGATTTGCTTCGGCCACTATTTTTCAATCGGCGTACAGCTTGGCCCAGCATCAGGCCATGGGGTTTGCGCCGGCTGAAGCGCGGGTGATCATGAACGCGGCTGATCCACTTATTTTTCACGCGCGCAAACGTGAGCCTTTTTCGCTATTGCGCAAAATCCGCTTGGTTTCCACAAGCTGGTCCGACAACCGGAACAAGGGCGCAGATGTGTATGAGTGGCTGGACAACCACTTGGATTGGACGCGCTACGAATATACGTTCATTGGGCGGCTGCCGATCCAGCCGCGAAACATCCGTGTGGAGCCGCCGGCGACGTCGGAACGAGTGGCCGACTTGCTGCGGGCCAGCGATATTTATATCACGGCCAGTCGCAACGATTCTTGCTCCAACTCGCTTATTGAGGCGTTGTCGTGCGGGCTGCCGGCGATTTGCCTGAACAGTGGCGGCCATCCGGAGCTGTTGAGAGGCGGCGGAGAAACTTTTTCCGCGGCGGAGGAAATCCCGGCACTTCTGGAGCGGGTGGCGCGCGATTATGCGGATTATCAAGCGCGCATTCCCACATTTGATATTGAAGCCGTGACCACCCAGTATTTGGCTGCGATGGGCTTGCCCGCAGTTCCGGAGAACCGTTGACTGTGGCAACAGTACTCCAACTGATCCAATACGTGGGCCGCCGCCGGATGGCGAAGCTCGTGGCGCCGGTGGCGCGCCGTTGGCAGCCCTATTCCCGTTTGATGATTGACCGCGATTACGCGGGGTGGACGCTGGACATCGAGGCCAAAGCCGTCGCGGCGGTGGGCGCGGCCTTGCGCATTCCGGTTGTGGCGGGAGCATGGCAGGACTATTGCCGCCAGCAGGCGCTGTATTGTGTGGATCAATTTGTGCTGCTGAATCCTCCCGACTGGCAGCAGCATCGCGTCGGCATTGCTTATTACCACGGCCTGCCGGGTTCAGGGCCGCCGGAGTTCGATCAGGTATATCAGAACTTGTGCCGTCAACATGAGCGGCTGACCCGTGTGCAAGTAAGCCATGCGGCCATGCGCGATGTGGTGCTGGACAGCGGGATCGCGCCGGAAAAAGTATGCGTGATCCCCATCGGGTTTCATCGGGAATGGTTCCGCCCGCCGATAGCCGGGCAACGCCAGCGCATCCGCCGGCGCCTCGGTTTTCCCGAGGATGCCTTGGTGGTAGGTTCCTTCCAAAAGGATGGCGTGGGGTGGGGCGAAGGGCTCGAACCCAAAATGATCAAGGGACCGGATGTTTTTGTGTCGGCCATGCGGCAATTACATGCCCGCGTGCCAACCCTGCACGTTTTGCTGACTGGGCCCGCGCGCGGGTATGTGCAGCGTGAACTCACAGCGGCTGGCATTCCTTATCGGCATGTCCACTTGCGCACCTACCGGCAAACGGCGGACATGTACCACGCCTTGGATGCCTATGTGGTGGCCTCGCGCCAGGAGGGCGGTCCCAAGGCAGTCTTGGAATCCATGGCTTCCGGTGTGCCGCTGGTCTCCACCCGGGTGGGTCAAGCGACGGACTTGGTGCAGCATGGGCACAACGGCTGCCTTGTGGCAGTGGAAGATAGCGAGGGACTGGCGCATTGGACAGAGCAGGTGTTGACCCAGCCGGCGTTTCGGGCCACGGTGCTGGCCGGCGGCGCGCAAACTGCGGCTGCGAACTGCTATGAGGCGCAACATGAACTGTGGCGCGACTTTTTTACCCCGATGGTGACCATGCCATGAGCTCTGCCCCGCGCAACAAGAATTGGTTGCGTCGCCTCTTGAGCCCGCTGGGACGCCAGTTGTGGCAGTGGCGGTGTGCACGCCAAAACCGCGCGGTGCGAAAATCAGCCAAACAAATCCGCCGGGGCCCGACGCCACGAGGGGGGGCGCTGCGCGTGGCCTATGTGCATCCTCGTTTTCCTTTGGCACCCCAAATGGCGCACATTGGCGGCGGCGGTGCGGTCAAATACTTGTGGCTGGCCGAAAGGTTTCCCCACAGCTTTCCTGAATGTGATGCGGTCTATGCGGTCAGTAGCGCGCACCACCCGCAGACTGCCGCGGTGTTTGCTGCCGCGCGGCAACGCGGGATTCCCATAATATGGAATCAGGACGGCGCATTTTTCCCACATTCGTATGGCGCGGCCGAGGCGCAAGCGGGCAACCGTGCCATGGGTGAATTGTTCCACATGGCCGATTATGTGTTGTATCAAAGTGAATTTGCGCGCAGTTCCTCTCATCTGTTTTTGGGCGAGCGGGAAGAGCCGGGAGAAGTGCTGTATAATGCGATTGACACCAATTTTTATCGTCCCCTCCCGGAACGTCGCGACCCCGGCCATGTGTTGCTGGCGGCGGGCTCACACGATGATGCGTACCGGCTGCCGCTCGTCTTGGATGTTTTTCAAATCGTGCGCCGGCAAATTCCGGATGCCCGTTTGTTGCTGGCGGGCCGCATGGCTCCGGCGGTGTTGACGGCGGCTCAACGCCGCATTGAACAAGAACAATGGCAGTCCTGCGTCGAATGGCTCGGCCCATATACTCCCAATGCCACGCCATTCTTATTCAACCGCGCGCATCTGTTTTTGCATGTGAAGTATAGCGACGTCTGCCCGTCGGTCGTGTTGGAGGCAATGGCCTGTGGGTTGCCGGTGGCGTTTTCCGCCACAGGCGGCACTCCCGAACTGGTGGGGGAAGCGGGTATTGGCGTCCCTTCCGAACAGGATTGGGAATGCCCACGTCCGCCCGCGGCAGCGGCCTTGGCGAATGCCGTTGTACGGATCATGGGCGCGCGTGAAGAGTACAGCCGCTTGGCCCGGCAGCGCGCGGTGAGTCTTTTTGATATCCAACCCTGGTTGGCCCGCCATGAGGCGGTGATGCGCGAGTGGATGGAACGGAGAAGGTCATGATTCGTTTGGCGGTAATTGGTTGCGGTTCCGTAGTGCAGCAATATCATTTGCCGGCACTCGCAGCGGTGCCCGCATTGCAATTGGCAGGTTTGGTGGATGTGAATCCGCAAATATTGGCCCAAGTGCAAGCCCGATGGCCGACCAAGCAGGCACTTGCGGACTATCGCGATCTCCGCGATTTGGATGCAGTGCTGATTGCCAGCCCGCATAGTTTGCACGCGGCCATGGCCGAGCATTTTTTGGCGCAAGGCATCCACGTGTTGGTGGAAAAACCCATGGTGTTGCATTCAGCCGAAGCCGTGCAACTGATCACCCTCGCGCGCGACCGGCAGGCCGTGTTTGCCGTTGGCGTCTTCCGCCGCTTTTACCCCGTTTCCCGGCTGGTGAAGGCCATGCTCCAACAGCAATGGTTGGGCGGAGTGGTGGCGGTGGATGCGGAAGAGGGCGGGCGGTATGACTGGGAATTGCAATCGCGCTATTTGCTCGACCGCAACTTGGCCGGCGGGGGAGTACTGGTGGATACGGGAAGCCACTTGATTGACCGGTTGTTGTGGTGGCTGGAGGGCGCGAACATTCAACTGGTTGAGTATCTGGATGATGCCACGACTGGCGTTGAGGCCGACTGCGAGTTGCGCTTCCGCGCTGCATGGCAGGGGCGGGACATCCCATGCCGGGTGGAACTCAGCCGGACCAGAAATTTGCGCAACACCATTCGGCTCACACTACAAGAAGGCTGGGTGGAGCTGGGCGCCAACGCACCCAACGGAATGCGTTGGAGCTCAGCGAAATTAGCGCAAGCGACAGAAGTCGCGGCGCAACTTTGGCTACAATCCGGCACGCCGGATGACGCTCCCGTTTTGCCACAAGCCTATTTCCAACAGCAGTTGGCCGATTTCGCGCAGGCCATTGTGTCGGGATCGTTGCCACTCAACCATGCGGCCAGCAATCTGCCGGCGGTACGCTTGCTGGAGGAATGTTATCAACAGCGTCGTCAGCTTCCGGAGCCTTGGAACCAACCTTCGGTCGCCACCGGAGGTCAGCCATGAGCAGCCAACCCACGATCTTGGTGACGGGGGCCAGCGGTTTTCTTGGTGGTCGTTTGGTCGAACAGTTGTTGGCTGAAGGACGGTGGCATGTACGGGCAATGGCGCATCGGCCAGGCGGAGCGGTACGGTTGGCCCGCTTGGGTGTGGAAATTGCTTGGACGGATCTTCTCAAGCCAGACGAGGTTCGTGCCGCTGTTGAGGGTGTCGCGGCGGTAGTGCACTGTGCCTATGGCACGGATCCGCGTGCCGCACGCGCGACGACTGTGGACGGCACCCGGAATCTTTTGCAAGCGGCGCGTGCGGCGCAGGTTAAGCAAGTAGTTCACATCAGCACCATCGGGGTGCATTCGTATAGCCCGCCACCCAACGTCACTGAAGATTCGCCGTGTGTGAAGTCGCGCGATGACTATTGCAACGCCAAGATTGAAGCCGAGCAAGTTGTGCGCAACATCTGCCCAACCGCCACCATCCTGCGCATGGGCAATATCTATGGACCGTGGTCGCTCCCATGGACCGTACGTCCGTTGGCGCATATCGGCGAAGGCAAAGCCAGCGTGGTGGACAGCGGCCAACACGCCTCGAATATGGTGTTTATTGACAACGCGGTGGAAGCCATTCGGTTGTCTTTGGCCACGGAACGAGCGGCCGGCGAAACATTTTTTATTACCGATGACCCCTGCTCATGGGCCGAAATGTATGGTGCCTATGCTACTTGGCTAGGACGTGAACTGCGTTCAGTTGACTCGAACGAACTCCGCTCCTATATCTGGCCGGCTTGGTACAATCGCTGGGGGTCATTGATGCGCGAAATCTGGCAGGGCATCCTAGTCCCTTCCATGCGCTATACCGCTTTTCGCGCGGCAGTTTCGCCGCGGCTAGGCGCGGGTTTGTCGCGCTTGTGGCAGAAGTTGCCGGTTGCCATTCGCTACCGCTTGGTGGGCGATCCGATGGGCCGTTCCGTGCCGGCGGCGGCGGAGTTTGCGGATTCCAGGCCGGCCACACTACCTCCCGCAGGACTGCTGGAGTTGTATGCGGGAAGAACCGTTTTCAGTAACGAAAAGGCCGAGCGCGTGTTGGGTTATGGGCCGTGCGTCACGCGGCAAGAAGCTCTGGAGCGCACTCGGCTATGGGCCGAATGGGCGCGCTTGATTGGGACAACCTGATGGCACAACCGCGAATAACGGTTCTGATGCCCGTCTGGAACGGGGAAGCCTATTTGTCCCAGGCTTTGGCCAGCATTTTGCGCCAGACGCATGATGATTTTGAGTTGCTGGTGGTGGACGATGGCTCGACCGATCGCACTGCGGAGATTTTGACTGCCTGCCATGATTCACGGTTGCGCGTGCTGCGCAACGAAACCCGGCGTAAATTATCCGGCGCGCTCAACCGCGGAATTGCCGAGGCCCGGGGGGAGTTCATTGCGCGGATGGATGCCGATGACCTGATGCGGCCGGATCGCCTGGCGCGGCAGGTGGCGTGTCTGGAGCGAAATTCGGATTGGATTTGTTGTGGCGGCGCGGTACGCACCTTGGGCTGTGGCTCTGGCACGATACTGCGTTATCCGTGCGAGCCAGCCGAACTTCCGGCATTCTGTTTGTTCTATGCGCCGTTTGCCCATCCTACCGTCATGTTCCGGCGGGAGTGGTTCCAACGCGCGGGGCTGGCCTATGACGGTGCCTATTACCCCGCGGAAGATTATGAACTCTGGACCCGCATACTCCGGCAATTTCCCGCCGGCAATCTGCCGCAGGTTTTATTGGAGTACAGAGTTCATGGCCAAAGCATGACGGGCGGTGAATGGTCAGCCATGGATGAGCAGACCATCCGGGTGCAAGAGCAGTTATTGCGGCGGTTGGGGATGTCGCCAACAGCCGAGCAGCTTCGGCTGCACCGCGCGGCATCGTTGGGCCGGTTACCCCCTTCGGAAGAGTCGCTTGAGCAGGCGGCAGACTGGTTGCAGCAACTGGCGGCATCCAACCGCGAAACCAGACAATATCCACCGGAGCGTTTGGCCAGCATGTTGAATTATGTCTGGTTTCGACAAACCATGGCCGTTGTTCGCGCCATGGGACAAACCGCGTGGGTACTGTATCGGCAAAGCCCCTTGGCCTTCATGGGGCCGGAGGCAGCGAAGCACCGTTGGCTGGTGCGGTTGGCTGCGCTTAAAGCGCAATTTTTCCCCAAACCTTTATGAGAGTTCTGTTGGTCAACACGTATGCCCGGAGTGGTGGTGCCTCGGTGGCCGCGCAACGCCTATGCGCCGCGCTAAATAGGGCCGGGGTGGAAGCGCGGCTTTTAGTGCAAAACCCCGAGGGGAGTGCCGCGCCAGACCTTTTGACCACGGCGGATCGGTGGGCGGTACGCCGTCCTTGGCTGGATGCCCTGCCAACGTTTTTTTACCGCAACCGGCGTACGCCGCACTGGGGAAACGCATGGCTGAACAATCGTGCGACACGCCAGGTCATTTCCCATTTCGCGCCAGAGGTGATTCATCTGCACTGGGTCAACCATGGCATGCTGTCGGTGCACGACATCGCCCGCCTGCGCGGCCCGTTGGTGTGGACGTTGCACGACTCATGGGTGTTCACGGGCGGGTGCCATAGCCCTCAAGACTGTTTGCGCTATCAGCAGCAATGCGGATACTGCCCGGAATTGCGTTCACAGCGGGAACAGGATTTGAGCTGGCGGGGATGGCAACGCAAACAGACGGCATGGCGGGGCGTGTCATTCACCGTGATTACGCCGAGCCGGTGGTTGGCGGCTGCGGCTGCTTCATCCTCGCTTATGGCCGGCCGCCGCATCGTCGTGATTCCGAATGCGGTGGATACGGCAACCCTTAAACCGGGCGATCGCGCGGCAGCACGCCACGCGTTGGGGCTTCCGGCAAATGCCCCAGTGTTCCTGTTCGGTGCGCATGGCGCGGCGTCGGATTGGAACAAGGGGCTGGATTTGTGGCAGGCCGCCTTGCCATTTGTGGCGCGGCAGCATCCGGAAGCAATCGCATTGGTGGCTGGTCTGTCCGGCGGCACGCTGTCCGGCTTGCCATTGCCAGTGCGCGAATTAGGCATGCTCAACCCCACGCAACTGGCCCAAGCCATGCTGGCAGCAGACGCTACGGTAATTCCATCGCGGATGGAAAACCTGCCCAACATTGCCGCGGAAAGTCTGGCGTGTGGCACGCCGGTGGCTGCTTTTGCCGTGGGTGGTATTCCGGAAATGATTGAAAACGGGAGTACCGGTTTTTTAGCCCACCCGCATGAACCTGAAAGCCTCGCGCAAGCCCTGGGCCGACTGTTGGCACAGGGGGCTGGGATGCGTGCTGCCTGTATCACCGCCGCGCAGGGGCGGTATGCGCCGGATCTGGTTGCCCGGCAGCACATCGAGTTGTATCAATCGTTGTTGGAATCCGAATGAGCGCTCCCACCATTAGCATTGTGACGGCTTGTCGCAACGCGCGTGCGGAATTACCCGCAGCGGCTGCTGCGGTTTTGGCCGCGTTGGGACCTCACGATGAATGGGTGCTGCAGGATGGCGCATCTACCGACGGTTCGCAGGAATTTCTGGCTACTCTGACCGATGGCCGGGTGCGTTTGGAGAGCGCGCCAGATCAGGGAATCTATGATGCGCTGAATAAAGCTGTCAGGCGCGCCCAGGGCGACTTTCTGCTGATTCTCGGCGCCGATGACCGTCTGCGCCTGCCGTTGGATGAGTTACGTCCTTTGTTGCGCGACGACCGTACGGTGTATTACGGCGATGTTTGGCGAGTGGAGTCTGCCGACCGTTACGCCGGGCCGTTTGATGGCGCCAAGTTGGCGCGAACCAATATCTGCCAACAAGCCATCTTGTATCCGCGCGCGGCGTTTGTCGGTCGGGCTTTCGATTTGCGCTATCGGCAGCAGGCAGACTGGGCCTTCAACATGGCGTGTTTTGCCGATCCGCAGCTTCGTTTTGAATACATACCATTGTTGATTGCCGATTACGCGCAGGGGGGCGTCAGTTCGGTGAAGATGGACGAGGCATTTCAACGCGATTATCGCCGTTTGTTGAAAGCATATTTTCCCCTGCGTCAGCGCTGGCGGCCTACACTGGTCAGTTGGTTGAGTGATCTGTTTCGGGCCTTGCCGGGTGTGCCCCCGGCCAGGCAAACCCCGGCAAGAAATTTATGAATACTCTCTTGGGTATCAGCATCCCCACGTACAAGCGCCCAGAACAATTGTTAGCCACGGTGCGCTCCGTGGCGGCGGCCGGCGGATTGGAACATGAAATCCCAGTGTACATCGCCGATGATTCATTGGATGACACCAACGTCGCGACCCTCGCGACGCTGGCCGGCGAATATCCTTTTCTGATGGTCCGCCGCAATGAACGCAACCTCGGAATTGATGGCAATATCCTGAATTCGGTGAACATCAACGAGTGCCGTTACGCATGGTTGTTGGGCGAGGATGACCGGCTGGTGCCGGGTGCCGTTACTAAAATGCTGGCGGTACTGGAATCCAGCACCGCGCCATTCTTGTATGCCAATTATTCTTCCGTGAATTCCGATTTTAGCCGGGTGTTAAAACCAGCCTCGTTGGCGCTGGCAGGCGATGCTGTTCAGTCGGCGGACACATTTTGGCGGCAGTCCGCGTGGTCTGCCGGCTTCATCGGCGCTTGCGTGGTGAACAAAGCGGCCTGGCAACGGGTGGAGCAGGCCAAATATGTGGGGACATGGTTCGCGCACGTGGGGGTGATCATGGAGGCAGCGCATGGGCACGACATTCCCATGCTGGCCGAACCGCTGATTCTCAACCGTTGCGGTACGACGGAAGTGTTCACGTGGACCTCGACCATGATGGATGTACTGGATGGGTGGCGGCGCTTGTGTGTATTGCTTGAACCACTGTATGGCGCGTCAGCTTGCCGGGAATCACTGCATTCTTTTCGCCGCGCGCACGGATTAGGCAAACTGAAGTTCTTGGCTTACGCCCGTGCAGGCGGTGCGCTCACGCCGGCGGTGGTGCGCGAACATATTTTGCCGGGCAATGAGTCGGCTTGGTTCAAATGGTGGGCGCAGATCGTGGCCCGCCTGCCCGCAGGTTGGTTTCGTACGCTGCAACGGTGGAAGCATCACGCATGAATCTGTTGGGTCAAGCGTCGCTGATTAGCGGCATTCAGGTGCTTTTGTATGTGTTGATCCCTGCTTGGGTACTGTGTCGTTGGCAGTGGCGCGACTTTGGGGAAGGGGTGTTTGCTTTTTTGCTGGCCGGAGTGTGTTCGGTTGCGCTGCTGGGACGGGTGGGTAACGCCGGTGGATGGGGGGTGCCCGTGGTGTTGCCCATCTGGCTGGCATTTTGGCTGGGGTGGGGGATATGGGTGTGGTGGCGGAAATATCCGGTGGTGTCATTGCCGTGGGATGGGTTGCTGCTGGCGATTCTGTTGTTGGCATGGGTTGTGCGAATGATTCATCCGCTGCAGACCTGGGCATTGGGGCAATCGGATGCATACAGCCATTTGGAGTTTTTGCAGAATGTGTTGACAGCAGGGCGCGTTCTGCAGCCTGACTACCCGCCAGCCTACGCCTGGGTGCAGGCTCTCCCCGCATGGCTGCTGCAAGGGCACCCCTACTGGCTGGCGCGTTTTGGCGGGGCGTTGTTCGGCGTGGGCTTGGTGTTGGGCTGTTACGCGCTGTGGGCAGGAATTCGATATCGCGTGGCCGGAGTCGCGGCGGCGGCCTTGGTGGCTGGCTGTCCGTTCTTTTTCCTGCTGCAAAAAACCGGGGTGGGTTGTTTTGCCAATCAACTCGGGCTTATGTTGATTCCAGCCGCACTATGGGCCTATTTGACGGGAAGGCGCGGCTGGCTGCTGGTTGCTCTAGCCACATTGGCTGTGGCCGTACCCATGATGCTGTTGCATGTTCTGTTGCTTTTGTGTGGGCTGTTGTTGGTGGAGCGGGAAAAAGGCCTCGGCCGATTCCGGCTCCTGGTTTGGTTGGGGTTGGCGTTGCTCTTGGTGATCGGGCTAGCCTTGCAGTTGCCGCCGTTGCGCGGGCGGGTCATTGTGGCGATGCTGACCGGACAATATGAGCTTATTGACGTCGCTGATCTCGGCTGGCCTGGAATTTTTCGCCTGCTGTGGGCTGATTTTTGGAGTATTAAGCGATTGGGCTATTCGTCGGCGCTGTTGAATGGCCTGGCGTTAGGAGCGGTATTGGTCTTCATTTCAGCGTTGGCATGGGGCTGGCGGCAACGGGATGCAGCCTGGCGGCTAGTTGGCGTGTGGGGATTGTTGACCAGCATCAATGTGCACCTTGGATGCATGCAGTTCACCAATTATCAGCGCGAAGGCTGGAGTTTGCTGCTTGTGGTAGCAGGACTATGCGCCTTGCTTTTTGCTGAAGTCTGGCAGCGCGTGAATAAACGCGCTTTGCGTGGTGCGCTGGGGGCGTCACTGACGATTGCCGCTCTGGCCGGTTTGTTGTTCCCGCCGGCCCACGTCCCCTTGGGCGGAGAAACGGAATCGGATGTCGTTCGCTATTTGGTGAATGCCGATCCGGAGATCACCATTCTAACTCGCAACATGTCGAGTTTCTCCTATGACCAAGGCGATATTGCGCGCACATTGCACCCCAAGGCAGTGCGCAGCGTGGCCGATTTGCCCATTGGCGGCACCGCAATATTTTTGCGGGATTACCCGCCGGCGGAACCGACCGTGTCGCGGGTCATGCAACTCCTCCAGCCCACCCTCACCGCGGAATGCCAGCGGGTTCAACGTATGGCCGAGGAGGCGAATCAGCAGCTCGAACAACAGCTGGCAGGCTACGTATTGAGCAAAGAAACCTATTCGCCGCGAATGGAAATCTGGCACGTTAGAGCCAAACACTAGGAGACCCACGATGGCTTGGCTTATGCATCTATTTGCTGCGGCAACGCTCTTACCGCTGTTGGTTTTACTGGCACGGCAAGGGCCGGCCGTGGTTACCGCGTGGCGCGTGGCGAGTAGGGTGGCGCGCAGCAGTCTGATTATCCTGTGGCTGATTTTGGCTGGTAGTTTGCTGCTGCGCCCGCATGAGGATGTGTTTACCGGACTGGACAATATGGCCTACCGCCTGATGCCAAAGGTGCTATTGGGTGGGCGAGGGTTTCATAGTCAGGATGTAGTGTTACGCGACGTGCCGGAATCTCTGCGCGAAATATTTTTATATCGTCCTGGGCCGTTGGGGCGGCCGACGCGGGATATGGTGTTTCAGTTGTCGGGGTGGAATAGTACCGGCACCGCGCCGTTTTTCATGCCGACGTTGCCACTTGCCGCGGCCGGTGTTGAGCCGTGGTTGAAGTCGGACCAGTTTGTGCCGTTGGTAGGCGCAATTTGGGCTGCGTTGCTGTTGGCAGCAGGCTTTGGCGCAGGGGGAGGGTGGGGCTTGCTGGCGGCCGGGACGCTATGGGTGACGACTGCATGGCCGGCGTGGTTTTTGCGCGGCTTCTACGGAGAGGGCGTGGGGGCCGTGCTGATTTCCAGTGTGATGCTCTCATTGGGACGCCAGCCACGTAATTTTGGTTTGCTTTTGATGCTGGGCTTCATGTTGGGGCTGGCGCTTTGTTTTCATCCCACATTGGCGGTGCTGGCTGCACCCGTGCTGTTGATTTTGCTGATTGAAGAACACGCATGGAAAAAAGTGGCCGGTGCGCTAGCTGGTGCGCTGGCGGGCGCGTTCCCATTCTGGGCCATGACCCGTTGGGTATGTCAACCGAATGGCGATTGGACGCACTGGCATAATTTGCAGCGGCTGCTGCGCGTTGCAGAAATCCAAGCAATGGCGTGGGCGCTGGGCCTAATGGTTGTTTTGGCGTTGATTCTGGTGTTGTTAAGCCGGGTACCGCGGGTCGCTGAATGGGCGCAGCATTGGGATAGTCGATTAACTCCTTGGGGTTGGTTAGTGATTGCGGCGTTGCCAGTGATTGCCGTGTGGGCTGCGCCCGGTCATATTGGCGATGTATTGCGTTTGGGTGCACAAGCCACGTGGAGCGGGATGCGGTGGTCGGGTACCTTGATTATTTTACTATGCACGATCTTCCTGATACGACCATCGCGTCCTTGGCGCGAGCGGGTCTGGTTCGTGCTCCTGTGCTGGGTGGCGCTGATGTTTCTCTTCATCAAGGGCGAGGAAACCCCAGTTGGGTTGTGGAGTCAGCGGCGCTTTCTGCCGGTGGTATTGGTGGGGCTGGGCTTGTGCTTGGTGCCTCTGGCGGAAGGATTGAAAACAATGGCGATGCGCGGTCTGTGGCGGGCCAAAGTGTTGGCCGCCATTTTGGTCGTGGCGGGTTTGTGGAATCTGGTGCAATGGCCGGCGCCCTATTACGTGGTCAATGAGCAAGGCGCAACCGCATGGACAGAGGACATTGCACAAACCATAGGGACCAACCGGTGGGTCATTTTTGATTATTTTCCACATAGCGTACCCTATGCATCTAACTTGAAACACCGGATACTGGGAATTGGTGAGAGAACCGTCTCGCGTTGGGATGAAGTTGCGGAATGGATGGCTTCATTGGCCCAAACATCCGAGGTGTGGCTGGCTTCCTCGTGGTCGCTGTGTTCGTTGGAAGAGGGAGTGCGCATTGAGCCCCTGAACGTCAGAACCGCCGCTTTCCCAATCGTGCGCGCCAAGGCCTTTTTCCCGGCGGAGGTCGGCACTCGCGAATTGCAGCATGACTTTGGGCGTGTGATGCCACTGCAGCCGAATGACATTCCGGTACAGGTCAAAGCACTGGATGGCAGCCCGGTTGGTTTGCGTGGGCCGTGGCATGCACTGCGCAATGGTGGTGCCTGGTCCCGGCAAGGCAGCGGGGTGATTGGACCGATTCCGCCGGCTGGCGGTGCGGTTGTGTTTGAGGTCGCCGGCGAATGGCCGGCGCCGACTGTGGATTGGCCGGAACAGGTGTTGTTGGTATTGCCACCGTGGGGCGGCGAACCCTTGCGGCTCACGGTGACGACCGGCGCCCTGCAAACAGTGCGCGGCGTTTTGACGCGGCCAGCCACCGACGCCGAACGACCTTTGACCGGAGTGTACACGTGCCACGCAGAGCGACCTTATAATCCGCAAGAATACGGCCTGTGTGGCTACCCACCCGATCTCGGCTTGGTGCTGCGACAAGCGATCATTCGGATTGAATAGCCCCGCCAATCCGTGCCAGACTTCCCCCTTGATGGACCCAGCCAGCCAATCATTTCTGCAACGCACCATGGTGCTGATTCCGGCCTATAACGAGGAAGCGTCTTTGCCGGCTTTGTTGGCGGAAGTGCACCGTGAATTGCCGGAGGCCGCCGTCACCGTGATTGATGACGGCTCGGCTGACCAAACCTCGCGCGTTGCGCGGGAGGGCGGGGCGCGCCTGCTGCGCCTGCCCTGCAATATGGGAGTGGGACCGGCCGTGCAAACCGGTTTTGTCTATGCGTTGGAATGTGGATTTGAGCACGTTATTCGGCTGGATGCCGATGGCCAGCATCCGCCGGCGGAGGCCCGCAAATTAGTGGCGACCATGCTGACGGCGCCGGCAGACTTGGTGGTCGGTACGCGCTACGGCGCGGGCAGTCTCTACCACGGATCGTGGTCGCGGCAGATTGTACTGAAAGGCCTGGCGTTGTTTGTCTCGCTGATTTGCCGCCAGCGCATCACCGATCCTACTTCCGGGTTTTGGCTATTGTCGCGCCCGCTGCTACAATGCTTCGCACTGCACTATCCATCGGACTACCCCGAAGCCGAGGCCATCGCGCTGCTGCGCCGGCAGGGGTTTTCCATGGCTGAAGTGCCGGTGGTCTTCCGACCGCGCGTCGCGGGGCAATCGTCCATTCACGCGTGGAATTCGTTCATCTTTGCGGCCAAGGTGTTTCTGGCCCTGTTTGTGGATCGCCTGCGTGCGGTGGACCCACGCGGCTCGGCCGAATTCATCAAAAAAGCCGGGGCAACATGAAAAAAGGCTTGTTCGCTTGTGCGGTAGTGGCGGTGGGCGCGTGGCTTTGCTGGCCGTGGCTGGCCACTGCCAGCCAAATCAACCGCATCCGCTTTCTGATGGGCGCGGTCAGCTTGGGCGTTTTTTTGATCACCATCTTGGCAATCCGGAGCTACAAGCTGCGTGAAAAATATGCCGTGCTGTGGCTGATGACCGCGGCCATGATCACGCTAGTAGCGCTGTTTCCTCACTTGGTGGATGTGACCCGCGAATGGTTTGGCATGCAGTACGTCACCTCCGTGGTGGCGGTGATTTTTATTTTTCTGGTGCTGGTTTCGTTCCATTTTTCAATCGCTCTGTCGGCCCTGAATGATAAAGCTGCGGCCATTGCTTCTCGTTGCGCCATGTTGGAGGCGCGGATTCAGGAATTGGAACAAAAAATTTCGGTGGTTCGAAGCAACCACCCTAATGAAAGGATCAAACCATGATGCTGGCCTATATTGACCCTGGCAGTGGCAGCATATTGCTACAGGTGGTGCTTGCGTCCATGATTGGGGGCGTAGCGATGTTTTGGAACAAAATCAAGTCGCTCTTCGTCCGCAAAAAACCGACGCAACCGGAACCACCTAAATCCGAACCCTAACGCATGACTCGGGTTGCCGGTTCATTTCGAGATCCCAGTGGCTACGTGTTTGAACACGATGGTCGAGTATTTCGCGCGTTGGATCAAACTTGTGCTGCGCTCCTGCGCGATTTGGATGTCCAGGGACATCTGGCGCGTTGGAACCGGGAAGGATTGATTGTCGCCTCCCGGTTTGTGGATGATCCGGAGCTAATCGCCACCTTGACTGCCGCCCACCCGGGTTACCCTGCATTTTTGGAGCACGACCGGATTGAGCCCATCACCTATCCTTATGAGTGGTCCACCTCCATGCTGGCGGACGCCGGGCGACTGACTCTGCGTTTGCAAAGTGAACTGTTGGATTTGGGCCTGTCGCTCAAAGATGCCACCGCCTACAATATACAGTTTGTTGATGGACGGCCGGTTTTCATTGATCTTTCATCCATCGAACGTCCTGCGCGATTGGATATGTGGTTTGCGCTCGGCCAGTTCAACCGAATGTTCTTGTATCCGTTGCTGCTGGTGAAACATGCCGGTTGGGATTTGCGGTCCTATTTTTTGCCCAGCTTGGATGGCCGTTCCACCTTACAAGTGGGTCAGGCATTCAGTTGGTGGCGCCGTTGGAGCCCCGGATTGATTTGGGATGTGGGCCTGCCGTACGCATTGGAAGGCCGGGTCAAATCCAGAAAACCTTCTGCGCCGTCGACACCGTCTGCTGACGCCACCACCACGCCCGTTGGCTTGCCGACCGCTCAACGCCTGACGCTGCGCCGGCTGGAAAAGAAAATTGCCAGACTGGCTGCCGCCATCGCGCCGAAAACCGTCTGGAGTGATTATACCCAAACCTGTTCCTACGACGCGCAGGCCGAAGCGGCAAAGAAATCGTTGGTGCGTCAGTTCCTTGAAGAAATGCGGCCAGCCACCGTATTGGATATTGGTTGCAACACCGGCGATTACTCGCGCATTGCCGCCAGTTGCGGAGCCAAGGTACTGGCTACCGATTTCGATGTTGGCGCGGTGGAGCAGATGTATCAGCGGCTGCGGTCTGAACCCGCCGCCATCACGCCGCTGGTGGTGGATATCGCCAATCCCAGCCCGGGTATTGGTTTCCTGAACGCAGAACGCCCACCGTTTTTAGAACGCGCCAAACCGGATTGCATTCTTGCGTTGGCGGTGATCCATCACCTGTTGGTTGGCGCCAACTTGCCCATGGCGGCCATTCGCGATTTGCTGGCCTCCCTAACCAGCCAACACCTTATTCTGGAGTTCGTGCCGACCGACGACGTGATGTTCCGTAAACTACTGGAATTCCGGATGAATTTGTTCGCGCATGTCACGTTGGGGTATTGCTGCGAGGTTTTTGGCGAACGCTTTACGTTGCAACGCCAAGAATCCATCGAGCATTCACCACGAACGCTCTTGTGGTTCACCAAGCGCGCCTGAAAGCCGGTGCTATTTACCGCCACGCAACATGCGCGACACTGTTTAGATGCGTGTAAAAATAAATGCGCCGGTGTGGCCTTTGTGGTCGTAGTTGGGCACGTTGGACAAAGTGAACTGGTTGCCGCGGACGGTGTAGGTGCCCGTCCAATGGTACTCGCCTACATTCAGCATGAGCTGATTGCCCTCGGTGCTCCAACCGTCACGACCCGAATCGTGTTCGCTCCGCCAAATCTCGATGGCACGGGCCGAACCATCCGCGTTGAATTGCGTCTGCCCGTCCCAGCCAGCTTCAGTCTGAACCTTGCCCGCCGTGCCGTCATACAGAAATCCGTGCGAAATAGGGCGTCGACGCACGATTCGGCAATGCCGAGCATATCTTGTCGGGAGGTGGTCGGGCTGCTATAAATGACCGTGATGATCAGGAGCCGCGGGGTACGCGGCGAGACCATGTAGCCATCTTGGGCGAGGACTGATGAGTGCATTGCGGCTAGGGATCAACACGCTGTTTTATTTGCCGGGCGAGGTCGGGGGCTCGGAAACCTATCTGCGGGAAACTCTCCGCGCATTGACCCAACGGTCGGAGGCGCCACAACTGGTGTTATTCACCAATGCGGAAAATCACGATTTGTTGCAACGGGAGTTCCCGTCCGCCGAGTGTATCCCCACCGGCATTGCGGCCACCAACCGTTTCCGCCGTATCTGGAGCGAGCAAACCGCGTTGCCGCGGTTGATCCGGCGTGCGCAGCCGGACGTGCTGTGGTCGCCGGGCTATACCGCGCCGGCGTTGACCGGCGTGCCGCAGGTGGTGTCCATACTGGACATGCAGTACAAGCGTTTCCCACAGGATGTTACGTGGCTGGCGGCGCGGACCATGGATGTGCTGTATCCAATGGCGGCCCGGCGCAGCACGGCCATCGTGACCATTTCCGAGTTTGCCAAAACAGAAATCATCCGCTTTTTGCGCGTGCCGGCGGATAAAATCACCGTGACTCTGCTCGGAGCCAGTGCGGAGTATGGCGCCGCGTCCGGTTTGCCGCCGGAAATGGTGCGTGGCGCGCCCTATCTGCTGTGTGTGGCGCATACCTACCCGCACAAAAACGTGGCCATGCTGGTACGGGCGTTCACCCGGCTGGCGGCCAAGATTCCGCATCGGTTGGTCTTGGTGGGCAAAGCGCGCTTGGGCGAACCGGAAGTCGCTGAGGCGTTGCGGCAGGCGCCGGCAGACCGCGTTGTGCGGCTGGCGGAGGTCTCCGCCGCCGACCTGGCTTCGCTGTATCAATGCGCGGATTGGCTGGTGTTCCCGTCGCTGTACGAAGGTTTCGGCCTGCCCGTCCTGGAAGCCATGCGCGCGGGTACGCCGGTGCTAACCACCCGCGAAGCCGCTATTCCGGAAGTCGGCGGCGATGCCGTGGTGTACGCGGATGGCCGCAACGAAGAAGCATGGGCCAAAACCATGCGGACGGTGCTCACGTGGCCGCGCGAAATGCGCCTGCGGTTGACGGTGGCGGCCAAACAACGTGCGGCGGGCTTTACCTGGAAAGCCAGCGCGGAGCAACTTTGGGCGGTGCTGACCCGGGCGGCACGGAAAGGATAACATCATGACAACAACCCTCACGATCATCGCGTTGAGTTTGCTGGCCGGGGGGCTATTCGCAGGCCTGCTGTTGGTGTTGCGGCGGCCGCGCGGCCGCGGAATGTCCGTCCGCACGGTGGCTGGCATCGAGGACCTCAAGGCCATCGGCGTGCTCTCGGTCTTCAAGGCGGTGACCAAGGAGATTGTCACAGCCCGCGACCATTCGCTGGGCAATTTGGGCAAGCGCTATCTGGAATGGCTGATTACCTCCCGCAAAATGGCGATGATTTTTGAGTTCGATATTGATTTTCAATATGACCTGCGGGACCCGGGCTTCACCGTGCGCGAGGAGGCCCCTGGGCGGTATCGCCTGCAAATGCCGCGTTGTGAATATGTGGTACACATCCGCAACGTGACGTTCTATGACGAGCAGGGGGGAAAATTGCTGCCAATCATCATCCCCGATGTCATCAATAAAATCCTCGGCGGCGGTTTCAATGAAGAAGACCGCAACAAACTGATGGACGAAGCCCGGGAGCAAGCCGAAAAGTTGGCGCAAAACCTGGTGTTGCGCCTGAACTCCGAGGTGCAAAGCTCCGCGCGGCAAACCATGGAAATGCTGGCCAAGAGCTTCGGCGCACAACAGGTCGCAGTGGACTTCTCCAACGCGGAACCGCGCAAAACACAGTTGGTGGACTCCGCCGCCGTCCGTTGATGTTACTCCGCCGGCGGCGCTTGCGGCGGGGCGATGATGGCGAGCCGCTCATCCAGCGCGTGCGCCGACTCCAGCACTGCTTGGCGGAACTGTTCAATTCGCACCGAATACTTCGGCAAATCTTCCCGCTCCATGACGGCATCGTCCCACGCCATGTAATCGGCCAAGTGGGCGCTCATGCTGGCAATCCATTCCTGAAGGGCGGCATCAGACCAGATGCCGTGGCGCAACTCGCGCCACCGTTGACCGGTTTGCGCCGAAAAATCCGGCATTTCCTGCCAGAGGCGATCGAACAAATAGTTGGACAGCCAGCGCCCGGTTTTTTCAAACGTGTGGTCATAATCCCAGGGGATGAAGAAAAACCGCGCGGCAGGTTCATCGCCGCGCGCGAGATAGAAGTTGGTGGTGCGCCCGTCCACATTTTGCGCCAAATTAAGCAACAACAAAAAGTCAATGGCGTTGGCCAGATCCACGTGGGCAGCGATATTATGTTTAAAATCGTCCGGAGACGACTGGCTGGTAAAAGTTAAAAGTCCGGTTAGATCAGCCCGCCGATCCGCCCGGCTCGGGGAGGGGAAAATCTGATCAGCCGCTTCCGGTTCCGGTTGCTGGAACAAATGGGGGGAGGGGCGAATCTTGAAAATGGCGCCGCCGGGATTGTCCGGGACAACCGGCGCCAAGCCGGTCATGTTTTCGTCCACCCGTGTGCACATTTCATAAATGCCAAAATAAGCGCCATTGAAAAACACTTCGCACCATTCCAGTTCGGGGGCGAAACGTGGTTGATCCGGCGTGGCACAGGCGCGGAAAAAATCGTAGGCCAGTTTGTTTTTCAGTTTGGTGGCATCCGCATAGCCATTCAAAAACAACAGGTATGGGGAATTGCCGGCTCCCAGAATGGACTGCGAGGTGTCGAACCGCAGCGAGAACGGTTTCCGCCGGCCACGCCAATAACTGGTGTTACCACGATGTTTGATGCCGCCACCGGAAGCCTGCCCGCCTTGGAGCCATTGGGGTTCGCCCCCGCCGGCAGGATCAAAACGCGCCGAGAATTCAACACGATGAGTCGCGCTCAAAGCTTCCGCTACGGACAGGTGGATCGCTGCCAGTCGCGGTGTTTGCGGGATCACGCGGAAGGCGAGCGTTTGTTTTTGCCGTGTCTTGCCCGTGCCCAAGGTGGCCGTCAGTTTGACATCCACCGGTACATCGCCGGCTGGGCGGGTGACGTGGCCTTGGTTGTCCACGATGTTCGGCCGTGAGCTATGCCAAGTCAGTTTTTTCCCAGCCCAACGGACGGCCGCCAAATCCAAATCCTCGACAATATAGAATGGGGCGGGATTGTTGCCGAGGATGGTGAATGACGTCAGCGGCAGTATCTCCGGCATGTCGTCTGCTTCCTGCCATGGGCGGAATCGCCAAGCCATTTCGCGCGGGCTCCACGGATTGAACAGATCATGCGCCAACAGTATTCGCGCTTCTCGCAGCCCGGTGCTGAGTTGTTCTGCTGTCAGGGTAGGGACATCCGGCTGGTGTTTCGCGCCGCGAAAGAGCGCCGTCCAATCATTGGGATTTCGCGCGCCATCGGCTACCCATGTGCGTTCCCCGGGGCCTACGCCGCGTTGCGCGAAGGGAATTGCCACATACGCGCCCTTGGATTGGCCATCAATAAGCAAGCGGCACAACTTGGGGCCGGCGGCGTGATTGGTTGGTGTGGTGGCCAGCACGGCTTGGGCGAGAGTGGGCAGCCTATCCGCCAAGTTTTCGGGTGGCACAAGACGCAACGTGCGCGCACCGAAAATCGGCGATTCCGGAGGCAGCTCCAGAATGTACCCCGGGCGTTTGGCGATGGGATAACTGGCCGTTGAACCGTCCAATTGCAGATGCGCCTCCGCGGTTTGAGAGGCATGGAGCGCGTAAATGCGCCGCCATTTGGCGCCTTCATCCGTACGGCGGCCCGAGGCCAGGCTGGCCTCGTGTGTATTGCGAAAATGCCGGGCATCCTTGGAACTGAACCGCAATTCAATGGTTGGCAAAGTAGCCAGCCGCCCCTCATGCAACAGGGGATTGAAACGGGTGAGCAAGTTGAGCGTCGCCGGCAATGCCGCCTGCCACATGGCATACATTCGCCAGCGGAACCAAGCAAACGGCTCCAGCGCGCGTGGCAACGAACGATGCGCGTGGGCCAGCCGGTGGATTTCACGCGACGATAGGCTGCGTGTCCATGCCGCCGCTTCGTCAATCGCGCCGCAAAACGGCGCGGTAACGGCATACATCCGAGTCTTCCCAAACTCAATGTTTTGCGTCGGATGCGAAACATCGGCAAAGGGAACTGTCGCCTTCAATGTGCCGTTTTCGTACAGTTGCGCGGTGCCTTGCGCGGCATCCACCACGCCGGCCAAATGTACAAACTTGCCGTAGGCCGTGAACGGGTAATGCGCCGCCGGCGATTCCGCCGACCCCGGCACAAAGAACATCATCTGCCCATTTTGCAGTTTGAAGCCGGTGTACCGCCCTTGAATAAAGGTGTACCAGATTTCCTGGTCATGGCAGGCGGGCTCCACTTTGACCCACAACGACAGCGTATAATTCGAACCCAATGCCGGCCATATCGCCGTGGTTTCCAGCATAGTCCGGGCCTTGCCGTCAAATTGCCGTGCAAAACCCAATCGGCCTGGAACACGTGTCGTGCCCGGATAGAGCACCGTGCCGCGTGCGATCCACTCCACCGGGTGCGCTTCGTCAAACGTCATCAAAAATGCCAAGCCATGGTGTTTGGCCAACCGGTGCCCAACCCCTTCAAAGTAGTGCTGCGACTTTTCCGCCGGCCACTCAAATAACCAGCGATCCGACCGCCATAGGGTCACCGCACCAGCCGCCATGGCCAGTAGGAGAATCCAACGCCAAAAGGAACGCAGAGTTTTCTTCATTGCGAAAACACTCCCGTGGGCAGGCGCAACAGAACAAACGAATGCGGCTTCACAGCCGTCGGCGCGGGCTTCCCATGCCACAGGTCGCGCGCGCCGGGCCACGCGGGCAATGCCGTCGCGTGGTCGCCTTTGTTGATAGCACAGACAATGGCAGTGTCGCCCAACTCGCGCGCGAAGATAACGGTGTGCTCATTGGGCGTGGGCAGCCAGCGGAACGAACCGCGCCGCAAGGCGGACTCCGCGTGGCGCAACGCGATCCAGCGTTGGTAATAGGCCAATAGCTCGCCGTCAGGCCGACGCGGGGTGGCCTGCGGCAAGGGGCCGTGGTAGCCGTGGGCTTCGTCATCATAGACGATGTCGCTCCACAGCATGGGTTGGCGGCAACAGGGATCGTTTGCGCCCCACATGCCGACTTCCGTACCATAATAAATCATCGGGGCGCCGGGGCCGGCAAACTGCCACGCCACAGCCAGTTTTAGCGCCTGTTTCGCACGGGTCCCCGGTTGACGAGTGACCAAGCCGGGGTTGTTGGCGGCCTTGGCCCAGTGGAAATACTCATCCCACCCGGAGAACGGCGGGCATGTGCTTTCCAGCATCGTAAGGACCCGGCCTGTGTCGTGGGAATCCAACAGATTTTGCAATATATGGACGGTGCCGGGTTCGTGCCGCGCGTGGAGCGTATTGATCCGTTGTTGAAATTCCGCCGCGCCGATCGCTTGCGGATGCGGCGTGAAAAACGAGAGGGTGGGGTAGGTCCATTCGTAGTTCATCACCGCCGAAAACTCGTCAGGTCGCAACCAATCTTGAGCCGGGCCGACAATTTCGGCGGTGGTATAGACCTCCGGGTTGATTCCGCGCGCGTAGGCGTGCCACTCGCGCCAGAAACCGTGCGGGACGCAATAGGCCACATCCAGCCGCCAGCCATCCACCCCCTCGGCGGGCCACCCCGCGCCGGAAGGGTCCATCCAGCGCCGTGTGATGGCGAACAGGTATTGCTTGATGCCGGGGTTCAGCGTCTCCGCGTCACGACCAAAATTGGGCAGCGTGCCGGCGCCATCCCAACTGGCGTAGGCAAACGTGCCATCCGCACGCCATTCACTGATTTGATACCAATCCGCGTAGCGTGATTTTGGACCGAGTCGGCGCACATCCTGAAATGCAAAGCAGCCGGTTCCCGAGTGGTTGAAAACGCCATCCAAAATTACTTTCATGCCGCGTGCGTGGGCTTCAGCCACCAAATCAAGAAAATAGCGGTCCGCCGCAGTCCAAATCCAGGTGGCGGGGTCTTCTGTTTCATTGGCGGCGGCCAGCGCGCGTAAATCACCATCACGATCGGGACCCAGCGTGGGATCAATGTGGTGCAGCGCTATGGCATCATATTTGTGCAACGACGGCGCCCAGAAAATCGGGTTGAAATAGAGCGCGTTAACGCCGAGTTGCTGCAAATAAGGGAGTTGCTCGCGCACGCCCACCAAATCGCCGCCGAAGCGACGCTGGAAAACCGTCGTCCAGAAGTTGGCGGCGTGCGGTTGCTCCCAGTCGTCGCGTGCGTACCAATCCATGCCCCATGGTGAAACCCGCCAGCCGGTGAATGGCACCTCGCCGATGTCCTCCGGCCGCGGATTGGATTGCCGCGCACCGTTGCGAAAACGCTCGGGAAAAATCTGATACCAAACGGCATCCTTGGCCCATTCGGGTGTGGCGGGCGGATTTTGCTGTGCCGCAATAGCGGCTGGTGCCGGAGGCGGAAAGGTCATGGCTCGCGGCAAAGTGACTTGAGCCAAGCCAGATATTCCGGCGCGCGCGGATCGCCTTCCGGTGGGGCAAAGGGCGCTTTTTCAATCGGCCGCAACGGTACATACGGGCCGGCCTTTGCTTCAAAGAACACGGTGCCATCTTCCAGCGCCACCCAGGCGTGGTAGGTGTTGTGTGGAACATCTGCCACCTGTCCAGCTTGCAGCCGGCGGGCCAACACCACTTGGCCCTGCTCATCAAAAATAACCACGCCCAATGTCCCGCGCAACAGCACCAGTGACTCATCTTTGGCGGCATCCGCATGACGGTGCGGCGCCACATACGTATCCGCGCACATGGCATTGAAAAACCGGTGGCAGGGATAATCGTCGCTCGCGTGCAAATTGAAGTTCTTGCGCCGCCGCGGGGTGGCGGCAGCTTCGGCGGTCAGCCGGTCAAGAAAGTCGGCATCAAACACACGGACATTGGGCATGTTCATGGCCCGTCATCATAGCACAGGCCCCCGCCAAGCAAACGGGAAATGCGGCGGGGCTGGGGCTTCACTCCTGCGGCGGGGAAAGGCGCAACACGCGGCATCCGTGCGGCGGAATTTCCGCCGCAAACGATTCCATCTCGCCAAGGTCTTCATGCGTCCAAAGGTCGCGGACTCTGGCCGCTTCGGCTAAACCCAGCGCCGCAAAATTGAGCCGGCGCGACCGGGGTTCATTCTCGCGATTGAATAACCCGATCACCCAATCGCCGCCGGAAAGCTGCCCAAACCAGATTTGGCTTTCCTCTTGCGTGGGGTCCCACGACAGCGGTTGGCCCACAAAGCCGTCGCGGTTCAGTTCCAGCAATTCGTTGTTCGTGTAAAAACGCAGGTTGTCCCCGATGGTGTCGTGCTGATCAGCCACGGCGATGGGGGCGCCGGCCAGCAGGCATTGGGCAATCACGCTGCGTTTTTCATCATCGGTGGCAAACGTGTTCAGGCGAATGAAGTCGGGGTCCAAAATGATCCGGCCGCGCCCGGCGAAACGCGACCAATAGGCGAGGCCATCGGCGGCATTGCCATACACCGACCAGCCCTCGCGTTTTTGGCCGCGGAACCATTCGCTCCATTTGTTCCAGCCGCCTTCGCCGGTGTCTTCATTGACGCGCATCATGTGGCCGTAGCGCCGTTCCGCGGCGGCATCGTGATTCAAGTGGGGCATCACGAAGCTCAGGAGCATTCCGCGCTCATCAGCGGCTTCGCGCATCCAGCGCAGCGCGGTCTCGTAATGCGCGCGGGGCCGCGCCGGGCCCACGCGCCCCAACCAGCGGTCCTGGCCGTCTTCGTACCACGACAAAAAATCAATGCGGAAGAACCGGATGCCCATGTCGGCATAAAAATGAATCCAGCCCTTGACATACTGCTCCGCGCCGGGGCGCTCCACCTGCACCCACGGGAAGCGGGCGTCTTCCGCCGGGTCTTTGAGCGAAGCCACCAGAATATCCGTGCCGACAATCCGCCGCTCCGTGTCATCATCGTTCACGTGCACCCAGAGCGGATTGCCATACATGCCCATGGCGAGGCCGCGCTCGCGCAAGTAGGCCGCCCACCACGCGTAATCATGCTCCCAATGGCGGGAGTGGGTCAGGCGGTAGCCGTTCTGATTCAGCCGGGAAACATCGCCCCAGCCATCCACGCACACCATATCATAGCCGAAGGGTTTGAGGTTGGCCTCCACCCAGTTGATGTTGGCCAGCCACTCCGCTTCCGTGATGTACGGCTCAGGCTGGCCGGCCTGTTCCTTGCGGAACAGGTTTTCGTACACGCTCCAATAAAGCGGGGCGTGAAACGGGTTGGTTTGGGCCGGGGCGGGCGTGGCGCACAACAGCGCGGCCAGCAGCGCGCCCGCCCATTTTCCACAGTGTGGAAAAAAGTTTTCCACACTGTGGAAAAGTGTGCCGCGGCGGGTGGGGCGCAGGTTAACCCTCGACCCGGATGGCCTTGGCCGACTGCCAAACGCCATGGATGTTGCAATAGGCCAACGCTTGCAGCGTGCCGGACTTGGCCAGTTTGACGCTGGCGGTCATGCTGGGGTTCGTCAGCGCCGGGCCGGGGACATCCGTGGTGGAATCACCGTGGGCCTTGAACTCGGCGTGCGCAAGCTGAATCGGGAACTTGCCGCCGTCGGGCAGGAAATAAATCGAAATCCACGCAATGTAGTGCTGGGCGGTGTTCGGGTGGGCCACGGCCTTGCCGAGGCCGGCGCTAATCGTGAAAAACTCGTCGGCCTTCACGCTGTCCGGCGCTTCAATCACAGGGGCGTGTTTCTCGATTTTCCAATCGGCGTTCTGAATGGTGCTGCTGAATTCGCTCATGGTTTTCTCCTTTGGTTTGATTTGTTGAAAAACAGGCCAGCTTAACACGACCCGCCCCCCGCCGTCACTGGCGAAGTGGCGAAATATTTGCATTTTCCCGAGAAACAAGGTTGACCTTGCTCCTATTCTCCCCAAAAATAACCGGAGAATATAAAGAAACCTCAAGGAGACCCCTGCCCATGAAGACACGTTGGCTTGTCCTGATTTTGGTGTTCTGTTGCGCGCTCCCGGCTCTCGCGGTCGAAGTGACCCTGAAAGACGCGGGCGACATTCGCCTGCAAATCTACGGCTATCTCAAAGCCGATTATTCTTATGATAGCCAGGCCACCGCTCCAAAAGGCGATTTTGCCTTCTTTGTACTCCCCGAACTGGATGGGAAAAAAGACGGCCAGACCCACCTGGGCGCGCGTGAAAGCCGCCTTGGGGTAAATATCTTTGGGCCGGATGTCGGCGCCTGGAAAACCACTGGCAAGTTCGAAATGGATTTCTACGGCGGCGAAAAGCCCAATTCCTACAACCCGCGGATGCGTCTTGCTTATGTGGATGTGGCCCATGATTCTGGCTTCTCGCTGCGCTTCGGCCAGGATTGGGATACCTTCTGCGAGATTCAGCCGCGCATCGTCAACTTTGCCTTTTTGGCGGATATCGGCGCGCTCGGCCTGCGCAGGCCCCAAGCCCGCGCAACGCAGGAGCTGAAGTTCTCGGAGAACACCAAGCTGGTCTTAAAGGCCGCAGTGGCGCAAACCGTCGGTGAGGACCTCGACGGTGGCGGCACCGAGGATGGCACCGATGCCGATTATCCGACGGCCCAGTGGAATGTCACCCTCCACCAGAAAGTGTGGGCCGGCAAAACCGCGCGCTTGTCCTTCGCCGGCCACTACGGCACCGAAACCGTGGACGCGGTGGATAGCAACAAGGTGGTGATCGCCAATGACGTGCAGGATTTTGATACCTGGTCCGTGCAGGGCTCGCTCTACTTGCCGCTTTGCAAGACGCTCGCCGCGCAGGCGAACATCTGGAAGGGCGCCAATCTGGATACCTATTTCGGCGGCATCGGCCAAGGTGTGAACATGGCCCTGGGCCGCGAAATCAAGGCCGTCGGCGGTTACGCGCAATTGCTGTATGACCCGACCGACAAACTGTGCTTCGGCGTTGGCTATTCCGTGGATGATCCGGATAACGAAGACTTGAACGCAGGAATGCGCGCGAAGAACTCACAGGTCTTCGCCAACGTGTTCTACAAGTTCACCCCCGCCGTCACCGGCATGGCGGAATATGCCCACATGGTCACCGATTACCTTGGCCGCGACGATGCCACCAACGATCGCGTGCAAGTGGCCGTGCGCTATACATTCTAAACAATACGGTAGGTTGCGACCCCAAGGCCGTCCGGCCCACCGGACGGCCTTTCTTATGTGCGGTCAGCGCCGTGGCGGCCGCCGACAGAAAAGAGCCGTATTCTATTGTGGCTCGTAGGCGCGGGCCAAGGCAAAGAGGCAGCTCGAAAGTCGGTTAAGCCAAGCGAGGGTGGCGGGGAATACGCGCTCCGGATGGGTGGCGCGCACGGCAACCACCGTGCGTTCGGCGCGTCGGCACATCACGCGTGCCCAGTGGGCCCGCGCCGTGGTTTCGTTGTTGCCCGGCAGCACAAATCCGTCCGGCGGAGGCAAGGCGGCTTCACGTTCAACCAGTTGCCGGTCTAGCGCGGCCACCGCTTCTGCAGGCAACTGTGCGCGCCCGGTCGCCAACTCGGCGCCAATGCGCAGCGTCTGGCGCTGCCACTCGGCCACCTGTTCCGCATCGGGCCCCGCCGGCAAAATGGCCCGCAGCAAACCCAGCGCCGCGTTGAGTTCATCCATGCTGCCCACCGCGCAAATGATGGGTGCGGATTTGTCCAGCGACTCGCCGCCGGTCAGGGACGTAATTCCGTGGTCATTCATTCCTTCCAGCCTAGTCCGAAATGCCACGCGGCGCAACTGCGCGCCGCAGTAGCGGCGGGAGTTCTCACCTGCTACAGTGGGCGACATGGTTTCAACCCAACAAACCGCGCCTTCGCTGACTTGCCCACTGTGTTCCGCCGCCGGGCCATTTGCGCCGGTGCGCGATATGCGCAAACGGACCTTGCATTCCTGCCCAACGTGTCGGCTCGTTTTCGCCGATCCGCGCGATTGGCCCGCCCCCGCCGCCGAAAAAGAACGCTACGCGACCCACCGCAACGGCCCGGAGGATGCCGGCTATGTTGCCTTCCTGCAGCAGGCCGTTACGCCGGCTCTGCCCTTGTTGCCCCCCGGCGCGCGGGGGCTGGACTACGGCTGCGGCCATACGCCCACTCTCCATCTGCTTTTGCAGCAGGCGGGCTTCGCCTGCGCCAATTACGACCCGTTCTTTTTTCCCGATTGGCCCGGCGAGACGTTCGATTATGTTTTCGCCACGGAAGTGGTCGAGCATTTTCACCGTCCGGCGCGCGAGTGGCCCAAGCTGCTGAGCCTGTTGAAACCCGCTGGCCTGCTCATTGTAATGACGGCCCCGTGGGACGAGCAAACCGACTTCCGCACGTGGGGCTACGCCAGCGATGAAACCCACGTGGCTTTTTACCACCGCGAGACTTTCGCCTGGATCAAAGCACGGTGGGGGCTGGCGGAAATCCCGAATCCGAATCCGCGCGTGCTGCTGTTACGCCGGGCCTGATGCCCGCGCGCATGGCGCGGTTTACAGCGCCGCCAGCCACGGCGCAACTGCGCGAAAGGCTTGCCGGGCCTTGCGGCCGCAGGCCGGCTCCGCGCCTTCGCACGTCAGTCCCGCAAGCTGCGCGGGGATGTCGCGGAAGATGCGCCGGACTTCCGCCGGCCCGGCACCCCGTGCAAAAGCCAGCCCCGCCGCAAGCGCCGGCGCTGCTTTGGTGGCGATACCGCATTCCGCCGACAGCCGCTTGTGCTTGGCTGTCAAATACACCTGCGCCAACAGCGTGAACACCACGGCCGGCAGAATGGCGTCCCCCATTTTCGCCAACAGCGCGCGATAGGGCAGGGCAATGAAAATTCCTTGGTTGCCCGAGCCGGTAATGGTCATCACCGGATGGGCAAAGCCGGTCATGCGGCCAGTGATGCGCCGCGCAATCTGGGTTTCCAGCTTGTGCCCGGGCTCAGCCGGCACTTGCCGCAAGAGAAAATCGCGCGCCAGATTTTCCAGCCGGGGATTCCACGCGCGGGCCAAGCGGAAAATATCGGCCAATGTCGGCGGACGTGGCATTTGGTTGGCGACGGGGGTACGGTCGCGTCCGGCCACCATCCATTGTTTGATGTGGTCGTGTCGCCCGGCCAACGTGACGCTGGTCCGCTGGCCAACCAGTCGCGCTTGCACATAAAGCCCGCAGCGGCGCACCGGCACAATCTCCAGCCAGTCGGATGCGCGCAGAAAAGCCCGCGCACGGCGCAAATCCACCGCGGCAAAAATGTTGAAATCATTGGCGCTTGAAGCGATGCCCGCCGCTGCCGCGGCGCGCACCCCCCGCACTCGCAAGTGCGGCACAACCGCCGTTGAGGCGTTGCGCAGGGCCTCCCGCGAGATTCGCAAGATCACGCGCCAGCGCCCCGGCTGTACGGGATGAGGCAGGTGTTGCGTCAGCAAGCGCAACGCGTAGCCGATGGCCGCGGGCTCGGTGCAGCCCACCACGGGCATGATTTCGCCGCGTAGCAGCCGGTGCGCCGCTTGGGGAGTCAATGCTGGGCGGGTAGGGGACATTTGGCGCAGAGTGGGGCTAGTGGTGATGGTGGCAACAGCCGGTGATGGCATCCTTGTTGGGGGCGAACAACAACGGGAAAACAATGTCGCTGGTGCAGCAGGGTATCCACACCGACAAAAACAGGAAGACGGCAATCCCGCCCAACACCGGCAGGGAGGGAGTGCCGTCCATGGCCAATGCGATGTGGAAGAGTGAGGCCCCGGTGCTGATCAATACGTGCAGCCCGTGCGGCACGCGGGTGCGTACGCTCCACACCCCCAGCGCGATGCCCACCAGCGCCAGCGGATTCACCAGCCACCATTCTTCAATGAAACCGATGTGATAACCCCGATTGGGCAGGCCCAGCAGCCATTCGCCCAGATACGGGATGAGGCAGTCGCTCAATGTGCCGATGCCCACCCCGCCCACGTAGCCGATCAGCAAAATGCGCCAGAATCCCGCGCCACCTGCCCGCCGGTAGGTGGCAATGGTAGCTTGCGCGCTCAGCAATACGTGCAAGGGGTGCAGAATGCCGAAAAGCTGATGGGAAAACCCGGCGGGTACCTGGCTCCACACCAAGCCCAGCAGCAAGACGATGCCGGCCAACGAGCCCAACGCGGTGAACGGGGCGTGTGCGCGCAGTTCCTTGAAAATCAAATCACGGTGCTTCATGGGTTGTTGCAGTGAATAGAAAAACCGTTCATTTGTCCACGCCGGAAATACGCTTGGGCGCCCGCGCCGGCGAGTGTTCAGGATGGAGGCACTTCATTTGGCAAAGGGTGCGCGTGACCCGCTCCCGGTAACCGCGGCGCAGTTCCAGAATGTGCGCCGGCTCCCAGAACAGGACTTCGTGCGTGGCCACAATCAATTGTACGCCCCGCGCCGCGGCGCGCCGCATGGCCGCGCGCAGGGCGAGGATATGGTCGAAATCCTGTGCGGATTCGGGTTCATCCAGCAGCAGGCAGGTGCCCGGCGCGGCCTGCAGCGTGGTGAACGCAGCTTGCAGGATTTCGCCGTGCGACGAAAACTGCGCCCGCAGGTGCAGCGTCATCTCCGTCGGCGTGTGGATGTGGCCGACGCTGTGCCGAGGGTTCATTTGCTCCGCGTCGAACAGCAGGTATTCCGTCGGCCCATCCTCACGTCGGCAGCAGTCCGGGCAATTGGCGATGGCGCGCAGCACCGTGCTTTTGCCGGTGCCGTTGGGGCCAATTAGCAAATTCAAGCCCGGTTGAAAACGCAGTGTCCGGTAACGCTTCACCCGCCAGCGGTGGGTGGCGCACAACTGCAACTGGGTCAGCATCAGGTGGCGTCAGGCGGGGTTTCCAATTCCTTGATCCGGGACTGGATCAGTTCCAAGTCTTGTTGCAGTTGCTTGGCTTGCTGCTGGAGCGTGGCCAGCTCGGTAGCTGGGGCGGGCATTTCCGGTGCGGCCCAAGGCCATCCCCGTCCGCGACCAAAGCCCCGGCCAAAACCGCGGCCCATTCCCCGGCCCATCCCGTATCCCCGGCCGGCACCCCAGCCGCCGCGGCCGCCACGGGCAAAGCCCGGTGTGGCAAATCCCGCGCAATATCCCGCGCCGCGCCCGGTCATGGGCCCCGCGCCTTGTGGTCCTGTTCGATCTCCTCTTGGCATGTCATGTCTCCTCTTGTTGCGCGGCCGTTACCAGCCGCCTATTCCACATAATGAACATATGCTCATTACGCGACTTTGTCAAGCAGTCGCCTAAAACGTCAGCACCTTGTCGCAATCTCGCACCAATTCGTACAGATCGCGCATGGTGGAGAGCGGGCACAGTTCGGAGCCTGTTTGCTGCCGGATTTGCAGGCACGTGCCGCACGCCAGAATCCGGCCCCCGGCATCGGCGAAGGCCTGCAACTGGTCGGTTACCGCAAAAGGCGGGGTATTGTGCTGAGTACACTCCACCCCGTTGGCCAATAGAAACGCCCGCACCTCGTCGCCCTGTTGTCGGGCGAAGATCCCCAGCCGCAGCGCATTCCAGACGGTCTCCGCATCGGTGGAATAAATAACCAGGCCCAGTTTCATGTTGGCCTCCTGCTAATGATCACAGGCATTTTGGCCGGTGACGAGATCGCCGGCCAAAAAGGCGGCCACCAAGTCCGCCGGCGCGGCCGGGGCGCATCCCACCACCGTGCGGATGCCATGTTGCGCGAACAGTTGTTGCGCGCGCGAGCCCATGCCACCGGCCAGAATCACCTCCACCCCCTGTTCGTGCAGCCAGCGGGGGAGGACACCGGGTTCATGCGGCGGGGGCTCGACCAACCGGTTGGTGGTGATTTTCTTGGTGGCGTCATCCACCTCGACCAAAGCAAAATGAGCGCAGTGGCCAAAGTGCAAGCACAGTTGGCCGTCGGCAACAGGTATGGCGATTTTCATAACGGAGTCCTTTCAGTTTTCTTTTTCAAATTCAAAACGTGCGCCCACACCGCCCTCACGGCAAATATTCGGCAAGGTCGCCCATAAAGCCGCCGTGGCCCTGGTTCCAGTGCAGTGCATTGGCACAAGGCAGGTCAATTCCAACGCGCGGAGATAGTCCGCAACACGTTGAATTTCGGCGGGTGGCGCTTTGCCCAAATGCAGGCCACCCAGCACCGCGCGGATGGGCTGGCCGGTGAGCCGGCGAATATAGTCCAACGTGGGGATCACTCCCGAATGCGCGCACCCCAGCAAGACCACTACGCCTTTCGTGGTGGAGAAATATAACGCTTGGTCATCCAGCAACGGGTCAGGCTGGGTGCCGGCAGGGTCCAGATGAAAGATATCTGTTGGCGGGGGCCCGTCGGCTGGGCGCGGAATTTCACCGGTGCAAAAAATACCGGGCGCTACTTCGGTGGGGGTGGTGGCCGTCATCACCCGGGCGGGTGGCCGGGAGAGTGCGTCAAGCGCTTCTTGGGGCAGGCCGATGGAACGGGCTTCGCTGCCCGTGACGCGATACTTGGGCTGCAACGCCTGTGGATGTAGATGGATGGTCACCGGCGCGCGCGCGACGCCCAGCACATGGGGCAGGCCCTCCGTGTGATCGTAGTGGCCGTGGCTCAACACCACCGTGTCCACCGCACCCAAATCAATACCCAAGGCGCGGGCGTTATCCGCCAGCACCAATCCTTGACCGGTATCAAACAAGATCTGCCGATTGTCGGCGGCCAAATGAAACGCCAGCCCGTGTTCGCCGCGCAAGTTACGGGCCGTGACATAATTGTCAGCCAGCACGGTTAAGCGGACGGCCTTCATGGGGTCACTCCGGTTATGGCGCACCAATTGGTCCACACCGCGCGGATGTCGTCACCCAGTGCGCTGGCCTCGGTCTCAACCACGGCACGGCCTTGGCGTTGGGCCGCGGTGAAGGCATCGTCGTAGCGAATACGTCCCACCGGTGTCGCGCCGGCGGCCCGCGCGGCTTTTTCCATGCACGCCGCTTGTTCCGGATGCAAATCCCATTTGTTGATGCAAACCGCGGCCGGAATTCGGAAGTGATCGGCCAACTGCAACACGCGGTGCAGGTCATGTTCCCCGGCCACGGTGGGTTCCGTCACCACCAACACCCCCTGCGCGCCGGTCAGGGCCGCAATGACCGGGCAGCCGACGCCCGGCGGGCCATCCACCAAGACCACTTCGCGGTCTTCCTGCTGCGCCAGTTGCCGCGCTTGTTCACGGACCAACGAGACCAACTTGCCGGAATTTTCCGAGCCCGGCACGAGGCGGGCATGAACCAACGGCCCGTGGCGCGTGCCGGATAAAAACCATTCGCCGCATTCTTGCTCGGGAAAATCAATCGCCTGCGCGGGGCAATTCCAAACGCAAACCCCGCACCCCTCGCAGGCGGTGGGGGCCACGGAATGCAGTCGGCGGCCGGTTTCATCAGGTTCCGCGACAGCGATAGCCCCAAAGCGACAGACTTCCGCGCAACGCCCACAGCCGGTGCATGCTTCCGCGCAGATTACCGCTGCGTGGCCGCTGCGGAACTTTTCGCGGCGGCGAATTTTCGGTTGCAAGATCAGATGCAGGTCGGCGGCGTCCACGTCGCAATCGGCCAACACCGCCGACGGATAGAGAGCCGCAAACGACGCAGTCAAGCTGGTCTTGCCGGTTCCGCCCTTGCCGCTGATGATCACCAGCTCTTTCATTGGAGGGCCTTTATCTGTTGCCAGAGCTTGGCGAACATGTCTCGCCAGGGCGGCAGCGCGGCGAAGAGCAATTCACCACGCGCATAGAGTTCGGCCACACGACGCTCGGCGGGCAGTTCGGCCAGAATGGGGATGCCGGCGCCGGCGCAATACTCCTGCACACGGCGATCCGCGTCAGCCCGGTTCACCACCACCCCCAGCGGTTTCTGTAACGGGCGAAACGTGGCAATAGCCAACTCCAGATCGTGCAAACCAAAGGGCGTGGGCTCGGTCACCAGGATGATGACATCCGCGCCCCGCGCGGTGGCAACCGCCGGACACGCAGCGCCCGGCGGCGCATCCAGCAAAGCAATGGCGTCCGGCGCGCGCCGGGCTTGAACCGCACGAATGACCGGCGGCGCCAACGGCTCACCGACATTCAAGCGACCTTGGGTGAACTGGATTTTGCCCGCGCGCCCCGTGGCCATCGTGCCGATGACCCGGGGCACTTCGCGGATCGCTTGCACCGGGCAAACCAGAGTGCAGCCGCCGCACCCGTGGCAGAGTTCAGGGAAAACCAAGGGCTTGTTGAGCATGGCGATGGCGTTGAACTCGCACACGGCCGCGCACTTGCCGCAACGGGTGCAACGATCGTGGTCCACCGCTGGCACGGGGATGCTGACCTCTTCTTCGACCGTCCATTTGGGCCGCAGGAAGAGATGGCCGTTGGGTTCTTCCACATCGCAATCCAAGTAATGCACCGGCCGGCCCTGTTCTGCCAACCACGCCGCCAGATGGACGGCTACGGTGGTTTTTCCCGTGCCTCCCTTGCCACTGGCAATGGCGATGGTGAGTGGCATGACAGTTGCGACTCCCGCACAACGCGGCTTTAGACCCAATGGCCTTCGGAGTTCGGCTTATCGAGCACGGGCAGTTCGTTATCCTTGAAACGCCGCAGAGCTTCTGTGCCCGGGCAGACCGCTTCCACCAAGGCAATCTTGATGCCGGCCGCCTGCAATGCGCGGTAGGCTTTGGGGCCGACACTGCCGGTCACGACCACTTCCGCGCCGAGGTTGGCCACGGTTTCCGCCGACTGCACGCCCGCGCCCTGGCGAGCTTGGAGATTCGGGGTGTTGTCGTGGGCCTTCGCGCGGCCGGTTTCGGTATCGGCCAAAATAAAATATTTGGCGCGGCCGAAATGCAGATCAATGGGCTCCGCCAAGGTGGGCCCGCTGGCGGTAATGACGACTTTCATGGTTGTTCCTTTCGTGGGGGGTATTCGATATAGCGACCGCGCCCGCGACCGCGGCAACCGCACCCGCGGCGGCGGCACGCGCCGGGAGCGAGGGCGGGAGGGGGCGGTTGGGCGCCGGGTTCCGTCTGGATACGCAGCGCTTTGCCGTGCACCAAGGCGTCGGCCACTTTGCGGCGGGCGGACTCGCATAGCCGGGCAAATGTAGCCCGCGAAATTTTCATGTGGCCGGCGGCTTCTTCCTGATACTGGCCATTGAGGTCGGCGAGGCGCAGCGCCTCGACCTCTTCCAGGCTCAGGTCCACGTGTTCCAAAGCCCCGTGCGGAATGCCGGCGGGCTTGAAGAGCGAGGCAGTCGGCTGCCAACCTACAAAACGTCGGGAATAGGGTCGCGGCATGGGTGGGTTTCCTCCGATATGTTCAATCTGGAAATGAACATATGCCCATAATCAGCAAAAGGCAACCCCAAAAATCAGCCGGGTGCGCACGCGGTGAAAAAATAAAAACATGAAATCATCGGACTGCCCCCTTTTCTCACCTTTGGGGGTCAACGGGCTTGCGGGGCGGGGGCGGGGATGGCAGAGTCGGCGGCTGCGTAAGGAGAGTGTTATGTCGTTCGAGAGTGGTTCAATTAGTTTTCGGATGGTGGAGATGCCGCGGGTATTCCCGGAGGATTGGGCGGCGCGGTTTGCGGCGCATCGGGCGGGATCGCTCGATCGGCTGACCACTGGGGAGCAACGCGGCTGGGTGACCGGTCGCCATTTGCTGGATACGCAGATTACGGAAGAGACCGCCATGCTGGCGGGGTGGGTACGCCTGGCGCTGCGCCGGGCGGAACGCAAAGTACCCGCCGCCCTGCTCAAAGCGGAGTGCCGCTTGGAGGAGTTGGCCCTGATGGCGGCGGAGGGCAAGGCCTACCTCAAGGCGCAGGCGCGCGCGGAAATCCGCCAAGGGGTGCTCGACCGTTTGCTGCCATCCATGCCGCCGCAACTGCGGGCGCTGCCATTTGTGTACCGGCCGGGCGCCAAGCATTTTTATGTGTCGGCCCTGCCGGTGCCGCAACTGGATGTGTTCATGGCGGCGATGCAGTCAGCGTTGGGCTTCGCCGGTGAACCGGCGACGCCCGAAGTGCTGGGGCACCGATTGCGGAAAACGGATTTGCGCGACCTGCCCGGGTCGAGCTTTTCGCCCGAGATGGAGCGCGAGGCCATGGCGGTGGCGCCGGGCCGCGAGTTCCTGACGTGGCTCTGGTTCAAGGCGGAAACGCAAGAGGGTCGGTTGGCGTTGTCGGCCGGGCAGGCGGTCGGGGTGTTGGTGGAAGGGCCGCTGACATTCTGGCACGAGGGGCAGGGGGCCTATTTGAGCGTGCTTAAGAAGGGCATGCCCGAAACCAGCATGGAGGCCAAGGCGTGCCTGCTGAGTGGCAAAAAGTTGAAGGAAGCGACCATCACGTTGGCGCTGGATGAGCAGAATCAATGGAAATTCGGCTTGGAGGCGGATGAGTTTTTGATCCGCAATCTAAAACTGCCGGCGGGCGAGGGGCGGCTGGACGCCGCCAGCCGCTTCTTGCAGCGCATGGAACAGTTGGAGCAGTGGCGCGAGATTTTCCTGGATTTGTTCGATGCGTTTTTGGCGGTGCGGGTGGAAGCGCGTAAGTGGCAGAGTACGGTGGCGGACATCCGGGAGTGGGTCAAGGCGCGGCCGGCCCGACGTTAATCGCGAGCGGGGGGGCGCGGCAAAGAAAACGCGGGGGGCAAGGGCCTCCCGCGGTGGGACAAACGGTTTGTCCGTTGGTTTAATCTTCGCGTTTGCCGAGGCGGTGGTCCACCATGTAAAGCGCGCCGCTGGAGTTGCCGGCCATGCTGATGGCGCTGATGGCTTCGCTGACGCTGGCTTCTTCTTCAACCTGCTCGTCAATGAACCACTTAAGCATGCTCTGCGTGGCGTAATCCTTCTCGGCGATGGCCAGCGAGTTGAGGCCATAGATCCAGGCGGTGACCTTCTTTTCGTGGGCGAGGGCGTCCTCGTACATTTCCAGAATGCCTTTCCAAGAGGTCTTGGGGGCCTCCATGGCGGCGAGTTCCACCTTCACGCCCTGATCCTGAAGATACTTGGAAAACTTGAGTGCGTGTTCCTGCTCCTCCTGGAACTGGAGGGTCATCCAGCGGTAAGTGCCGTTGTAGCCTTTGTCGAGGGCGTCATTGGCCATCGCCAAATAGAGGAATGCGGAAAAGAATTCGCGGTTGATCTGCGCGTTGATTTCCTTGGCCATTTTTTTGCTGATCATGTGAGCTCCTTTGGGTTGTCCGTGCTATTGTGGCCGCGCCCCCGGGGCACGGCGTTTCATTGGGGGTAGCCTAACACAGGGGGGCGGGTTTGTCACATGAATCGCGCCGGAAGCGAAGCCGGGCCGAATAAAGCCTTGCGGGGGTTGGCGGGCCTCCCCTAGAGTGCGGGTGTCCGCCGGCGGATGCCCGCGGCGGATTGACCATGATTCACCTTATTTATGTAAAAAACATCATTTCACGGACGGTGGGCGGCACCTTTCAGGAGCTGTCGTTTGCCGTGCGGGTGCGGAATGTGGGGTTTGGCAAGCAGGTGGAGGTGCATTGGGCCGGCGAAAACGGGGTGTGGCAGGTCACCCCGGCCGAGTTCCGCAGCGAACTGCCGGATGGGGAGGAGGTCTGGGTGGCGGAAACGGCCATTCCGCTGACGCGGCAATCGGCCATTCCGGGCAATATCCAATTTGCGGCGCGGCTGACGCACGATGGAATTTCGCATTGGGACAGCCGGCAGGGGCAGAACTACACGCTGGACGCGGATTCAGGCATCGTGGTGCTGGAGCCGGTGGATATGCGCGTGGTGGGGTGCCGCCCGCGGCTGGCGCCAGGCATGGTGGCGCTGCCCATCGAAGTGGCGGTCCGCAGCGCCGTCGGACCGGAGGCCGTGACGGTGCATTGGACCACGGACGGCTGGGCCACACAGCATGCCACGCAAGCCCATTACCGCCGCGACCATTGGGACCGCACGGTGGGCAGCAATGCGCGCAATCCCAACCGCTACGGCTGGGAGGTGTGGGCCGCGCGAATTCCGCTCCAGCACGCCTATCGCGTGGAAATCGCTGTGGAATGCCGCGCACGCGCCGGGCAGTTCTGGGACAACCGCAGCGGGCGCAACTATGCCGCACGCCGCGGTACGCTGAAGGTGTTGACGCTGAATCTCCACACCTATCAGGAAGAGGATCAATTGCGGAAATTTGCGCGGGTGGCCCGGGCGATTCGCGAGCGCGATATTGGCATCGTGTGCCTGCAGGAAGTGGGCGAAAACTGGAACGATGGCGCCGGCGATTGGGCCAGCAACGCGGCGCGCATCATCAACAGCCACCTGCCCGAGCCCTATCATTTGCACACCGACTGGGCGCATCTGGGGTTTGAGGCCTACCGCGAAGGCGTGGCCATCCTGAGCCGCTATCCGTTTGTTTATACCGATTCCGGCTACATTTCGGATAGCCGCGACCCGTACGACATCCACGCTCGCAAGGTGGTCATGGCGCAAGTGCAGGCGCCGTACTTCGGGCGACTCAACGTGTTCAGCGCGCACCTGAGCTGGCCCAGCGGCGGTTTTTATCCGCAGTTTGAGCGCCTGCACCAATGGGCCGCGGAAAAGCAAACGCCCGATGTCATGGGCACCCTGCTGTGCGGCGACTTCAACATTCCCGCCGGCAGCGAGGCCTACCGGGCCATCGTGGACACCGGCGACTACGAAGACCAGTTCCTGAAGGTGATGTCCGGCCGCGTATTCCACAAAATTTTCCGTGAGCGCGCACCCAACGCGCTGGACTTGTTGGCGCGTGACGGACGCATAGATTACATTTGGCTGCGCCAAGGAAACCGGCTGCGGGCCATCGGCGCGGAGGAATTGTTCACCGACCATTGCTACGGCCGGGTTTCCGATCACAGCGGCTATCTGGTGGAGTTCGAGCCCCGCTAGCCGGGAAGTGGACCGTATGGAATTTGCCGAACAATATGCCGCGCCAACCGACGCTTATTTGAGCCGCTATTATCCGCGGCGCAACGAGTTCAAGGAGCTGTTCTACCTGCGCTGGGGGCGGATTCGCTTCCGCGTGGAGTGGGGCGTGGACATGAACGTGAAGGTGGTCCTCAAGGTGTTCCGCGAGGACGGCACCATGGAGCAATTTCTGGTGCACACGGATGTGTGCGGCGCGGAATGGAACCGCCATTGGCGCGAAACGCGCGACATCTTCATCCATCCGCAGGCGTTGCACCAGGGGCGGATCACGTGCGTCAAGTTCGCCTATCTGCTGCATCATCAGGGCCGCTCGATCCCCTCGCGGCTGGATTACATTTTCATGGACGGTCCCGACGTGCAGCAGGATGGCGAGGTGCGCCGGCACGTCACCGAGCAATGGGCCACGCCGAATCCGTACCGCACCTACGAAGTGGATGCCGGCCAGCTCCAGCGCGATGTGGACTGGCTCAACCACCACTTCGATGCGCTGGGCCTGATTCCCAAGTTCACCAAGGGGCAGGCGTGGCACCCCTACCACCCCAAGCGCTACATCCACGACCAGATTGACACCATGATTTGGCGGCGCCAGACCCAGCCGGGCCGGGCCTGCGCCATCAAGGTATGCGTGGACTGCATTGACGATGCCGACTTTATCCGCCACCTGATTCATGCCCACGGCAATGGTGTGCCCGTGCAGTGCATCGTGGATTGGCGCAAGATGACCCTGACCAACAGCGCCAACTATCTGGCCCTCAAGCGTTCCGGCATCGAGCTGATCGGCGAAGTCTGTACCACCCGCGACCCGCTGGCCGAAGTCGCCACCGACATGCACAACAAGTTCATCATCTTCGGCGATGAAGATGCCATTGTCGGCTCGTTCAACATCACCTTCGACCGCTGGGGCAGTAATTGGGAATCGGGCATGACGTTCCACTCCTACGGCGTGACGCGGCTGCTGGACAATATTTTTCAAGCATGCCGCGGCGGCGTGATCCAGCGCTACGGCATTGACCCGCTGGCGCCGTTCAATTTGCTCTATACCTTTGGCCGCACGGCCATGCTCAATGGCAAATATTACCGCCCGCACCAGGCCATTTTGGCGGAGGTGTCGCGCGCGCGGCACTCTATCCAGCTCTGCCTGTTCTTGATTGGCGAGCTGCGTGGCGAACATGGCGACAGCGTGGTGGATGCGCTCATTGCCGCCAAGCACCGCGGGGTGTACGTGCGGCTGATTCTTAACGGCCACCTCGCGTGGGAGGGCGACCCCGCCCGCGAACGCTCCATGCATGAGGAGCTCTACCAGCGTCGCCTGCTGCCCGCCGTGCGCCGTCTGCAAGAGGCCGGCATCGCCATCGCCCTCGTCTATGGTGTGCATGACCGCGCTGTGCCGTATTCGCCGGTGCATTCCAAGCAGTGCGTGATTGACGAACAAATCGTGCTCGATGGCAGCTTCAACTGGTACAACACTTCCACGCTCTCCCACGATTTGCTCGTGGTGGTGAACCACCGCGAAATCGCCCAGCTTTATCTGGAAGAGGCTCGCCAAATCCTCGAGGGCTTCCGCGTGCATTGGATCAGCCTGGCCCGTTGACGCATGAACAAGGTGCTGGCATTGGAATTTTCGACTGCGCAGGCCAGCCTGGCGCTGCTCGCGGCGGGCGAAGTGATCGCCACGCGCGCGGTGGCCGCCACCCACCGGCGCAGCCAGGAATTATTCGCGGCCGCGGATGAGCTGTTGGCCGGAGCCAGCTGGCACTTACGGGAGATGGATGCCTTTGCCGTGGGTTGCGGGCCGGGGGCTTATACCGGCTTGCGCGTCAGCCTGACGGCCGCCAACGGCTGGGCGCTGCCCACCGGCCGTCCGGTCTGGACCGTCGCCAGCGCGGCGGCGCTCGCCGCGGAAACGTTGGCGGAAGATACGTCGCTGGCGCAGGTGGTTATTGCCGGTGAAGCGCGGCGCGGTACGATTTGGGCCGGACTGTTCGCGCGCGATCCCGCCTATTTGGTGACGCAAATCGGCGACTGGCAATTGCTGCCGGATGCCGCGCGCGGTGCCGGGTGGCCGGGTGTGCCGTGGGTGGCTGCCGGGCGCGTGCCGCATGCGGCTTGGGTGGGGCGGCTGCACGCCACCGGGCGGCCCAGCGCCGCGCCCGAGCCCATTTACCTGCATCCGGCGGTGGCCATCCCGCCGCGTTTCCCCACGCCACCCCCCACGGCATAAAAAAACGCGCCGCGAAAATCCGCGGCGCGGTTGGCTTTTTTGCCGTTGCGTGGCTTAAAGCATTTGACCTGAGTTCCGCGCACCCCGAAAATCTCGTTGTCACGCGTTGCACTGCGACCGGACGATTTCGTTTTGGGGGTGTCTCGGCCCCAAAAACCGATTGCGGTTGAATTGTCGGGCTGGAACGGTCGCAGACCTTCCAGCTTTTCCCGGCGGGAAGGTTTCGTTCCTCAACCATTCCCGCCCTACAAAATCATCCGGGTCGGATTGTCGGCCTGGAACGGTCACAGACCTTCCAGACATCTGGGCTCAATTCACTCAAAATCAGCGAAATTGTTGGGTGTCCCAATACGGAATTCAGGTAAAAAAAACGCGCCGCGAAAATCCGCGGCGCGGTTGGCATTTTTTGCCGTTGCGTGGCTTAGCCGTTCTTGGCTTGGAAGTCCTTCATGAATGAAGTCAGCGCATCAATGGCATCCATGCCCACGGCGTTGTAGATGCTGGCGCGGCAGCCGCCGACGGAGCGATGGCCCTTCAGGCCGATCATCTTCAGCGCGGTGGCTTCCTTGATGAACTTCTCTTCCAGCTCTTCGCTGGGGAGGCGCCAAGTGACGTTCATGATGGAGCGCAGATGCTTCACCGCGCTGCCGCGGTAGTAGCCGCCGGAGTTATCAAACGCGGCGTAAAGCTTGTCCGCCTTGGCGCGGTTGATTTTCTCAATGCCGGCGGCGCCGCCCTTGGCCAGCAGCCAGCGCGACACCAGCATCAGGATATAGATGCCGAAGGTGGGCGGCGTGTTGTAGAGCGAGTTTTCTTTCGCCTGTGTGCGGTATTGCAGCATCGTCGGCAGCGTGGTTGGAGCGCGTTCCAGCAAGTCCTTGCGGATCACCACCAGGGTTACGCCCGAAGGGCCGAGGTTCTTCTGCGCGCCGGCATAAATCAGGCCGAATTGCTTGAGGTCGAACGCGCGCGAGAGAATGTCGCTGGACATGTCGCACACCAGCGGCGATACGGTGTTGGGGAATTTCTGAATCTGCGTGCCGGCGATAGTTTCGTTGGAAGTCACATGCACATAGGCCGCGCCCGGCGTATAGGCCAGCGCGTCGAAGTCCGGCATGTTCGTCGGGATTTCCTTCGAAGTGTCCGCCAGAATGTTAACCTTGCCGACCTTCTGGGCCTCCTTGATGGCCTTGCTGGCCCACGCGCCGGTGTTCACGTAGTCGGCGGTTTGGCCTTCGCCCAGCAGGTTCAAGGGAACCTGCGCGAACTGCAAGCTGGCGCCGCCCTGCAGGAACAGCACCTGATAGTCGTCGGTCACGCCCAGCAGTTTGCCTATGTTGGCCACGGCTTCGGCGTGGACGGCATCATAGGCCTTGCCGCGGTGGCTATGCTCCATGATGGACATGCCCGTGCCGTTGAAATCAATCAGCTCCTTTTGGGCGATTTCGAGGACTTCCAGCGGGAGGGCCGCCGGACCGGCGTTGAAGTTGAATGCTCTGCTCATTTGGTTTTCCTTCTCTGGTTGTTTGACATCACAATAAGCGCGAATCATACGCAACCCGGCCGGCAAAAATCAAACCTGAACCCACCCGTGCGCGCAGCACGTTTTACCGGGCGGCCCAGCGGCGCTGCAGGCCCTGCGCCAACTCCAAGAACGAACGGGCTTCGGGGAATAGGCCGGCGGTGGCCACTTCGTAGCCGGGACCGGAACGGCCGTGCGTGCCGCGGATTTTTTCGGTGCGCTGGGAGGTGTGCGGGGGCGGAAGACCGAAGAATAGCTCGCAGGGGTCAAAGCCGGGTTTGTTGTGGATGTCCATTTGCCGTGCGTAGTCGGGCGCCTCGCGCGGCGTGGTCCACCACGGATAGGCAAACCAGCGGCCCGCCGCCGCCACCAGCAGCAGGTCGCCGGAACGCGCGGGGAAATAAAGATCGCGCTCAACTTGCGCGCCGCGGTCAAGAATCTCTGCCACGCCGTCCAGCGTTGCCAACCGCTCGCGCACCGCCGGCAGGTCGGCGGGATTGCGCATATGGATGTGGGCAATCTGATGGTCCACCACCGCGAACGCACGCGCGGTGAAGAAATCGGGATACGCCATTTTGGCCGTGGTGCGCGTGTGGAAGAACCCCGCCGCGCGTAGCGCCCGGTTGGGGAAGATGGCGCCATCGCGCGCCGTCACGGGCTCAATGGCGTAATCGCCGGTGAGCAACCACTCGCGCCCTTGTGCTTCGGCAGCGGCCACCAACGGTTCGATTTGCGCCAACACCTCCGCCAACGCGGCGGCGGCCTGCGGCGAGGCGGGGCCATAACGCTGCAAGTCATAGTCGAGCGTCGGCAAATACACCAGCAGGTGGTCCGGCGCACCCGCGCGTGACAGCAGATACCGCGCGGCGGCGGCAATCCAGCGGCCCACTTTGGCGCGGGCGAGGGGGCCCCAGTAATGATACAAGTCAAACTTGCGGCCCAGTTGCGCGCTCAACTCCGCATAGAGCGGCTCCGGCCGCGAGTAGCAATCCATGACGATCCCCCCGTGGTGCCGGTGAATCGGCTTGGGCGAAATCACCATGTCCACCTCTTCACCGAGGCTCTGCTGCCAGAACGCCATGCCGACGGTTTCGCCGGTCTGCCGGGCATCGGCCCATACGCGGCGGCCTTGCACCAGCGCGGCGGATTGCTCCCAGAAAAACGGCCGCGCCAAATCGTGGTGGAACCAGCCGCTGGCCACCACGCCGTGGCGCGACGGCGGCAACGCTGTGCGCAGCGTGGCCTGCGCGGGGCACGTCAGCGCCAGCGCCCCCGGCGCGATGGGCCGCAACTGGAGCCGCGTGGCCGGCTTGTGCAACTCCACCAGATTCCAGCCGAAGCCGGCGGCCAAAATCACCAATGTCCGGGAGGGGGCGGCGCTCATGGGTTGTCATCCAAAATAAAAAACGTAATGGCTGGAATCTCGCGACCGTCGGGCTGCAGCGTGTAGCGGTGCCACTCTTGCAGCAGGTCGTCCGGGATTTTTATGATGTCGGTGGTGTGTTGCAACCGCCACCCCCGCGGCGCAGGCGGCACATCGTCGGGGTGCAGTTGCTGCGCGGCATACAGTGCGGGCAAAAGGAGCGTGGCCTCGCCATAGCGTTGGGCCGCGCGTTCGGCGCGCAAAGAAAAAGCCACCGCGCCGGCAGCCGCCGTGGCCAGCAGCGCGCACAGCCCCAGCGCAGCCAGCACTTCCAGCAGTGTAAAGCCGGCAACAGGACATTGGGCACGGGGCGGTTTCATCGGTACACCCCAATGTGGCACGGGCGCGCCAGAGGGGCAACCTTGTTCTCGCCGCGTTTTTCGTGTCGCCCCGCCGCGGGCGCGGGTGTAGTCTTGCCCGCATGATGACTGCCCGCCAACCCGCCGCGCCCGCGTCCGAAAAAGGCCGCGGCCCGCGCGTGACCACCGCGCTCACGATTGCCGCGGTGGTGGTGCTGGCGCTGGGGCTGGGGGGCGCGGGCGGACTATATCGCGCGCTGCAACGGCAGGAGGATGCGCGTGTGGCGCGCGGCTTCCAGCAGGCCGCCGAAACGTTCTTCGGCCGCACTTTGCGCGAAGTGCAACTGTTCATGGAAGTGCTGGATTCCATCCGCCAACTGCACAGCCTGTCGGACCAGGTTTCGCCTGCCGCGTTTGAGGAAATCGTGCGCAAGGGCATGATCTACCAGCGGCGCATTCTGGGCGCCTATGGATTTGTGCAGCGCATTCCGCACTCCATGCGCGCCGGCTATGAAACCCCCGGTGGCGCGGGCCATCCCATTGTGCGGGCCGATGACCGCGGCAACTTCGTCCCCATGGCTTCGCGTCCGGAATATTTTCCGTTGACCTACCAAACCCCGCCGGGCGGGCTCGGGGTGCAACTGGGCTATGACTTCGGCGCGCGCCCGGCTGATGCCGCCGCCATCGCCGCCGCCGAGCGTCTCGGCGTGTTCGCGCTGGGTGGACCGGTGTTCGGCGCGGCCGGCAGCGGCGAGGCCTATATGTTCGCGCCCATCATGTATAGCGACGCTCCGCAATCGTTGGTGACGGTCGGTTACGCCATCGGCCTCTTCCAGCCCGCGCATATTCTGGCCACCGCGCGCGGGGATCTGCCCCCCGGCCTCCACGCGCGGCTCGAAGAAAATCGCGTCCCGGCCGCCCCCGTCGGCGGCCTGCACTTCAGCAAGGAATTCAGCCTCGCCAATCAGGAATGGCGATTTGTGGTGACAGCGGATTCCACCTATGCCACTGCCGTGCGCTCCCGCGCGCCGGAACTCAGCGCCGCCCTGCTGGCCGCGGCGGCTCTGTTGTTCGCCGCGCTCCTGCTGCGCATGGCCGGCCGTACGCGGCGCATTGAAGCGCTGGTCAGCCAGCGCACCGTTGAACTCGCTGCCGCCAACCGCGCGCTGCAAGCCGCCATGGAAGACCGCCGCAAATTGGAAGACGAAGTCCTGCGCATTTCCGGCCGCGAAAAAGCGCGCATCGGCAGTGATCTGCACGATTCGCTCGGCCAAAAACTAACCGGCGCCATGTACCTTTTCGGTGCCTACCGCCAGCGCGTCGGCGCACCGGACGATGCCGCCGCCGCCGATGCCGCCCAAATCGCCGCCACTCTCAAAGATGCCGTCACCCAGGTGCGCCGCATCGCCCGCGGCCTCGCGCCCGTCGCTTTGACGGAAAACGGTCTGCCCGACGCCTTGCGCCATCTGGCCGGGGAATCCCAGGCGCTCTTCCAGAAAAATGTGGAGTTTTTTGCCGAACGCGAAGGCCAGCCGCAAAATGCCGGCACCGCCGAGCACTTGTACTTAATCGCGCAGGAAGCCGTGAATAACGCCGCCCGCCATAGCGGCGCCACGCGCATTGTCATCACGCTCGACTACGACGAACGCGGCGGTGAATTGACCATCGAAGATAACGGCCACGGACTCTCCGCCGCCGCGCCGGCCGATGATCTCGGCGGCAGCGGACTACGCATCATGCGGCATCGCGCGGAAGTCTTCGGCGGGGAATTGTTCATCGAGCCCGTTCCCGCCGGCGGCCTCCGCGTCCGTTGCCGCTTCCCACAAGCCTAGCCGCCTCGCGGGGCGCTCGGCGGCAGAGGTCAGGGACTGGCTCGGTGGTTTTTCTGTAGCCGGCCTCGCTGAGGCCGGGGCTGTTTGGCTGTTCTGGCCGTTCTCCTGTAACTTGCAACCTTTAACCTGCAACCGTCTCCCGGCGTTTTGGCTGGAGGATTTCTTGCGGATTTTGGCGGCGCCAAAACCAACCGGCATCTTTTCCGCGCTGGCGCGCCGCGACCGACCACTCGCGGACACGAGTCCAGCTCGGGTCGCCCGCAACGCGCCATCATCGGAAAATCCGCCGCTTATTTTGGCGTGAGAACCCCGCCAAAATCCACAAAAAATCCTCCGTTTGCAGTGCTGCGCACAGCGGACAGGGGAGGGGTCAGAATTTAGGGTTCAGGGTTTTTGCCATCCGGGCTGTTGGCTCGGTGGCCTTCCTGTAGCCGGCCTCGCCGAGGCCGGGGCTGTTCGGCTGTTCCCCTGAAACCTGCAACCTTTAACCTGTAACTATCTTCCCCTGTCGCCGGCCTCGGTGAGGCCGGGGCTGTTCGGCTGCTGGTTTTCTCCTGACTTCTGAAACCTGAACCCTGACCTCTCCTAGGCGGCTCAGCCGTACACGGCCGCGCGACCCAATTCTTCTTCGATTCGCAGCAACTGGTTATACTTGCAGATGCGGTCGGTGCGAGAGAGCGAGCCGGTCTTGATCTGGCCCGCGTTCACCGCCACCGCGAGGTCGGCAATGAAGCTGTCTTCCGTCTCGCCCGAGCGGTGGCTGATCACGTTCGTGTAGCCGTGGCGCTTGGCCAGATCAATCGCCGCCAGCGTCTCAGACACCGTGCCAATCTGGTTGACCTTGATCAGGATGGAGTTGGCCACGCCCAGATCAATGCCCTTCTGCAGGAACTTGACGTTGGTGACGAACAGGTCGTCGCCAACGAGCTGCACGCCCTTGGCGCCGAGCTTGTCGGTCAGCAGCTTCCAGCCATCCCAATCGCTTTCGGCGCAACCGTCTTCGATGGACACAATGGGGAACTTTTTGCACCAGCCCTCATACATTGCCACCATGTCGGCGGCGCTCTTCACGGACTTGTCGCTCTTGTGCAGCGTGTACTTGCGGGTCTTGGCGTCATAGAACTCGCTGGAGGCCACATCGAGGGCAATGAACACGTCCTTGCCCGGCTTGTAGCCCGCCGCGCTGATGGCGGCCACGAGCACTTCCAGCGCTTCCGTATTACTGCCCAGCGCAGGCGCAAAACCGCCTTCATCGCCCACGGCGGTGGACAGCTTGCGGCTCTTGAGAATCTTCTTCAGCGCGTGGAACACCTCGGTGCCCATCCGCAGGCCCTCGGCGAATGTCTTGGCGCCGCGCGGCACAATCATGAACTCCTGCACGTCAATCGGCGCATCGGAATGCGCGCCGCCGTTGATGACGTTCATCATCGGCACGGGCAGCACGTGGGCATTGAGCCCGCCGAGATGCCGGTAGAGCGGGATTTCCAGCGCCGCCGCCGCCGCGCGCGCCACGGCCATGGAAACGCCCAGCATGGCGTTGGCGCCCAGCTTGGCCTTGGTTTCGGTGCCGTCCAGCTTCAGCAGCGCGTCATCCACCGCCTTCTGGTTGCGCGCATCCATCCCGATCAGCGCCTTCGCAATCAGCGTATTCACATTTTTAACCGCCTTCTGGACGCCCTTGCCCAGATAGCGCTTGGCATCGCCGTCGCGCAGCTCCAGCGCTTCATTTGCGCCGGTGGAGGCGCCGGACGGCACTGCTGCGCGGCCCAGCGCGCCGCACGTCAACTGCACATCGGCTTCAAGGGTGGGATTCCCGCGCGAATCAAGAATTTCACGGGCGCGGATCGCTGCAATCTGGAACATGGGATCTCTCCTTCGGTTTCTACGGGTTCAAGCTGCCCGCCAAACGGGCGTTTTTGCCAGCCTACTCTACACGCCCCCCGCCGATTGGCAACTTTTTTGCACCCCCGCCTTCCGTGGGATTGACTTCCCCCGCGCCACAGCATAAGCTTCGCCCCGTAAGAATAAACAACACCCCAAAAGGACAACTGCACATGAAGAAATTGGTCGCAAGTCTCTTGATTGGCCTGTTCGTGCTGATGGCCGTGGCTCCCGCGGCAAGCGCTGCTGGCCAAGGCCGTGGCGGGTTCGTCGGCTTCCTGGCCGGCTGCTGCTTCGGCATCCGCGCCGGCAACGCCTATAACGACGGCAAGGAACTTCACTTCCGCGAATGGTGCCGCCTTATCCCCTACGTGAACATCGTGTTCATGATTTGGGACGGCATTGATGGCGCGCAAGGCACCACCACCGCCAAGCTCGCCCAGCAATACGGCGCCACCTACTACTAAACCCATCGAAAACAGGAAGGAACTTTCCCCATGAAAAAAATCATTGCAACCCTGCTGATTGGCGCGTTGGTCATGATCGCGGTGGCTCCCGCCGCTTCGGCCGCGAATGAACGCGGCGGCGTGGTCGGCTTCTTTGCCGGCTGCTGCTTCGGTATCCGCTCCGGCGCCGCCTACAACGACGGCAAAGACCTCCACTGGCGTGAATGGGTTCTCTTGATCCCCATCGCCGGCATTGTGGTGGCCATCATGAACGGCTTGGACGGTGCCAACGGCCTGACCTCCCGTGACATGGCCAGCCAGTACGGCAGCAACTTCTACTAAGCCGATGGCCATTACGCGGCCAGCCGCGCGAAAGATTCCGGGCCTCGTGCCCGGAATCTTTTTTTGCGCCCTTGCGCTAGCCGCCGCCGCGCCCCCCTCCCTCAACCTCGCCGCCGAACTCTTCGCCGAGGGCCAGTGGCCTGCCGCCCGCCTGGAAGCCCGCCGCGCGCTGGAAACCGCCACCGGACCCGCCGCCGACCATGCCCGCCTCCTGGCC
>Ga0208198_1000133_pt1 | contig 91100 bp, 73 predicted proteins | sample AD_JPNTR2_MetaG_FD_184446 | JGI IMG/M metagenome (GOLD analysis project Ga0208198, IMG submission 184446) | Active sludge microbial communities of municipal wastewater-treating anaerobic digesters from Japan - AD_JPNTR2_MetaG (SPAdes) (version 2) | ecosystem: Engineered > Bioreactor > Anaerobic...
AATGAATGGGAACTACGCTCAGGCTACGCCTTCGCTACGTTCCCATTCAATACAAAACAAATTCAAAGAAAATGATTATATTTGAAACCAAATTTAACTTACATTACACACTTTTAGGGATACTACCGAATTTGAACGCCATGAATAAAAAATTTGCTTTTACTGCGACCCGTAAAGCACGAAAAAAAGTGTTACGGTATGAAATCCGAATCTATAAATACAACGACTACCATTCACAATTTTAAAGAGCCCACAAAATAGTCAGCAATCTATGGTTGGCAAAAATGCAACGATGTCAAATAAAGCTAAAGCCAATCGGCCTTGAAAAATAGAGTTTCGATATGGCCAATTCAGCGCCGACTTGTCAAAAATTTACTTTTAGACCAACAATTTTAGAAGACTAAACAATTTGTTGTTTTGACGGAATATCACACACTTTGGAAATGTTTTTTGATTTTTGAAAAAAAAAGTTCCATCACCTAGGAATTTAATAATTATGAGACAATCTGTGAATAGGTGCATAAACATCTCAAAACCGGAGGCGTAAAGATAAATGGAATTATTTGTGATCGAAGAAAAAGTTTATTCAAATCATTAACAACCTTCTAGATTACCGATACATCAAAGAAGTCTTTGTAAAGCGGCACATACGATAAAACCAAAATTTCAGTCATCGAAGGAGCTAAAAAACATCGTTGATTTACCATCAGTGGTACATAAAAATAAATAAGCTGAAAAGTCGAGAGTCGGCGCAGAAAAAAATAGGACTCCACTTTTTTTATATCCGTAGGTCATTGCTCCTTCAACTTACTAATATCGAGTTTTAAATTTTTCTTATCAATCTTTGTAGGTCGCCCAGAACATTGCTCTCGTTTATCCCATGTGATGGCACAAACAATTCCACGTTTTTGCATATTCGGATTATGCCCGATATGAGTATTAGGAAATTGACCGTTTTTCTTCAGTAAGATTCTCACTGAAAGAGCTAACAATGCCACAAGTATAAGCAAAAGCGAAGCAAAAAAAATCTTAAGCGACAACATAAATCTGTTTTGATTGTTCAAATATAAAAACATTAAAACCTATGACCAAACATAAAATGTTCGATATTGAGAGAACACTAAACGATTATTATCTGGTAAATCTCAGTCGTCAGCTTAGCATATTAGGAAGAAAAGAAGTTTTGACCGGTAAAGCCAAATTTGGTATATTTGGCGACGGGAAAGAAGTGGCACAAGTGGCAATGGCTCATCAATTCAAAGATGGCGACTGGAGAGCGGGATATTATCGCGACCAAACTTTTATGCTTGCAACAGGCATGTATTCAGCCCGCGAATTTTTCTCTTCACTTTATGGACATACCGACCTGCAATACAACCCTAGTCATGGTGGCCGATCCTTCAACAATCATTTTGGCACGCGCAGTCTCGACGAAAATGGGGAATGGAAAGACCTAACAAAGCAGAAAAACAGTTCGGCAGATATCTCGCCAACAGCAGGACAAATGCCGCGATTATTGGGATTGGCCTATGCTTCCAAAATATATCGTAATGTTGAAGAGCTCAAGACATGGAAAAAATTCTCCGACAACGGAAACGAAGTAGCCTTTGGCACCATTGGCGATGCCTCGACCAGCGAGGGTCACTTTTGGGAAACTCTGAACGCTGCTGCCGTATTGCAAATCCCCCTTGCTATATCGATATGGGACGATGGTTTTGGAATTAGTGTCCCCAAAAAATATCAAACCGTAAAAGAAAGCATCAGCAAAGCCCTGGAAGGATTTCAAAAAGAGACTGACACCAACGGGATTCTAATTTTTCGATCAAAAGGTTGGGACTATCCCCATCTCATACAAACCTATGCCGAAGGGATTCAACGATGCCGAAAAGACCACATTCCCGTTTTGTTTCACATTGAAGAGATGACCCAACCCCAAGGGCATTCCACCAGCGGATCTCATGAACGATACAAATCAGCCGAAAGACTACAATGGGAAATAGACTTCGATCCTATCAAAAAAATGAAAGAATGGTTGCTCTCTGAAGGGTATGCCTTCGAAAAAACGTTAACCGAAATTGAACAAAAAGCCGCTAACGATGCCAACAAAGCAAAAGATGAAGCATGGGAAGCCTATACAAAACCTTTGCAAGAAGAACGAAATAAGCTGGTTGCCATAATCGAAAAGAAAAATTGTGTCTGTAAAAAAGACCATTACGATAAAGTAACCGAACTAACCAATAACCTTAAACGCATTCCTTTCCCCATCAGAAAAGACAACTTCAGCGCAGCCAAACGAATCCTGCGGCATATTTGCATCGATTGTCCACAACGGAAAGAACTTCAGAAACAACTCTCCGAGTGGTTAGAAAACGGGTATAATCAGGTTGAAAAAATGTATAGTTCGCATCTATATAGCGAAACAAAATACAGCTATAAAAATGTGAAAGAAGTAAAACCACGATTTTCCACCCCACCCCAACAAAAACCCGGACGAGAAATTTTACGCGATAATTTTCATCATCTCTTCAGCCAATATCCAAATCTTATAACTTTTGGCGAAGATACGGGTAATATCGGTGACGTGAATCAAGGTTTGGAAGGATTACAAGCGAAATTTGGACAATATCGAATCAGCGACACAGGAATTAGAGAAGCAACCATTCTCGGACAAGCTATTGGAGCAGCTCTAAGAGGTTTAAGACCAATTGCCGAAATTCAATACTTTGATTATCTTCTATATGCACTGCAAACAATGAGCGACGATTTAGCCACTATGCGTTGGAGAACCAACGGAGGGCAAAAAGCACCTGTGATTATAAGAACCCGGGGGCATCGTCTTGAAGGAATATGGCATAGTGGAAGTCCTATGAGCATGGTACTAAACTCAATACGTGGCATTTTAGTGGCCGTACCACGAAATATGACCCAAGCTGCAGGAATGTATAACACTTTGCTCCAAACCGACGAAACGGCCCTAATTATCGAACCTTTAAATGGATATCGTCTGCGAGAAAATACACCGCAAAATCTTGGTGAATACACCATTCCGTTGGGACAACCCGAAATTCTCGTTGAAGGAACTGACATTACTATAGTTACCTATGGATCATGTGTAAGAATTGCACAAGAGACCGTTGAACAATTGAAAGATTTCAACATACACGCCGAACTTATCGATGTTCAAACACTCATTCCATTTGACGACCCCAAAATCATACTCAAATCACTTCAAAAAACAAACCGCATCGTTTTCTTCGATGAAGACTATCCCAGCGGAACCACAGCATTTATGATGCAAAAAGTACTTGAAGAACACGGCGGTTATCAATATCTCGATTCACCACCGGCAACACTCACCGCCAAGGACCACCGTCCGGCTTATGGAACAGATGGTGATTATTTCTCAAAACCCAATTCGGAAAACCTTTTCGAAAAAGTTTATCAAATTATGCACGAAAGCAACCCCAAAAAATATCCCGGAATCTTTTAGATAAGAAAATACTTTTGGGATATCGCCGTGTTGTCCATCTACCTACAAGCAAATTACCCAACACAAACCATCTTTGCCAAACACACCCTGAACAAGCAATTGTTCGGGGATTTTTTTGCCAGACAAAAATTCAAAAAAAAATGATTTTTCACGAAAAAATAGTATGTTTGTAGTTGGTATCAAAAACGATAATCAGTGACGATAACCCTTAAATTATCGGAAGAATGAAATTCAGATTTACAATTGCAAATCGCTTATATTTAGGTTTCGGGCTAGTGACATTAGCCGTTATCATTAGTAGCGGACTAACATTTTACACCCTGCAAAAAAATAAACGATTAAACGAACTGGTATCACAAGTATATACTCCTTCGTTAGTTTCCGTCAATAATCTGATAAACCTGGTAAACGATTCCAGAATGTTGATAAAGAACTGGGTTTTTATTGAACATAAAGCCAATACCCCCGATAAAATAAAACTTCAGGAATTACATACGAAAGGATATGTTGAAATAAAAAAACAGCTATCACAACTTAAAAACTATTGGGACGAAGAGGAAAAAAATAAGTTAAACGAGATTTTTATCATCTTAAGCGATTCGCTTTTCCCACTTCATCAACAAATCATGGGTCAACTTAACTCGTTTGACGCATACGATGATCCGATGGTAATTTTTGAGGTACGCCCAATGGTAGAAGACGGCGGCGTAGTAATGATATTAACCGACAAAGCTTTACATAGACTCTACGATTTGCGCGAACGCATCAATCAAAAATCAGAAGATTACAATTCGCAAATGTTTCTATCCATGGCCAGCTTTCAGCGAATAATCCTGGTCATGGGGATACTTCTTATGATCATTGCCCTATCCACTGCTTATTTTATCACCAAAGCCACCGTTTCCCCCATTCTTAGGTTAAGAGAATTTTTACTATTAATGACCCAAGGAATACTCCCCGATGTAGAGATGAACATTACCAACGATGAAATTGGTGATATGTCAGCAGCTCTTAATCAATTTGTGAATAACATGAAGCTAACATCCCAGTTTGCGCTCGAAATTGGAAAGGGTAACTTTGAAGCTGAATATCATGCCTTAGGTGCCGAAGATATTTTAGGTAACAGTCTTATCACGATGCGTAACGACTTGAAAAAAGCCCATGAAGCAGAGCAAGCCAGAAAACGGGAAGACGAAATCAGAAACTGGACTACCCACGGATTGGCAATTTTTGGTGATATTCTACGGCAAAGCAAAAATATCGAGGAACTATCATACAACGTGATTGAAAAAATCATTGAGTATGTTGGAGCAATCCAAGGAGCCATTTACATCATCGATGACACTGTCGAACACGATAAACATTTCAGGATGACTGCAGCCGTTGCCTATGGACGGCGTAAATTAGCCAATCGACGCTGCGAATTGGAAGAAGGATTGGTTGGGCGATGCGCCTTCGAAAAAGCACCGGTATATCTCAAGCAAGTTCCGGAAGATTACGTACGCATAACCTCCGGTCTTGGCGACGACAACCCAAGGGTCATCCTCTTAGTTCCCCTTAAGGCAAACGAAACCATCTATGGAGTGATTGAAATCGCAGGATTTAATGAGTTCGAAGAGTACAAAATTAAATTTATGGAGATGGTTAGCGAAAACATTGCCGGCACCCTAGCCACGGTTAAAATCAACGAAAAAACGGCACGCTTACTCGAAGAATCACAACAAAAAGGTCAAGAACTTCGGGCACAGGAAGAAGAAATGCGACAAAACCTCGAAGAACTGCAAGCCACACAAGAAGAAGCCGCTCGAAGAGAACAAGAAATGAGAGAAATTTTCGATGCCATTGATAACTCCATCGGGGCAGTTGAACTCGATCTCTTCGGCATTATTCTCAAAGTAAACGACAAATACGCCCAAATGATCAATCTAAAGCCCGGAGAACTTCAGGGAAGAGAACACCGAAACCTTATCAAAATATCAGGGAAACAAGAATTACGCTACAGAGAGATGTGGGAAGGATTTGAACATGGAGTTCCTTTCGAAATCGACCTTTGTTATCCTACCTCCTATGGCGACGTTTGGTTAAGAGAATCCTATACCCCAATGAAAAATGCCGATGGCGTTTATGCAAAAGTTCAGATGTTAGCCTTTGACGTTACTGACAATAAAACAAAAGACAAAGCTATTCACGCCTTCAAACGAGAACTTGATGAGCAAAGTGCCAATCTCAAACAGTTGGTCGAACAAATGAATCAAATCAAAGAAATGGCAGAACAAAGAGAAAAAGAACTGCTTAAAGAACTGGAAATAGCAGAAGAAGAAAGTCGTGTACAATTGGAAAGCATGCGTTTGCAAATCGAAGAACTTGAAGAAAAACTCAGCCAGTTTGAAGCAGGAGAAAACGAAAATACAGAAACCGAAAGCTAAGCGAACCCCATCAAAAACATGACAATTAAAAAAATCGCTTTTATAGTCCTTTTGAGTTGCATCTCCATTTCACACCTATTTAGTCAACGCTGCGAAACAAAAAAACTAGCCCCTAAAGAACTTTTAGGAAATTACGAATACCAATCTCAATCAGCATACACACAAGTAGGAACAGGCGATACTATTCGAATAAAAACAATTGTATATTCACAATACGATTATCGTATTTTTGTTGCCGGCGAAAAAAATCTGGGAAAAATTCATTTTGAAATTATCATGCCCGAAAAACGCTTTGAACCTTATCCTCAAAATGTTATCGATAAAGAAATAATTTTATACAAAAAAGATAAAAACGGATTTTTAGAATACGATGAAAATGAGAACCCAATTCCAATAGGAAAAACCACCATTAAGGACACAATTTGGGGACGACAATTGGTAACCTATGAACAGGTTATCTTTAATTCCAACGAGGCACCATACTGGGAAGCATCAATCAATAAAACACGCCTTTTGATTGTAAAGATTATAGTTCCCAAGAAACGTCGGTTCTTCTTCGGTTGTATCGGATTAATGGTCGGAAGGAAAAGCAGAGCATTATCCGACAATTTGTCACAACCATTGAATGAATGACAATAAGTTGTCATTCCAAAATCCTCTGGTATTATGTTTGATGAATATTATGAAAAAAAACGATAATTTTGCGATTTGAAAAAATGGAACAAACCATACCCGTTGACAGACTTAAAATCAATGAAATGATCTATTCAAAATAGACGAAGATAAACATTCACGCATGAAACAAAATACAAACCTGCAATTTACAAAAACCCTTATCGAAAGTATCCTTGAAAAAAAAGGAGAAGAAATAACTGAAATAAATCTTTCAAAACTAGGCAACACCATTGTTGACCGTTTTTTTATATGTCATGGTAATTCCACCACACAAGTGGAAGCAATTGCCGACAACATAGAAGAGAAATTACATCAACACCTCTCCATACACGCAAAAAACATAGAAGGCAAACAAAACGCGCAATGGATTCTTTTAGACTATTACGACGTTATTGTACACGTCTTCTATGAACCGGTTCGACGAATATACAACCTTGAATCATTATGGGCAGATGGAGAAATAGTAAACCATAAATCCTAAGAACATGAGTAACGATAACACCCCAAAAATCGATAACGAAGATAAACCAAAGATAAGCATCTATTGGATATACGCTATTATTGCGTTAATATTTATAGGCTTTCAAATCTTCTCCCCCGGAAGCGGGCCTGAGAAAATCAGTAGAGAAGATTTTAAAAACAACATGTTGTTGAAAGGACATGTGAGCAAAATCATTATCGTCAATAAAGAAACCGTGGAGGTTTATATAAAACCATCTGAATTAGGTAAAGGGCGATATCCGGAACAGTCAAAATCATGGGGAACTCCAAAACCACAATATTACTTTACCATTGGATCAATAGAGAACTTTGAAAACGAACTAACCGAAATCCGCAAACAAAATCCGGAGTTAGAGAAAGTAGATGTATTTTACGAAACAAGAGAAAACTACCTTGGTACGCTACTATCGTATTTGATACCAATATTTTTAATCCTTCTGCTTTACATTTTTATGCTCCGAAAAATGAGTGGAGGTGGCGGCGGCCCCGGAGGTCAGATTTTCAATTTTGGAAAATCACGAGCTAAACTTTTCGACAAAGAAAATAATACTAAAATTGACTTTTCAAACGTCGCCGGTCTCGACGAAGCCAAGGTAGAGATAATAGAAATTGTTGATTTTCTTAAAAACCCACAAAAATACACCGAGTTAGGCGGAAAAATTCCTAAAGGCGTTTTATTGGTAGGGCCTCCGGGAACAGGAAAAACACTCCTTGCCAAAGCCGTCGCCGGCGAAGCACACGTACCATTTTTCTCCCTATCGGGCAGTGATTTTGTTGAAATGTTTGTTGGTGTCGGAGCCAGTCGAGTGCGCGACCTTTTCAGAAGGGCCAAAGAAAAAGCTCCGTGTATAATATTTATTGATGAGATTGATGCCATCGGTCGAGCACGCGGGCGAAATCCGAATTTCAATTCAAACGACGAACGCGAAAATACTCTGAATCAGCTACTAACTGAAATGGACGGTTTTGAGTCTAACTCAGGTATTATAATTTTAGCCGCAACAAACCGTGCCGACATTCTTGACAAAGCCTTGCTACGCGCCGGACGATTCGATCGACAAATAAACGTCGAACTCCCAGATTTAAAAGGAAGAATAGACATTTTTAAAGTACATATGCGTCCCCTTAAACGACTTGATGCCGATGTGGATGTTGAATTCCTAGCCAAACAAACCCCCGGTTTCAGCGGCGCCGATATCGCAAATGTTTGTAATGAAGCAGCTTTAATTGCTGCAAGAAAAAGCAAAAATGTAGTTTCAAGACAAGATTTTTTGGATGCCATCGATCGTATCGTTGGAGGTCTTGAAAAAAGACACAAAGTTATCTCGCAAAAAGAGAAAAAAACTATTGCCTACCACGAAGCCGGTCATGCCACTGTAAGTTGGATGCTTGAACATGCAAATCCGCTGATTAAAGTGACCATAATCCCCCGAGGTCAAGCTCTTGGAGCAGCTTGGTATTTACCCGAAGAACGCCAACTTACAACGAAAGAACAAATTTTCCACGAAATGTGTGCCATAATGGGAGGACGAGCAGCCGAGAAACTGATATTTGGAGAAATTTCAACCGGAGCACTTAACGATCTTGAACGAGTAACCAAACAAGCCTACGCCATGGTCGGATACTTCGGAATGAGCGATGAAATTGGCCCATTGAGCTTCTATGACAGTTCCGGTCAAAGCGAATATGCATTTACAAAACCCTACAGTGAAAAAACTGCCGAAAAAATTGATGAAGAAGTAAAAAAACTTGTAAATCAAGCGTTTGACACTGCAATGGAAGTCCTTGAAAAAAATCGAGAGGGATTAGACAAATTGGCTCAACAACTTCTTGATAAAGAGGTAATTTATACAGAAGATTTAGAAACAATTTTCGGTAAACGACCTCAGCTTAAAAATTCGTATCATGTGGAGCAAACACAACCGATAGATCCAAACTCAGAAAAAAGTCAACAAATCTCAAATCAGGAATAAATTAACATTTTTTAATAGAAAAAATTCAACCGAAAAGTATCGCAACATCAAAGGAATGAGCTCATGAGCCCAAAATGGATCGCGATTTATTCGACTTCCAATGAATTTGAAGCTCACATCATAAAACAAATGCTGGCTTCAAATGAAATACAAGCTATTTTAGTAAACAAAAAAGATTCAGCCTATACAACAATAGGAGAAATTGAAATTCATGTGATGCAAGATTCAGTCCTAAAAGCAAGAACCTTAATTAAAAAACACATTGAAAGTGAATAACCTCGGAAAACGAACAATAACCGGATTGCTTTTCTCCCTAGCAATGATCATATCAAACATAGGAGGAGAATATTCTCTATTAGCAATTTTGATATTAATTTCCATCCTTTGTATTGAAGAATACAACCATATTGCCAAAAGCTTAGAAATTAAACCCCAAAAGGCTTTTACTCATTCCCTTTCCTTGATTCTACTATTATGTACATTCCTTTCGCGTAAAAACTTAATACCCCTTGAAAGTTTCCTATTGCTTCTGCCTGCGTTGTTCATGATTTTTATTCTTCAACTCTATTCGCATCATAAAAAACCAATCGAAAACATATCGTTAACCATTCTTCCTCTAATTCACGTAACACTTCCTTTAACGTTAATGTATCTCATTTCAACCATGGGAGAAGAATACGATTACACGATAAACCTAGGAATAATTTTTCTTATTTGGACTAACGACACTATGGCCTACTTGATAGGAATAACCTTTGGAAAACATCCATTATTTCCCAGAATCTCACCAAAAAAATCATGGGAAGGATTTACCGGAGGGCTTGTTTTTACGATAGCCATTTCTCAACTTCTTTCCTATTATTGGCCCACCCTCGACAATATTAATTGGGCGATTTTGGGAATAATAACAATCATAGCTGGAGTCTTTGGCGATTTAGTGGAAAGTATGATGAAACGAGAAGCTAATATAAAAGACTCCGGAACACTCCTACCAGGACACGGAGGAGTTTTGGATCGATTTGACAGTCTTCTTCTTGTGATGCCATTTGCTTATGTTTTTATTTATTTCGTAATAAATTAATACCTAATTAGCATGATAAAAATTCACAAAGCCGGACACGGAATAATTTTGGGAACCTCTTTATTTTTACTTGCAAGCAACATTTTATTGTGGCATCTTATCACACAAAAATCTATAACTGTAAGCACCCTTATTTTTTCTATTTTACTTTTGGCATTTGTCATTCGATTTTTTCGTAAGCCACTAAGAATATGTGAGTCAGATCAAAATATTTTAGTTGCCCCTGCCGATGGAACAGTGGTTGCTATTGAACAAACTTTCGAAGATGAAATACTAAAAGCTGAATGTCTCCAAATCTCTATTTTTATGTCGATTTGGAATGTTCATATCAATTGGATACCTATCTCAGGTACCTTGCGCTATTTTAAGTATCATATGGGCAAATTTTTAATAGCCAAAAAGCCCAAATCATCATGCGATAATGAGAGAACTACGTTAATGATTGAAACCAAAAGCGGTCAAAAAATTGTTCTTCGCCAAATAGCCGGATTTGTGGCTAGAAGAATTGAAACCTACACCATTGATCCCGATCGGAAAGTTGAAAAAGGGCAAGAGCTTGGGTTTATAAAATTTGGATCGCGGGTTGATATATTTCTTCCCGTACAAACTAAGCCTTTGGTTAAACTCGGCGTTAAAACAATTGGCTGCGTTACTCCAATTGCACAAATCGATTAGATGTTTATTTAAAAATCCTCGGAATAATTTTTTTTATCAGAGAAAGCGTTTTATTTTTGTACTGCATAATTCTAAACCGTAAAACAATGGCTTATAAAATTTCAGAAGACTGTATCGCTTGCGGATCCTGCATTTCAGAATGTCCAGTTGAAGCTATTTCTGAAGGCGATATCTACAAAATTGATCCAAATGTTTGCACTGACTGCGGATCATGTGCAGAAGTATGTCCGGTAGATGCAATTTCTCCGGAATAGTGAAACAAAAGAAAAAAGCGGGCTCATTCCCGCTTTTTTCATTTAGAATCGAATCCGATATCCCACATGTAGTTTTGATTTTCCTAGATATAATTTTTCTCCCCAATTGGCACCATTAGCCCAGATTACCATAAGTTCCCCACTGCCCAAATTCATCTCGGCTCCGAGCCCAAATGAAAAAAAGTTTTTAGGAACAACATTGTCAACCACACCGAGAAAATATCGACCTAGTTGAAGGTAGGAGAAAAAAGTACTCTGCGGTTCAAAAAACCAATGGAGTTCAAAAGTAGAATATATCCAATGACGAACAAATAAGCTTTTTTCATCAAATCCACGCAAAGTTCTTAAACCTCCAAGAGTAAACAATTCGGCGCGATTTAGCTTTTCTCTTGACTGAATTGTACCCAAAGATGTACTTGTTTTAACCCCAAATATTTCATTTATCGGAATTTTCTGTTCTGCATTTAGAACTGTCTCAAAAATAATTGATTGATGCCTGAGAGAATCAGCTTGAGTCCTTTTCCCTAGAGAAAATTTCACATCATAACTCCCATCAGAATGGGGGCGACGTCCTTCGGGGGAAAAAGATATTTTGCCCGAATAAAGCCTACGACTTGTATTCTGACCTTGACCAGAATTTGTTAGCGTATTCGACGAAAAAAAGTCAATTCCAACCGAAAATCTCAATGATTGTTTATACAAAACTCCATATAATGAATTTCGCAGTATAACCAAAGAAGTATCACGTTTTTGCAAATCAACGTTTCCCACAAGCCCATATTGGCTTCCGGCAATGTAGGGATATTCTGCAAAAAGGTCCAAAAATTGACTTTGTGGCGAAGGACGTTTCCAATTCAAATTTATGGATTCACCGTGTTTTAAGGCGTTTTGAAGTGAAAATTGTACATCACCGATAAGCTTAGTTTTATTATCATCTGAACTCTTAGTAATCCCAACAATTCCGGTAAAGGATCCATTTATCCTTGCCACCAATGGAAATTCAAGAATAGCCCCTCCAGTAGAGAACCTGGCCTGTAAAGGGGCATTCATCTCCAAAAAATTCAGGCGTTTAATTCGTTGCTGATAATGCTGAAGTTTCATGACATCAAACACATCTCCTTCGTGTAAATTCAAATATCCACTGACAAAACTCTTTGACACTTTGCAATCCAAAGGTAAAACGAGAGTGTCGATCAAAATCCGCTGGCTATAATTTTCAGTAACGACATAAATGTTGAAGCTATCGCTCGAAATAAAAACCGGCTTCAAAGTAATCGCAAAAAACGGATAACCTAATCGATTGTATTCCTTAATTATTGAGTTTATATCTTGCTCAATTGAATCAACATTCAGCCTCTTTTTCTGATATTTATTTAATCGACTAATCCCGAAAATCGAAGAATCTGAGTAAATAAATGAATTAATAATCAACGATTTATCGTTTTCTAATGTGTCGAAAAATGAAATAAGCAGCTCCGGAGGTTCACTAACTGGAGAAAGTGGTAATGTCCTATAAAAAGATTCATGAAATTTATCAGAATCGACCTCCGGACTAGCTATTAGGTGAATAAAGGGAGGAAAGGCCAAAATCCCGTTGAGGGCACAAAATGCCAAAATCCTCCATTTCATTGCAGAAAATTAAAAATTATTCATAAATCCCTGTTGTTCAAGGATTTTTAAATATTTTTGACTAAAAAATTGATTATCAGTCTTTTTATAACGTTTTTCTGTAAAAATTGTTGCAAAATTAGCCACCTGATTTTCAGCAATAAGTCGTTTAGCTAAATCAGAGTTTTCTATTGCGCTGTATAATTCTCTAATAATGGAATCGGAATAATTTTGATAAGTATCAAAATGAACCACAGCCTCTAACGGGAGACGATCAGTTAATTCCGGGGTTTCGGCAGGATACCCCATTACAATTGCCGTAACTGGAATCACACCTCGGGGAAGTTTTAGAATTTCAATAATCTTATCGGCGTTATAGGCCGCTGTCCCAAGATAGCAAATTCCCAAACCATTATTCTCAGCTTCAATTGAAATATTTTGAGAGGCCAAAACTGCATCAATAGCACCGTTCAGAAACCAAAGAAAATTATCATATCCCGGTGAAGCATTATTGATAACACACCAGTGACTGAATCGATTTATGTCAACACAAAAAGTAAGATGAACAGGGGCTTGTTTAACCATATCTTGTTTAAAATGAGCTTCCCACAATTGCTCCCGCAAATGTTGATCGCGGGTGACAACAATGGAATAAACCTGCATATTGCCTGTGTTAGATGCCCTAATTCCGGCTTCTAAAATTCTGTTCAATAAAGCATCATCGACATTATTGGGTAAATATTTCCTAATGGAGCGATGATTAAAAATTGACGACTGTCCCATAGTATTCTTTCGTTTATTTATCGCACGCAAATGTAATCCATTGCTATGAAATTTTAAAGAAAAAAAGGACAAACGAAAAAGTTTATCAGAATCGAAAAAAAAATTATCTTTGAAAGGTGATAGTTTCCGAATTTAAAACAGTTAGCGTATATTTGAGGCTCAAAATTATATTAACTTATAAACTTAAGAATTATGAAAAAAATGCTCCTTTTAGTAGTTCTAGTGAGTCTGATAATGCTAGGATTCTCAGGTTGTAAAAGCTCAGAAAAATGTCCGGCATACTCACAACTCCTTGTGGTAGAGCAAGGAAAATAGTTAGCCTGGCGAGTAGCTCAATATCACAACTTCCTTGAATTTTAACAAAAAATTAAGGATTTGTGATAATTTGTTTAATTTTTTAGGAAATATTCCTAACTTGCCGCCCAAATTCAAAAATAATCTTAAAGTAAATAAAACAGATGTTTATGAGAGCTAAACACATTTCGATTTTACTTGGAGTAGCGCTAATCAGCGGACTCACTATGAGTAATATGCTTCAGGACAATTATGAGAGGAATTATACCCCTCGTGATTATGTCCAGGAAATATACTCACCCGAAGCCTACCAGCAATGGCTTTTCAAAATCAAGGCAAACCCCACGACAAACACTATTTCTGCAGAAGATTTGGCAAAAGCTGATGCCGGTTTCCAGAAAATGATAGCTAAATCAGGAAACCACGACGGTTTTCACTGGATAGAAAAAGGTCCAAACAACATTGGAGGAAGAACACGTGTTGTGCTCATCGACAAAAATAATCCTAATACACTATGGGCTGGAGCTGTTGCTGGAGGTATTTGGAAATCAACAACCGGAGGTCAATATTGGGAAAGAATTAACTACACCGTTGAAGATGGTTACACTCCAACCTCAGTTACTACAATTGCCCAGGCAGCAGATGGTAAAATCTATTTTGGGACAGGAGAAGCATTCAATAAAGTCTTCTCGACGGATCCGGAAAATCAACCCTATACTGCACATAGTCAAGATGTTCCCCTGATTAGAGGAGGAGGAATCTTTGTGCAAAATGGAAATACATTTACACGTCTATCTTCCACCTCGCCAACCAACTCCACTGATTTTTATGGTGTGCGTCGATTGGTTGCCCATCCCACAAATGCAAATTATTTGCTTGCTGCCACAACTACAGGAGTATGGGAAACCTCCGATGGTGGAACTACCTGGACTAAGGCTATTGATGAAGTCGGACAATCTTGGGATGTAGCGGTGGGAACAAATGGCAGTTTTATTGCTAATGTAGGAAGAAAAACATTTCTTAAAAAAACGGGAGAGAATAGTTGGACACGTATCAGTAGCACTACCGAAACGAATAAAATTAAAGAAATTTCTGGACGTTTTGTTTATGACTTCTTTGATGGAGATCCTAATTATGTCTACGCTTCAGTAGCTGATTCTACCGGAGCACTCCATGGAATTTACCGTTCGATAGACGGTGGTACCAATTGGAATCAGATAGGATTCGGAGGGAGTTCAGAATTCAATGTATTCGGAACCCAAAAAGCCGGTATTTATAGTCACGCTCTTAAGGCCTTGTCGGAATATTCGGTTGTAATTGCCGGGATTGACATGTGGTTAGGCTCAGGTGCTCCGGGGCAATTGGCCTTTCAGTGGAATAAAATTTCATACTGGAATGCTCCCGAAACAAGCTCAAGTTATATCCATGCCAACATTCATTGGATAGAGGCCACTAGCACTTACGAAACTTTCTACATCGGAACAGATGGGGGAATTTTCAAAAGAAACTCATCCGGAAGCCGTCCAATCAACACCTACTTTAATGTTACTCAGTTTTATCGTGCCGATATAAACTCAAAAGGGGAAATAATTGGTGGAACTCAATCTAATGGAGTTTTAATGATGCTTTTCAATCTAGCCGGATCCCAAAATCAATACGCTCAAAAAATTATGAACGGAGATGGAACCGATTGTGTTTTCTCAAGAATAAGTCCTAATGTCTTTGCTGTCTCCACTAGTCTTGCCAATATGCAAAAATCTAACGATTATGCCGCAAACTTACAATACATGTGGGATGAGAGAATTCGCAATTTTGAAGGCTGGAATACTGATAACTTTGTTTGGGGAACCAGTGCTCCTTGGCTAATGCCGATAGCAACATGGGAAACCGATGATTTCAGATATATTCGCACTGATACATCTGAAGTGATGGCATTGAAAAAATATGAAGATTCAACATGGTATTGGATTGAATCAGCCAATATATCCGGTCAAAAAGTCCGATTCTACACTGGCAACCGAACCTACGACATTGGCGATACTCTTATTTTCCCTGACAAATTTCAAGCAACCATGCTCATAGGTCTTGGAGATAAGATCTGGTTTACAAGAAAAGCTTTTAATTTCTTGAACCCAATGGCCAAAAGAGATTGGTGGGAAATAGTGGAAAAAGATCTGGGTAATACCCAAAAAGCGAGATTTATTGCTGTTGCCTTCTCTTCTGATGGAGATGTAGCCTATGGAGCTACCGAACCTGCCATTGATGACAAATTTGCCTACATCTATCGTATTTCCAATCTGCATGTCACGGAAAAAGCTAATCATGCTTGTGTTCGCCCAACATTGGGAGTTGACACAACACAGAGAAGAACTCAAATTAAACTCATTGGAAAAATCTATAATCGCTACGTCACCGATTTAGAGACTGACCCCAAAAATCCTGAAGTTCTAATAGTTACATTAGGTCAGTACGGAAACGAAAGCAATATTTATGTTGGATATAATGCAAGAACAACCGCAAGTTCTGACTTTAATACCAACTTTGTTTCAATTCAGGGAAATTTACCATCCGTTCCGGTTTATACCGCTTGTGTCAATAAAAACCCCAATGTAACGGGACAGTTGTTAGTCGGAACCGATTTCGGGGTTTTTGTTACTGACAATTATTTGGCACCAAAGACTAATATTAACGTAAATACAGCCGGAAACCTTAATGAAGCAGACTATTTATCAGTTTCATGGCAAGAAGGAAATAACGGTCTGGGACATTTCCCGGTATTCGACATTCGTCAATTTTATATAGAACGTAGAGAAGAAGTTACTTATAAAGCCGGAACATTCATTATTGCAACACACGGTCGTGGAGTATTTGTAGATACAGCCCACGTGTGGACAAGTATTGGTGGCACAACCAGCAATGATCCGATTAATCATTCTAACAGTTTAGACGTTACCCTCTATCCTAACCCGGTAACTACCAATGGAACACTGAGAGTAACCGTTGCTGAAAGAACCAACATCAAAGTTCAAATTTTTGATCTGAACGGACGTTTGGTAAAAGAACAAAATTCAGGAACGATTGAAGCCGGAAGCCACAACATTTCACTAGAACTTTCCGACCTTTCAAAAGGAACTTATCTAATCCAATGCATTAACGGCAAAGAGCGGAAAACAGTTAAAATGTTAAAACAATAACGTGAAAAATCGTAAAAAAAAAAAAAGCTGCCCCAGTGGGCAGCTTTTTTTATATTTAACGACATATGGAGATTGAAAAAGTTAAAAATTTTAATATATTTGTGATGCTAAAAAATTAAAACACAAATTTTATGGGAACAATAAAAATCGGTATTAACGGTTTTGGCAGGATTGGCCGAAACGTTTTTAAGATCATGGTGGAACAAGGAGGTTTTGAATTTGTCGGAATCAACGATCTAACAAGTACCAAAATTTTGGCACATTTGCTCAAATACGATTCCACTCAAGGAAAATTCAACGGAACAGTTGAATATGACGACCAAAATATTATCGTAAATGGAATAAAAATACCCGTAACTGCAATTAAAAACCCCATTGAAATTCCATGGTCAAAAACCCCAGACTTAGTGATTGAATCCACAGGTGTTTTTCGTTCAAAAGAAAGCCCCAAAGGCGGATATGGAGATCATATAAAAGCTGGTGCAAAAAAAGTGATACTCACCGTTCCGGCCGATGATACTATCGATCGTATGATCGTTCTTGGGGTTAACAATAACGATTTAAAACCCGAAGATCAATGTATTTCCAATGCATCGTGTACAACTAACTGTCTTGCACCAATTGTAAAGATACTCCATGAAACCTTTGGAGTAGAAATGGGATATATGAATACCATTCATGCCTACACAAACGACCAAATGATTTTGGATGCTCCACACAAAGATTTACGCAGAGCTCGTTCAGCAGCAGTTTCACAAATTCCGACAACTACCGGAGCAGCAAAAGCTGTTGGGAAAATTATTCCCGATCTAAAAGGCAAGATTGACGGTATGGCTGTCCGTGTCCCAACCCCAACCGGCTCAATGTGCGATTTTACTGCGGTACTTAAACGGGAAGCCACTAAAGAAGAAATAAACGCCGCTGTGAAAAAATATGCCGAAGGACCGATGAAAGGTATTGTTGAATATACGGAAGATCCCATTGTTTCTTGCGATATTATTCACAACACTCACAGTTCAATTTTCGATGCCGGTCTTACCATGGTGAATGGCAAAATGATCAAAGTTGTTTCATGGTACGACAACGAATGGGGCTACTCTTGCCGTGTTGTTGATTTAGCTCGACTATTATTTAAATAGCATTTATCAACATTTTTAACCATTAAGCCCGACATAAGTCGGGCTTATTTATCGTATAAACTATGCCTACTTGGTTTGAATGCAAAATAAAATATCAAATTACCGATGAGTTTGGTAAAACCAAAAATGAAACGGAGAACTATTTAATCGATGCGGTTTCATTTACTGAAGCAGAACAACGACTACATCATGTAATTCAAACAAATAAAGGAATCGACTTTTCGGTTGCCGGAATTCGATTCGCAAAAGCTGACGAGATCATTCCATCAGAAAACTTAGATGCGCTTTGGTTCAAAGCAAAAATAACATACTTTACCATCGATGAAAGAAGCGGCAAAGAACAAAAAATTGGGAATATTGTTTTTGTTGCCGAGGAAAACATTTTTAAAGCCTTAGAATCGCTAAAAAAATCACTTTCATCGAGTATGGTTGAATGGAGTGTCGATTCAATTTCGGCAACCAAAATTCAGGATGTAATTCCATACGAATTAAATTTAGAACATGCCGAAAACTCTATTTCACCAAACGACACGAATGACTACTAATTTTATAGTTTGGCACGGTTTTTCATTATGGTAAACAATTTGAATGGTGTATGGCCAAAATCTGTATTTTAGGAACCGCATGGCCTTTCAGAGGCGGATTAGCGGTTTACAATCAAAGACTTGCAGAAGCCCTTTCTCAGGAAGGTCACGAGGTTTGCATTGAAACCTTTACCTTGCAGTATCCTGAAATACTATTCCCGGGTAAAACTCAATATGCCATATGGGAATATAACGGTAATGTTCCTATTTTGCGAGGAGTAAATTCAGTGAACCCTATTAATTGGATTTTGACCGGGAATCGTCTTAAAAAAGAGCGTTTTGACGTTTTAATCATAAAATATTGGTTACCATTTATGGCCCCGTGTCTTGGATCTATTGCGAGGATTGTGAAAAGCAACCAACACACACAAGTTATTTCTATTCTCGACAATGTGATCCCACACGAACACCGAATAGGCGATAAAATTTTAACCCGCTATTTTATTAAATCGGTAAATGGCTTTATAGCCATGTCGGAGAAGGTGGCCGCTGATCTGAGAAAATTTGATCAAAAAAAGCATCTCAAAATCACTCCACACCCACTCTACGATAATTTTGGAGAAAAAATCGACAGAGACGAAGCACTGAGGAGACTAAAACTGGATCCCAAATTCCGTTATCTGCTATTTTTTGGGTTGATTCGCGATTACAAAGGCCTCGATTTGCTTTTGGAAGCCATGGCAAACCCCAACATTAAAAACAAACCTGTAAGACTTATCGTAGCTGGAGAATTCTACTCCGAAAGCCAAAAATATTATCAACAGATTGAAAATCTTGGGATCAAAGAGAACGTCATAATCTTCCCAAATTTTATTCCTGATCACGAAGTAAACCTTTACTTTGGTGCTGCTGATATTGTGGTACAACCTTACAAATCGGCAACACAAAGCGGAGTAACTCAAATTGCTTATCACTTTGAAAAACCGATGGTGGTAACCAATGTTGGTGGTTTAGCCGAAATTGTGCCAAACGGAAAAGTAGGATACGTGGTTAATGTTAGTGCTGAAGAGATTGCTAATGCTATTAATGATTTTTTCACTAACAGAAAAACAGAAGATTTTTTATCAGGCATCCGAGAAGAAAAAAACAAATACAGCTGGGATCGCATGACAGAAACTATCATGAATTTATCCAAAATCTTAAAAGATGATCGTAAGAAGTAAAGCGCCACTACGTATTGGTCTTGCAGGCGGAGGAAGCGACGTTTCTCCCTATAGCGATATTTATGGTGGAGCCATATTAAACGCAACCATTAACATGTATGCTTACGCCACCATTATCCCACGCTTCGACGGTAAAATCATATTGAGAGCTTTTGATAAAGGGCAAACGCTAGAATATGAATCATCGACAGAACTTCCCATCGATGGAAATTTAGACTTGGCAAAAGGCGTATATAACCGTTTGGTACGTGATTTTATCGGAAAACCTTTAAGTTTTGAACTTACAACATGGGTTGACGCTCCTCCGGGAAGCGGGTTAGGAACATCATCAACACTGGTGGCAACAATCATAGGAGCATTTTCTGAGTGGAAAAAACTCCCATTAGGCCCCTACGATTTGGCACATCTTGCATTTGAAATCGAACGTATTGACCTTGGAATGGCCGGGGGAAAGCAAGACCAATATGCCGCCACCTTTGGAGGTGTTAACTTTATGGAATTTTATAAAGACGACAAAGTGATTGTCAATCCGCTCCGAATCAAACCTAAAATTCTCGATGAGCTGGCTTATAATCTTCTTCTTTTCTATACCGACACAAGTAGAGTGTCGGCGGAAATCATTGCCCGGCAACAGGAAAATGTACGAAAAAACAATGCAGAGGCCATTGAAGCGATGCATCAAATAAAAGCACAAGCGGTTCAAATGAAAGAAGCCATTTTACGGGAAGAACTGGATAAAATTGGAGAAATTCTCGATTTTGGATATCGACAAAAACAAAAGATGGCCACGGGAATAACCACCCCACAAATTGAAGCCATTTATGAGGCTGCAATAAAAGCCGGTGCCAGCGGTGGAAAAATCAGCGGAGCCGGTGGCGGTGGATATCTTGTTTTCTATTGCCCCGGCAATACCCGATTTTCCGTGATAGAAACTTTAAAACAATTTGGTGGACATTTGCACCGTTATGAATATGTAAACACTGGTCTTACAACTTGGACAATTAAATAAAACCCAACGTATGATAAAAACATCCATTCAAAATTCGATAATCCTGAAAACGGAAATACTGAAAAACGAAGATTTGCTCAGAAGAATACAGGAATCGGCAGACCTTATTGTAGATGCCTATCGAAAAAAACATAAGGTATTATTTTGCGGCAACGGAGGTTCAGCAGCCGATGCTCAACATTTAGCAGCCGAATTAAGTGGTCGCTTTTATTACGATCGGCCTCCCCTTGCTGCTGAAGCCATGCATGTAAACACGTCCTATCTCACTGCAGTGGCTAACGATTATTCTTACAATGAAATTTATGCCCGGTATTTAAAGGCTGTGGGATCTGAAGGTGATATTTTAATAGCATTAAGCACTTCCGGAAACTCACCAAACGTTGTAAGAGCCATTGAGGAAGCTCAAAAGCTGAATATTAAAACCATTGGTTTCACCGGAGAAAGTGGCGGTAAAATGCAAGAAATGTGTGAAATCTTAATCAATGTTCCATCAAAAGATACCCCACGGATCCAGGAAGCCCATATCATGATCGGGCATATCATCTGCGAGATCGTTGAAGCAACTTTGTTTCCACGACAATGAAAAATTCAGAGGCTGTCATCCTTGCCGGGGGCTTAGGAACAAGACTTTCCGGAGTGATTCACGATTTACCAAAGCCAATGGCTCCGGTTGGTGAATACCCTTTTTTATTCTACATACTTCATTTTCTGGAACAACAAGGAATTCGCCATACGGTTCTTAGCGTCGGGCACATGCATCAGACGATAATAAATGCTTTTGGCAACAGTTTTAAATCCATGAAGCTTTCGTATGCTATTGAAAATGAACCCCTTGGAACCGGTGGTGGAATTAAATTAGCCTCCGGGTTAATTTCAAGTCCTCGGTTTTTCCTCCTTAACGGCGACACTTTTTTTCACGTGAACTTGCAACAATTATCAGAGTTTCACCTTCAAAATAAGGCTTTAATTTCAGTGGCACTCAAACCCTTAACCCATTTCGATCGTTATGGTGTGGTTGAAATGGCTCAGAATGGACAGATTATTGCTTTCAAAGAAAAAAAGGCTTGCGATAAAGGACTTATTAATGGTGGAATTTATATAGTGGAACGGCGTTTACTGGAAAATTATCCGCTTCAAAAATTTTCGTTTGAACAAAATATTCTGGAAAAAGAAACACAAAACGCAACCGTTTACGGGCAACCCTTTGACGGTTATTTTATCGACATTGGAATTCCCGAAGATTATTATCGTATTCAACGTGAAATTTCAACTTTAAAGCAACTATTGTCACTCACCTAAATCGTTTTTGCTGAAACTAAGGGGCAACAAACTATTTGCATCCGGAATCAAATAAATTCGATCTTTGGCAAACAAAAGCAATGTTATTTTTTGGTTATAACGCATCTGGGTTTCAGCAATAACCTGCCGACAACTTCCGCAGGGAGAGATGGGCAAAGCCACTTGATCTCCATTTTGATATGCCGTTATGGCAATGGCTTTTACCGGTTCATTCGGGAAATTAGCATTGGCGTAGAATAAAGCTACCCTCTCGGCACACAGACCGCTCGGATAAGCTGCATTTTCCTGATTATTCCCAAGAATAGTTTCGCCATTTTGTAATAAAACGCAAGCACCAACCCTGAATTTGCTGTATGGAGCATAAGCCTTTCGTGCTGCCATATCGGCCTTCATACATAAATCGGCAAATTCTTTAGGCAATTCATCGATGGATGAATATTGGTAAATCGGGGTAACAATTTCAAATTGCTTCATCTCAACTAAATTCAGATTCTTTATCGTCTATTTCTCAATATAAAAACAACTGACAATAATAGCCCCTCTTGATCGTTTTGTTCAATATTCCATAATTAGGGAGCGCAAAGATATAACTTTTATGGATAGTTTTGTGAAAAAACGATAAAATGCAAACGCAAATTGAATATTTTTGCATGATTTATGAAAGATACTTAAAAAATGATAAGGATGACGTGGCGATTAAGTATTTTGATGTTCTGGAGTATCCCAACCATAACGTTGTGGGGACAAAAAATAACTACCGAAGAATATATTCTGCTCTACAAAAAAATATCCATTAACGAGATGAAACGAACCGGAATTCCGGCTTCAATAACACTTGCCCAAGGGATTTTAGAATCAGGGTCAGGAAACAGTCGATTAGCCATAGAAGCCCGGAATCATTTTGGTATTAAATGCCATGGTGATTGGACCGGTAAAAAAATTTTCCACGACGATGATCATCCGGGAGAATGTTTTAGGGTTTATGACAATGCCGAAGAATCGTTTATCGATCACAGCAATTTTTTAATGACACGAAGTCGATACGCACAATTGTTTCAACTTTCGTCGAAAGATTATATGGGGTGGGCAAAAGGACTCAAAGAAACCGGATACGCCACCGATAAGAATTATGACAAACGCCTTATTCATTTGATTGAAAAATATCAACTTTATCAATACGACGATGAAGTTACTCCGCGGGAGACCTACACGGAAAAAACTCAACCAAAAGAATCCAAACCAAAAACAAATCACAATATCGGAAACCTACAGGATAACACCCAAATAGACATTTATACCATTCGTCGGGGAGAAATCAACAGAGTTGAATATGTGGTTGCCGAAAAAGGCGATACTTGGCAAAGTCTGACTCAAAAATACCAGAAAATGCCGTGGGAACTTTACAGGTATAACGATATTTCTCGAGAAATGCCGGCAGAACTTATTCCCGGACAAATTGTTTATTTACAACCCAAACGACGTAAAGCCGATGTAGAATACAAATATCATATTTTAGCCGAAGGTGAAACCATGTGGGAAATTTCGCAAAAGTATGCCATTAAACTTAAACATCTATATCGATTAAATCGCTTGACACCTGGAGAGGAACCTCCTGTAGGAACTAAAATTTATTTGCGTCGAAAAAAACCAAAAGCATAATACTCAACATACAATCAATAAATTATGAGAAAAACCATTTGGATTGAACAAAAAGAAAAAATAGAAGAAATTATTAGCAAAGCCGAAGTTTGCGCCTTGGCAATGATTGATACCGAAGGAAAACCTTATGTGGTGATGATGAACTTTGGGTATCGTGATGGTTATTTTTATTTCCACGGCGACCATAATGGAAAAAAAATGGATGCACTCAGGCAAAATAAAGAAGTCTCGATATTTTTAAGTGTTGACCACAAGTTAGTGTTTCAACATGAAAATGTTGCATGTTCCTATGGAATGTACTACCGCAGTGTGAGTGCTCAAGGTAGGGTTGAATTCATTGAAGAATATGAAGATAAAATAAATGCCCTGAATATCATTATGCAACAATATACTAAACGCAACTTCAACTATAATCCGCCGTCAATCCATGGAGTAAGTGTTTTTCGGGTAAAAGTGGAAAATATTCGCTGTAAGCAATTTGGTGTATATTAAAATCTATACCGCAAAATGAAAATCATTAATCTACTTTTGGTGCTTTTATTTATCGCGTATGCCTGCCAAACCGACCATGGCAGCAAACCCCAAAAAGCGAAATATGTTTTTTATTTTATTGGCGATGGTCTTGGCTTATCCCATATTACACTCGCAGAAGCCTATCTTTCTGAAAATTATCAAACAGGCTACGATAAAAATCACTTGATATTTTTCGAAATGGAGCATGTGGGATTAACCAAAACCTACGCTCAGAACCGACTTATAACAAACAGCGCCGCAGCTGGAACAGCTTTAGCTTCAGGATATAAAACCATTACTAAACACATTGGGCTTGATCCGGAAAAACAACGTTTGATCCCTATAACCAAAACCATCAAAGATAATGGACTCAAAGTGGGTGTCTTTTCTACCGTAGGAATAAACCATGCTACACCGGCTGCCTTTTATGCGCATGTAACCGATCGGGACGATTACCGTACCATTGCTCGACAAATGCCGGAGATGCTATTCGATCTCTATGGAGGAGGCGGTCTGATTGCCGATAAAAAGGAACACCCCGATTTACTCCTTCAATATCTTCAACAATCCGGATTAACTATCCTTCGAAATAATCTGGAACTTAAAAATTTGAGCCAACTTACCTCCCCGCTTTATTTTATCAACCAACATCTCGATCAGGAAGCGGCCATTCCTTACGCAATTCAGCGAAATCAACACGATCTTTCATTAGCCGAAATTGTGTCAAAAGCAATTGAATTGCTGGATAATCCTAATGGATTTTTTATCATGGCTGAAGGTGGAAAAATTGACTGGGCAAATCATGCTAACGACGCTTCAACGTGTATTCATGAAGTAATCGACTTTAGTAATGGTATTAAAGTTGCCCTCGAATTTTATCGTAAACATCCCAATGAAACACTAATTGTTGTTTGTTCCGATCATGAAACCGGAGGTTTGAGTTTAGGCTTTACCGGAAAAGAATATGACACGGATATTCGTTTATTAAAATATCAAACCTTAGCCCATGACTCTCTGACATCTTTATTGGTTAATCTTTTCACTGTACGAAAAAATCAGGTTACCTTCCAGCAAATATCGGATACTCTCAAGAAATATACAGGTGTCGGAAGCAAAGATATTCCGCTCTCAGAAAAAGAGTTACAAAAACTACAGCAATTGTTTATAAATGTCCAAAAATCGGAAAGAAAAACAGAAAAAGAGATATATCCATTGGTTGCCTTTGCCATTAAAACATTAAATCACCGAGCAGGTGTTACCTGGGGAACAACAGCACATACTTTTCAACCCACCATGGTATTTGCCTCCGGTGTCGGGTCAGAGGAATTTAGCGGGGTTTTTGAAAACACCGATTTACCAAAGAAAATTATTAAAATCATGGGGCTAAACCATCATTTTGAACTCGTTGATAATAATCACGACTAAAAAAATTCAGAAGAAATGTCAGTCGCTAAAACAATATTCTATAAGATAGGCAACACGTCCGCCTCTACGTACCAAACCATAGTTAAGTATTTATTCTTAAGATTGTTGTTACTACTGGGCATTTACACTTTTACTCGGCTCTGCTTTTTTTTAATAAACTATCAACATTTCCCCTTATCGTTATGGGAAACGATTCGAATCTTCATTGCCGGCTGGCGCTTTGATATCTCTTCTATTCTGTACACTAATATTCTATTTATCCTTTTGCATATTCTTCCCGGTAATTGGGAGTCCCGCATAACGATACAAAAAATTAACAAATGGCTGTTTGTTGTTGTCAACAGTTTCTTTCTTATTTTCAACTTTATCGATATTGAATACTACTCCTTTGTGCTAAAACGTTCAACATGGGACTTTTTTTATTACACTATGGAAGAAGGTAATGATATTCTTACCCTACTTCCAGACTACTTTGCTGACTTCTGGTATATTCTAATTCTCTGGATTTTATGCGTTTTTGTTCTCTATCGATTTTATCCTAAACCTAACAATCTGTCACCGCAAGAACCATATTCTTGGCGGATATTCTCACGGCAAACCATCGGTTTTGCTTTTCTGCTTGGAATATTTATAATTGGTTCGCGTGGTGGCATTCAGTTACGCCCCATCAATTCTTTGACAGCCGTGCGATATATTCGCGCCGATCAAACGGCATTAGTGACAAATACTACCTTCACCTTACTCGATACCTATTCATCCAAAAGATTCGACCATTTCAATTTTTTTAATTCAGAGGAATTAAGTTCGATATATACTCCAGAACAGGCTTACATTACCTTTGACAACAAATTTGAAAAAACAAACGTTGTAGTGATAATTCTTGAAAGTTTTGGAGCAGAATATAGTCAATTACTTTCAGGAAATCAGAACGGTTATACCCCATTTTTAGATTCGTTAATGCAACACAGTCTAACTTTTCGCAGAGGTTATGCTAACGCAAAAAAATCTATCGAAGCACTTCCGGCTATTTTAAGTGGAATTCCTGCCTTAATGGATAATCCATTCATCACAAGTCCCTATAATTCAAATCTTGTGGAGGGAATTCCTTCGATTCTAAAGCGTCATGGTTACTCCACTTGGTTTTTCCACGGAGGGCCTAACGGCACCATGGGTTTTGACAATTTTTCTCAGTCTGTAGGTGTGGATCATTACCTCGGCAAGCAAGAATATGTGGGATGTGCTGACGATTATGATGGTTCGTGGGGAATTTACGATGAACCCTATTTGCAATATGTGGCCAATATTCTTGATTCGGTGCCAAAACCCTTTTTTGCAGGCATCTTCACCCTTTCTTCGCATCACCCGTATAAAATTCCTCAAAAATATGAGAACCTCTTTGCTGACAGTGAGCATCCTATCTTAAAATCGGTTGCTTACACAGATTTTGCCCTAAATCAATTTTTCTCCAGAATTGAAAAAACTGATTGGTTCCGGAATACTCTCTTTGTTATTACCGCAGACCATACATCAATTTCATTCACACCACAATTTGCAAATATGCATGGAAGCTATCGTGTTCCTATTGTATTCTATTATCCGGGAAACCCATCTTTGAAAAGATTTTACGATTATCCAGTTCAACAGACCGATATCTTTCCGTCGGTGATTCATCTGCTGGGGCTCAGTGATCCGATTGTAGCTTATGGAAGTTCTGTTTTTACCAGAGATACCGGTTGGGCTGTAAGTTATCTCAATAATATTTATCAAATCACCACCGATAGTTTATTGATTCAATTCGATGGGCATCAGATTTTAGGTATCTTCAATCCTATCGAAGATCCTTTGCTTCAAAATGATTTAAAGGAAACTGTTGGAGAAGATCCCTCTGAAATCACGCTTCTAAAGGCAATCATGCAAGATTTCCGTTATCGCATGAAAAACAACAAACTCACGTCTAAATGGCCATCAAAGGAGTAGAAAAATGATTAGTAACTTTCGGTATCGAAAAAATAACTTATCTTTGCACCGCATCGGGCCCCGTAGTTCAGTTGAATAGAACGTCAGATTCCGGTTCTGAAAGTCACAGGTTTGAGTCCTGTCGGGGTCACAAAAAAAGCTGTCAGGTGTTGACAGCTTTTTTTACAGCTTTTTCAGCGAACGAACTTAAACTTTGCAATTCTAAGTTGCGATAATTTCATACAATAAGTTATCACTTAAACGGAAACTTCGTCTCGAATGGTACCGAACGGGGCGCCAAATATTGCATCGGTAAAACACAGAATTTTTCTCAAGGAAGATGTCTTCCATTGGTTTGACATCGAAAATTCTCCGGAATACTGTTCGCTCATGACAAAGTACAACTTCTCTTTATTGAAAGCTGCCATTTAAACGAGTTAAAGCAATTTTTGCAGTCGTTCTTTTTGTTCTTCATAACCGGGCTTCCCGAGCAATGCAAACATGTTAACTTTATAATCTTCCACGCCGGGTTGGTCGAAAGGATTCACTCCCAACATATATCCACTGATTCCGCAGGCAATCTCATAGAAATAGACCAAATATCCGATGGTTTTAGCATCCAGCCTATCGATACTAATAACAATATTCGGCACTCCACCCTTGGTGTGAGCTAACAGTGTTGCCTGCGACGCTGTTTTGTTAATCATATGAATGTCTTTCCCCGACAGATAATTGAGTCCATCAATGTTTTGCTCATCATTAACTACTGCAACAGAATGATTTGAATTCTCGACGTATATTAAAGTCTCGAATAAGTGTCGCTCACCTTGTTGTATGTATTGTCCTAAGGAATGTAGATCAGTTGTAAAAATGGCACCGCTGACAAAAATTCCCTTATTTTCTTTACCTTCCGATTCACCGTAGAGTTGTTTCCACCATTCGATGAAATAGAATAATTGGGGATGGTAGGTTACCATCATTTCAATTTTTTTCCCTTGTTGATAGAGCTTGTTTCGGGAAGCTGCATATAAAACAGCCGCATTATCGGCAACAGGTCGGTTCAATTGTTGCTCAGCATCTTGGGCTCCGTGGATCAACTGACGAATATCGATTCCGGCAATGGCAATTGGCAATAAGCCAACCGGGGTTAAAACACTGTATCGGCCACCGACATTATCGGGAATTACGTAGGTTTTAAATTTGTTTTGATCGGCCATTTTTCGCAGTGCGCCCTTCGATTGGTCAGTAATGGCAACGGTTAGTCGATTAGCTTTTTCGATGCCAAACGCTTCAATGTGAGCTTTGCGAAGTAAACGAAAAGCAACAGCAGGTTCGGTAGTTGTTCCCGATTTGCTTATTACCACAATGCTCCAACGTTTATCTTTCAAGTATTGGAGAAGTTGATAATAGTAATCTGCATCCAAATGATGACCTGCATAAACAATCTCCGTTTTGGATTTTGAAAATGCCGGAGTAAGAGCCTCAATAACCGCACGAGCTCCAAGATAAGAACCACCGATTCCTACTATAACCACTACATCGGATTCACTTCGCAAATGTTGTGCGGTTTGAATAATATCTTCAATATTTTCGGAACTTACTGACGATGGAAGAGTTAACCACCCCAAAAAGTCATTACCTTTACCATTTCCGCTTTGCAGCATAGCTAGCGCATCAAGAGCTTGATTTATTTCTATCTTGATCGATTCAACCCCATGGGGTAACGCGTTGTTTAGTTTTATTTTCAACATAAAAATTACTTTTTGATTCACCGTTCAAAGATAAAGAATTCTGGAATTATTTAGCGGCAAAATTTTGTATCTTTGCAGGTGGAGAAAGAAATGTAAGCAATTAAGAAAATCAGAAAGCATGAGAAAATGGCGGATTGAGGACTCCATGGAATTGTACAACATCAATGGATGGGGTCTAAATTATTTTTCGATCAACGAAAAGGGCAATGTGGTAGTTACACCGCGTGAAGGAGATTATCCGGTAGATCTTAAGGAGTTGGTTGATGAATTACAACTTCGGGATTTATCAACTCCTATGCTAATACGTTTTCCCGATATCCTCGACACCCGAATTGAACAGATGGACAGTTGCTTTAAATCGGCAAAAGATGAATATAATTACAAAGGTCAAAACTTTATAATTTATCCCATTAAAGTCAATCAAATGCGTCCTGTGGTTGAAGAGATTATCAATCACGGTAAGAAATTTAACATTGGGCTTGAAGCGGGATCGAAACCGGAACTCCATGCCGTTATTGCCATCAACACCGATAGCGATTCGTTGATCATCTGTAATGGCTACAAAGATGAAGACTACATTGAACTTGCCTTGCTTGCCCAGAAAATGGGACGGAGAATATTTTTAGTGGTTGAAAAACTAAACGAACTCAAGTTAATTGCTACCATAGCTAAACAATTGAAAGTAAAACCAAACATTGGGATTCGGATTAAATTGGCCAGCTCGGGTAGCGGAAAATGGGAAGATAGCGGTGGCGACATCAGTAAATTCGGACTAACATCGAGCGAATTGCTTGATGCTTTAGCAATGTTGGAAAACTATGGATTAAAAGATTGCTTAAAACTCGTGCATTTCCACCTTGGAAGTCAAATAACCAAAATACGCCGAATTAAAATTGCATTGCGCGAAGCCTCCCATTTTTATGTTCAAATTTCGAAAATGGGTTACAATATAGAATTTGTGGACATTGGAGGTGGTTTAGGTGTTGATTACGATGGTACACGCTCATCCGATAGTGGTAGCAGCGTAAACTATTCAATTCAGGAATACGTCAACGATGCCATATCAACCATTGTGGATGCTGCCGATAAAAACAACCTAGCCCATCCAAACATTATCACAGAGTCGGGACGCTCACTTACGGCTCATCACTCGATCTTAGTTTTTGAGGTATTGGAAACCACACGTTTACCGATGTGGGAAAACGATGAAGAAATAGCTAAAAGTGACCACGAGTTGGTACATGAATTATACTCTATCTGGGATAATCTGAATCAATCGCGAATGTTTGAAAGCTGGCATGATGCTCAGCAAATCCGAGAAGAAGCTTTAGATCGATTCAGCTTAGGATTGATTGACCTACGAACCCGTGCTCAAATCGAACGGCTTTTTTGGGCGATCGCTAGCGATTTGTATTTTATGACACAGGAAATGAAACATATTCCTGACGAACTCCGCCAGCTTCCAAAGCTACTTTCAGACAAATATTTCTGTAATTTTTCTCTGTTTCAATCGCTTCCCGATGTTTGGGCTATAGATCAAATTTTTCCGATCATTCCGCTTCAGCGACTCAACGAAAAACCGGATCGCTCAGCAACAATTCAAGATATCACCTGCGACTCCGATGGAAAAATTGATAATTTCATCTCTACAAAGAACTTTTCATATTATTTGCCTGTTCACTCCATTAAATCACGAGAACCATACTACATTGGGGTTTTTCTCGTCGGAGCGTATCAGGAAATTTTAGGAGATTTGCATAATCTATTCGGTGATACCAACGCTGTGCATATCTCGGTCGATAAACACGGATATTCCATTGATCAAATTATTGATGGAGAAACCGTTGCCGAAGTTCTTGACTACGTTCAATATAACGCAAAAAAACTTGTTCGCACTGTAGAAACATGGGTTACGCAATCAGTAAAGGAAGGTAAAATCACTACCCAAGAAGGGAAAGAATTTTTGTCGAACTATCGCTCTGGGCTATACGGATACACCTATCTCGAATAACTGACGGTTTAATTCCCGGTTCAGAAGGAAAAATGCCCCACCTCATAAATAAAGCTCGATGTGTGGAAGGTATGTTTTAGCATCAAAACTAGAAATAATCGAGCGGAGATTTGGAGTTTCATCTTCACCCGATTTTAAATGGACTGCAAATTACAACATTGCCCCCGGTACCTACGCTCCGGTGATATCGTCAGACCAACCAAACACGCTTCAACTATTTCGGTTTGGCCTCACACCTTTCTGGGCCGAAAAACCGACCATGATTATCAACGCGCGAGCTGAAGGCGACCGTAATCAGAATAACGCCCCCGAATACCGTGGAGCCCGCGATATCATTAATAAACCCGCATTCCGAAAACCTATTCGAAGTCAGCGTTGTTTAATCCCTGCCGATGCTTTTATTGAAGGGACCACACAACATGGCTTAGATGAACCATTTCTTGTTTTTCTGAAGTTTAAAATGCGCCCTTTTGCCTTTGCCGGAATTTGGGATCAATGGCTGAATCAAAAAACAGGTGAATTAATTCGCTCGTTTGCCATTATCACCACTCCGGCCAACAAGGTTTTACAAGCTATTCCACACCACAGAACCCCTTTGATTTTGCAACCGATACAAGAAAAACTTTGGTTAAATCCGAACACACCGCTCTCCAAAATTACCGAGATGTTAGAGCCTCCACCTGCTGAAATAATGAATGCTTATCGCATATCCCAAGACATCAAATCGCCGAAAAACAATTCTTTAGAATTATTACAACCAAAATCTCGGCCACTTTTTCAGGAGAGCGAAACCGAAGCAATACAAATACGGAAAAGATACGGTTTTGGAAGAACAGAATAAACCATTATGGCAAAAATATTTATTGGGTTACGAAATTTACTATTTTTGCAAAAAACCTTATCATGAACCCAATTTGTGAATTAAAAGAAGTAACCCTGGCTCACGACAATATCCCGGTACTTAAAAACATAAACCTTTCGGTTTCGCCCGGCGAACTTGTTTACATTATAGGGAAAACCGGAACAGGAAAAAGCACCCTGCTGCGTGCCCTATTTGCCGACGCCAATATTTTATCGGGAGAAATCAACGTTTGCGGTTATAATCTTCGTTCACTTAAAAACAAGGATATTCCTCTCTTAAGAAGAAAATTAGGCATGGTTTTTCAGGATTTCCGATTACTCACCGATCGTTCGGTGTATGAAAACCTGAGTTTTGTACTCAAAGCCACCGGTTGGAACCGAAAAAAAGAAATCGACAACCGAATCCAAGAAGTTTTGGAAATGGTCGGGTTAAACTTTAAGGGTTACAAAATGCCCCACGAACTTTCAGGAGGCGAACAACAACGAGTGGTTATTGCGCGAGCTTTATTGAATAACCCCCAAATGATATTAGCTGACGAACCAACCGGAAATCTCGATCCGGAAACATCTGAAGGAATTATGAGTCTGTTGTGGAAACTTAAAGAAAGTGGAAATACAATTATTGTTGCCACTCACGATTACGAAACATTGAAAAAATTCAACTCCCGAACTATCATCTGTGTCAATAATTCCTTGAGCGAAAAACGTGAAACCGTAATCGACTTTATTGATCTCGAAAAACAAATCGACACTATTCTAAAAAAACAACAGCAGTAAATAAAAACATAATCATGGCTAAAAAACCGATAGAAAAGTTTCTAAAGCTTATCGTCGATATTCATCCGAAAGAAACAACGCCGGACGTGGAAGATATACAGAATTTATTGAAGGTTCTAGACGAAATCGATTTGGAGCTAAAGTTTAATTCTGCCGATTTAAAAAACATCCCGGAAAACGGAAGTTTTATCATCGTAAGTAACCATCCTTTCGGAGGTATCGATGGGCTTATACTACTTAAGGCATTACACACCAAACGTCCTGACACGAAAATATTGTCCACAGAGCTGATCAACAAAATTGATTTGCTGAAAAACTTTACGTTGCAGTTCAGCATAAACAGCCCGCTTGGACCTTATGGAGCAGGAATCACTCAGATTCGCAAAGTAATGGAGCATTTAGGAAATAATCATCCATTGATTATTTTCCCGGCAGGCGAAGTAAGTACATACAATATCGATACCCGAAACACCACCGACCGACGATGGAAACCCAATTATATAAATTTCATCAAAGATGTCAAACTACCAGTAATACCGGCTCATATCGGTGGTACCAACGGTAACCTTTTCCACATACTCGGGTCAATTCATCCGACGCTGGGAAGTGCCATGGACCTTATTTCAAAACGGAACCGAGATATAAAAATCCGCTTTGGTACCGTAATCACACCGGAAGAAATTGAGTCGTTCAGCGATTTGGAAAAATTTGGACGCTACTTAAGATCAAGGACTTATGCACTCGATAACAACCTTGATGTGCCCAAATTCTTCGTCCCGCGATTACGTCGTGATAAAGGTCCCCAGCCTATCATTGATAAGGTGCCAACGGAATTACTTACCCAAGAAGTAGATAATCTCAGAAAACATTATAAGCTTTTCGAAAGCAACGAGATGACCGTTTTCTGCGCTCCCAGCGGAATAATTCCAAACCTTATGAAAGAAATCGGACGTTTGCGAGAGGTGACTTTCCGTGCAGTGGGAGAAGGTACCAATCTCAGTATCGATATCGATGAATGTGATATTTATTACTACCACCTTTTCATTTGGGACGAAAAAGAATCGAAAATCGTAGGAGCCTATCGTGTAGGAAAAGGGAAAGATATTGTGAGCCTCTACGGTATCAACGGTTTCTATATCAGCTCTTTGTTTAAACTTTCGGAAGACATGTTTCCAATTCTTGAACAAAGCCTCGAATTAGGACGCTCATTCATAGTTCAGGAATATCAACGCAAACCGTTTTCACTTTTTCTGTTGTGGAAAGGCATTCTCTATTTTCTTTTGAAAAATCCCGAGTATAGATATCTGATCGGACCGGTAAGCATAAGCAATCAATACTCTAAATTCAGTAAAGAGCTGATGATCCGGTTCATTCAAGAATATCATTTCGACCACGAACTTGCTAAAATGGTGAAACCCAGAACCCCCTTTAAACCGAATCTTAAATTCGACCCTCACATAATCGTCGAGAAATCAAAAGACGATATGAACCAAATCGATAAAATTATCAGTGAGATAGATCCTGAAAATTATAAGATGCCCGTGTTATTAAAAAAATATCTTAAACAAAACGCCCGTATTATCGGTTTTAATATCGACCCAAAATTTAATGATGCCCTTGACGGATTAATCATTCTTGACTTATTTGATGTGCCTTTTAACACTATAGAATCGCTATCGAAAGAAATTGATGACCAAAGTATTCTTGATCGGTTCAACAAAAACACTTAACAGCAAAACATGGAAACAACGAATCATCCTACCATTCAGACATTTCATATTGAAGGGGTACAACACATAAGTCCCGAAATTGCCTTTGCTTTGCTCGAAAAAAATGAAGCTATCCTAATTGATGTCCGCGAGCCTGATGAAACAAAACGCGATGAAATCCCGTTGGAAAACGTCTTTTATCACCCAATGTCGGTAATCCTTGAGCGATTGAATCATATTGCCAAAAACCAAAATATCATTCTGTTTTGCAATGAAGGAGTTCGTAGCACCAAAGTCGCTAACCTAATGAACCGAGCTGGATACCCTTCAGTAGCCAATCTTGATGGTGGTTTAACTGCCTGGAGTTCAAGGGATTTACCATATCGCAGAAAACTTGGTTATCGACCAAGCACAAGCGGATGCGGTGGTGGTTGTAGCTGCAACAATTCCGGATGTAATTGCTAATCAACCTTTTAAGGTTTTTGAGATAGCTCTCGAAAGATAATTTCTTTCATGGCATTAAACTCTTCCATTTTAAAAAGCCGGGTAAGTGCAATGATTTTACCTTCGCGGTTAATAATCACATTTCTGGTTACACCCGCTCCTTTCTCAGCGTATAGTCCAAAAATTTCTCCTCCCGGATCAAGTGCTAATGGATAAGTTATCTTCGTTTTTTGTGCGAACTCAACCACTTTAGCTTTTGGTTCGTTATAATCGATGCCAATTACCTTAAGTCCTTTTTCTTTCCCGGGAAGCCATATTTCTTGTTCAATATAAGGCATTTCTTTCATACAAACCGAACACCAGCTTGCGGTAAACTGCAACATAACTACACTCCCGCGCAAATCGCTTAAACGATAGGTTTTTCCGCTGGTTTCAATTATTTGAAAATCAGGAGCAGTGTCACCAACCTTCACCAAATAATTATGCTCGTAAGGTTGCGATTCCAACATTATTGAACTCAATAAAATAGCAAAAAGAGGAAGCAAGGTTTTCATACGTGTTTTTTTTCGCAAATTAACAAAAAATTTAACCACTATTCATTTTTTAAAATAGTAGCAGGCTCAATTTTCAAAAACTGATAGGATTGGTAAATGATGGCGGCTAATAGCACAATGAATGTAACAGCAAAAGTGTAAACGAACGGAACAAACAAATTTCCCACTGAAACTGAAAAAATAGACAACCATGTTTCGACGGCAAAATAGCTAATGGCAAAAGCTGCCACGGTTGCAAAAAAAATCAACTTCAGATATTCCCATAACAGCAATTTTAGGGTTGCCCCAAGGTCGGCTCCAAGAACAATGCGAATAGCAATTTCCTTTTCACGTCGTGACGATTGATAAATACCAAACCCAAACACCCCGACCATCGCCATTAGGAGTGCAATTAATGTTAATACGGCTGTTATGGCAACAAGAGTTTTTTCCATCCGGTATTGATTTTGGATTTCTTCCTCCAATAGAAACGCCTGCAAGGGATGTTTAGGAAACAATCGACTCCACACAATGCTCATCTGTGCCATGACATTAGAAGCGGTTTGGGGGCTAACTCGTATTGCTGTGTAATGGCTGGAATAAACCTTCCCTTCTTCAGTAGTACGCATATCAATGATAAACGGTTCTGATGAATAATGAAGCGATTTTACGGCAAAATCTTTGAAAATACCTACGACTTTTTCTTCGCCTCGCCATGAGGTAAACGACTTGCCTAGAGCTTGCTGAGGCGTTAATCCCAAATGCCGACACATCGATTCACTTATTAAAATTGAACGATTTCCTTCGTTGGGTAAAGCAGAATTATAACTTCTTCCGGCAATAATTTGAATATCAAACGTTTCAATAAAATTATCGTTTACAATTAATGCCGGGAAATATTGCCATTCGGTACCGCTTCGGAATAGATAAAAATTATGGTTAATACCGATTTTATAATCCATTCCTGTGATGTGTGTTACTTCCGGAATTTTTCGAAGTTCGGCAATTAAATCCCTATACTTTTCTTTCACTTCCGATAAACGCGTTGGAAGAATGATAATGTCTTGTGTACGAAACCCAAGTTGATGGTTAACCAAAAAGCGATACTGCCTAAATATAACCTGACTGACAACCAACAACCCAAGAGCAATGGCAACCTGAATCACCACAAGAAATTTCCTGAAATTACTCAATAACATTCGCCGCGGGAATTTCCCCTTTAAAACTTCAGCAATGTTTAACCGTGAATAATTAATCGAAGGATATAAACCTCCCAGAATTGATGCGAGCAAAATGGCGATAGCTATGAGCAATAAATTTTCGGGCAGAAGAATATTAGAGAATTTCAAATCGGTTCCGACAAATTGATTAAAATCGTCTAGAAATAATTCGATAAAAATAAGTGAAATAAGGAGCGAAAAAGCCGATATTACAAAGCTTTCGAAAATACTTTCTGCTAATAGAGTCGAATTTGACATGCCCACAACTTTTCGAACCACAATTTCTTTTAAACGATGAAATGTTTGGGCTGTGGTCAAAATAATATAATTGATTATGGCCAAAATGAAGATAAATAACCCTAATGCGCAGATTGTTAAAAGATTAACAATATTTCCATTGCTGGAAATTTCGTAATCGAGCTTCGAAGAAAGATGGATATCACTTATAGGCTGCGCTTTAAAATAACTGCTATTTTCCCGATTTGATGGCAAATGACGACGGGAGAATTCATCCAGAACTTTTTCAAATGTACTTCTATCAACTCCCTTTTTTAGTTTCACATAAGTCCAGCAAGGATTCCATGCCCAGGAATCGGGAAGTTTTCCCGAATAGTTTTGCCGAACGGTTTCCATCGAAACCAAAATGGTGAACCGGAAATGGGTTTGAGACGGCGGATCTGCTACCACTGCCTCCACTTCAACTGGATAGTTGTTGTTGATAATCAAAGTTTTACCCACTGCATCGGAATTTTTAAAAAAACGTTGAGCAGCACTTTCCGTGATTAGCGCTTTGTAGGGTTTTACCAAAAGGGAGTCAGTTTGTCGCTTTTTAATATGTATATCCAACACTTTTAACAAATCTGAATCAACAAAAAATAGTCCCGGTTCGTATTGAGTGCTTTGTGGAGATGAAACCAACTGAAAGGTGTTTTGATAATTAAAAATGCGCGCCGAAGCTTCAATAATTTCAGGATATTCAGCATCAATAGCCTTTTTTACCGGAAACGGAGCACTAGATGAGTTTTCAACGATTCCATTGTAATTCGATATTTGAATTAATCGGTAGATTCGCTTGTATTGCGTGTGATATCGATCGTAACTGAATTCATGATTGGCATACATTCCAATTAATATCAAAATGAAAAATCCGATGGAAAGGCCAAGGATTTGGACAATGGCAAAAAGGGGGTTTTGGGCAGACTGTCGAATTAGAATGTAAATCCGATTAATGGTCATTTGGGGTTACGCTTTTTTACAAAGTTTTGTGCGGTTTCATGAATCACTTTCCCATCAAATAGCTGCAGAGTTCGTGATGCAAAATCAGCATCTCTTTCTGAGTGTGTTGCCATGACAATGGTTGTCCCTTGGGCATGAAGGGCCGAAAGCATTTCCATTATTTTTGCACCATTTACCGAATCAAGATTTCCGGTGGGTTCATCGGCCAGAATCAGGTTAGGTTGATGCACCATGGCACGCGCAATGGCCACCTGCTGTTGCTGCCCTCCCGACAGCTGCCAGGGAAAACTTTGAATCCGTAAGGTTAACTGCAGTCGTTCAATAACTTCCATAACCATCTTTCGTCGCATGGAATAATTGATTTTCAAATAGATAAGTGGCAGTTCGATATTTTCATACACTGTCAGATCATCGATAAGATTAAAGTTTTGAAAAATATAACCAATTTTCCCACTGCGCAATTCCAATAGCTGTTTTTCAGATAACTTGTTGGTATCCTTGCCTTCATAAAAATAGGTACCCGAAGTTGGCCGATCAATCAAACCCAGAATATTCAACAAAGTGGTTTTGCCACATCCTGAAGCCCCCATGAGCGCAACAAATTCACCGTAATGAATATCGATGGAAATTTCTTTCAGGGCTAATGTGTAAACCCCGCCCGATGAAAAATGCCGGCTGAGATTAACCGTTCGTAAAAAGCTCGAATCCATAATTAGCAATTAGAAAAAAGCGTTTCGACAATTACCAAAAACCACAAGCTAAAACTTAATCTTTATTCTTCAGAAGTTTTTGAACACTTGTTTTCAATTTACAAAAATGGAAAAATCTGTCTTGAAATTGATTGTCAAACCGAAAAAAATGTTTTTTAATTAACTTTGCCAACGTATGACTTCGAATTCATTAGAAACCGAAATTAAATATCTGAAAGGCGTTGGAGAGAAACGCGCCAAACTGTTTGAAGAGATAAACATCAAAACGGTATTCGACCTATTACACTATTTCCCTTACAAACATTACGATCGCAGTAAGATTTACCAAATTGCCGATATTCCTCAAACCGATGCCATGATTCAATTTCGAGGACGAATTCAGCAATTCAATACCGTTGCCACCAAACGCCAAAACATTTTAGTTGCAACCGTTAGCGATGGTTCAGGAACCGTTGAAGTAGTTTGGTTTGCCGGCCATTCCTACATTCAGCGAAGTTTGAAAACCAACATCGAATACCTGTTTTTCGGAAAGCCAAATGTTTTTAATCAACGAATTAATTTTATCCATCCGGAAATTGAACCCTTGGAAAAGTACTATTCCCAACAGAGTTACACTTTTTCACCGGTGTACAGTTTGCCTGAAAAATTCCGGAAAAACGGTCTAACGTCAAAAAACATTCAGGATTTGATGCTGCAAGCTTTAGCCATCGGCGAAAAGTATATTAATGATTTTCTGCCGGAAGAATTTTTACATAAACATCGACTAATTCCTTTGGCTGAGGCTATTCGACAGATTCATTTTCCCAACAATCACAACCGACTCAAACAAGCTGAATATCGGCTTAAATTTGATGAGTTTTTTGTGGTTCATCTCAATCTTTTATATTGGTCGCAATTAAGAAAAAGCAAACGGAACGGTTTCTTAATGCCACGGGTTGGAAAGTTTTTCAATCATTTTTTTCACAAACAATTACCCTTTGAGTTGACCGATGCCCAAAAACGTGTGGTTCGTGAAATATTTGACGATTTAAAAAGTGGGTATCAAATGAACCGATTGCTTCAAGGAGATGTTGGGTCAGGAAAAACGCTGGTGATTCTTCTCATATGTCTGCTTGCCGGCGACAACGGATTTCAATCATGCATCATGGCACCAACCGAAATTTTGGCAATTCAACACTATCGCAACATTACCAAACTTCTTGGGCAATCCGAATTTAAAGTAGCACTTCTCACCGGGTCAACCAAAAAAAAGGAAAGGACAGAATTACACAAAAATCTTGAAGAAGGGAAAATTCATCTTCTGATTGGGACACATGCTTTGATAGAAGAAACCGTAAGATTTCACAAACTTGGCTTTGTTGCCATTGATGAACAGCATCGGTTTGGAGTAGCCCAACGAGCCAAACTTTGGGAAAAAGGCGAACAATATCCTCATGTATTAGTTGTAACCGCAACACCTATCCCAAGAACTCTTGCCATGACGGTTTACGGCGATCTCGACATTTCCATCATCGATCAACTTCCACCGGGACGAAAACCTATAAAAACAGTTCACTACTACGAAAATCAGCGCGAGAAACTCTTCGATTTTATACGTGAACAAATATCCGAAGGACGGCAAATCTACGTAGTGTTTCCATTAATTGAAGAATCGGAAAAATTGGATTATCAAAACCTTATGGAAGGCTATCAGCGAATGGTTTCAACCTTTGGAGAAAAGAATGTTATCATGCTGCATGGAAAAATGAAATCCGACGAAAAAGAAGAAGCCATGCAACGATTTATTCGTAGGGAAGCCATGATTATGGTAGCAACAACCGTTATAGAAGTTGGTGTGGATGTTCCCAACGCTACAGTAATGATCATCGAAAGTTCGCATAGATTCGGTTTATCGCAAATGCACCAGCTTCGAGGACGTGTTGGTCGTGGAGGAAATCAATCGTATTGTATTCTGCTCACACCACACCAACTAACACGCGACAGCCGAAAGCGAATAGAGGTAATGACATCGACCAACGATGGATTTATCATTGCCGAAGAGGATTTAAAACTACGCGGTTTTGGCGACCTTGAAGGAACACGCCAAAGCGGATTACCCTTCGAACTTAAAATCGCCAGTCTTGTTACCGACCAAAAAATTTCAGAAATAGCTCGAAACGCTGCTTCGGAACTTCTTGAAAAAGATCCAAACCTGACAGCCCCGCAACATCAAAAACTTAAACAGATTCTTCAAGACATTAAAAAAGGAACAATATCGTGGGGAATGATTTCGTAACCTTAACTTATACAAACAATGATACACCTCGGAAAAATTCAAACCCTTACCGCATCAAAAGTTACACCGCAAGGTTTTTATTTAAGCGACGAAGAAGGCAATGAAGTTTTATTACCTCAAAAATTTGTCCCGGAAACCTTAAGACCAGGACAAAATATTGAAGTTTTTATTTTTTACGATAGCGAAGACCGACTAACAGCAACCACTCAAAAACCGTTGATTGAATTGGGACGAGCTGCTATTCTCACCGTTATCGATGTAACTAATTTTGGTTACTTTCTTGACTGGAACCTCGATAAACACCTGCTTTTACCAAAAAATGAATCGCTTTCGTCACATGAAAAAGGCGACAAAGTGGCAGTAACACTTTTTCTCGATATAAAAACCAACCGTTTAGCAGCATCGGAGGTCATCGACCGCTATCTAAAAAATCATACCGTAAACCTCAAGGAAGGCGATAAAGTAAATCTGATTGTTTTCCGTAAAACTCCATTAGGCTATAGCGTTGTGGTTGAAAACCGTTATATGGGACTGATACACAATAATCACGCTTTTCGAAGATTGAACGCCGGAGAAACAACAACGGGGTACGTTTTAAAAATCCGACCCGACAACAACATCGATATTGTCATAACTAAGCCGGGCTATCAAGGTCACGATGAAGCCACAGAGAAAATTTTGCAAATGCTGCAGGAAACCCCCGATGGATTTCTTCCATTCAACGATAACTCACCGGCAGAAAGTATTGCCAACCATTTTAATATGAGCAAAAAACTGTTTAAGAAATCCATTGGAACCCTATATAAAATTCATCGTATTGACATTACCGACAAAGGTATCAAATTAATTCCCAAACCATAAAACCTAAAGAGAACGCCTTTTCAGAAATAAATCACTGATAATTGAAAATTTTTATTAGTTTAGTAGCATATTTCAATTAACAAACCAATGGTTGCTTTAAAACGATTAAAACCAATACTCATTGCCCTTGCCGTTTCATCTATGGCAAGTCGCACCAATGCAACAAACTACTTGCAAACAGGGAATGCTTATGCAGCCGGATTGGGAAATTCGGTAATTGCGTTTCCCAAAGCCGGATTTTATCAAAACCAAGCACTTCTTTGCAGCATCGATTCATTGTATATTGAGCTATATTCGTCGATTCCCAATCACATAAAAGAATTCGGGAACTATTCGTTTTTTGCAGCAACTCCTGCATTAAAAGGCTACACCGCCATTCATTTTGGATATTTCGGCTATGAACACTACAATGAAAGTAAGTTAGGCTTAGCCTATGCTTTAAAACTATCGGATAAAATCAGCACCGGAGTTCAGTTTAACTGGCTAAGAACATCAATTTCAGAACCCTACGGTAACTACAACCAATTCATTGCAGAAGTGGGATTTTCTTATCAAATCATCCATACACTCAATTGGGGTGTACATCTCTATAACCCGACCTTGTCAAAACCCGTGGACGATAACCTTGAAAAGCCGGTCACAGCGATACGAACCGGAATCGCTTACTCTCCGATGGAGCAAATAACGCTTATGAGCGAACTCGTTCAACAAATCAACCAAAAAACTTCATTTCGTGCCGGCATCGACATGGAAGTATCGCGAAACCTTAATCTTCAAGTCGGATATAACCACCAGCCCAAAACACTGCATGTAGGCGCCGGGTTAGAAATCAATTCATTGAGAATTAATCTTTCCATTGCATACCATAACCTTCTGGGCTTAACGCCACATTTCTCAATCGGTAAATTTTTCTAAGAATGAGACATCGGCTCAACATACTGTTTTTTCTATTCTCCATGTTTTTAGGGGTTCAAATAATAAAAGCCCAAACCGATAACCCTGTTCAATTAATCATTGCCCAAATGGCTGAAGACTGGACAGAAAACCAACTAAGCGAAGACGAAATTGCAATGCTATTGGAAGAATTATTTTCTTTATCCGAAAATCCGATTTCTATTAACGACCCAAATATCGACCAACTGGTTGAGGTGAAACTTATTACTGAATTTCAAAAAAATGCCATCCTAAAATATCGCAAACAATTCGGACCAATACGCACCCTAAGCGAATTGTCCATGATGAAAGAATTCACTTCAGAAGAGATTGAACGACTTGAATTTTTTGTTACCACAGAAATACCGGAGGAAGCACCATCGTTGTTAGCTACGTTGAAAAGACCCAAACACGAAATATTAAGCGAATATCGTAGAAATATAGAAAAAGCCGACGGCTACAAAAGCAAAAACAATGAACCTGCGGCCTATCCCGGAAGTCCCGATAAAATCTATGCCCGATACAGAATGTTTAAAGGCCGAGTGTTTTCAGCCGGAATTACGATGGAAAAAGACCCGGGAGAAGAATTTTTCCGAGGTTCACAAAAACAAGGATTCGATTTCTATTCAGCCCACGCCTACCTCAAAACCAGTCGTTTGGTTGACGAAATTGCAGTTGGTGACTACACCGTTAATCTGGGAAACGGAATGACTCTGGGCTCAGGATTCTTTTCCGGTAAAAGCAGTCAAGCTGTAAGCATCAGGCAAAACAACACCCGCATCCGACGCTATTCCAGCGCCACTGAGTACAACTTCTTAAGAGGAGCTGCCACTCGTCTTAAATATCAAAATCTATCCATGATTCTTTTTGCTTCCCATAACAACATCGATGCTAATATCAAGCAAGATACACTAACCGATGAAGAAGCCTATTTATCAACAATAAGCGAAACAGGATATCACCGAACAAAAACCGAGCTTTCGTATCGAAATCAAGGAACCGAAACCATATTGGGAGGAAATCTAACTCTTCGTGCAGAAAATTTACGAATTGGCACAAATTTTTATGCTCTTCACTACTCAAAACCATTGAAAAGAAAACCTGAACTATATCGTCTGTTTGAACCCGCCTCTAAAGATTTTTTTAATGGCTCGATTGATTATCAATACATTTATCGCGGATTCATTTTCTGGGGCGAAGCTGCTATGGATAAAAATACCAACTTAGCCTTCATGCAAGGAATTCATATTCGCACCAACGATGTTGTTCAAATTGCAATTCACTATCGCGATTATTCAGAAAAATATTACAGCCCCAAAGCTATTACCTTTGGAGAATCCGACAATGCTTCAAACGAACAAGGACTTTATTTGGGAACCCTTATGAATCCATATCCCAACTTAGAGATTAATGCCTTTGCCGACTTGTACCGCTATCCATGGTTAACTTACCAACGATACACTCCGGCACAAGGCTATGACTACATGATTGATGCACAATATAAGCCACGACGCTCCATTCGTATTTCATCAAGAATTCGTTTCAAAGAAACAACACGAAATTTGTCCAACGATACCATTCCAGAATACATTATTACAAAAGAAAAAACCACTCGTTTTCATCTGCAGGCTGACTTTATATTCACACCCTATCTATCGTCACAAACAAGATTAGCAATCACATTTTTTGAAAACCAAAACACCAAACCTAACGGATGGCTCATGTATCATGAACTAACCTGGAAAACCTTAAGCCTTCCCTTAAGCATTTCTGCCCGTTACGTTATTTTTAACGTCGATAGCTGGGATGCCCGAATATACACTTATGAAAAAGACGTGCTTTACGCATTTTCTATTCCGGCCTTTTCAGGCGTAGGTTCTCGTTACTATCTGGTGGCACAGTGGAAAATAACACCTAACACCGCTCTTTACTTTAAATGGTCGCAAACAATTTATCAAGACGTTTGGGAACTCAGCTCCGGAGACGATCGAATTGAAGGAAATACCCGAAGCCAAATGGCTTTAAAACTGAAGATGAACTTTTAACCATATTTTGACCCAAAATTTTAATCAAAATATGATAAAATCAACAAAGAAACGGCAAAAACAAAAAATTGGCTCTATTATTGTAAGAAGGCAAGAAAACTTTTTATCTGTAAAAATTATTAACCATCACTAAATTCAAACCAATTCGGATTTTCAAAGAAAAACCGGGCAAATTCAAATCGGATTCCGAGTTTAACGAATTTAGTGGTAATTATTCATTCGCTAAACATCAAACATTATGGAATCATTTCTGGAAACCAATTTAAGTCCGGAAATTCTTGAAGGAATTAAACAATTAGGTTTTGAAAGACCAACACCAATACAGGCAGAAACAATACCTGTATTACTTTCGACCCCATCCGACGTAGTGGCACTTGCACAAACCGGTACAGGTAAAACCGCTGCTTTTGGACTGCCGGCTATTGAACTCACCGACAACAATCTTAATCGGGTACAAACCATAATACTGTGCCCCACAAGAGAACTTTGTCTTCAAATAACGCGTGACTTGGAGAATTATTCACTCTACGTAAAAGACCTCAATATTGTGGCAGTATATGGCGGAGCAAATATTGTTGCACAAATCCAGCAACTACGTCGTGGCTGCCAAATAGTCGTTGGGACACCCGGGCGCGTGATTGACCTATTAAACCGCAAAGCCCTCGACCTATCAAGCATCAAAAGGGTTATTCTTGATGAAGCTGACGAAATGCTAAACATGGGCTTTATTGACGACCTGGATACCATTTTGGCTCAAACACCCGAAGAGAAACAAACCTGGCTTTTTTCAGCCACTATGCCTCCGGAAATTGCAAGAATTGCAAAAAAATACATGAAAAACCCTATTGAAATTGCAGTGGGTAAGAAAAACCAAGGAGCAGAAAATGTTCATCATCAATATTATTTGGTTCACGCCAAAGACAAATACGAAGCTTTAAAGAGAATCTGTGACGTGAATCCTGATATTTACGGGATTGTTTTCTGTCGCACCCGTCAAGAAACAAAAGAAGTAGCCGAAAAACTTATGACCGACGGCTACAATGCCGATGCTCTTCATGGAGATCTTTCCCAAGCTCAGCGCGATCAAGTGATGCAACGTTTTCGTTCAAAACATCTGCAAATGCTAGTAGCCACCGACGTTGCAGCCAGGGGAATCGATGTTGAAAATATAACCCACATTATAAACTACAATCTTCCTGATGATCCCGAAGTTTACATTCATCGGAGTGGTAGAACCGGAAGAGCCGGAAGAACAGGCGTGTCAATATCAATCATCCATGCCAAAGAACAGGGCAAACTTCGCATGATTGAAAACATGCTAAAGAAAAATATTGTATTAACTCCTGTCCCTACCGGAAAGGAAATTTGCCAAAAACAATTGATGAATCTAATTGATAAGGTAGAAAAAGTAACTATTAATCCTGAAGTAGCTCCCTACCTTGATATGATTTATAAAAAGCTGCAATGGCTTGATCGTGACGAACTAATTCAACATTTTGTATCTGTTGAATTCAATCGCTTCCTCGAATATTATAAAAATTCGCCGGATTTAAACATTAAGAAAGAATCAAAATCTAAAGAGCGAAATACTCAAAGTTTTTCTGACCGTGAAATAAAAAAACACCTTAAAGCTGATCGATTCAACGATCGTTTGAAAAAATCTTTTTCTGTATTGAAAATCAATATAGGGAAAAAACATGGTTTAAAGCCAACCAAACTTATTGGTATCATCAACGATCGGACCCGAAACCGCGATATTCGTTTCGGAAAAATCGACATATTCGACACTATTACTATGCTCGAAGTATCATCGCAACACGTACAGGAAGTGGCTAACGCGATTCATGGAATTACCGCTTATGGAGAAACCCTTACCGTGATGTATGAGAGTAAAACACGGGACCATAAAATACAAAAATCAACAAAAAAACGACATTAGACACCCTTAGACTATAATAAAAGAAACTCGGGAATAGGTTACTATTTTCGAGTTTCTTTTTTACTAAACGATTAATTCGAATCAACAGCCGGAATTTCTCTCCAATTCAATCCTCGTTTTATACGAGAAACCTGCATCTCACTGATGCGAAACATTTTGGCCAGTAATTTCTGCTTAACCCCTTTGGCTAACAACGATTTCAACATTCCAATTTCGTTAGGCGAAAGTTTAGAGTTGGTAACCCTTAATTTTCTTGGGTTTGAACGATTTCTTTCATGCAAACGACTCAGTACATACTTAAAACATTCATCGCGACGCACCCAAGCAAGATTGCTCACCTGATTATTCAAAGGATTACCATCGATATGAATCACATGATCCATATCCTCTTGCTCCTTGGGCAAGAAAGCCTCTGCAACCAGTCGATGAACCAAAACTGTTTTTCTGCCATCTACGAAATTTAAACTAACGGTTTTTGTTCCTCGCCCAACACTTAATTTCAACAATTTGCCATTCTTGTTGTGCACAAAACTCATCACTCTCCCATAATTGCTGATGGAGTAGTTTTGATTTGTGTTAGTTACAAATCTCCATTGCTCATTTTCAATAGGCTTTAACTTCTGACTTGTGTCAGTTTTTTTAATTAATGTTGTCATAGCGGTAGTATTTAACGGGTATTGCAAAACTATTCAAAAAAAACATTCATCAACAAAAATCTACCTAAATGTTTACTTTTTTTTTAATTTTCTTGTTTTATTCTAAAAAAGACATTACCTTAGTTTTGCCAGTAAAGAAACTACCTTACTAACCTTTAGCCTATGAAAACCAGAAACCTGATTTTAGCGTTGTTTGTGCTATTGAGCGTAAATCTAGCAGGACAACAAATCTCCGATGAAGAATTATTTTCAATGTCGCTCGAAGAGCTTATGAACATTGAGGTGACCGTTGCCACTAAACAATCGTTATCCATCAGAGAAACTCCCGGGGTGGTAACCGTTATTCAAAAAGATGATATCGCCAATAGTGGTGCACGAGATCTTTTAGAATTATTGCGTATCTACGTTCCCGGGGTAGAATTTGCTGTGGATGTTGAGGGGGTTGTCGGCATTGGAATGCGCGGTCTTTGGTCAAACGAAGGAAAAGTACTCCTATTAATAAATGGTATGGAAGTTAACGAAGATATGTTTGCCACATTACAATTGGGAAACCGCTACAACGTTGACATTATCGAAAAAATTGAAATAATTCGTGGCCCGGGATCAGCAGTTTATGGTGGTTATGCATCCATGGGAGTTATTAACATTATTACAAAAAAACCGGAACAAGGGGGCTATATCTCAGCACAAAGATCTTTAATGACAAAGTCGTTTTCACATGTAAATTTAGCTTCTGGAGCCGGTTGGAGAAAAAACGACTTTAACCTGAATGTCAATGCAGCCTACAATATGGGTTCACGCAGTCAAAACCAAATCACCGACTATTCATTGAACTCAAACTCAATGTTAGACAGCTCCGATATCAAATCTTATTTTATTGACTTATGTTCTCAATACAAAGGTTTGAAATTCTATGGTCTGATCGATAATTATGAACTGAACTATATCGATTTATGGGGAACAAACTTCACAAATTATGTAATTAAAGAAAAGTTTTACACCAGTCTTGCAAATTTAGAGTATAAACAAAAATTAGGAGAAAATGTATCTGTCACTCCTTGGATTCAATACAAATATCAATTACCTTGGAACACAAATATACCCGAAGAAGGATATTCCAATAACAAACATATTGAAAAATACTCAGCGGGAATAAATAGCGAAGTGATGGTTGGAGAATATTTCTTAACCGCAGGAGTTAGCTACTATAGCCAACAACTTCACATGCCAGAAAATCCGACTCAATATGAAGAAACTTTTAAAGATAGTTCCAACACTTTGTCTGTCAATAATTTTACTGCTTTTGCTCAAGGAGTTTTAAAATTACCTTGGTTGAACGTCACCCTTGGTGGACGTTACGATCACAGCGATCAATTCGGAGGATCGTTTGTACCTCGCATTGGTCTTACCAAAGCCTACGAGAAATTACACCTCAAACTTATTGCCGCACAAGCATTTCGTATCCCAGGAGGAATTTTAATAAATAGACAACCGAACGGCGTTGACATGATTTCACCGGAGAAAAGTACCAATATTGAAGCCGAAATCGGATATAAAATCACCTCCCGTTCTTGGCTTACAATAAATGCCTTTAATTCATGGTTCAACGATGCGATTACTTACGCTACTGATACATCAGGAAGAGGTTTTTACACAAACCAAGGGACATTGGGCACCTACGGATTCGAGGTTGATTACAAAATTTCGGCAGGTAATTTCACGGCAAATTTAACCTATGCATTTTATCAGCCACAAGACGATTCAGCCTATACATATAGGATCCGGGAACACAACGACTACTTCCTTGGCTTTGCAAAACATAAATTAACAGCGATAGCCATTTACAGGGTTTCCCAGAACATTTGGCTTAATGCAAATAGCATATTCTATGGCCCCCGTTACAGTTTTACCCATGCCGATTCGGCAGAAAACGATGTTTTAACCAAACACAATTCACAATTGATCATCAATTCAAACATTCGTTTTGATAATTTTTTGACTCAAAATTTGGAATTAACTATAGGCATAAATAATTTGACAAACGAAAAAGTAATCTTCCCCGCACCTTACCGAAGTGGGCATGGACCTTTACCATCCCATGGAATATCATTTATGGGCAGAATTGTATATAAATTCTGAAAATAGAAGGGAGAGTCCAAAAACTCTCCCTCTTTTTTTCATTTAATAATGATTATAGGTTCTAATTTGCTCAAGTGTTTTTCTGATTTTTTGTCGGGTTTCTCCGGCAGGATATCCCACCGTTATAATAAGATGAGGTCGTTTACCACGTGGAATTTTCAGTATTTTTTTAACTTTTCTTTCATTAAACCAACCAATCATACAGGTGCCAAGCCCTTCAGCAGTTGCCTGTAAACAAATGTGAGAAGCCGCAATCCCAATATCGATTAGGGGAAAATGTCGTCGTTTGATTAAACTGCCTGCATTACTTGAAAAGTTTGCACTCTCTTCAACAATCACAATATGAACCGGTGCTTGCTTAGTCCAATGATTCATATTCAGAACTTTAGCCGACGTGGCATCGGCAAGCTGATTTTTTATATCGGGATCAGTGACTACAATAAATTTCCAAGGTTGAGCATTACATGCTGATGGTGCTAAACGTGCCGCATCCAAGATACGCTCAATCTTTTCCGGTTCCACCGGTTGAGGAAGATATGCCCGATCGCTTTGTCGCTTAAGAAAAATATCTATCATTATTGCTGTGTTTTTGGAATATTTCGAGTGATGTACTCACTATAATCCTTTAGTATAGGCTTATAGTCTGAATCAATCAAATGTGAACTGATGATAAAATCGGCCGTTGAACGATTTATTGCGGTTGGAATGTTATAGAGTGTTGCTAACCGTAAAAGAGCTTTTACATCCACATCATGTGGTTGTGCCTGCATAGGATCCCATAGAAAAAAAAGCATATCAATTTTTCCTTCGCATATTAAAGCCCCTAACTGTTGGTCACCTCCTAAAGGCCCTGATTTTAAAAAGGTTATGGTTAATTTTGGAGATACTTCTTCATCGGTTTTCTCACGAAGAGCCTCATAAACAAGTTTGCCCGTAGTCCCTGTACAAACAAGATGATAGTTAATCAACCTTTCCCAGTTCCAATTAACCCATTCAACCATATCTAACTTGCGATTATCATGGGCTACCAAAGCTAATGTCTTTTTCTTTTGCATAACAAAATCTTTTTAGAAAAAAGGCTGCATCCTTCAATTAAAAGATATGCAGCCTTTGGTGTTTTATGTTAACAGTGACTATTTTACTTCTTCAAAATCCACATCGGTTACTTCGTCTGTGGAATTTTTGGCTCCACTGCCGGCATCAGTCGATGAAGTGCCGGTATTGGTTTGTGCATTCTGTGCATTGTAGAGATCCTGAGAAGCCGCTTGAAAAGCGCTATTTAAATCAGCAGTAGCTTTATCAATAGCATTTAAGTCCTGATTTTTATGAGCCGCCTTCAGACGATCTAATGCCTCTATTATTGGGCGACGTTTAGCTTCAGGGATCTTATCGCCAAATTCCTTCAACTGTTTTTCCGTTTGGAAAATAAGCGAGTCGGCTTGGTTCAGTTTATCAATGCGTTCTTTCTCACGACGGTCTTCTTCAGCATGAAGTTCTGCCTCTCTCTTCATCCGGTCAATTTCATCTTTGCTAAGACCTGTTGAGGCTTCGATACGAATGCTTTGTGTTTTACCTGTTCCTTTATCTTTGGCTGAAACATTCAAAATTCCATTAGCATCGATATCGAAGGTTACTTCAATTTGAGGAACACCACGTGGTGCCGGTGGCAGATTATCAAGAATGAATCGTCCGATGGTCTTGTTATCTTTTGCTAGAGGTCTTTCTCCTTGCAGCACGTGAATCTCAACCGAAGGCTGATTATCGGCGGCGGTGGTAAACACCTCTGATTTCCTGGTAGGAATGGTTGTGTTTGCTTCTATTAGCTTAGTCATCACTCCACCAAGCGTTTCGATTCCTAAAGAAAGTGGAGTTACATCAAGAAGAAGAACATCTTTCACTTCTCCGGTGAGAACCCCACCTTGAATAGCAGCCCCAACGGCGACTACTTCATCGGGGTTTACTCCTTTTGAAGGAGTTTTCCCAAAAAAGTCCTCAACCACTTTTTGAATAATCGGCACTCTTGTTGATCCACCTACTAAGATGACTTCATCGATGTCATTTTTTGATAATCCTGCATCGCTTAATGCTTTACGACATGGTTCAATGGTTTTTTGAACAAGGTCGTCAATAAGTTGCTCAAACTTGGCACGTGTCAGGGTTTTAACAAGGTGTTTAGGAACTCCATCGACGGCCGTGATATAAGGAAGATTAATTTCTGTTTGTGTTGAACTTGATAATTCAATCTTTGCTTTCTCTGAGGCTTCCTTCAAGCGTTGCAAAGCCATTGGATCTTTACGCAAATCAATACCTTCTTCACGCTTAAACTCTTCGGCGAGCCAGTCCACAATTCGTTGATCAAAATCATCGCCACCAAGGTGGGTGTCACCGTTGGTTGATTTCACTTCAAACACACCTTCACCAAGCTCGAGAATTGAAATATCGAAAGTTCCGCCCCCAAGGTCGTAAACAGCAACCTTCATGTCTTTGTGCTTTTTGTCTAACCCATAGGCTAAGGCAGCAGCAGTTGGTTCGTTAATGATTCGACGAACCTTTAATCCGGCAATTTCACCTGCTTCTTTGGTTGCTTGTCGTTGTGAGTCGTTAAAGTAGGCAGGAACGGTGATAACGGCTTCTGTAACTTCAGTCCCCAAGTAATCTTCAGCGGTCTTCTTCATTTTTTGTAGAATCATGGCGCTGATTTCTTGTGGGGTGTACATACGATCGTCAATTTTTACCCGTGGCGTGTTGTTTTCTCCCTTAACTACTTTATAGGATACACGTTCAACCTCTTTGGTTACCCGATCGTAGGTTTCTCCCATAAAACGTTTGATAGAGGATATTGTTTTTTCGGGGTTGGTTATGGCTTGACGTTTTGCCGGATCTCCAATTTTGCGTTCCCCATTGGGCATAAATGCGACCACAGAAGGGGTTGTACGCTTCCCTTCACTGTTAGGAATGACAACCGGTTCGTTACCTTCCATAACGGCAACGCATGAATTGGTTGTCCCTAAGTCTATTCCAATTATTTTTCCCATAATTTTATGTTTTTTTGTGTTGTTCAACTTTAATTCGCTTCGCATTGTTATTCGCAACCATTATGCCATGTTAGGAAAGAGTGACAAATTGCGCTTTTGTGATAGAAAACAGGTCTAACAATTGACAAAATCTGAAATAAGTGGCAAAGAAAGTAGTGTTTTTTATGACAATTTGTCACTAAAAAAAGCAAAGGATTGTGTTGAGTGCAGTTTTTTTGGATTCCAACAGGCTAAATTTGAAAACCCAGAATGGTAATATCATCAATTTGCTCGTAAGCCTTATCGCCATAGTTCATCCATGATTCCAGTTCCGAGAGCAAAGCCTCCTTTTGATCTGAAATCGGAAGGTGTGCCGTATTTGTCAGAACCTGTTTTAGTCCCGATGTCATAATTTTTTTTTCGTTGGCACCACCTGTTTGGTCAGCAAATCCATCGGTCATCATGTAAAGTCTGTCGCCGGATTGCACGTCCAATCTGTGGGAAATAAAGTTGTCCATTTTTACAAAATAGGATGCGGGCATAGAATCTCCACGTACCTCAATCACATGATAGCTTTCAAATTGTGATATCCGGATATGTTTCATTTCGCCTGCATTGTCGTTGGATTTTCCCTTTCGGACAATATACAAATGATTATTCGCCCCGGCCCAATGGTATGTTTTTTCTTCTGAATCGATGCACAGAACACTTATATCAATTCCATCCTTTTGACGACCAAATTTCTCGTTCTGTTTTAATGCATTGATAATCAAATTGCGAAGTTCAGAAAGGATTTCCTCGGGTTTTACAATGCCAAGATTACCAACTATTTCATTTAAAAAGGAAATACCCAACATAGACATAAAAGCACCGGGAACCCCATGACCTGTGCAGTCTGCAATGGCAACAATGGTTTTGTGGTTATTTTGCCCAACCCAATAGAAATCGCCTGAGACTATGTCTTTGGGTTTAAAAATGATGAAATAGCTGCCCAAAGCATCGTCTAAGGTTTGTTTTTCGGGTAAAATGGCATTTTGTATTTGTCTGGCATATTCAATACTGTCAGTAATATTTTGCTTTTGCCTGTCAAGTAGTTCGTTTTGCTCGAATAGTTTATTGCGCTGAGATTCAATTTCGTCTCTCTGTGCCAATATTTCCTCCTTCTGTTGCAGTATTTCTCTATTTTGTAACTGAAGCAACTGATTGGCTTGCTTTTTTTGAAGATACATACGGTAAACTACCACCAAAAAAACGATGATAAAAATAAAACTAAATATTAATGAGTATATTACAATTCGTTGGCGGTCTTTAACAGCTTCTCCTTTTGCTAATTCCAAGTTCATAATTTCCAATTCTTTACTGTGTTCAATGCTATCAATGGCCGCCTTTTTCTCAAATTCATATCTTAAATATTGTTTTTCAGATTCGTTTTTGATTTGAAGATTAAAGACCGAATCGCGCATGGTAAATTCAATTCTTTGATATTCATATGCATCCTTGTAATTACCTTGCTGAAATTCAATTTTCTTTAACAACCTTGCCGTTTTTTCTATCTGCTCAGGAAACCCAAGCTCCATGGACATCGCGTGTGCCTGGCGGGCAATTTTACTGGCTTTTCCCATTTTTCCATAATCAAGATATATCATGCCTATTTCGGCCAAGGTATTCACGATAGATTTGCGGTCGTTGATTTGTTGTCTGATTTTCAGGCTCTTTTGAAAATATTCCAAAGCCTCGGCTTTTTGATTCTTTAATTTTCTCAGGATAGCAAGATTATAGTATATGAAGGCAATACCTGATTTAACACCAAACTCTTCAAAATATGACAGAGCCATATTATAAAGTATTTCAGCTTTATCAAGGTTTTCTTTATCGCGGTAAAGAGAAGCTATGTTTAAAAGACAATAACCAGCCTCGTAGCGCATTTTTGGATTGTTTTTTATGATCTCAAGACTTCTTTCATAGTACTTTAGTGCATTCTCGTATTCTTTAAGGTTTTTATGAATAAGTCCTAAATTATTTAATGTTTGGGCAATCCCCTCTTGATCATCAGTTTCCTCCCTCAATTTGAGGCTTTTGTGATTGTATTCCAATGCTTTGGCAATATTTCCCTGATCACGGTAAAGTCCAGCTTGTAGATTGTAATTTTGTCCCAAGTGATATTTTATTTGAATCGGTTCAGGAAACTTGCTCTCCAACAAAAGCATTCGTAGCGTTTGCTCCGCTTTTTTGAGCAACTGCATGGACTCTTCCGCATTACCGATATGCATTTGGTAATAGGCCATTTCATTCTGGAATATCGATTTGAAAAAGCTGAGAAAAAGCTTGTCGATTTCGTTTTTTTGATGTTTTTCTTGCCTATCAATATAAGATATAGCCATTCTCCAAAAGTACATCGATGAATCGGGGTCCTGCTCAAATAAAATATTGGCAATGTCATAATATGCTTTTAGGACAATTGTGTCGGAAGTTGAATGTGACACGACATTTAACAGAGAATCAATTTTGCTGGTTTGTGCTCTGCCGGCAATTAGATGGAAAACAAAGAGGAATAAAATGATTGTTTTTTTCATTTTTTTTTTGTTTAAATGTATCATTTTTTGGTCGAAAACGCAAGGAAAATAAGTCCAAATTATTAGACCATAGATGCGTTAAAAAAAATTAGAATATGTGGAATGACATCTTAAATTTTGACACACTTTTTTTCATCAAACCGTACAGTTATTTTAAATTTCTTACCTTTGTCTTCAATTAATTTAAAATTGATTAGGTTATGAAAAATACTTCATTCACACAATTTCACATCGATTTAGGGGCTCGCATGGTTCCTTTCGCCGGATACAACATGCCCTTAGAGTACACCGGAATTAAAGACGAACATATTGCTGTTCGCACAAAATTGGGCGTTTTTGATGTCAGCCACATGGGCGAATTCTGGGTAAAGGGACCAAAAGCGTTTAGTCTAGTTCAAAAACTAACCACCAACGATGTTGCAGCCTTAACCGACGGAAAAGTTCAATATACTTGCTTTCCCAACGGCAAAGGTGGAATAGTGGACGATCTTCTTGTTTATCGTATTAACGCTGAAACCTATTTATTAGTTGTAAACGCAGCCAATATAGAAAAAGACTGGGAATGGTGCGCTAAACATGCTCGTGAAATGGGCATGGAAGTTGGCAAAGAACTCTACAATGCCTCAGACGAAATTTGCCAATTAGCAGTACAAGGACCTTTGGCATTAAAAGCCATGCAAAAGATCTGCGAGCGTCCTATTGAAAATATGGAATACTACACTTTCCAAAAGGTAACCATTGCAGGTATTAAAGATGCCATTTTGTCCACTACCGGTTACACCGGAGCCGGAGGTTGTGAAATTTATATTGCGAACGAAGACGGCCCAAAACTCTGGAAAGCCGTATTTGAAGCCGGAGCTGAATTTGGTATTAAACCCTGCGGACTTGCCGCTCGCGATACTCTTCGGTTGGAAATGGGCTTCTGCCTTTACGGCAACGACATCGACGATGAACACTCCCCTATTGAGGCCGGGTTGGGATGGATTACCAAATTTGTTCCCGGAAACGATTTTATTGATCGACCGCTGCTTGAAAAACAAAAAAACGAAGGTGTTTCCCGTCGTTTAAAAGGCTTTGAAATGATTGACCGAGGAATTCCCCGCCACAGCTACGAAATAGTTGATAAGAATGGAAATATCATCGGAATGGTAACAAGCGGGACCCATTCACCAAGTCTGGATAAGGCCATTGGGATGGGCTACGTAGCTAATGGATTCTGGAACGAAGGAACCGAGATTTTTATTAGAATCCGGAATAAAGATCTGAAAGCAAAAATCGTAAAGACACCTTTCTATAAAGGCTGATATACCTTTACATTCCTCAAAAAAGAGATTGTTCGTGCGAACAATCTCTTTTTTTTTGACATTGAGAAAAAAAAATCGTATTTTGCTTATAGAATTTTGAAGCAATCGCTATGATCAGAATTACAAAAATTGTGGCCATATTTTTATTGTTAAGTATTCCGGTACTAGCACAAAAACAACTTTCTGAAAGTGAAGAACAGATTCTTGCAATGGCAGACGATACAACAAAGGTGAATGCTCTGATAGAGCTTGCATTTAATTTTCGAACAACTAACCCCTCTAAGGTTTTTAAATACTCAACACAAGCTCTCGATCTGTCCGAAAAATTAAACTACACCAAAGGAATAGCCCTTTCAAAAAATAGAATCGCAAGCTTTTTTAGACAAACAGGAGATTATGAACGGTCTATTCAATATTACAATGAAGCATTAGATTTATATCAATCCCTAAACGATTTAAAAGGTATAACTTTTTGCCTTAACGGAATTGGCGGAATTTATCGGGTACAAAAGAATTACGACAAAGCTTTGGTATATTATCAACAAGCATTAAACATTGCACAAACTTCTCTCGACTCTACTGGGATATCAATCTACTTACGCAATATTGGCTCGGTTTTAACACAAAAAAAACATTTTGCTGAAGCATTGAATTACCTCTGGCAATCGTTGGAAATTGCCCAAAAACTTCAATCCACCAACAATATCATTGCATCCTATCAGTATATAGCTGAATGCAACGACAATATGGGAGATATAAATCTAGCACTCATTAATTTCTCCAAGGCTCTTCAACTTGCCGAAAAAACTAACAATACCTACAGTATATCCTATACTTTAACCCGAATCGGAAAAATCTATATTAAGAAACGAATGTTTGCCCAAGCTGAAGAGTCCTTTCAAAAGGCTCTGAATAACGCTAAGGCACTGAACATCAAAATCGACATAAAGGAAGCCTATGAAGGGTTGACAGAGTTATACTATACCATCGGAAACTACGAAAAAGCCTACCAGGCATTAAAACTTCAAAATATTTATAACGATTCGATATTTTCAGTAGAAACTAACACAAGAATTGCATCTATTGAGTCGGTATTTGAAATTGAACGACAAAAAAACCAAATCACGCTGCTCAATCAAAAAAATGCCCTAAAAGAAGAAAGAATTAAGCAACAAAGAATTTTGATGATTACATTAGCTCTGGTCATTATTCTTTCAATGTTTAATCTTTTTTTGCTTCGCCAAAAAAACAAAAAACTGCATGAAGCCCAACGGCTATTAGTTCATCAAAACGAGGAACTGCAACAGAGTAAAGAGCAAATCGAGCAACAAGCAAATGCACTAAAACGATTGTCAACCATTGCCCATAAAACCATTAATGCTGTCATGATTCTAAAACCTAACGGCGACATTGAATGGGTTAATGACTCTTTTACAAGACTCTATGGATACACTTTAGATGAATTTAAAGCTGAATATCATTTCAATTTAACACAAGTGAGCCGCGATCCCGAAATCTCCGCAATCATTAAAGAAGCAATTTATTCACAAAAACCGGAAATTTACAACGTTCAGGTAAAGCGTTCTGACGGAAGCCCTCTTTGGATTCAAACTTCCATTACCCCAATTTACGATGAAAATGGTGAGCTTGATTTTTTTGTGGCGATTGACACCGATATCACATCACTGAAGGAATATGAAGCCAATCTTCTTCGCCTCACACAAGAACTCAAAGAAAAAGCTGCCGATTTGCTTAATAAAAACGAAGAAATCAAATCCCAACGTGACCACCTTATAGAACTTAACCATCAATTACAACAGAAAAATGACGAAATTGAGAAACAGGCAGAGATGTTACGCCAAACCCAAATCCGACTCATTCAGTCGGAAAAAATGGCCTCAGTAGGAAATTTAATTGCCGGTATCGCACACGAAATCAACAATCCAACCAATTTCGTTTACGTTGGAGCTTCACTTCTTGAAAAAGAATTTAGTTATGTTGAACACCATCTTGAGAATATAAAGCAAATCGTAAGCCTGACCATCACTAATGAGGAAAAAATAAGGCAAATTGAGGCAATACTACATCATAGCGATTTTCACGAAACCCTCACAGTAATTCATGAAACATTGAAAGACATTGTTCATGGGGCTGAACGCACTGCCGAAATTATAAGAAAAATGCAATTCTACAGTCGATTCGAACATGAAAACTGGCAGCGATGCAATATAAATCAAATTATTAACAACCTTATACAAACCATCCAACAAAAATCTGGAAGAAAAATTGAATTCATCACCAACTATCAAAACACAAATTTAATTACCTCATGTTTATTATCACGTATTAGTGCTGCTTTAAACAATATTCTTCAAAACGCTGTTGAAGCAAGCGGAGATAATGGAAAAATTGAGATAATAACCCAAAAAGAGGCAGAAAATATAATCATTAAAATAGTTGACTCCGGTAAAGGAATTGAACCGGAAGAGCTAAAAAAGATTTTCGACCCGTTCTACACCACAAAACCCATTGGGGAAGGTATCGGATTAGGCTTGACCATTTCTTACGGTATAATCAAAGAGCACGGAGGAAATATTACCGTTCATAGCACTCCTAACGTTGGAACAACGGTTTCCATTGAATTACCGATCGTAGAAAATCGCGCATAAATTTTGTTGAAAAAATTTGTAAAACCCGACATAATTATTAATTTTGCAATCCCAATCAAAGCCCAGATGGTGGAATTGGTAGACACGCTACTTTGAGGGGGTAGTGTCCGTAAGGACGTGCAAGTTCGAGTCTTGTTCTGGGCACAATAACAAAAACTCCTGTAAGTTCAGTACTTATGGGAGTTTTTTATTTTTGATTGTTCCATTCTTCTCAAAACAATGCTTTTTGCCACTGAAAATTTGCTCCCGCAATTTTTTATTGCAACGGTCTATAATGTCCCCACATTTTCATTTCGATAATATTTTTTCCAACAGAAACAAACCTTTTGTATTCTTTTGCTATTTTTGAGTTTAATTTGTTGAAAATAAATCTAGTAATAAAATTGCCATGAAGTCAAGTTTTTATCAGCACTTTTTAGAATCAAAAAAATATTTCGACAGAGAAACTTCGTTTAAAAACCTAATGCAAGCGCGCATAAAAAATGTGTTGCTGATTTGCAGTTACTACGACATGTTCATGCTTGAAGAGGATGGACGAATTGATGAACGAATTTTTACTGAATACTACCAGCTTAATCTACATCAAATTCCATATTTTATTATTGCAAACAGCACCGAACAAGCCTTTGAAATATTAAAAAACAACAATATCGACCTAATTATCACCATGTTAAGCCTTCGCGACATGGATGCTTTCCAACTAGCCAAAATATTGAAAGGTACATATAGTAGTATCCCCATTGTTGTTCTAACACCATTCTCCCGAGAAGTTCGGATGAAATTGAGCAACGAGGATCTTTCAGCCATCGATTACGTTTTTTGCTGGTTAGGCAATACCGATCTTCTGTTAGCCATAGTCAAGCTCATTGAGGACGAAATGAATGCCGAACGCGATATCTTAGACATCGGTGTTCAGGCTATTTTGCTTGTGGAAGACTCAATTAGGTTCTACTCTTCATATCTACCCATTCTTTTTAAACTTATGTTAACTCAATCTCAAAAATTCATGATTGAGGGGGCAAACGAATATCAACAAATGCTTCGCCGAAGAGGTCGTCCAAAGGTTCTATTGGCGACCAGCTACGATAAAGCTATAGAGATCTACAACAAATACAAAGAAAATATCCTAGGAGTAATCTCCGACATTCGATACCCGAAAAACGGAATCAAAGATCCTGAAGCAGGCTTCCGATTAGTTGAAACCATCCGAAAAGAAAATCCATATTTGGCAATTCTGCTACAATCGTCGGAAAGCGAAAACATTCATCGGGCAAAAGAACTACAGGTTGGTTTCATCGATAAAAACTCCAAGATACTGCTTCATGAATTGGAAAATTATGTTAAAACTTTTTTTGCATTTGGCGATTTTGCGTTTCGAACCCCATCGGGCAAAGAAGTGGGCAGAGCCCATGATCTAATCACATTTCAGCATCAAATTTTATCCGTTCCCGAAGAATCGCTTAGATACCACATAGAACGACACGATTTGAGCAAATGGCTTCGAGCAAGAGCTCTTTTTTCCATTGCTGAGATTTTTTCCAAAGCCACAGTAGATGACTTTAACTCCATTGATGAAGTACGTCGATATGTTTTCCATGAGGTGGGACTTTTCCGACTGAATAGAGGACGGGGCGTAATTTCAAAGTATAATAACGATCGTTTTGATGAATATTCAATCTTTGTTCGGGTTGGAGAAGGATCGCTTGGTGGAAAGGCTCGAGGGTTAGCTTTTGTTGACAATATTATTAAAAAGAATGGGCTTTTCTATAAATACAAAGACGTGGTAATAACCATCCCCCACACTTTTGTCCTTTGTACCGATATTTTCGACCAATTCATGCAAGAAAACAACCTTTACCCTATTGCCTTGCAAAATCTTTCTGATGACGTAATAATCGAACATTTTCTCAAAGCGAAACTACCAGCTATTGTCGATGATGTCCTGTATAATTTTGTTGATCACATTGAAAGCCCTGTAGCAGTCCGATCATCAAGTTTACTTGAAGATAGTCATTATCAGCCGTTTGCGGGAATTTATTCCACCTATATGGTTCCATTTTCCCCAGATCGTCAACGAATGGTAAATATGCTCAAAGATGCGATAAAGGGCGTTTATGCATCGGTGTTCTTCAGCACAAGTAAAGCCTATATGGAAGCAACAAGCAATGTTATTGACGAAGAAAAAATGGCCATAGTTCTTCAAGAAGTGGTGGGGAAAGAATATAATGCTAAATTTTATCCTACATTCTCAGGAGTAGCGCGCTCAATTAACTTTTATCCAATTGCTCCCGAAAAACCCCAAGATGGTATTGCCATGATTGGCTTAGGAATGGGCAAAGTTATTGTTGAGGGCGGAAAAGTGTTGCGATTTTCGCCCAAATATCCGAAAAAGGTACTCCAATTGTCAACCCCAAGCCTTGCTATTGCCGACACACAAAAGAAATTTTATGCTATCGACCTGGATGTAAACAAATTTACAATTTGTTGTAACGATAGCGCTAATTTGCTGGAACACGATATCACCGAAGCCGAAAAAGACGGAAGTATTAACGATATATGTTCGGTGTACGACTACCAAGATGGGATACTCAGGGATGGACACTGGGGAGAAGGGAAAAAACTTATAACCTTTGCTAATATACTCAAATACAACACCTTTCCGCTGGCAGAAATACTTGAAGAACTTCTAGAAATAGGACATCGCGAAATGAACAATCCGGTAGAAATTGAATTTGCCGTGCAACTTGATGTGCCCCAAGGGGTTCCCAAAATGTTCGGGTTTCTCCAGATAAGACCCATTGTTGAAGAAACCGACCGACTATCCTACAGTTTGGGAGAAATTAAGCCGGAGGAATGTGTCCTGATTTCGTATCAAGCTCTAGGAAATGGAATCATTGATAACATCAGAGACGTGGTTTATGTTAAACCCGATAAATTTAATGCTTCGTTTACCAAAAAAATTGCTGACGAAGTAAATTCAATCAACGAAAAATTTATCCAAGAGAAAAAAAATTATATCCTAATAGGCCCCGGTCGATGGGGATCATCCGATCCATGGCTTGGTATTCCCATTAAATGGTCACAAATTTCACAAGCACGACTCATTGTTGAATCTGGACTCGACAATTTCCGTATTGATCCAAGCCAAGGAACTCATTTCTTTCAAAACTTAACTTCTTTTAGAGTTGGTTACTTTACCATAAATCCGTATATAAACGATGGGCTCTACGATGTGGAATATTTAGATCGCCAACCGGCCATGTTTGAATCGAATTTTATACGACATGTTCGTTTTGAAAACCCGTTAAAGATTAAAATTGAAGCCAAGCGAAATTTAGGAATCGTTTTAAAATCAGAATTTTACAACCAATAAAATTGGTCGATTTCACTATATTTATGTTGCATAACAAAAAAAAAAAATAAAATCTGCAAACGTTTTAGTTGTGTAATCCATTTTAAAGATTTTATTTTGCATAACCATTTCAAAACAAATCAAACCACTTAAAAATTTTATTGATATGGATGTACAAAAAATCATGGCCGATTTGGAAAAAAGAAATCCAGGCCAACCTGAATTTTTACAAGCAGCATTCGAAGTGCTTGAAAGTATTGAAGAATTCGTAAAAGCGAATCCCAAGTACGACAATGCAAAAATTATTGAGCGTATGTTGGAACCCGAACGCGTCATTATGTTCCGCGTTACTTGGGTTGACGACAAAGGCCAAGTTCAAGTTAACAGAGGTTACCGGATTGAGTACAACAGTGCTATTGGTCCATACAAAGGCGGTTTGCGTTTCCATCCAAGCGTTAACCTTTCTATCCTAAAATTCCTCGGATTCGAACAAATTTTCAAAAACGCTTTGACAACCCTTCCGATGGGTGGTGGAAAGGGCGGTTCCGATTTCGATCCCAAAGGAAAATCAGAAGGTGAAATCATGCGTTTCTGCCAAGCTTTCATGACTGAGCTTTATCGTCACATCGGACCCGACATTGATGTTCCCGCCGGTGACATTGGTGTTGGTGGTCGTGAAATTGGCTACTTACTTGGTATGTATAAGAAACTTGCTAACGAACACTCTGGTGGTGTTTTAACCGGAAAAGGTCTAAAATGGGGAGGTTCTTTAATTCGTCCCGAAGCTACAGGGTTTGGTAACGTTTATTTTGCCAATGAAATGTTGAAAACCAAAGGACAATCCTTCAAAGGAAAAACCGTAGCTATTTCCGGTTTTGGAAACGTAGCCTCGGGTGCAGCTATTAAAGCAACCGAACTCGGTGCAAAAGTGGTTGCAATTTCCGGTCCCGATGGATATATCTACGATCCAGATGGCATTTCAACCCAGGAAAAATTTGATTATATGTTAGAGCTCCGTGCATCTAACAACGACATCGTTTCACCTTATGCAAAACGTTTCCCCAATGCTAAATTCGTAGCCGGAAAACGTCCTTGGGAAGTAAAAGTTGATGTTGCTCTTCCATGTGCTACCCAAAACGAATTGAATGGCGAAGATGCCAAAACACTTGTTGCTAACGGATGTATTTGTGTAGGCGAAGGAGCAAATATGCCATGTACCCCCGAAGCTATTGAAGTATTCCACAAAAACAAAATCCTATTCTCTCCTGGAAAAGCTTCTAACGCCGGTGGTGTTGCAACTTCAGGGCTTGAAATGAGTCAAAACTCATTAAGAATGAGCTGGAGCCGCGAAGAAGTTGACCAAAAATTACATCAAATCATGGTTAACATCCACGACTCATGCGTAAAATATGGACGCGAAGCCGATGGTTATGTTAACTATGTTAAAGGTGCAAATATCGCCGGTTTCATTAAAGTTGCCGACGCAATGCTCGACCTAGGAATCATTTAATTCTAAGTTTTATATCCAAGAAAAAGAGCTGCCCATGGCAGCTCTTTTTTATTTCCATTAATGCAATCCGGCTCGATCAAAAAATAAATTACGGATAGTTTCTATAACCGGATTGTTTACTTCAAACAATTTTCGATTCAAACTACAGATTGGTAAAACCCCAGGCGATGTCCCACTTATGAATGCAGATCGAAATGATGAAATTTCTGATTTTAAAATGGGACGTTCCTCTACATGAATCCCATTTTTTCGACATAAATCGAGAATGATTTGACGTGTAATTCCTTTTAATACCATGGATTCCGGAGCAGTAATAACCTTATCGGAATCGATGAAGAAAACATTGCTTCGGCTACCTTCCGTAACATATCCGGAAGACGTAACCAAAAGTGCTTCATATATATTTTTGCGCTTCAGATATCGATCAACAAGCCTTCGCAAACGATTATTTTTTAACTTAGCCGAAGGATTACTGCGTTCAGCATAAAAATATCCAACCTTCACTCCTTTTTCATAATCATGCGGTGTGGGATATCGATGGGGAATAAACCTCACGAGAGAAATTTGCTGCGTTTCAATTATTTCCACATTGCCTTCATTAAAACCATTCATTGAACAAAGCTGCTCAATGGCTTGGTAATATAATTGATAATCAATATGTTTTGAAATGCCGGATTTTTCTATGGTTGTCTTTAACCTTTCGATATGTTCATGGAAAAACAATGGAATATTCCCTTTAATTCGTAGGACTTCATAGGCGGCTAATGGCTGCAATTCCCATTTGAAGTTTTCTTTTAGCAGCAAACTTCCGTTTATCCAAATATATTGACCACGGGTTTTAAGCATATCAGCTCTTATTTTGCATTAAATCAATAATCATTCTATCGGTTTGAGCTAATCCTTTGGAACCAATAAAAGCTATGTTTTCTATCGTTTTTTCCACATCGGGATCAACAATTCCATCGTTTAAAACCTCTGTATTGTTTAAAGCCATGGTTGCAGATTGGATGGCAGCAGTTACTCCTGAATATACTTTAAGCGAACAGCCGGGTTTAGCTCCATCGCATATCATACCGGTGATATTGGATGCCATAAATTTTATGACATTTTTTATCTGAGAACCGTTAGCTCCTTGTAGCCAAGCGATTCCACACCCTGCTCCGGTTGCTGCCAGTAAAACCCCACACAATGCTCCTAACGGTCCTAATTTTTTTTTCATATGAATTGGAATCAAATGACCAAGTGCCAGCGCCCGTAAAAGTTCTTCACGCGATTTTCCTAACTTTTCAGCATACGCAATAATCGGGATGGATGAAATCAATCCTTGATTTCCGCTGCCAGTATTCGACATTACCGCTAATTTACTTCCCCCCATTCGGGCATCACTAGCCGCTGTGGTGAGCATTATTGCATACTCCGACGTAGGAATTTTTGAAAAATTGTTTTTGTAATGATCGGCTATTCTTTTCCCTATCTCAAAACCATATTTTTTTTCGATCCCTTCTTTGGCAATTGTGATATTTAAATCAATGCTTTTTTCGAAAAAACTAAGACTTTGAATATCTATTTCTTCTATAAAATTCAAAATTGTGTCAACGGTTAAATCAATAGAGCTGTATTCTCCTTTTTTAACCGGCGTTTCTTCTTTCGGGTAATTGTTCAGAAGAATTTCCCCGTTTCGTTTGATAAATGAAAAATGAGTATGGTGATGACTAATAATAACTGTGGCTACATCTTTGTTATTTTCTGCTTGCACTTCAATATACAGTGTTGGCACCTTTTCCTTAACCTGAATTGTAAACACTTTATCATCGACCATTTTCTTGGCGAGCTGCAGTTGGTTTTCATCCACCGATTTGAGAATTTCAAGCATATCGCAACTATTGCCTCCTGTAAAACCAAGAGCTGCGGCAATGGGAAGTCCTGTCAATCCCGTGCCGGGAATGCCAACCCCTAACGCATTTTTATAGATATTTCCACTCACAAAAATTTTCCCGCGAACAGGAACGGTTCCCAATATTTCGCGAGCTTTTCCGCAAGCCAAGGCAACAGCTGCCGGCTCAGTACATCCTAATGCCGGCTTGATTTCAACGTGCATCAGTTTGAGTATGCTTTCTTGTGTTATTTTATCCATAAGTGATGTTAAAGATTTGTGTGGATATAATTAAAAATTGAGCTTCGTAATTTTAAAAGTTCCTGAATTTCAGAATTATGAGTGTAATCTCCCCAAGAAGTTCGTAATCGATTATAATATTTCCTAAATCTATTAATGGCACGCAATCCAATAATGCCCGAAACCCCCGAACCAACGACTCCCAACCAATACCACAACCAGCCAAATTTGCCGATTATCCAAACATTGAGTAGCAATGCCAATATCAAGAAAGCTATGGACGTTATTCCGTATCTGAACGAAGTGCGAAACTGTGTATCCTTTATATTGCGGTTTGCCCAACGTTTGATTGCCAGGAAAAACCAACCGTAAAGAATAATTCCCGGTAACCCTAGAAGTAATCCTATCAACGACAAGTTTGTTTTTATCAAATTGGAGAACAAATGTTGTTTTTCTTCAATTTCGTAATAACGTATCGACAATTTTTCGAGTAAAGCTGATGCGCGGGAACAATCTATTTCCAGTTGCTTCATACATGGATCATCATCAGACTTTTGCGATAACGCTTTGGCCAAATTAACAGCGGTGCGATAGGTTTGTTCCGGGCTCATATTTTCGATTCGTCCATATCCCCAACTCCACCCCACAGCTTCAACAATAGTATCATACCAACGCTCGGAAGTAATATCGATCATTTGCTGTTTCAAAGCATCCATTAATTTCTCACGAACGATATTCAAAGCTTTTGCCTGATCTTCCCGGTATATAGAATAATACGATGAGACATCAATTGGTTCACCAAAGGAAACAACCAATCGCGTTCCAAATTTCTGATAATGTTCATAATCAAGGCCGGTTGGAATAATATAAAATGGTTCCACCTTGTCCATGGTTTCCATGGTTTGAAACACAATTCTAGCTACTCCCTTTTGAAGTGGACGAAGATATTTTTTTTCAGCATGCGTGCCTTCCGGATAAATCCCTAAACTTCTCCGGGATCGAAGAACCCGAGCGGTATGTTGAAAAATCTCATCGTTATTTTTGAGATTTTCAAAACCATCGCGCATGCGATATACGGGCAGAATCTTTAAGAAATATAGACATTGTGCTACAATTGGATTTTTAAAAATATCGCTGCGTGCCAAAAAGACAATTGATCCTTGTGCCGCAAAAAGAACAGCCATAGCGTCCATTAATGCATTTTGATGATTCATGGCAAAGATATGCGGCGACTTTATCTTTGACGGCCGATTGATGACAATTACCTCGGAATATAATGAATCGTGATAGATCTTTCCCCAAAACTTCAGTGCCGAATATCCAAATGAGAATTTTTCAATAGTATGTTTTCCCATAGCTTGCTTTTTACGCAATAAATTTACGAAAATTAATCATTTGGCGTTTGGCGACGCCACCAATAAGCAATAGCAACTCCCGATATGATGTGCCATATTCCCCACCACGCTGCAATAAAAGCCATTCCTCCAATTTCGAGTTCAATAGGAAAAATCTTGGGATTGAATATCAAGGCTAAAGCTAGACCACTGTTCTGAATTCCTGTTTCTATTGCAATAGTACGACTATTAATCGATGTTTGTCCCATGATTTTTGAAAAATAATAACCTCCCAATAATCCCAATGCATTATGCAACAAAACGATCAGAAATATATAGTGGATATAACGCACAAAATACTCGTAATTGTTCCGAAAGGCAATGATTACAAACCCGGCAAAAAACACCAAAGACAGAATCCGAATCGTTTTATTGATTTTTTTTGTAAATTCAGGGAAACGACTATTGGTTAACATTCCCAAAAGCAATGGGATGCCTAGTATAATAAATACCGTTTGAAACATTTGCACCGAATCAATCTCAATAGGACGGGATAGATTGCTTTTCAGTGTTAAAAAATAGAGATAGGCATTGCCATAAAGCGAAAAATTAAACGGTGTTAAAATTATAGAAGTTAGACTCGATATGGCCGTCAAAGAAACCGATAGGGCAATATTCCCTCTAGCTAGGGCACTAATAAAATTTGAAATATTACCCCCCGGACATGCTGCAACCAAAATCATTCCCAAGGCAACACCTACCGTAATCCACCGACTTACCGCTAAAGTAAGTAAAAATGTTAGGAAAGGCAAAATAACAAATTGTGATAAAAATCCAACGACAACACTTTTTGGGTTTTTACCGATGTTTTTAAAATGACTCAATTCGATATTTAAAGCTACTCCATACATGATAAAAGCCAATATCAAATTGAGCAAGAACACACCTCCTTGTTCAAAATTAAGTCGAATTGGGTCGAGTACTTCGAGAGCTTCACGCATAAACTTTCAGATAAAAATTTAACTACACAATTTCGCCTTCAAGATCAAACGGTAAAGCTCCGCTGATTCGAACCTGAACGAAATCACCAATTTTAATCGCTGCGTTTTGGGGATTATACACTGTTATTTCATTATCCACTTCGGGGGAATCGTATTGGGTTCGGCCAACCCATAAATCGCCTTCTTTACGGTCGATCAATACTTTTTGTAAAGTCCCAATTTTCTGTTGGTTTTTTGTTAGCGATATCGATTCCTGAAGTTGCATCAGCAAATCCAAACGCTTTTGTTTATTTGATTTGGAAATATTATCGGAAAAATGTTTAGCGGCCGGGGTGTTCTCCTCATGCGAATAGGTAAAAGCACCCAATCGATCGAACTGAGCCTCTTCCACAAATTTCATTAACACCTCAAAATCTCGGGTAGTTTCTCCCGGAAAACCCACAATCATAGTCGTTCGAAGAGTAATATCGGGAACCGCATCTCGTAAAGAATTTATAATCCGCCAATTATCCTCGATAGTATGCTGTCGATTCATACGCTCAAGAATCCTATTACTGGCATGTTGAAAAGGAATATCTACGTAATGACATACTTTTTTATTTCGGGCTATCAAAAGGGGTAGTTTTGCTGGAAACCCTTTCGGATATAGATATTGAAGACGAATCCATTCAATTCCCTCAATATCAGAAAGTTTTTCGATTAAAGTGTAAAGATTTTCTTTGGGTCGCAAGTCTGAACCATATTGATTTAGATCTTGGGCAACCAGGATTAATTCTTTGACGCCTTGTTTCGAAAGAAACGTTGCTTCTTTAATCAATTGCTCGATGCTGTTAGATTGATGTTTCCCTGTGATTTTAGGAATAGCACAAAAGGCACATTTACGATTGCACCCTTCCGAAATTTTCAGATAGGAATAATGTGCCGGTGTTGTAACTACGCGTTGGTGAAGCGTTTGGTAATCAACCGGTTTTACTACAAACTTTAAAATATTTTCAATATCGAACTTGCCAAAATAGGCATCCACCTCTGGAATTTCATTTTCCAGCTCCTTGCGATATCGCTCACTTAAACACCCGAAAACCAATATTTTTCCCACCTTTCCTAGTGTTTTTTCTTGCACTACCGATAAAATAGTATTAATCGATTCCTCTTTTGCATCATGTATAAAACCACAGGTGTTAATGGCTATCAGGTCAATGAATTCTTTTTGTTCATCTTCGGGTAACAACCGCACTCCTTGGAGTTGAAATTGTCTCATAAGACGCTCACTATCAACCAGATTCTTATAACAACCCAGTGTAATGATCTTAACATTTTTCATGGAAATTCGATATCTAATGGTTGGTATTATTGCTTAAACAAGGAATCGACAAACTCCTTACGATTAAACACTTGCAAGTCGTCAAGCTTCTCTCCAACTCCAAGATATCGGACAGGTATTTTAAATTGATCGGATATTCCAATTACAACTCCGCCCTTAGCTGTTCCGTCGATTTTTGTGAGAGCTAAATCGGTTACTTCGGTTGCGGCGGTAAACTGTCGTGCTTGTTCAAACGCGTTTTGCCCTGTGCTTCCATCTAGAACCAGCAAAACTTGATGTGGCGCCGAAGAATCAACCTTTTGAATAACTTTTTTAATTTTTGAAAGCTCATTCATCAGATTTACTTTGTTGTGTAGTCGGCCAGCTGTATCGATAATAACCACATCCATTCCCTTAGCTTTGGCAGAATTGACGGCATCATAGGCCACAGCAGCGGGATCAGCTCCCATGGGTTGTTTAACAATAGGAACCCCTACCCGTTCGCTCCATATTGTTAACTGATCAATAGCTGCTGCTCTAAAAGTATCCGCTGCACCTAACAATACGGAATAACCTTTCTTTTTGTATTGATAGGCTAATTTGCCGATGGTAGTAGTTTTTCCAACTCCGTTGACTCCAACCACCAGAATCACATAGGGTCGAATATTATCGGGAATCGTGAATTCGGGGCTTTCTTCACTGCTGTTTTCCTGAAGTAACGAAGCTATTTCGTCTCTTAAAAGAAAATTGAGTTCTGAAATACTCGCGTACTTATCTCTGGCTGCACGTTTTTCAATGCGCTCAATGATTTTCAAAGTGGTTTCTACCCCAACGTCTGCACCGATTAAAATTTCTTCCAGATTATCAAGTACTTCAGAATCGATTTTCGATTTACCCAAAAACGCCCTGCTTAGCCGTGAAAAAATATTTTCTCGAGTTTTTCCTAATCCTTTGTCGAGCGACTCCTTATTTTCTCGTGAGAAAAATCCCATAACCCTTTTACTTGTTTGTGAACGGTAAATTTAATGATTTTTTCCAATATGGTTTTAAGTAAACAAAAAAAGAGCCTTAGTGTGTATAGGCTCTTTCTATTGTTTGACTCGTCTTGTCTCTATTTCTTCGCAAAAAAATCTTTAACTTGATCTTGCGGCACGATGTCTTGTTTGAAGGTGTAGGCACCGGTTTTAGCCGATTTTACCATTTTGATAACTCGGGCATATCCTTTTCCTTCTCCTTCTTTACGCAGGGTTGCAACAACTTTCTTTGCCATGACTATTCTTATTTAATTTCACGATGTAATGTTACTCGCTTCAGAATGGGATTGTATTTTTTCAGCTCCAAACGACCGGTGGTGTTTTTACGGTTTTTGGTGGTGATATACCTTGATGTTCCCGGCATTCCGCTTTCCTTATGCTCGGTACACTCGAGAATCACTTGAATTCTATTACCTTTCGCTTTCTTTGCCATTGCTGTAACTGTTAAAATTTGTTAATAAACCCATTCTTTTGAGCTTCTTTTAAAGAGTTCAAAAGCCCATTTTTATTGATGATTCTCAATCCTTGTGCTGACACTTTTAAAGTAATCCAGCGGTCTTCCTCGGGCAGATAAAATTTCTTAGTAATTAAGTTGGGCATGAAACGTCTTTTCGTCTTTCTGTTTGAGTGGGATACGTTATTTCCAACCATCGCCCTTTTTCCTGTAATCTGACAAACTCGTGACATTTTGATATCGTGTTTTTATCGTTAATCTTTTTTCGGACTGCAAAAATCAGAAATTTTCTTCAAATAATCAAAAAAAAAGCAAAATATTTTTAATGAACTTCTTATTTCTGTAAACTTATCATAAAAATCAAACAGTGGCACACATTTTTTTCAATATGTTTGCTAATTATAGCTCTTTAACTTTCATTTTTTATTTTCACTGAACTTTCTTTAATTCTCACTAAACCATTCCCTTTTCTCGTGATTTATTGAGAACCATTGTCTTTTTCCATGCGTAGAAACCAAAAACAGCAACTGTGGTGTAAACAAAAAACAAAACAGCTGTGGCTAAAAGTCCTTTTTGAACATAAAGGGCTAAACTAACGCCGTCAACCACAATCCATAAAATCCAATTTTCGATATACTTTTGAGCTAACATCCATGTTGCCACAATTGAAAAAGCAGTTGTAAAAGCGTCGCCTAAGGCGACGTCGGTTCTTGTGTGGATTAATATCCAGTAAATTACACCCCATAAAAAAACACCGGCCAGAATACTCCAAACCCACACTTTGGTTGTGCATCTTTGAACCGGCAATTCGTCCTTCCCTTCTCTTCCTTTCGACCAATGAATCCATCCATATATGCTAACCAAAACGTAATAGACCTGAAGCGACATATCGGCATAAAAAGTGGCTACATAATAAACATAGATATAAAAAAGTGATGTAAGTAGTCCAAAGGGCCATAACCATATTTTCTGTGTAACAGAAAAATAAAGATAAATCATTCCTAAAACTGCTGCAGCAACTTCAATCCAGTTTTCAAAAATCCAAACGACTAAGGCTGTCATGTTAAAAACGAATAGTTACACAAGTATTTGAAGGTTGGGATGCTATTGAAATATTCCCGCCCATGGTTTTTATGAGTTGTCGCGATAAAGCCAAACCAATGCCATTCCCTCCCGGACGTGTAGTAAAAAACGGGATAAAAACTTTCTCTAATACTTCCGGCAAAATACCATGGCCATTATCCTTTATTGTTAAAATAACGGAACTCATTGGATTGGGTTTGCCCTCCAAAATAATTTCGGGATTTTTGCATTCCTCCAACGCTTGAATCGAGTTTCGAATAAGGTTGATAAAAACCTGCTCGAGTAATGTCTCATCAGCCATCAAAGAAAGGGTTTTTGGGGTTACTTTTGTTTCGAATATAATACCCTTCGATTGACATTCGTTTTGAAATAATTTTTTCATCCGGCTATAAAAATCATCAACCGAAACAAACGCAAACGATGGAGTTGGTATTTTGGTTAAATCGCGGTAAGTTTCGATAAATTTTATTAAACCTTGGCTTCGTTTGCGAATGGTTTGCACGGCTAGTTGAATATCCGCAGAATTTCGGCATATTTCATCCTGAGAAGCCATCATGGTTTCTAGTGTCTCAGATAACGACACAATGGGTGTAGCACTATTCATTATTTCGTGCGTCAAAACCCTTATCAATTTTTGCCACGATTGCATCTCGTGTTCTTCCATTTCGGAGTGGATATTTTGAATGGCAAGAGTTTTTATTAACCCGTTGTCTTGTTGAATAACTTTAGCGTAAACCGAAAGCCATATCACTTCATTGTCGTTAACAGTCTTTATCAATTTTTTTTGCTCGTTTCCCATTTGTTCAATTTCGTGATAAAGCCCTTTCGATTTTCTTTCAATACCGGAAAGGTGATTAATAGAGCCGCATCCTAACAATTTAGAAGCTGTTCGGTTAATTAACAGAACAGTTCCATCGCTTTTATAGGCAAGAATCCCTACTCCAATATGTTGCAAAACCGTTTGAAAAAAGTAGTACTGCTGTTGTTGAGTTTTTTGTAGTTGTGAAAATTTTTCTACCACTTCGTTCAACGTTCGATTCAATCCTGTGAAGGGTTCGCCTTCATCAATAAATTCAAAATTATAATTATGGTCTAAATTTTTGAGTGCTGTAAAAAAGAGCGATAATTTTTGATTCACACGCGATAGAAAACGGTATAGCAACCACGCTTGCACAAGGACTAAGATGGATAGAAAAAATAATCCAAAATGGGCTTTGTGAACAACAAAAACATAAACACTTGCCCAAATAGTTACGATGAGCAACGCTATTCGCACAATAAGTGAAATTCTAAACTCTTTAAATGTCATGTTTTTCAATGCGTCGATAGAGCGATGCTCTCGTTATCCCAAGTATTTTGGCTGCAAGAGAGATATTACCTTTAACTTTGTCCATAACCGTTTGAATCACTTTTTTCTCGATTTCTTCCAAATTAAAGGTTTCAAAAGGAATCTCTGACGATGCTCGAGATGAATCCATCTCAAGGGTGAAATCGTCAGCCTCAAGGGCAGAACGCTCTGATAGAATTACAGCTCGTTCAATGGCATGTTGCCACTCGCGAATGTTTCCCGGCCATGGATAAAGTTCCAATTTTTGAATAGCTGCAGAACTAATTTTTCGAATATCTTTTCGATATTTTTTTACAAAAATTTCAAAATAATGCCAGGCTAGAACGGATATATCTTCGGGACGTTCACGCAGTGGAGGAATTCTAATTTCAACGGTATTGATTCTATAAAGTAAATCCTGTCGGAATGCCCCTTGATTACGCATTTCAAAAATATCGGCATTAGTAGCACAAATCAATCGAATATCGATTTTTTTTGGCAGATTACTGCCCAGTCGAATTACTTCTCTACGTTCTAAAACGGTTAGAAGTTTTGCCTGCATAGGCAAGGATAGGTTTCCGATTTCATCGAGAAAAAGGGTACCACCTGAAGCCATTTCAAAACGCCCTTCTCTCGATTGTTTGGCATCTGTAAACGCTCCTTTTTCGTAGCCAAAGAGTTCGCTTTCAAACAATGTATCAGGGATTGCTCCTAAATCAACAGAAACAAAAAGTTCCTGATTACGCAAACTGTTACGGTGAATTGCTCTTGCTATCACTTCTTTCCCGGTACCATTTTCACCTAAAATTAAAACACTCGCATCAGTAGGGGCAACTTTTTGAACCGTATCCAAGACTTTTCGCATGGCGGCCGATTGAAACACAATATCTTTAAACGGCTGATCTATAACATCCGAAATTTGTCTGATCCGTGTTTTCTGAGTGGTTGTCTCTCGCCGACTTTGGCGAAGTTTTATTCCTGCCAATACTGTGGCTATCATTTTTTCATTCTGCCATGGCTTAAGGACAAAATCAGTTGCTCCGGCCTTTATTGCATTAACAGCCTTTTCGGTATTTCCATATGCTGTGATAAAAATTACAACCGCTTCAGAATCGATTTCTAAAATTTTTTTAAGGTAGTTGAATCCTTCCTGCCCACTGATAGCATCGTGCTTAAAATTCATATCCAGCACAACGGTATCAATTCCATTTTTTTGAAATAGTTCGGGAATTTTATCCGGGTTGGTTTCAGTAATCACTTGTCCAACATGTGGTTTAAGCAATAGCTTTAACGATAATAAAATATCTTCATTGTCGTCAATTATTAAAACCGTTCCTGTGTTTTCCATCGCAGTGAAAAGCTGAATTTGTTTGGCAAAAGTAAAAAATAACCAAGGATATTATTGTACCTCTCCTTGCATTTTTTATTAAAAAACGCCCCAAATGTTATATCAACTTTTGGGGCGAATTTAAGTAATGTTTATCCTTATTTACTCAAGAGTCTAATGACACGAACCATCTTCGCATCCACCTCCACAGCTTGAGCAACTGTGACTGAACATACTCAAATCATTTTCATCGGGTACTTTGACTCCAACTATTTTTCCTGAGAAATGAAGTGCTTTTCCGGCTAGAGGATGATTAAAATCCATTTTAACTGAGGAATCTGTAACCGAACGTACAACTCCTGTCAGGCGATTTCCGTATGAATCCATCATTGGGATTGAATTCCCAATTTGGATAAGATCGGGGTCAACTCTCCCTTCAACTTCAAAAACCGACATGGGTAAATCAATAACATCTTCTTCGGTGTATAATCCGTAAGCATCTTCTGCTTGAAGAGTGAAAGCAAACGAATCTCCCGTTTTTTTCCCACTTAAGTTTTCTTCAAATTTTGGAAGTAACATTCCTTGTCCGAAGAGAAATTTTAAAGGGTTTGGTTCTTCTACGGTTTCGATAATTTCACCGTTTTCGTGGTCTGTTCTAAGTTGGTAAGTTACCGAAACCAACAAATTGTCATCAATGATCATAAAAATTAATGGTTTAATGTTAGTAAAATTTGTCCTCTAAAGGAGGCCCTCGATATAAATTAACCTAAATAAGCTTTTAGTAGTTTACTTCTTGAAGTGTGTCTTAATCGTCTTATGGCTTTTTCCTTGATTTGTCTAACACGTTCGCGTGTTAATCCGAATTTTTCACCCACTTCTTCAAGAGTCATTTCCTGACATGAGATTCCAAAATGTAATTTGATAATATCGCGCTCACGTTCTGTTAAAGTTGCTAAAGCCCTTTCAATTTCTCTGCTGAGCGATTCTTTTATTAGAGTTCGATCGGCCTCCGGACTATCTGTGTTTTCAATAACATCGAGCAGGCTATTGTCTTCACTTTCACCGAAAGGAGCATCCATGGAAACATGACGTCCGGCCACTCTGAGGGTGTCAATTACCTTATCTTTGGGTAGATCAAGCATCTCGGCTAATTCTTCCGGTGTCGGGGCTCGCTCATGTTCTTGCTCAAACTTGCTGTATGCCTTATTTATCTTATTGAGAGATCCAACTTGATTTAATGGTAAACGAACAATACGCGATTGCTCAGCCAACGCTTGCAAAATAGATTGACGAATCCACCAAACAGCGTATGATATGAATTTAAACCCACGGGTCTCGTCAAACTTTTCTGCTGCTTTAATCAATCCAAGGTTTCCTTCGTTGATTAAATCGGGCAAACTCAATCCCTGATTCTGATATTGCTTGGCTACCGATACAACAAACCGCAAGTTCGCCCGCGTCAATCGCTCCAAGGCAGCTCTGTCGCCTTTATGAATCCGCTGAGCTAATTCCACTTCTTCTTCTACCGTTATTAACTCTTCTTTACCTATCTCTTGTAGATACTTGTCGAGGGAGGCACTCTCACGATTGGTAATTGATTTGGTAATTTTAAGTTGTCTCATGGTGTGGTGTATTTCCGATTTTATTTGTAAAACAAAAGCAACGCTCTTTTACGCACTTTCGTGCGAAATGTTTCAACTTGGGTAAAGAATATTGGAAAAAAATTTTCTCCCACTTTTATTGACAAAAATGGGAAGCTAGATAAAATCATATTCAAGACCAAAATTGTTTGGCCACTTTTATATCAAAATTTATACCACAAGACCAGCAAATGTAGTATTTTTTTTAATAGGTTTCATTTTTATTGAAATTTATCACAATTTTTTCTTTTCATCGATTTTCATCATTGAAAAAGTGCGGTGGTTCTAAACCCCATGTTTTTGTATAAACTATTACTTGGGGAAGCACTGAAAATTCTTACGGAAATCTCAAAATAAATCAAACCTGCCAATTTTATTTATCGGCAGGTTTGAAAATCGTTCTAGAGGCTAAAAACTGGAAATATTTTATGATACGATTCTCGAGCTATAAAGCAAATGCGTAGTATGCACGCATTCCATTTGGATAAATTCCTTCGACGTAAACCCCACCATTGCGACTTTTTTTCAAAGCATTCGATAGGCTCTCAACATCGGAAATACGTTCACCATTGACAAAAGTAATGATGTATCCTTTTCTTATACCCGCACTCATAAGTTTTCCTGATTCCAATTCCACAACCTGAAGTCCGCTTCGAATACCGAGCGTTTGAGCCACATTAGCATCCACCGGTTTGAAATAAGCTCCCAGAAGCGAAACTACATCGGTCCGACGAATGGTAGCCGTTGACCCAATACGATTTTGTAGCACAGTACGTTTTTCCATAATTTTTCCTTTCCGGTTGATAGTGAAAACAACCTCATCGCCCGGTCGGAATCGTATCAAATGATCCTGAAATTCGGCCACCGACTTGATTGGAACGGATCCAACCTGAACAATTACATCACCAGGCTCGATACCTGCTTTTTCTGCAGCACTCCCCAATTCAATATCTTGAATAAGAACTCCATCCAAAACCTTTAAGCTATACTTTGAAGCCAATTGGCTATTAATATCGCTGATTATTACACCCAAAAAGGCTCGCTGTACTTCTCCAAACTCCATCAAATCGGAAACCACTTTTCTTACAATGCTAATAGGAACCGCAAAAGAATATCCGGTGAACGTTCCGGTTTGTGAAGCAATGGCAGTATTAATCCCGATTAGTTCACCCTTTGCATTTACTAAAGCTCCTCCACTGTTTCCCGGATTTACAGCCGCGTCGGTTTGAATAAACGACTCAATGGCATAACGTCGGTTGATAATATTTATATTCCGTGCTTTCGCTGAAATAATTCCCGCGGTAACGGTTGATGTCAGATTAAAAGGATTTCCTACGGCCAGCACCCACTCTCCCACTTTGGTTGAATCAGAATCACCAAAGGTTAAAAATGGAAGATCGGATTCATCGATTTTTAACAGAGCAATGTCGGTTCCGGGATCGGCTCCAATTATTCGGGCCTCATAGGTTCGCTTATCGTTTAAAGTTATTTCAATTTTATCGGCATTTTCAATAACATGATTGTTGGTAACAATGTAACCATCGCGGCTTATTATCACTCCAGAGCCGGCCGACAATATGGGTTGAGGCTGTGATCCACGGGGATCACCAAAGAAAAAGTCGAAAAAAGGATTCCCCGAACCCATCGGTTGACGATTGTTTAAAGTCTTTACGTGTACTACAGCGTCAACAGTTCGTCTCGCCGCTTCAGTAAGATCAATGTAGGTTGGTTGGAGAATCTCTTTAGAAACGGTCACACGCACAGGAGCCGATGAGGTCTGAACTATTTCACTACTATTCCTCTCCGCCTTGGTGTCAGCATGTGAAAAATAAAGGCTAATAACCACAACTCCTCCTAAAATCCCGGAGAGGAAATTGATAATGAACCATTTTGTTTTCATAATTCTTGGTTTTTGATTTTTATACTTACTTTTTTCTTAACTAACAAAGTTGATTCATATTTTCTACGGATTTCGGTTTTTAACCTAAATTTAACAGATAGCTGAAATTCTGTCATGTTTTTATTAAACAATCCCATCGTACTAATTGGATAGAGATAAATCTGAAATCCGGTTAAGCCATAATTAAGGTTCTAACTTTCAAGAAATATACTCCTTGAAATTCATTCCTTTTCAGCAAATTTGATATGCTATTTTGTTACTTTTGTATTTTTGAATGGTTTTCGTTTCAATAATTTTTGAGTGAAGTACAACTTTTACACTTTCAGATATGCCACAGGTGAAACAGATACAATTTTGGAAATATCATGGCGCAGGAAACGACTTTATTATGCTCGATAACCGAAGTAGCCTTTATTCAGCATTAAATGCATCGAAGATTGCTTTTCTCTGCGATCGTCATTTCGGCATTGGAGCCGACGGATTGATAATGTTAGAAAACGATGGTGAAGCCGATTTCTATATGCGCTATTTCAACAGCGATGGGAACGAGTCAACCATGTGCGGGAATGGCGGTCGGTGTGTCGCGCTTTTTGCTCGCGATTTAGGGCTCGTAAGCGAAAAAGCTGTTTTTAAAGCAGTTGACGGAATTCACCATGCAATATTTGTAACTCAAACCACGGTTCGTTTGAAAATGTCGGATGTGATGGCACCGAAAAAGCTTTCTGATAAACGCTACACCGTAAATACAGGCTCTCCCCATTTTGTGATGTTTGTTGACGATGTTGAAACTATCGACGTTAATAATCTTGGGGCAAAAATCCGTTACGATAAATCGATATCCGACCAAGGAGTGAATGTTAATTTTTGCACTATCGAAAACCAACAAATTAAAATTAGAACTTACGAACGCGGTGTAGAAAATGAAACGCTAGCTTGCGGTACCGGTTGCGTTGCCTCAGCAATTTCGGCCTTTTTTTCAGGTCTGATTTTCGAAAAACCAATTCAGCTTCAAACCCGTGGAGGTCAACTTATAGTTGATTTTGAGAATGATAATCAAGATTTCACCAATGTTTATCTTACAGGGGAAGCCAAAAAAGTTTTTTATGGGGAAATATTGCTCGATTGAAAAAAAATTTTAGCTTTGTAAAAATATTGCTTAAATTTACGTGTCAAAAAAACGTTTTTCATGTCGCCTTACGATCAAAAACAAGGCTTAGCCTTTGAGCTTTACGACAGCTTTAAGAGTGCTGACCTGAGTTACGTATATCATGGCCAGTTTACACAAAAAATTACTGATTTAATCATTATGCTGGCCGAAATCAACATGAATCGAACGGGAGAATCGGCCAAGATAAAAAAACGAGTGTTTTCCATCATGGTGGAAAGCCTTCAAAACATCACCCGCCACCAAGATCCGGACGACGAATATCAAGGTTTTTTTGCTATTGAACAAAAAGAAGGAAATTACTTCATCACTACAGTTAATCTCATTCATAATGCCAATATAGCCCATGTGGAAGGGCTTTTGAAAAAAATAAAAAGTTTAACCCCAGAAGAATTAAAAATCTATTATAAATCGGTATTGCTGGAAAACGAACTATCCTCCAAAGGGGGAGCCGGTTTAGGATTAATTGAAATTGCCAGAAAATCAAACAACAACGTTTCGTATCATTTCCATCCAATCAACAACGATTACAGTTATTTCTATTTTCACACCTGTATTACCCCACAGGAAGAAGGAGAAGTTCCAAACGATACTGACCTTGTTCAGATTGACAATATTTTCTTGCTCCACCAACTATTACGACAAAATGGAGTGCAAATCATTTTCAATGGTCTATTTAATCAGGAAAGTTTAATCAATCTTTTAAATATCATTGAAAACCAGATGGCCGGCCTGGGACGTTTGAAGCGTGTTGTATTCAATCTAATGGTTGAAATGCTTCAAAATATTGTAAAACATGGCATTAAGGCTTCCGATAAGGACGGTAACCAAGGAATATTCTTTATCAACAGGAAAAATAGCCAATACATTTTAAATACAGGAAACTACATTTTAATCAATGCTAAAAAGCCCTTAATTGAAAAAATTGAATACGTCAACAGTTTAAATCATGAGCAATTAAACGATTACTACAACAGTTGCTTATTCGATTTTCAAATCGACAATTCAAAAGAATCGGGATTGGGTTTAATCGAACTGCGAATGAAATCAAATAACAAACTCGAATATGGTTTTCATCCGGTTGACGACGAAAAGTTATTTTTCACTTTTAAGGTTACCGTAGATAGTCAAGAATTATGAAGCCCTTAATTATCAACGCAAAAGAAGATACACCGAAAATTGTTCTGGACACAGATTTGGATGAATTTATCATAAGCGGGCGATCACTTCCGGAAGATGCACACGATTTTTATAAGCCGTTATTTGAATGGTTGCTAGAGTATGTTAAAAAACCAAAACCGGTTACAACTTTTCGTTTTGAGTTAGAGTATTATAATACATCATCTTCTAAACAATTATCTAAACTTTTTTTGATACTCAAGGAATTCCCAGCGAAAGTACGGATTTTATGGTACTATCACCACGATGATATCGACATGCTTGAAAACGGAAAACGTTATGCAAAACTTACTGGATTAGATTTTACTATGATATCCATACCTGCAGTGGAGGATGATAGTTTCGAAATTGTAATTAATTAATAATTCAAAAAATCATATTGCTATGTTATATCCACTTTTTATTGAAGAAACCGAAGATTCTCCTAGAGTAATTTTAGATCCATCAAAGGGTATTTTTGAAATTTCCCAAAAAAGCCTACCCGAGGATGCGGTAGGATTTTTCAGTACTATTTTCGAGTGGATGAACCTCTATATTGACGACCCAAACCCTGAGACTGTATTTCGATTTAATTTGGAGTATTACTCAACAAGCACGGCAAAACAATTAACAAAGCTGATGTTTTTGTTGGAAAAACTTAGCGAGAGAGGCAAAGTGAAAGTTATCTGGAACTATAAAAAAGGCGACCGCGATATGGAAGCCGCCGGAAACCGGTATAAACAGATGATAAAAATTGATATAAGTGTTGAACCTATATAAAAAAATGCTGCTGAATCGCAGCCTTTTTTTATGTTTATCGAACTACATACGATTCTCAAAAAATATTTTTTCACCGTCAAAATCAACAACAATTTTGGATTGTGAGTGAACTTTCAATTCGATAATCTCGCGCGCCAGATCGTTCATCAAAAGACGTTGCAAATTGCGTTTAACAGGTCTTGCCCCAAACACGGGATCGTAGCTAATTTTTGCAAAATGTTCAATGGCACGATCGGTGATGGTAATATCGATTTTGTTCTTAGCCAAAGTTTTTGCCAAACGATAAAACTGAATTTTTACAACCTCCTTCATTGTTTCGGGGGAGAGCGGTGTAAACAAAATGATTTCGTCAACACGGTTTACAAATTCCGGTCGAATGGTTTGCATAAGCAACCGCAGTAACTGCGGATGAAGCTTTTCTCTCATTTCATTCAAAGAACCGTTTGCATCTGATTTAAAGTATTCCTGAATCAAATGACTTCCTAGATTAGAAGTCATGATGATTATGGTATTTCTGAAGTCAGCCGTACGCCCTTTGTTATCGGTTAATCGTCCATCATCAAGCACTTGAAGCAGAATGTTGAAAACATCCGGGTGTGCCTTTTCGATCTCATCAAGAAGGATCACTGAATATGGTTTCCGGCGCACAGCTTCTGTTAGTTGTCCCCCTTCATCGTATCCCACATAACCAGGAGGAGCCCCAATCAAACGACTAACCGAATGGCGTTCTTGATATTCACTCATATCAATACGAGTCAACTGAGCTTCGTTGTCAAACAACTGTTCGGCAAGAGCTTTAGCAAGTTCCGTTTTACCCACCCCGCTTGGTCCCATAAAAATAAACGAACCAATGGGACGATTGGAATCCTGTAGTCCGGCACGGCTACGTCGTACGGCATCGGAGACTGCACCTATGGCTTCATCTTGACCCACAACTCGTTTATTCAACTCCTCCTCCATACGAAGCAATTTTTCACGCTCCGAACTCAACATTTTAGATACAGGGATTCCTGTCCAACGAGAAACAACTTCAGCAATATCAGTAGCATCAACCTCTTCTTTGATCATGGGTCGATCGCCCTGAATTTCTTTAATTTTACGCTCAATTTCTAAAATTCTATTTTCGGCTTCGCGTATTTTACCGTATCGTATTTCAGCAACTTTACCATAGTCTCCTTCACGTTCGGCTTTCTCCGACTCAAACCGAAGCATCTCGATGGTCTGTTTCCAATTCTGCAGTTCATCAATCAATTTTTTTTCGGATTCCCAACGAGATTTTTGAGCACGGAGTTCTTCATTCAAATTTGACAAACGCTGTTCAATTTCCTGCATACGATCTTTAAGCCCCTCGCGTTTAACAGCTTCGCGTTCAATTTCCAATTGCATAATTTGTCGTTGCAATTGATCGATCTCTTCAGGTAAACTATTAATCTCTATTCGAAGTTTTGATGCAGCTTCATCCATCAAGTCAATAGCCTTGTCGGGTAAAAATCGCTCGCTAATGTAGCGATGGCTGAATTCAACGGCAGCAATGATGGCTTCATCTTTTATCCGAACTTTATGGTGATTCTCGTACCTTTCTTTGAGCCCTCGCAAAATCGCAATGGCGCTTTGAACGTCAGGTTCGTCAACCATCACTATTTGGAATCGACGTTCAAGGGCTTTGTCTTTTTCAAAATATTTTTGGTACTCGTTCAAGGTAGTTGCACCAATGGCACGAAGGTCGCCACGAGCCAATGCGGGTTTCAAGATGTTAGCGGCATCCATAGCACCTTCGCTTTTCCCGGCCCCAACTAAAGTATGGATTTCATCGATGAAAAGAATGATTTCGCCATCCGATTCAATCACCTCACGAATAACGCTTTTTAATCGCTCCTCAAACTCTCCTTTATATTTTGCTCCGGCAATCAAAGCTCCCATATCTAAGGAGTAAATTTGCTTTGTCCGTAAATTTTCAGGAACATCGCCTTTTACAATACGATGAGCTAACCCTTCCGCTATAGCCGTTTTTCCAACACCAGGTTCACCAATTAAAATCGGATTGTTTTTCGTTCGTCGCGATAAAATTTGAAGAATACGACGAATCTCTTCATCACGACCGATGACCGGATCGAGTTTTCCAGAAGAAGCCATTCGGTTTAGATTTACAGAGTATCGTTCAAGCGCTTCGTATGTATCTTCGGCAGTTTGTGAATTGATTTTGCTTCCTTTACGCATTTCCGCTATGGCTTTTTCCAAAGCTTCGGCTTCAAGGCCGCTGTCACGGAGCATTTGCGAAACCTCTCCCTTTTGTCGAACCAACGCAAGCAAGATATGCTCAAGCGAAGCGTAGGTATCTTTGTTTTTTTTAGCGAGTTCTACGGCATCGAGCAGCACTTTTTGAGATTCGTTCGATAAATATGCCTCCCCGCCTTTTACTTTCGGATAACTGTGTAGCATCGATTCTACCACAGGTATTACTTTTCGTGCGTTTCCGCCGGTCTTTTCAATAAGTCGGGGAACAATACTGTTTTCAACATTCAACAATCCAAATAAAATATGAGCCGGCTCAATGGCTTGGTTACTAAGCTCGTTTGCTTTAAGCAGAGCTTTTTCAACAGCTTCCTGTGCTTTTATGGTAAATTGATTCAGATTCATAATAATAAACTTTTAAATTCTTATCTTACGAAACAAATGTTTAGCCACACCCTATCTATGAACCATCTGGCAGTATTTTTTTTAAAGTATGATCCATTCATTGATTTAAAAATGATATTTTTAGCGAAACACTGCCTTTTTGGCATTGTCAACGGTTCGACAGGGTGCCATATTGACACACAAAGAGGTTCTTATTTTTATTCAAAAAAATAAGTTTATTTATCATATTGAATAACAGTTTAATCAAAAATTGACTTAATTTTTTGCTTTTAATGAAAAAAAAAGTATATTTGCAAACGTTAACGAATTGTTAAAGGATAATTTATTTTTCAACATGTAGATAATGGCGCAGAAGTACATTTTTGATCCAGATAGTTTGACCTACGTTTCTTATCGCCCAACAATAAAGCAAAGGCTGAAGAAAATCGGGAGATATCTTGGGGTGGCCCTTGTGATTGCCATTGTTCTTTTTTCGATAGCTACAATTTTTCCCATTTCTTCAGTATCTAATATTAAAAAAGTTGAAACTTCCCTGCTTATAGACAAATTAATCTCCATTGAGGGTAAACTTGAAAACCATTCAAAACTACTAGCAACTATCGAGGAAAAGGATGATATTCTGTATCGTCTATATGTAGGATTGGCACCACTTCCCGCAACTATTCGCCAGGCCGGTTTTGGGGGAACTGATAGGTATCGTAAATTTGAGGTGCTACAAAATGGCCAACTTCTTTCTCGAATTACCCAAAAGGCCGATATGTTAGAAAATCAAATACATATTCAGCAAAAATCGTTCGACGATATTCAATCATTAGGCGAAGAGAAGATTCGATATCTTTCATCGGTTCCGGGTATTTGTCCGATGCGTCGCTCAGATTATTTCAGAATTTCAGATTATTTTGGAGGACGTTTCCATCCAGTTTATGGAGTTTACAAATCCCACACAGGAATTGACTATGCTGCATTACCCGGAGCACCGGTATATGCGACCGGTGATGGTGTTGTAATCGCTACCGGTTGGGATAATGGTTACGGTATCAGAGTTCTGATTGATCATGGATTTGGGTATAGCACTATTTATGCTCATCTTCAACGTTTTGTTGTTCGTGTAGGTGACAAAATCAAACGAGGTAAATTAATTGGATTTGTTGGGAACACAGGGGTCTCAACCGGGCCACACCTACATTATGAAGTTCGAAAAAATAATGACCCTGTAAATCCTATTTATTATTACGTTGACGATATTTCGGATGAAGAATATAAATATATTGCACACAAATAACCCATCAAATTACTTTTATTATGTTCCAACAGCCGTCAAATCTACGGCTGTTTTTTGTTTATCTACCTTGGGAATTTAACTGTAAATCTTGATTTTAAGAATTATAAAAACGAGAAGAAATGTTCTCTACTAAACTATCGAAACCGTAATATTTAAGCGATTTGCTTCCTCGCCAACTTTCAGTAAAAAAGATAAATAAAAAAGTCCTTACCGAAGGATTGGCAAGGACTATCAATTAAAGTTTTCCGACAATTAAACACCTTGAATTATCGCCAAGAGAAACTTCCAAAATTTTTCGGTGGAAGGAATATGGATTCGCTCATCGGGTGAATGAACTGCCCGCAAAGTTGGACCGATGGAAATCATATCTAAGTCCGGATATTTTTCTAGAAACAGACCACACTCTAATCCGGCGTGAATAGCCCGTACCACAGGTTTTTCACCGAAAAGTGATTCATATTTTTCAACAGCCAATTTGAGTAATGGACTTTCCACGTTTGGCGTCCAGCCCGGATATCCTTCGGAGTGCTTCACATTAGCTTCGGCCAGATAAAAAGTTGAAGCAACGGTTTGAGCTATGGCTCTTTTCTGAGAGTCAACAGAACTCCGCTGGCTTGTTGTTATCTCAATTTTGTCTTTTTCGAGAAACTTCACGGAGGCTAAATTGGTGGATGTTTCAACAAGACCGGGTATATCGCGCGACATTTCCACTACACCATGCCAAACACTGTGTAAAGCATGCAAAAGCCTAGTTTGAGAATCTCGATTGATAACTTCTTTTGGTTTTTTGATTTTGATAATCTCAATTTTTAGATCCGGCTCAGTGGTTTTTAATTCCTTTTTTACATTGTTTGAAAAACGGTCTAACAATAGTGCCAGATTATTAGTAAACTTTTTATCGATGCAAAAGTCGACTTTGGCTTCTCTTGGAATGGCATTGCGTAAATTGCCGGCATCGAAATTAGAAATTCGAATGTCGAATTGTTTTTGAGCCAACAGCAGAAAACGAGTGGCAATCTTAATGCTGTTGCCTAATCCCTTATTGATATCTTCTCCTGAATGTCCGCCTTTTAAACCGGAAACAACTAGTTGAAAAGCGTCACTATTCGAGGGAGCACTTTTCGTTTTATATTTCATGATTGCTACGGTATCAATTCCACCGGCGCATCCTATACAAATCTCGTTATCGTCTTCCGAGTCAAGATTTAGTAGAATTTTTCCGGTAAAGAAACTGGATTCCAAAGCAAAAGCACCGGTCAATCCGGTTTCTTCGTCAACAGTAAAAAGACACTCAATGCGGCCATGTTTGATGTTATCTGCGGCAAGAATAGCTAATTGAGCTGCCATACCAATGCCATCATCAGCTCCTAAGGTAGTTCCCGAAGCTTTCACCCATTCACCGTCGATGACAGGAATTATTGGATCGGTGTCGAAGTTGTGTTTTACATCGGAATTTTTTTCACAAACCATATCCATGTGACTTTGTAAAACCACAGTAGGTTTGTTTTCCCAACCGGGTGTAGCCGGCTTGCTAATTAATACATTGCCGGCTTGATCAACCTTCGTTTCGAGGCGATGTTTTGTTCCAAAATTTTTGAGATATTCAATAATTTTTTCCTCTTTCTTCGAGGGACGCGGCACATTGCATATTTCTTCAAAATAGTGCCACAATTCAGTGGGTTGCAATTTTGATAATTTTTCCATTGTTGATATTTTGGATTTTCAAGTGCTAAATTTACAGAAAGTTTTTCTACCCCGCTAATTCTCAATATTAAGTTTTTGTGATTTTACAGACCGAAAGATCGTGCTGTCAACTGCTTTGGGATGTTCCTAAAAATAAAATTTGTTTTTTATTACAAAATAATCAATAAACTTAGATAAACCCCGTAGAGCAATAAAAAAAATATTCCTTCTATCCGGCGGATAATATTTGTTCCGAAGAAGATTGCTGAAGTAAAAAGAATCAATGTGGCAAATATTGTGGTAGCAATATCGAAATATGATGAATTGGGGAAATCAATCGGATGAATGGTAGCTGAAATTCCTAACACTAAAAAAATATTGAAAATATTTGAACCAACAACATTGCCTACAGCTATATCGGAATTTTTCTTAAAAGCAGCAACAATGCTAGTAATAAGTTCCGGTAAAGAAGTTCCCACTGCGACAATTGTCAAACCTATAATGCGAGAACTAATTCCTGCTTTTTGGGCAAATTCTGTTGCTCCATAAACTAATGTTTTTCCACCGCCAAATAATGCAAGTACTCCCAAGAAAATAAAAAGAATGCTTTTTGAAAGCGAATATTTGGGAGTAAGATCACCTACCGATGTGTTCTGCCTCATCATTTCGAAGGAATAGACAAAAAATATTGCCAAAAATAAAAGCAAAATAATTCCATCGGCCCGGGAAATTTGGCTTGGCATGCCATGTTGATTCAACCTTGAATCGAGCACCAAAACTAACAAGACAACTACAGCCAATAGGCTAAATGGGATTTCTTTCCATTTGGTGCTTGTTTTTATAGTTAGAGGAAAAACTACTGAGGAAAGTCCCAAAATAAGCAAAATATTAGCGATGTTACTGCCAAGAATGTTGCTCACGGCTAAATCGGTAGATCCATCAAAGGAAGCCATAACGGTTACCACTAATTCGGGAGCTGAGGTTCCGATCGCAACAATTGTAAGACCGATGACTAATTCAGAGACATGGTAGCGACGAGCAAGCGAGATTGAACCATCAATCAACCAATTTGCCCCTGCGATTGTAATCAGCAACCCAATTGCTAAAAGAATAAAATCTAGAATCATCGTTTTTATGGCAAAGTTATGAATAAAATGTGACGATTTTTTTTTTAAAAAAGGTTAATTTTATGAAAAATTTGTTTGGATGATTCAGAAATATTTCATCGCTAAAAACATGTTAATTGTTGTAGGTATAGCGACACTTTTATTGATATTATGGTGTTACTCTCCTCAAACAAGCGACAAATATGTGGTGGTTTTATCCCTTGATGGATTTAGATACGATTATCCACGATTAGCCCGAACACCAACACTCGATTCTATAGCACGCTATGGAGTTGCTGCTGAGGGGTTTATACCTTGTTTTCCAAGCAAAACCTTCCCAAATCACTATAGCATGGCTACGGGGCTTTATCCGGATAATCATGGTATTATCGATAATCGATTTTGGGACTCTGAGTTAGGGATCTACTCAACGAGTTCCAGAAAGGATGTTGAAAACGAGAAATTTTATGGAGGAGAACCCTTTTGGGTTACAGCAGAAAAACAAGGGATACTATCGGCTACGTATTTCTGGGTTGGTTCTGAGGCCCCTATTCAAGGTATTCGCCCGTCGTATTGGAAAACCTACCAGGAAAATATTTCATTTGAAGCCCGCATTGATACAGTGATACATTGGTTAACACTACCTACCAAAAAACGTCCAAAACTTATCGCTGTCTATTACCATCAACCCGATGAAGCCGCTCATAATTTTGGAGCCACTGCCTCCGAAACTTTTTCAGTGGTCTCAAAGCTCGATAGTTTAATAGGAGTATTCATTCAAAGACTAAATCAACTTCCCATTGCCCGACAAATTAATTTCATTGTAGTTTCTGACCATGGAATGGCCGATATTTCACCACAAAAATATATCAATCTATCAGAACTTATTGATACATCCAATATAGCACTGGTTACAGGAGGAAGTCCCATTTTAAACCTTTCAACGGTAAAGGGTTACGAGGATTCTATTTTAAAGCAGTTACAAACCGTGCCTAATATAAAAGCCTGGCATAGGAATCAGATACCTGACCGAATTCATTTCGGAAAAAATAAAAGAGTGTTACCAATTTTGATTGCAGCAGATTTAGGCTATAATGTCGGATTCGACACCATATCGCAAAAATACACCGGAGGAACACATGGCTATGATAACATTTACCCAGAAATGTGGGGAATATTTTACGCCATTGGCCCGGCTTTCAGAAAAAATTATCTGAATCCACCGCTATTGAATCTAAATTTATATAACATTATCATTCGCTCTATTGGGCTTAAGCCGGCTCCAAACGACGGGAAAATATCGGAAATAGATTCACTTTTTAATCCAAATTAAATTAGCATTATGAAATTAAGTTACTTAGCAATTATTATCATAACGATTTCCTGTTTTTGTGGATTAAAGGGGCTCAATGGGCAAAACTTAGACAGCCTGAATACAGTATATCGCTCGCAAAAAGGCGAAAAAAAAGCTGAGACCGGATTTATCCTCGCAAATCAATATTTCAAATCGAGAAATTTTGATTCAGCCCTATATGTTCTTGATGATGTTTTGGAAAGACTACCATCGCGAGCCTCAACAATAAAAGGTAATTTGGTAAAATTGAAGGGGAATATCTATCTGAAGAAAAATCAACCTAACGAAGCATTACAATGGTATGAAAAAGCACTTGAAATCTATCAAAAAACCGACAACCACGATGGAATCGAAGCTATCTACAACAATTTGGGACTTGTTTATAACATTTTAGGAGAAACCGATAAATCAATCGAATATCTTGAAAAATCAGCTATTGAAGCAGAAAAAAACGGAAACTTTGCAAGCCAGGCCAAAACATTACACAACATCGGGTATCACTTCGAGAAACTATCGATTTACGATAAAGCTCTTGAATACTACCTACGCTCCTTAAAAATTAAAGAACAATTTGACCCAAACAACATTGCAAACACCATAAACAACATCGGTAATATTTATTATTACACCAAAGACTATCAAAAAGCATTGCAATTTTACGAAAAAGCCTACGATTTGTCTGTAGAAAAAAAATCGCCGGAAGAAATGGCCATACGGTTGTCAAATGTGGGTATGGTTTTAAAACAGATGGGACGCACAAAGGAAGCTATCGAGAAAATGATCGAATCGCTAACTATGTATGAAGATTTGAAGGATCCAAGTAATTTAGGGAGAGTTCAAACTCTAATCGGCAGTTTTTTAACTGATGTAGGCGATTATACCCGCAGTTTAGAATATTTTTATCTTGCCATGAACAACTATAAAATTGCCGGAGACAGTGTTCGAATGGCACAAAACTATTTCAACATAGCCAATTCATTGTCGCTTCAAAAAAGATATACTGAAGCCATTGAATATTTAAACCCAAAATTGTCATTAGAACTCGAATAATGGAGGTGAGTTGATATTATTTACCCCCAACCATAATCCCGTAAACCATTCTCGTCTTTTCATCGCCAGGGATAATTTCAAAATTCGTTGGTTCCCGTTTCGGGTGATATAACCTCCTATTGCAAACACCTTATAACGAAGTGTTTTCA
>Ga0208198_1000138_pt1 | contig 89621 bp, 64 predicted proteins | sample AD_JPNTR2_MetaG_FD_184446 | JGI IMG/M metagenome (GOLD analysis project Ga0208198, IMG submission 184446) | Active sludge microbial communities of municipal wastewater-treating anaerobic digesters from Japan - AD_JPNTR2_MetaG (SPAdes) (version 2) | ecosystem: Engineered > Bioreactor > Anaerobic...
TTGATAACAGTTTTTTATTTCTTTTCAATTGTTGGATTTTCTGAAATCGGACATGTTTGCCATGGAGAAATACACTTAGTCTATATTAATAAGATAGTAGATAAATGCGAGTGTCAATCTGAAACACACTATAATTTTTCAACAAATAATAAAACTCAACATCATAATTGTTGCCAGAATATTGTTAAATACATAAAAATGTCAGATTCACAGATTATAAAATCAAATGATTTCAAACCAGTTTTTACATATTTATTTACAATTATCGAATTAAACACAGATAATCAAATTTACTTTCACAAATTTTCTAATAATCTCCAAATCTTTCCAAAAGATAAACCTTTATTTATTCAAGATTGCTCACTTCTGATTTAGCAATTTTCACATAACATTCTAGAGCATTAATACTTTTATTATTTATCCAAATTTTACACCCTACTTAATAGGTATAAACTAATTTAATCAAGAGTTTTAAAATGAAAACTATATTAAACACAATTATCTCATTTATAATATTATCCAATTTATACGCACAAGATGATAAACAAATAACTATCAAAATACAGGGCAACTGCAATATGTGTAAAAGCAGAATAGAAAAAGCCCTTAATATTCCCGAAGTTAAATATGCAAGCTGGAATAAAAGAAGTAAAAATTTAAAGATAATTTTTTCATCAACAATAACACTGGATTCATTAGAAAAAAGAATTGCATTAAGTGGACACGATACCCCAAATTATCAAGCACCCGATTCTATTTACAATACTTTGCCAGAATGTTGTCTTTACAGAACTAATAAGAAAAACCACTAAATTTTGGAGGAAGAAATGAGTAGACTTATTATCATAACATTATTAATAGTGAAATTATTATTTGCTGCCGATGAGATTAAAGGTATAATTTATGATATTAATACTAAAGAACCAATAGTAGGTGCAACCGTTTATTACATAAATGGGAAAAAAGGCACAACTACTAATCTAAACGGCGAATTTACTTTACAAAAAATTAAAAATACTCCTTTAATTATTTCCGCTGTTGGATACTATACTGATACGCTTTATTCTGTTGAAAATAATTTTAGTCTAGGTCTCCAACCAAAAACAGAAAATTTAAAAACAATTGTAGTGCTAGGAGAAAGATTTGGCGAATACGGAGATTTTAATGCAGTTCATAGAAAAGCTGTAATAACTGAAAAAGAATTAAAAAAAGCAGCTTGCTGCAATCTTTCCGAAAGCTTTGAAACTAACTCAAGCATTGATGTAACTTTTACAGATGCAATAACTGGAATTAAACAATTAGAGTTTATGGGAGTAGGCGGAGCTAATATATTAACAACCAAAGAAAATATCCCTTACTTGAGAGGCTTACTATCCAATGTTGGACCATCCTACATACCAGGACCATGGCTAAAATCAATTAGTTATTCCAAAGATGTTGGCTCGGTTATTAATGGTTACGAAGCTTTAACAGGAGGAATAGATTTACAAATGCTGGAACCCAATGATCGTGATAGCAAAGATTTATTTTTAAATCTCTATGCTAATAATGAAGGACGATATGAATTTAACACATCCTATAAGTATGAAATTGATCAAGAACTTACAGGGATAACATTTTTACATAGAAGTTATAGAAATAAGAAAATGGATTCTAATAGTGATGATTTTATGGATATGCCAACCTATAATAACTTTAACTTGATGCAAAAATTCCAAATTCTTGTTGGATCATTTGAAATTAATACAGGGTTTCATTACTTAAAAGATGATAAAAATGGCGGCACAATCAACAAAAACACATTTAAATATTCATCAAATAACGAACTATTCTCGGCTTTTGGAAAAATTGGCTTTATCTGGCCTGATGGAGAAAATAGCACGGGTTTACAAATTCAATTTTTAAATTATAAAAATTCATCCCAATATGGCATAAAAGATTATTCTGGAAGCATGAAATCATTATATTTAAACCTTATTAATAATGTTGAACTTTCTGATGATATACTCAAGGCAAATTTTGGTTTTAGCGCCTTATTTGATAAATATGATGAAAAATTTATATCTAACAGTTATTTAAGGGATGATTACTCATATGGCTCATTTTTAGAATTAGTCGGCAATATTACAGATGAACTTAATTACATCGCAGGCATTAGATATGATTACCATAATCATTACAAAAACTTTATAACCCCAAAGATACACTTCAGATACCAATTCAATGATGATATAGTATTAAGGGCAGGTTATGGCGAAGGCTTTAGAATTGTTAATATATTTACAGAATTTTCTCAAACATTTGTAAGTAATAAAAATATAATTCTCAAACAAAAAGATAATTACGGTTATGGTTTAGGTTATGATAAAACATCTAATATTGGGGCAAGCTTAAGTTATGATTTTACTTTTAATTATTATGATGCAAATCTTACTATTGATTATTTCCACACAAAATTTAATTATGGTACAGTTTTGGATCTTTCAACATCTAATAATATAATTTTTGAAAACATCAAAAACGGTATTTACACAAACACCTTTCAAGTTGAACTAACTTTTGTACCATTTTTAAGAGTAGAAACAAAACTTGCATATAGATATTTAAATACTAAACAAAAAATTAACGGCGAATATGAACAAAAATATATGATACCTAAAAACAGATACTTGTTAACTATGAGTTATGCAACTGAAAAAAGTTCATCCAGTAATTTCAATTTACAATATGATTTAAATATTAAATATTTTGGAAAGAAAAAGTTACCGGCTAATCCATCAAATAATTTAAACGATTATTCCCCAGATTTTGCCTTAATCAATGCTCAAATTACATTGAATTACAAAACATTACAATTTTATTTAGGCGGTGAAAACTTAAATAACTTTAGACAAAAAAATCCAATAATAGATTACGAGAATCCAAACAGTCCAAATTTTGACGCTTCTATAATTTGGGGACCAATCTTCGGTAGAGTGGTTTATACTGGAGTAAGATATTATTTGTAGTATAAAAATTATCTTAGATATATGTTGTTAATACAAAAGGTCGTCTTGAATAGTATACAGAACTGTAATCCTAACAAGACGACCTATTTATTAAATATTTGTAATACATAAGTTATAAGAGAGAACATTTTTTTAATTCTTAATACCTTCTGTTCTATTTTTTTGTGAAGTTAGCAACTTTCTTACTTCTTCAATTGTAATTTTCATAAATTGCGCTATTTGCCCAAGATTAAACTTATTCTCATATAAAGATTTCGCTAAAAATACTCTTTCTTCAAGTTTGCCTTCAAGTTTGCCTTTTAACAAACCTTCTTTATAGGCATTTTTTTTAATCTTTTTGATACCTCTATTAATTTTTGCTGCTAACATGGCTGGTTTTCCTTTTATCTTTTCTACCTGTTCTTTTTAATTCTTCTGGTATGTTTGGATTTGATGATAGTATTACTGTTAAATATTCCGTCAATGTTTCCCTTACTTCCTTTGATATATGATCTTTTATTATTTTAATATATTTAAGCAAATCTTCTAAACGATTTCCATCTATTTTTTCAATTGAAAAAAATAAAGCTGCTTCATTCTTTTTTCCCTCTATCAACTCTCTTAATTGCACACTATCCAGCTGGGTTAAATCTATTAAAAAGTATTCAAATTTAGGAATATATCTCTCTACTACCCCTATATTCTTCTCTATCAATTCCGAAAATTCTCTCGCAGATTTTAATTTCTTTTCGCCATTATATATTACAATAGGTAACAACGGAGGCAATGGGAAATCATATTTCTTTGTCTTTAATAACCTCTTGTAAAAAAGACAAATATTATTTAATAAATCCAGTGCCAGCCCTTTTTCATCTTTTCACTTAAATTCAAATAACAAAAATAGGTAAATCTCTCCGTGCTTTAGTTTTATTTTTTGTATCAAATCTCCTGTAAATGTTTGATATTTTTTACTTATAAATTCTTTATCTAACAATTCTATAGTTTCAATTTGATTAAAAAGTTCTTCGCTTACAAATCCTTTTATAAAACTTTCTGCTACTTCCTTGTGCGAAAAATATTGCTTATAAAACTTATCGTAAAAATGATGAAGATTTTTTATTCCCATATTAGAATTTATTAATTTTTTTTATAAAATAATTTAGCTAATATTTCAAAATAATAAACAACTAATTTTACAAGTCACTAAATTCATTTATTATAAAACACATTAAGAATTTATAAAATACTAAGAAAGCCGAAGCAAAAAAAATATTACCTCTAATTTTGTTTTCCTCATATTTCCTAATTTATAAATTTATGTACAAAAATTATTTTAATAAGGTTGGTTTGAACTATCTTTATATTTTTAAAGATATATAAACTTCATAACAATAAAAATAAAAAGGCCGCCACAATTGACGGCCTATTTAAATATTACATTAGATTTGCAGGAACAATATTTATAACTGACTGAAAATTCAAATATTCATTTATTTTTTAAACTTTAATACTACACCACCTTCTCTATAAATAGCCATACCTTTCTCAGTACCAAGCCATACATTACCGAATTCGTCCACAGAGACAGAATAAACAGAATCACTAGGTATTTGAGAAGTTTTAGTGTTATATACTTCCCATTTGGTATTATCATATCTTAACAAACCATTTCCATATGTTGCGAACCATTTGTCTTTTTTGTTAATAGCAATAGCTTTCACAGGTACATCAGGCCATCCATAATCATTAAAACGGAAATACACTTTTTCTTTTGTATCTTTTGCAATTCTTACAAGTCCTTTATTAGTAGAAGCCCAAATTAAATTACCCTCCACAGCAAGAGCATAAACTGTTTCATCTTTTGAAAAATGTATCCAAATAGGGTCATTTGCTTTTGCAACGACTAATGTTGCCAATACGAATAATGCAGATACCCATTTCATGATTTTACCCCATTGTTTTTTATTAAAAAATTTAAGTAAGCTAAAACTTACTTTATCCTAAATTCAATATAATAATATATTAATTTAATGTCAATTTAATTTTTATATCTTAACATTATATTATTTTAATCTTATTGTTGAAATTATATTATCAGGGTTTTATATCAAAATTAAGCTGTAACTTAATAACTTAACTATTCAAGCTATATCCTTAATGTAAAAGAATTTAGTCATATAATATTTACTATAAATTAATAATAATTTTACTATATTCTAACATTCAATTCTTTAATTAGCAACAAATATCAGGAAAATTATGAAAATTTGGTTAGTTTCTGCAGAAATGGGATATGGCCATTTAAGGACCGCATATCCATTTTTAAAATATGCAAATAATGAAAAAATAATATCAATAGGTAATGATGAATTTACATCACCAAAAGTTAAATCCAAATGGCAAAGAATGCAAAAACTTTACGAATTTATCACTCGCAATAAAGACAAAAATTTTGTAGGGAAATTTTTATTCAAACTTTTAAATAAAATGCTGTGGATACCCAATCCATATACTAATAAAGATTTATCAAAGCCAACTTTTCAAGTTAAGACACTTTATTCTTACATAAAAGATGGACTATATGATGATTTTATAAAAATAATTGAAAAAGAAAATTTGCCCATACTTTCGACATTTTATGCACCAACAATTGCAGCAGACTACTTAGGTTTTGATAAAAACTATTGTATTATTACAGATTCTGATTTAAACAGAGTATGGGTAGCAGAAGATCCAAAGAAAAGCAATGTAAAATATTTTGTCTCTTCATACAGAGCCTACAATAGGCTTAAAAAATACGGTGTATTGCCTCAAAATATATTCGTTACTGGCTACCCGTTTAATAGAAATATTTTTACAGATAAGGCCGTAAAATACTCAATTGCAAGACGACTTAAACTATTTGCACCTGAGAATTTTTATCTTCAGAAATTAGCTAAAGAGCTTTTACAATTAGAATTTCAAAATATTGAAAGAAATGAACCTCTTACTATTATGTATGCTGTAGGTGGTGCTGGTGCACAAAAAGAAATTGGCGCTAAGATTGTAAAAAGTTTTAAACAAGATTTATTAGACGGAAACTGCAAAATTATTCTTGTTGCAGGCTCAAGAAAAGATGTTGCCGAATACTATTTTAATCTAATTGGAAAATACAAATTACCCAACTTATCAATATTATACAATGAAGATAAAATCGCTTACTTTGAAGAATTCGATAAAAATATATTAGAAGCTGATATACTCTGGACAAAACCTAGCGAACTTAGTTTTTACTCTGCGCTCGGTATTCCCTTAATTTTAACCCCATCTGTTGGCGCCCAGGAAAAGTGCAATAAAATTTGGTTAAGAGATGAATTAGGAATTGGCATCATACAAAATAAACCGAAATTTGCACATCTGTGGTTAAAAGATCTGATTAAAACAGGACGCTTAGCTGAAGTAACTTTATTAAGTTACGCTAAACAAAATTTAGATGGTACAGATAAAATTCTTTCAATCATAAAAAATGGTAAAATATGAAAAAAAAATATCTATTCTTTTATTTAAACACAGGCGGCGGACATCTCGCCCCCGCAAAGGCTGTAGCCGAACATATAGTTAACAATTCTCAAGATATCGAAGTTATCTTACAAGACGGTTTTGAAAAAGCTTCAAAAATGTTTAGTAGCTTTATAGTTGATGGTTATAAAACTCTTCAAACTTATTCCCCTAAATTATACGAAATTTTATACGCATTAAACAAAAACAAAATATTTACCAAAAACACAATCGACAATATCCACTCAATAATAAAATATGATATCCTTGAGATGATTGATTATTTTAACCCCGATAAAATTGTAATCTTTCATTCTTTTCTTATAAAGCCAGTTATCAAAGCTGTTGAAAAATTAGGACTTAAAATCCCTGTTATTGTTGCTGTTACAGATCCTATAACTCCACCGCCAATATGGTTTGTTCACAAAAATATTGATTTTATTGTATTTAGTAAAGGTGCTTATGATTATGCAATCGAAAAAGGAATAGATAAAAACCGATTAACTATATTAAACTTTCCTTTGGCAAGCAAATTTTCTAAACCTATGTCAGAAAAACAAGTAATTGAATTTAAAAAGCAAAAAGATTTACCTTTAGATAAACCTATAATTTTAGTTTTGGGCGGAGCAGATGGAATTCCAAAAGGTCGCAAAATTATCAAAAGGCTGGTTGAAGCTGAAATTGATGCTCAAATTATTATTGTTTGCGGACGTAATCAAGTTCTTTATAATAAATGTTTAAAATTCAAAGAAAATAATAATATTGATAACCTCATTGTTTTAGGATATATAGATTTTGTTTATGAGTTAATGAATTCATCAGATATTGTTATATCTAAATGTGGAGCATCTACATTTATGGAAATATTGCTTAGCCAAAAAATACCTATTATTAATAGTTATTTATGGGAACAAGAAAAAGGTAATGTGGAATTTATTGTGGATAATGATTTAGGTTTTTATGAAAAATCAACTAAAAAAATTGCTAAAATTGTTAAAAAACTACTAGAAAAACCTGATTTAATGGATGAATTGAAGCACAATATTAAATCTATGAAATTAAAAAACGGCAACACAGAAATTGCAAATTTCATAATAAATAATACGAGCATATATGAATATTCTAGTAATAAGTGATTTGCATTTAGGGAAAAAAGATTTATTCGATACATTTGGCTGGGATGAAGATGAATTCATATATTTTTTAAATACAATTATTGATTATTTTGAAGTAAAATTAGTAATTTTAAATGGCGATATTTACGAAATGCTTAAATATTCTCTTGATGAAATAAAATCTGCTTACCCCAAAATTATAAAATTATTTGATTCACAGAAATTTATAAAAATACGTGGCAATCACGATTTTTTCAGTGATGAAGGATTAGATTATTACCAAATAAAAAACAGTAAAGGTCAAATAATACATATTGAGCATGGCCATAATGCTGATTTCATTAATGGTACTCAAATTGGTAGATTAATTTCAAAACTATCTTTCAAAATACTAAAATTTCTTACCAAAAACCGAACTCTTTTGAACTTTTACTACAAAATAATTGAATTTGATGATCAAATTAACAGAATTCCAAGGAAATATAATTCAATTAAATATTTACACTATGCGTTAAAAGTTTTGCGTGATGTTGATATGGCAATCTTTGGACATACCCACAAGATTGAGTTTCACAAAACCTACTATTTAAATAAAAAGAAAAAATATTTGAACTGTGGCTCATGTTCCTTAGGTAGATTTCAAGGAGTAATTATCAATACAGAAACTTTAAAATACGAAACTTTAAAACTTAATAAAAAATCAAAAAGAGATGATTTTCTTGAACAAATTGAAGGTAATATAATTCAAACTGAAAAATATATGTCAATCGAGTTACCGGCTGGTATACTATAAAAAATATTCACTAATTATAACAAACAAAAATCTACAATACACCGAATAGCATTATTTAGTAATTATAGCAAGTTTATAATTAAAGTCTTCCAATTCACAAAAGTTAAATAAATTTTCTTGATTATTAATATTTTACAACAATAACTAAATTAACAGCAAAAGCTCAAAATATTATAGCAAAAATCATAATATTATAACTTACTATTTAATATATTTGTATTTATTATTAATTTCAAATACTATTTATGCTATAACTCATATCTTTTTAACTTTTATATAAACTATTATCAAACATTTTGTAAAGTTTTTTTTTACTATTGACTTTTATTAGTAAATTTTTAAATTGTAATTTAGAAATTAAATATTTTGTAGATGGGACAGAAAACACAACATATTTTGAATAACACTAATTCTTCTTATAAGTTGGATAAATCAACCAAATTTATAAATATAATACAAACCTACCCTATATTATCTAGCATTCTATACATTATTATTCTACTAGTGATTATTATTTAATTTTGAAGTTCAACCCTAAACCTTAAAAGCACGTTTATACAATGTTTGAATAACTTGGTTGAGGGTTGAACCTCAACACAGGGTGGGTTTGTATTACTTAAATAACAAGGAGTTTCCAATGAGATCTGACACAATTAAAAATGGTTTCGAAAAAGCACCTCACAGAAGCTTACTTAGAGCAACAGGTGTGATCAAATCTGAAGAAGATTTCAATAAACCTTTTATTGGAATTGCCAATTCTTATATTGATTTAATACCCGGGCATGTACATTTGCAAGAATTTGGAAAAAAAATAAAAGAAATGGTAAGAGCAGCTGGCTGCGTTCCATTCGAATTTAATACAATTGGCGTAGACGACGGAATTGCAATGGGACACATAGGTATGAGATATTCCCTTGCAAGTAGAGAATTAATTGCTGATAGTGTTGAAACAGTTGTCGAAGCACATCAATTGGATGGATTAATTTGTATTCCAAATTGCGACAAAATTGTGCCTGGTATGCTTATGGCTGCTGTTCGTGTAAACGTTCCTACTGTTTTTATAAGTGGCGGGCCAATGCGTGCTGGGAAATTAAACGGTAAAAAAATAGATTTAATTTCAGTTTTTGAGGGTGTTGGCGAATATGCCAATAAAAATATTTCAGAAGATGAATTAAAAGCCCTTGAAGAAAATGCTTGCCCCGGTTGTGGTAGTTGTTCCGGTATGTTTACAGCTAATTCAATGAATTGTTTGTGCGAAGCTTTGGGTATTGCTATGCCCGGAAACGGAACAATGTTAGCAGAAAACCCAGATAGACTAAAAATTGCTCAAGAAGCAGTTAATGCACTTGTCTATTGCATCAAAAACGATATTAGACCAAGAGATATTATAACAGAACAAAGTATTTCTAATGCGTTTGCCTTAGATATGGCTATGGGAGGTAGTACCAATACAATTTTACATACATTAGCTATTGCAAACGAAGCTGGAATTGATTTTGATTTAAATAAAATCAATGAAATTTCTAATAAAACACCATATATATGTAAAGTAAGCCCTGCAAGCAAGGATGTTCATATCGAAGATGTGGATGAGGCCGGTGGCATAAGTGCTATATTAAATGAACTTTCTAAAATTGATGGTCTATTAAATTTAAATGCTAAAACAGTTAGCGGAAAAACACTTGGAGAAATTATCAAAGATAAAACAATAAAAAATACAAATGTTATAAGAACAATTGAAAATCCATATTCACGTTCTGGTGGACTTTCAGTACTATTTGGGAATTTAGCACCTGATGGTTGTATTATTAAAACTGGAGCTGTATCTGAAAAAATGAGACATCACTTAGGACCAGCAAGAGTTTATAATTCTCAAGAAGATGCACTCAATGGAATTTTAGCAGGCGAAGTTAAAAAAGGCGAAGTTGTTGTGATAAGATACGAAGGACCAAAAGGCGGGCCAGGTATGCCAGAGATGCTCTCTCCAACTAGCGCAATTATGGGAATGGGATTAGGTGAGGATGTAGCTTTGATTACAGATGGCCGATTTTCTGGCGGAACAAGAGGGGCTTGTATAGGGCATATTTCGCCCGAAGCTGCAGAGGGAGGCACAATTGCTGCTGTTGAAAATGGAGATTTAATTGAAATAGATCTTGATAAAAAAACTATTGAACTTAAACTTTCTGATGATGTTATCAAATATAGATTAAACAAATTACCTAAATTTGAACCTAAAATTAAACACGGCTGGTTAGCAAGATATGCACATTTTGTAACATCTGCTAATACAGGAGCAGTTTTAAAAATAAAATGAAAGGGAAAAACATGAAAGGAAACAAAAATAAATTAAAGGGCGCACAAATATTTATCGAAGCATTAAGAAAAGAAGGAGTTAAACATATATTTGGTTATCCTGGTGGTGCTACTTTGTATATTTATGAACATCTTTATGATGTTAAAGATATACAGCATATTCTCGTAAGACACGAACAAGGCGCCACTCATATGGCTGAAGGTTATGCTAAAGCTTCCGGAAAACCCGGCGTTGTTTTAGTTACATCTGGCCCTGGTGCAACTAACACCGTTACTGGTATCGCAGATGCTTATATGGATTCTGTACCTTTGGTTGTTTTTACAGGGCAAGTGCCAACATCACTTATCGGAAATGATGCTTTCCAGGAAGCTGATATTTGTGGTATTACAAGACCAATTACAAAACACAATTTCTTAGTAAAAGATGTATCAGAATTAGCTTTGACCCTAAAAAAGGCTTTTTACATTGCTACAACTGGCAAACCAGGCCCTGTAGTTGTCGATATTCCTAAAAATGTATCGAATTCATCTGTTGAATTTGAATATCCAGAAACAATTGAACTTAAAACATATAAACCTGTATATCATGGTCACCCAAACCAAATTAAGAAAGCAGCAGAAGCTATAAAAAATCATAAAAAACCTTTACTCTATGTCGGCGGTGGTGTTAATATGTCCGATGGCGCAAGTAAAGAATTATTTAAATTAGCTACCAAACTTAACATACCCGTTACAATGACTTTGCAAGGCTTAGGAGCTTTCCCGGGTGATCACGAACTTTCTTTAGGTATGTTAGGAATGCATGGTACATATTATGCAAATAAAGCTATCACAGATTGTGATCTTTTAATTGCAGTAGGTGCTAGATTCGATGATCGTGTTACCGGTAAATTAGATACTTTTTCAAAACATTCTTATAAAATTCATATTGATATAGATCCTACATCTATTGATAAAAATGTGAAAGTTCATTTACCAATTGTTGGTGATTCTAAAATTGTTTTAGAAGAACTTAATAAATTAATTGACTTTACAATTGATACAAGTGAATGGTTAAAACAAATAGATGAATGGAAAAAAGAATGTCCTTTACACTATGAAACTGGTGACGGCAAATTAAGAACTGAATACATTATTGATACTTTATCGAAATTAACAGATGGAGAAGCTATTATTGTTCCTGATGTAGGACAACATCAAATGTGGGTTGCACAATATTATAAATTCAAACATCCAAGAACAATGATTACAAGCGGCGGGCTAGGGACTATGGGATTTTCCGTTCCTGCAGCTATAGGCGCTAAATTAGCTGTACCTGATAAAACTGTTATTTCAATTAGTGGAGACGGCGGCTTTCAGATGAATATGCAAGAACTTGTTACTGCTGCATATTATAAAATTCCTGTAAAATTCTTTATTATTAATAATGGTTACCTTGGCATGGTTAGACAATGGCAAGAATTATTCCATGCAGAAAAATATTCGTTTACAAATCTACAACCAAGCAATCCAGATTTTGTAAAAGTATCGGAAGCTATGGGCGTTAAAGCATTAAGATGTGATAATGTAGCTTGTGTTGAAGATGTTATAAAACAAGCTCTTGAATATGATGGGCCTATAACTGTAGAGTTTAGGGTTGTAAAAGAAGATATGGTATATCCAATGGTGCCTGCTGGAGCATCAGTTTCGGATATGATTGTAAAAAGATTAAGTCCAGATCGATTGGTATAAATTAAGGAGATACTCTTATGAAACATATAATATCAGTACTTGTAGAAAATAAGTTTGGTGCATTGAATCGAGTTTCATCTATGTTCAGTGCCCGAGGTTATAATATCAATAGTATTTCAATTGGTGAAACTGAGACACCAGAAGTTTCACGAATGACTATTGTTACAGAAGGTGATGAAAAAATAATCGACCAGATTATTAAACAACTTAACCGAATAATTGATATAATTAAAGTTGTTGATCTTACAAACACAAAAATGGTTGCAAGAGAATTGTTATTGATATCAGTTTTTTGTCAAAAAGGTACAAGAAGCGAAATTGTTGATATTTGCGAAATTTTTCAAGGAAAAGTTGTTGATATTACACATAATACAATGTCCTTAGAAATTACAGGTCCACCTGAAAAAATCAATGCAGCTATTGAACTTCTTTTACCATATGGAATAAAAGAAGTTGCACGTTCTGGAACAGTTGCTATGAAAAGAGGCGAATAATTTAATTATTAAATCATAAACAAAACTACAGGAGATTAAAATGAAAGTTTATTACGACAATGACGCTAATTTAGATTTATTAAAATCTAAAAAAATTGCAGTTTTAGGATTTGGTAGCCAGGGGCATGCTCATTCACTTAATTTAAAAGATAGTGGAATGAATGTTTGTGTTGGTCTTAGACCAGATAGCCCAAGAGTTGAAAAAGCTAAAGCATTAGGATTGGAAGTTAAATCAGTCGATGAAGCATGTCAATGGGCAGATATTATTATGGTTCTTTTACCAGATGAAAAACAAAAAGAAGTTTACGAAAAACAAATTGCACCTTATCTAACAGCAGGTAAAACATTAGCTTTTGCACATGGTTTTAATATTCATTACAAACAAATCGTTCCACCGAAAGATGTTAATGTTATAATGATAGCACCTAAGAGCCCTGGACACCTTGTAAGAAGAACTTATAAAGAAGGTTCAGGTACACCATGCCTTATTGCTGTATATCAAGATGCAACTGGTGAAGCAAAAGATTTAGCACTTGCATGGGCTAAAGGCATTGGCGGCACAAGAGCCGGTGTTATTGAAACATCTTTCCAATTTGAAACAGAAACTGATCTTTTCGGTGAGCAAGCTGTCCTTTGTGGTGGCGCCGAAGAGCTTATCAAAGCTGGTTTTGAAACTTTAGTTGAAGCTGGTTATCCACCTGAACTTGCTTATTTCGAATGTTTACACGAATTAAAACTTATTGTTGATCTTTTCTATGAAGGAGGATTAACAAGAATGAACTACTCTGTTAGTGATACTGCTGAATACGGAGGTTATACTCGAGGTCCAAGAGTTATTACAGCTGAAACTAAAAAAGAGATGAAAAAAATTCTTGAAGAAGTCCAAAATGGTAAATTTGCTGAAGAATGGATAAACGAAAATAAAAATGGCAGACCTAATATGAGTAAGCTAAGAGAAGCAACTCAAAACCATCCAATTGAAGAAGTTGGAAAGAAATTAAGATCTATGATGAGCTGGCTTAGCCAAAATAAACATAAATCAGAAGAGGTCGATGTATGAAATATAAAGTAATGTTACTTCCGGGCGATGGCATTGGCCCGGAAGTTGTTGATGCAGCAGTTAAAGTTATGGAAGTTGTTGGTAAAAAATTTGATATAACTTTTGAATATGATAATGGCCTTATTGGCGGCTGTTCCTATGAAAAATATCAAAATCCGTTAACTGATGAAACCTTAAACAAAGCATATAACTCCGATTTTGTTCTACTTGGTGCTGTTGGTGGTTATCAATGGGATAATCTACCACAACATTTAAAACCAGAAGCGGCTCTTTTGAAAATTAGAAAATCTTTAGGTCTGTATAATAATATAAGACCAGCTAAAGTTTTTAACTCAATGTTAGATTCTTCATCACTCAAACCTGAAATTTTAAAGGGTACCGATATTGTTATTTTAAGAGAATTAACAGGAGATCTTTATTTTGGTGAGCCTCGTGGTTATGATGATGAAAAAGGCTGGAATACGATGATTTATCATAAATTTGAAGTTGAAAGAATTGCACATCAAGCTTTTCAAATTGCAAAAATGAGATCCCAAAAAGTTTGTTCTGTTGATAAAGCAAATGTATTGGAAACATCTCAATTCTGGCGTAAAATTGTTATTGATGTTGCAAAACAATATCCAGATGTTGAACTTTCTCATATGTACGTCGATAATGCTGCTATGCAAATAGTTAGAAATCCTAAACAGTTTGATGTAATTCTAACTCAAAATATGTTTGGTGATATTTTAAGTGATATCGCTGCTATGATAACGGGAAGTTTGGGAATGTTACCTTCGGCAAGTTTAGGTGAAAAATATGCATTATATGAGCCTGTTCATGGTAGCGCCCCAGATATTGCTGGTAAAGGAATTGCAAATCCAATCGCTACTATTTTATCTGTAGGAATGGCTTTTGCTTATTCAATGAAAGTTAAAGAAGCTGAAAATCTTATTAATAATGCAATTGATAAAGTCTTAGAACGAAATTACAGAACACCAGATATTTACAATGAAAATGAAGGTCATAAACTTGTTAATACTGAAGAAATGACTAATTTAATAATTTCCGAAATTTCTCGGAGTTAATTATGGATGATAAAAGAGTTATAATTTTCGATACAACTTTACGAGATGGCGAACAAGCACCCGGAGCATCTTTAAGTGAAAATGAAAAAGTGGAAATTGCTAAACAATTAGCAAAATTAGGTGTAGATGTTGTTGAAGCAGGTTTCCCGGTATCTTCTGGTGCACAATTTAGAGCAGTGGAAAGAATAGCATCTGAAGTAGAGGGAATTATACCCTGTGGGCTTTCACGTGCAAAAGAATTAGATATCAAAACTGCTTACGAAGCACTTAGAAATGCTCCAAAATTTAGAATACATACTTTTTCATCAACTTCGGATATCCATATTTTAGGGAAATTTGGTGATGAAAAATACGGCAAAACCTTAGAGGAAAAAAGAAAAACAGTTTTACAAATGTCCTATGATGCTGTTGCTTATGCTAAAACTTTTACAGATGATGTAGAATTTTCTGCAGAAGATGCAGGAAGAACTGATATTGGTTATCTTGCTGATGTAATAGAAGTAGCAATAGAAGCAGGCGCAACTACTGTTAATATACCAGATACAACCGGATACACTTATCCTTTTGAATATGGAGCTCTTATTGCTGAGCTTAAAAAACGTGTTAAAAATATTGATAAAGCAATTATTTCTGTTCACTGTCATGATGACTTAGGTATGGCTGTAGCCAATTCCATAGCTGGCGTATTAAACGGAGCTAGACAAGTTGAATGTACAATTAATGGCATTGGTGAACGAGCCGGTAATGCATCTCTTGAAGAAATTGTTATGGCACTTAAAGTTAGAAATGATTTACACGGTTTATATACAAATATACGTTCGAACTTAATTTATTCTACAAGTAGAATGGTTTCATCATTTACAGGTTTTGTTGTGCCCCCAAATAAAGCTATTGTAGGGGATAATGCATTTGCACACGAATCTGGAATACATCAAGATGGCGTATTAAAAAATCGTCAAACATACGAAATTATGCGGCCACAGGATGTTGGTGTCCCTGAAACTAAAATTGTTTTAGGAAGACATTCCGGGCGCCATGGTTTAGTTGCAAGATTAAACGAGTTAGGATATAAACTCAATCCTAAAGAAATTGATAAAATTTATAAAAAATTCTGCGAACTCGCTGATAAGAAAAAAGAAGTTCATGATGACGACTTACATGTAATTGTTAACGAAAATACTCAAACAAAACAAACAAGTAATTATAATCTTGAGTATCTTCAAATTACTTCTGGTAATAAAATTATCCCTGTTGCAACAGTTCAACTTAAAAAAGGTAATAAAATTTTACAAGAATCTGCAACAGGCGATGGCGTTGTTGATGCTACAATCCGTGCTATTGAAAAAGCTATTGGTACTGAATTCGATGTAGAAAATTACTCGGTAAAATCTATAACAACCGGTCAAGAAGCTATTGGTGAAGTTGTTGTTAAAATAAGGAAAGATGGAAAATTCTTCACTGGCAAAGGTTTTTCAACAGATGTTATCGAAGCAAGTGCCAAAGCATTTTTACAAGCTATAAATTTTTATTACAACGATAGAAATAAATAATAGAGGTTTTTAACATGGGAATGACAATAACAGAAAAAATTTTCGCAAATTCATCAAAAAGAAATAAAGTTATACCTGGCGAGAGCGTTTGGCTTAATGTTGATATTTTAATGACTCACGATGTTTGCGGTCCACCAACAATAGAAATCTGGCAAAGAGAATTTGGTAAAGATGCTAAAATCTGGGATAAAAACAAACTTGTTATTTTCCCTGATCACTATATCTTTACTGCAAACGTACAGGCTAATAGAAATGTACAATTGTTAAGAGACTTTGCAGCAAAACATCAATTACCACATTATTATGACCCCGGTACAGATAGATACAAAGGTGTTTGCCACATCGCTTTAGCTGAAGAAGGCTTTAATGTACCAGGCACTGTTATGTTTGGTACAGACTCTCACACTTGCACCGCAGGTGCTTTTGGATTATTTTCGACCGGCGTAGGTAATTCGGATGCTGCATTTATTCTTGGTACTGGTAAAATCTGGGAAAAAGTTCCAGAGTCAATGAAATTTTCTTTTTATGGCAAAATGCCAAATTATTTAATGGCAAAAGACTTAATTTTAAGAGTTATTGGTGATATCGGAACTGATGGAGCAACTTATAGAGCCATGGAATTTGATGGTGATACAATATTTTCACTTCCAATGGAAGAAAGAATGACCTTAACCAATATGGCAATTGAAGCTGGCGGTATCAGTGGAATTATTCAATGTGATAGCATTTGTGAAGAGTTCGTAAAAGCTCGTACAAACAAATCTTATGAAATTTTTACAAGTGACCCTGATGCTAAATATTATGCAAAATATGAATATGATACTGAAAAAATTGAGCCATTGGTTGCCAAACCTCACAGCCCAGATAATGTTGATACAGTTAGAAGTGTTCAAGGAACAAAATTAACAAAATGCTATATTGGTTCTTGCACAGGCGGTAAACTTTCGGACTATGTAGCAGCTGCTAAATTGTTGGAAGGTAAAAAAGTTAAAACAACAACTGTTATTGTTCCTGCAACTACTTTAATTGCGCATCAATTAGATGAAGTAACATTAAACGGTAAAACACTAAACCAAATTTTTGCAGATGCTGGATGTGTTGTTGGACAACCAAGTTGTGCTGCGTGCTTAGGTGGCCCTGCTGATACTATTGGCCGTGCACAAGATGGCGAAGTAATTATATCTACAACTAACCGTAATTTCCCTGGTAGAATGGGAAGTAAAAAATCAGAAGTTTTTTTAGCATCTGCATTAACAGTTGCTGCTTCTGCTATTAACGGTTATATTACAGATCCTCGAGATTTTCTATAATAAGGAGTTAAAATGGAAAAAATCATAAAATCCAAAGCATTTGTGTTAACTGATAATATCGATACAGATCAAATTATTCCTGCTGAACATTTAGTTTATAGCTTAACAGACGAAAACGAAGCTAAAATGTATGGGAAATTCGCTTTAAGTGGTGTACCTGCACATCAATCAGGTTTGCCCAATGGGAACATCAAATTTGTTGATGATGATAAATACGAAAGCAATTACCAGATTCTTGTTGCAGGCAAAAATTTTGGTTGTGGTTCATCACGCGAACATGCTCCTTTTGCATTACAAAAAGCTGGCGTAAAAGCTGTTATTGCTGAATCTTATGCCAGAATATTCTACCGAAATGCTGTAGATGGAGGTTTCTTAATTCCTCTTGAATGCGTAAATAAAATTAATGATAAAATTGAAACTGGCGATGAACTTGAAATTAACCTTGAAAATTATGAATTAAAAAATCTTACAAAAAATACAATATTCAAATTAAAAAAATTGGGCGATATTCTTCCAATTATCGAAGCAGGCGACCTCTTTGAATATGCAAGGAAGAATCAACTAACATAAAGGATAATAAAATGAAAATCGAACTATTCGATACAACTTTGCGAGATGGTACACAAAGTGAAAATATAAATCTCACTGTTCACGATAAAATATCAATTGCATTAAGGTTAGATGAATTTGGTATTAATGTTATTGAAGGCGGCTGGCCAGGTAGCAATCCAAAAGATAAAGAGTTTTTTAATCAAATAAAAAAACACAAGCTTAAAAATGCTCAAATTTGTGCTTTTGGCTCTACTGCTAGAGATGTAAACAATGTTGAAAAAGATGCCAATTTAAATGCTCTTATTTCAGCTGAAACTCCAGTAATATCTATTTTCGGTAAAACCTGGCAATTACATTCACAAAAAGCACTTAAATTAACTGATGAGCAAAATGCTGAACTTATTTACAAAAGTGTAAAATTTTTAAAATCATTCGGAAGACGAGTAATATTTGATGCAGAACATTTTTTCGATGGCTTTAAAGATAATCAAGATTTTGCAATTAAAATGCTTATTGCTGCAAAAGATGCTGGTGCTGACCTTATTGCATTATGTGATACTAATGGCGGAACTCTTCCTGATGAAGTATATAATATTGTTTCATTTGTTAAATCAAAAGTTGATATACCACTTGGAATACATGCTCATAATGATTCCGAATGTGCAGTTGCTAACAGCTTACAAGCTATCAAGGCAGGCGCAATACAAGTGCAAGGAACGATTAATGGAATAGGAGAAAGATGCGGAAATGCTAATCTTTGTTCCATTATCCCGGCGACCAAGCTAAAACTAGGTTACGATTTCCTAACTAATGTTAATTTAGAACACTTAACCGAACTCTCTTATTTTGTTGATGAAATTCTAAATCAGCCACATAATAATAGAATGCCATATGTTGGCAAATCTGCTTTCGCTCACAAAGGTGGAATACACGTTAGCGCTGTTTTAAAAGATTCCAGAATGTATGAACACATATCACCTTCATTAGTTGGTAATAAACAAAGGGTTCTGGTTTCAGATTTAGCAGGTCAAAGTAATGTCAAATACAAAGCAAATGAAATCGGTATCAAATTAGATGATAAAGAAATTAGCAAAAAAGTTGTTGAATACATTAAAAATTTAGAGTCAGAAGGTTACCAATTTGAAGGTGCTGAAGCTTCATTTGAACTTCTATTAAGAAGTGAATTGGGAGAATTTAAACCATTTTTCAATGTTCCTTATTACAAATTAGTTGTTTCAGGTAATGGAGAACAGTTTGCAGAAGCTGTTCTAAAAGTTGAAGTTAATGGAGAAATCGAACACACTGCGGATAATGGTGTTGGTCCAGTTAACGCACTTGATAATGCTCTCAGAAAAGCTCTTTCTCGCTTCTATCCATCTATAAAAAAGATGAAACTTATCGACTATAAAGTTCGTGTGTTAGATGAAAAAAGTGCTACTAAAGCCAAAGTGCGAGTTATGATCACTTCAAGCGATGGTAAAAACGAATGGGGCACTGTTGGAGTATCAGAAAATATAATCGATGCTTCATTCAAAGCACTAATTGATAGCTTAAACTACAAACTCTTTTATGACCAGATGAATAAATCTACTAAGTCTAAAAAAAGTAAAAAATAATATTTTAAACAAGCTGAGAATATAAAATCAGCTTGTTTTTTTGTATTATCCTCTCAAATAATATCTACTTATTATTTCATAATTTTTTTGTATTTTTGTGTTCTAATTTTTTTGAGTAATAAATGAATATTTACGAACAAATAAAAATAGCTGCAGAATATATTAAAAAAGGTAAAGTTGTTGCATTTCCTACAGAAACAGTCTATGGACTCGGTGCAAATGCATTAAATCCTAACGCAGTTGCAAGAATTTTTGAATTAAAAGAAAGGCCATCATTTGATCCTCTTATTGTTCATATTGCCGATATTTCACAAATTGATAAAATTGCCATCATTAACGATGAAAGAATCTACGATATTGCTAATAAATTTTGGCCTGGTCCACTTACAATAATTTTACCTAAAAGAAGTATTATTCCAGATATTGTAACCTCAGGTTTACCAACTGTTGGTATTAGAATTCCCAATAATCCAATTGCACTCGAGTTAATAAGAAATTCTGAATGCCCTATTGCAGCACCAAGTGCAAATAAATTTGGTAAAATTAGTCCAACAAAAGCATCCCATGTAAAAAAATACATACCTGATGTTGACTTCATTATTGATGGCGGCAAAACAACTGTTGGAATTGAATCAACTATCATAAAATTAAATGATGATGGTTTTGAAATACTACGACACGGAGTAATTACCGAAGATGATTTATCCAAAGTATTGCCCAAATCATCTATCAAGACAGAAAATAAAATACTTGCTTCTGGAATGATGAAATCTCATTACAGCCCCGATAAAAAATTTTATTTATTAGATGAAAATATACTTTCACAAATTGATAAAAGTAAGGCCGGTTTGATATCTTTCACAGGTAAATATAACGAAGGTTTCAAAAAAGTTATACAATGTTCTCACTCAAATGAACTTTTAGAATATGCCATAAATATTTTTGATGCAATGCACCAAATGGAAGAAAGCGATGTTGAATTTATCCTTGCAGAACCTGTAGAAGAAAAAGGTATAGGAAAAGCAATAATGGATAGGCTTAAAAAAGCGGCATACAAACATAAAAAATAAAGGGGCTGCAAGCCCCTTTATAATTTTATAAGTTAAGAGATAACCCACCCATTATATGAATTGGTCTTTGTGGTTGCCCTTTTTTTGGATTTAAAGCTCCAATTGATGAACCTACAGCATAATATCTTGAATCAAGTGCATTAGCAACATTTAACTTTAAGCTTAGTATATCATTTATTTTATATTCTAAATTTGTATTAAGTATAAAGTATCCATCTATCTCGGTCATTTTTTCTGTATTTCCAATTGGTTTATTTAATCTTGATTTACTATTGTAAATTACTCGTGGTGAAAATGAAAAATCTGATAGAGTAAGATCAAAGCCGCCTTTAATCATTAAAGGAGTATAATTACTTATTTGATAATTTTTCCCATTTGGAGCTTTACTATCCATAAATCCATCTACATAACTTACTGATAAATAAGCCAGTAATTTATCATTACCACTAAATTTGAATAAATAATTGAATTCAACTTCACCGCCATAATTAGTTTGTTTTTCTTTATTTTTTGCAATAATTATTGTTGATACTGGCCATCCTTTATAAGTGTTATTATATATTGAAACATCAAAATCATCAGCATAAAGATCTTTGTATATTGAATAAAATGCATTAATACTTACACCCAATGCATCAGTTAAATACGATTTAACCCCAACTTCAAATGTTTGAGATTTTACAGGTTTGATACCTGGATTAGGTAAGTGGAAAAAATAAGATTTAAATGTTTTACCACTATCTGTTGAAACAAAACCACCATAATAATCATATTCGACTCTTGGTGGAACTGCTAAGAAAGCACTACCATAAAGTAATTTAAAAGTTGTTTTTTTAGAAAGTTGATATACTAATCCTGCTCTTGGATTTATTGTACTACCAAATCTACTATTGTAATCATATCTTAAACCAAAAGTTAAATAAATATCATCTGTAGGATTATATTGTGTCTGCAAATAACTTCCTGTATTGAAATATCTGAGCAAATACATATCAGCCTGTATGCCTTGGGGAGTATATGGATAAACTGTCCCTAATATAACACCATTTAAATCTTTATCAGTACTAACCGGATATTCTAAATCAGCACCTTTAGGTAAAGAATAATAATTTTCAAAAAATACTCCGAGTATCCATGAGTTATTTTCACTATATTTATAATTAAATTGTTGTTCTACTTTAGACATTGTACCAAATGAAATTTTATAACCAGGCATGAAAGCTGTATAATAATTCCAGAACATTGATTTGTTATCTAAATCATATCTACTAAATGTAACAGATGAGATTGCAGATAAATTTTCTGTAATATCATAATTGTATCTGCCATCTACTGTATTTATATATTGTCCAAAAAATGCTTCTTTATTGTAAACAGCCTTGTTTGGTGGTAGATCTAAACTGGAAGAATGCCTTGCGTAATTTCCAAAATAAGTCAATGCAAAATTACCATTTTTGTATTTAACAAATGCATTATAAGCATAAATTGGAATTTCAAACTTATTTCTTATCTGATCTTTATTTCTCAATGGATTACCATTTAAATCAACTGGATTTGCAAAAAAAGATTGTGTTAAACCATAATCATCATTATCTTTAAAGTATTTGGACATATCCGGTCCTGCCTCATAATAATATTGTAATCCTGCTGTTAATAATTGACCATTGCTCAAATCTTTGAAATAATGAGTTGATACATTAACTGAATTATAATTTCCACCATCTAATGAAAATGTTAAATTATTTTCCTTATCATCATTGGTTATTATGTTAATTACACCTGAAACAGCATCTGCACCATATAAGGCCGAGGCTGGTCCGTAAATAATTTCAACTTGTTTTGCAAGGTAAACTGGATAATTTTCTATTATAGGCAACATTTCCCCGGTTGGACTGGAAATTTTTATACCATTTAGCAAAATCACAAATTTTTCTTGTTCGCCTAGCCCTCTTACATAAACTGAATTATACCATCTTGGATCAGCCGCATTTGTAATATTAAAACCTGGCAAATCCCTCAGCAAATCATTCATTGAACGATATCCTCTAGTTTTAATTTGTTCATCAGATATTACTACAATAGTTGCAGGTGCCATACTAGATTTCTGGGCACTTTTACTTGCAGTTGTAACTTCAATATTCAATAATTCTTCAAGCGTCAGATCCATCAAATTCTCTTGTGAGAAAACTATACTGCAAAAAAATAAAAACATCATAAAAAGCTTTTTCATATATTACCTCAAATTATTAATAAATAAATTTTTTGAGCTATAAAATTACAATATAAATTTTTAAAAATCAAATTTTATTCTCTGTATTAAATTTGAAATTAAATATATTTAACAATTATAAAGATACAATATAAATTTTTAAAAATCAAATTTTATTCTCTGTATTAAATTTGAAATTAAATATATTTAACAATTATAAAGATATTGATAAAGACAAATAAATCCTTAGTTAAAAAAGGAAATAAAAAAAGAGGTGTTGTTATCACCTCTTTTAGAAAACTTTTAATCCATTAAAACATCTTTTATCTTTTTTGCTAACATATTTAAATGTTTTTTCTTAGCTGTAAGCGGCGGTGCTATTCTAATTATTGTTTCGTGAGTATCTTTTACTAAAATACCTTTTTCTTTTAATTTTATAACATAAGGACGAGCAGGTTCATTAAGTTCTAAACCAATCCAAAGACCTTTTCCCCTAATTTCTTTAATTTTGTCAGATTTTATTTTTTTTAATTTCTTAAGTAAATACTCACCAAGTTCAAAAGAACGTTCTACCAAATTTTCATCAATAATAACATCCAAAGCAGCCATGGCAACTGCAGCAGCTAAAGGATTTCCTCCAAATGTTGAGCCATGAGTTCCTGGTTCAAAAACTCCTAATGTCTCATTAGTTCCTAAAACTCCCGAAACAGGATAGAACCCACCACCTAAAGCTTTACCAATAATTACCATATCAGGTTTAACATCTTCATATTCGTAGGCAAATAATTTACCACTTCTGCCCAAACCAGATTGTATTTCATCAACAATCAATAAAATATTATTTTCTTTACAAATTACTTCTAATCCCTTCAAAAAACCTTTTGGAGGAATAATTACTCCACCTTCTCCTTGTATTGGTTCCACTAATATTGCTACAGTATTATTATTAACTTTAAATTTGAAGTCTTCCAAATTCCCATATTTTGCAATTTGAAAACCAGGTGTATAAGGGCCATAATTTTCGTAGGATGATGGATCATCCGAAAATGATATAATAGTTGTTGTTCTTCCATGAAAATTTCCGCTTGCTACAATAATTTCTGCTTTATTGGGCTCAATTCCTTTAACTTTATATCCCCATTTACGAGCAGTTTTAATTGCAGTTTCAACAGCTTCAGCTCCAGAATTCATTGGTAGAAATTTATCATAGCCCGTAAGTTTATGTAATTTTTCATAAAGCAAAGGGAGTTTATCATTTCTGAAAGCTCTACTAGTTAAAGTTAGCTTTTTGGCTTGTTTGATAAATGCCTTATAAATTTTAGGATGACAATGTCCTTGGTTAACTGCAGAATAAGCTGCTAAACAATCTAAATATTTATTACCTTCAACATCCCATACCCAACAACCTTTGCCTTTTTTTATTACAACATCTAAGGGATGATAATTATGGGCGCCTAATTTTTCTTCTAATTCGATGTATTTGTTACTTAGCATAAAATACCTCAATTTAATTTGTTAATTAGTAAACAATGGAAAAAAAGTAAATGGTTCATAATAAAATATTTAAAAATGATAGTTAATTATAAAGGCTAATGATCTGGACAGTTTCGAAATAATAAAAGATTAGTTTTTTGAATGTAATAATTATTAACCATATGGGGAATGAAAATTTTATTATAATATAATAAAAACTAAAAAGAATGTCAATACAATATAAAAAAATATTATAGCTCAGACAGTATAAGCATAAGCCCCTTGCAGCTTGAGCCAAGCTGCAAGGGGCCTGCGGGCCGGAACGGCCCGCTAAAAATCCCCCTTTGTCACCCTTAAAAAGGGGGAATAAAATTCACATCTAACCAAAAGCGCTGATAACCTAAATGATTGACAGAGTGTTTGTATTATAACAATTCCTTTCATACCTTTCTATTTAATCAAATAATATAATATCGTATATACAATAATATCGTAAAAACGAATATATATTGAAAAATTGCTTTATATCGTATATCCAATTATATAGTATTAACGATATCTAATTTACTCACTTTTTAATTAAGCTAGTTTTCATAGAAAAATATTAAAACAACATTTAGTTATTTAGCTAAATGTAAAAATATAAAAAAATATAGTTGAAATCTATTGCAATGTTTTGGGAAAAATTTTGGCGTTAGCCTGCCTGTGCGCCGCTCGGCGCACGGGCTTTATGCTTACACCGTCTGAGCTAATAAAGATATTTTTCAAAGAAAAAAGGCTGCCTATAAGACAGCCTCAAAGTTTATTTAACAAGTATCATCTTTTTAGTAATTTTTAATTTACCTGAATTTAACGAATAGAAATAAACACCACTTGGCAAATTTGAAGCATTGAAATTATAAGAGTAATATCCTGCAGTTACATAATCATTTACTAATGTTACAACTTCTTTACCTAAAATATCATAAACCTTTAATGTTATGTACCCATCATAAGGAATTTGATATTTTATAACTGTAGTTGGATTGAATGGATTAGGATAATTTTGTTCTAATCCAAAATCTCTTGGTAAACTATTATCAGCAAATTTTTCATTTGAAACAATTATAACAGATGTTGGATCTGGTAAACCATCGTTATCTTTGTCAGGTTCAACTTGAACAAGATTGATTAAACTATCTGGTCCAGAAGTTCCTTTGACTGCGGAATTATTTGGACAAGCATCTCCAGCGCCCCAGTTATCTCCACCAGCTATAACACTAACAAATTTTAATTTGGCACCAGGTTGAAGTTTTCCTTTACCTAATTTATAAATATCACTCCAAGCAATAGATGCCTCAAAACCTTGCCCATTTTTATTTCTGTAAGTTTTAACAGATGGTGTTATATCTTTCATAGTGCCAGCACTATCTCTGTAAGCTGTAGGTTTATCGAGATAATAAGAAGCAAAGAATAAATCAATAGCATCTTTTTGCCTAAATCTGAAATTACGTGGATAAGCTCCTTTATAACCATTATTTGAATTAAAATCTGTAATACCACCATTTAGGCCGGCATCAATATATAAAATTGATGTATTTTTATAAGGGCTTGTTGTAGGTTTAATTAAATAATCATTGCCAATGTATAGGGAATCTGAATCCCAAGTAACGTAAATGCCTAAACATTCATTATCTTTAATACCTCCTGTAGGTTTCCAGTAACTATCTGTATCAGGATCTATAGCTCTTTGCCATTCGAGTTTCCAATCGTTATCAGAAATATTTATTTCGCCATCTATTTTAGGTTTTGAATATGTTTTTATTGTATCAAATTTTTGATAATAAACCGAAATGTTGAATTTTAATGAATCGTATCCGCCTTTATTGTCAGTAACTTTAATATGAACTAATGAATTTTTTACAGTATCTTTAATTGCTGGTGTACCACTTAAAACACCATTATTATCAATAGATAACCAATTTGGAGCGCTTATAATTGAATATAAAAGATTATCGCCGTCATCATCTGTTGCTAAATATGTTTTTTCAAACCTTTTGGTAGCAATTACGGTTGTATCGTTTTGAGTAGTTATAAATTTAGGTGCTTTGTTACCTTTTACTTCTATTGTAAAAGTTTTTGATACAGAAGCATTTTTAGGATCTTTTATTGTAACTGTAACTGTTGATGTTCCAACATCTGAAGTCCCAGGTTTACCATATAATAAACCAGAGTTAGTAATGTTTAACCAAGTTGGATTTCCTGATAATGTGAAAGTAAGATTTTTATCATTAGCATCAGCAAAAGATAGCTGATATTTGAAATTGAAATTAACATAGGTTATAAAATTAGGGATATCATTTAATGTAGGTTCAAAATTTATAGATTTAGTATTATCGGCTACGTAGATTGTGTATGACATGGGGGGACACCATAATTTGACTCTTCCATCAGAAGCTGCAGTTTTATCAACATCATTCCCTGTATAATCTCTATAAACTTTATTTGGTTGACCATCAACCCAAACATCAATCCATTGATTTGGATTATTATTGATTAATAAAAATGCTTCGGGATGATTGCTGTTGCCATTTCTTTTTGCAATATACAAGTTTGCAGCTATAGCATTTTGATCTTGTGAGCCATCTTGTCTAATATACCAAGGATTTAAACCACTTCGTTTTGTTGTACCACCAGCGAGGAAAGTTTTTCTAATCCATATTAATGTATCGATTTTTCCACCTAAACCATAATCAACATAATCTTTGAAAAAAACGCATGGTCTACCTTCTGAGAAAATTATATAAGCATAAGCAAGTTTTTTATTCGAAATTATTGGGCTATGGTCACCATCTATTGAACCATCCCATCCCATTCTATCAAAATCGTGATTTTCCACAAAAGTAGAAACATTAAAACCAGAAACGCCACTATTTACCAAACCTGCGCCATCTAAAGTTCTCATATCAAAACTTTGATTCTGACACATTTCTTTTAATGTATATCTTAGCGGAAAATCAAACATAGAAATATTGGCTCCAGCACCTAAAACCTGATTTAACCAACCCTTAATTTGGTCAATCCCATCCCAATATTCAGCAACAGCATAAGCGTTTTGATTAGTATTTTTTAACCAATCTGCAATAAATCCGGGCGTAATAGCTTTTACAGCATCTAATCTAAAACCGCTAAATCCTATAACATTTTTTAAATATTGTCCCCATGCAACTAGACTATCTCTTACGGCTTTTTTGTCATGATCTAACCACTCACCAAACCTCCATGCTGCAGGTACCCATGGTTCTATACAATGTTCTTGATTTGGGATAAATAAACTAGAATCTTTAGGGAAACGTTTAGAAGCAGGATTAAATGACATCCATCCTTTATCAGGATACGTAGGGTAAGGTTTACATTGGTATCTTTGTTCTTTATCTCCGCCTATCATATGTCTAAGCACTGCATCAGCATAAACTTCAATTCCGTAGTTTTTGAAAGTTTGCACTGATTTTATTAATTCGTTCTTGCTCCCAAATCTAGTTTCCGTGCTCCCTTTTTGATAAAATTCACCAAAATCATAATGATCATACGGGTCGTACCCCATTGATAAAGGACCACCAGCACCTTTAACTGGGGATGGAAACCATATAGCACCAAATCCTGCTGATGCCAATTTAGGTGCTAATTTTGCAAGTGAATCATACCAGATACCTCCCGGAGGGGAATTCCAGTAAAATCCCTGCAAGAATACATCTGATTTTGTACTTTGTGAAAATAGAACTGATACAATAACTAATACTGAAAAAAATACCTTTTTCATTTCTACTCCTTAAATTTTCAGATAGTAATTATTTTGTAATGTAATAATAATATTTTTATTTAATATTTCAAAATTAATTTTTAATTTATTTTTTTTTAACAATTATTATTTATTCTGCTTTACTTTACTTTTTGACTTCATTTCTTTAATTTTACAAAACACTTTTTTTTGTAATTACATATAACATAATCATTTTCTCAAATTCAATATGTTTCCAACCAAAATAATAATAAATAATTTATAATTGCAATCTAAATAACCATTACTAATTCATTACCCTATGATCCTTTTGATCTTTTCAACTTTGAGCTAGTATAAAGTTATCGAATAAACTGCTCATAATTAGTTATTAATTTCTTATTTATTATACAAAAATCCAGCGCCATAATTATTTTCTTATCGTAATAGAAAGTTTTGTATTAAATTTTAAAACGTTTTACTATTTAAATGTATATTTTTGCAACTAAATTATTTATAATACAATTTATTAGACTATACTATATTAAATTTTTCACAATCTTAAAAATTAATTTTGAATTTTATATTCCAAATATTATATTTGAGAACACTTTTTGAAAGATTCATGAGTTTTTAATGTGTGGTATTGTAGGATATATTGGAAATAAAAATAGTTTAACAATCTTAATAAATGGTTTAAAAAGGCTAGAGTATCGCGGATACGACTCCGCTGGCGTTGGCTATATCAATGGCAATGGATTAACCGTTATTAAATCTGTTGGTAAAGTTAGCAACCTGGAAGATAAAGTTGAAAAAATTAACGAAAAACCTGTAATTGGTATTGCGCACACACGTTGGGCAACACATGGAAAAGTAACAGAAACTAATGCTCATCCTCATATTAATGAAGATGGCACAATTGCAGTAATACATAATGGTATTATTGAAAACTATAAAGAACTAAAACATTTTCTTTCAAGTTTAGGTTATAAATTTCGTTCTGAAACTGATACAGAGGTTCTACCTCATTTGATTGATTATTTTTACAAAAAAAATCTTTCTTTTTTTGATGCAGTTAGACATTCACTGCTCTTAGTTGAAGGAACTTATGGAATTGTTGCTCTAAATTCCAAAGAACATGATAAATTAATAGTTGCAAGGAAAGGTTCTCCTCTTGTAATAGGTATAGGAAAAGATGAAAACTTTATAGCTTCAGATGTAATGGCTCTTGTAAATTATACTGAAAGAGTTGTCTATCTTGGCGATAACGAAATTGCTGAAGTTTCTAAAGATAACATTGTAACTAAGACTATCACAAATCATGAAATTGAAAAAGAAATCAAAGAAATAGATCTAACTTTAGACGATATCAGCAAAGGTGATTTTGATCATTACATGCTCAAAGAAATTTTTGAGCAACCAGCATCACTTGATAATTCCATGAAAGGTAGATTAATTTACGAACAAGGAACTGCTAAACTTGGTGGTTTGGAATCTGTTATTGATAAACTTATTAACGCTAAAAGAATCATACTTTGTGCTTGTGGAACTTCTTGGCACTCTGCCTTAGTTGGTGAGTATATGTTAGAACAAATTGCTGGAATTCCTGTAGAAGTAGAATATGCATCAGAATTTAGATACCGTAACCCAATAATTCATAAAGATGATGTAATATTCTTTATTTCACAAAGTGGAGAAACCGCTGATACACTTGCAGCACTTAAAGAAGCAAAATTACACGGTGCTACTGTATTAGGTATTTGTAATGTTGTAAGTAGTTCTATTGCAAGAGAAAGTGACGCCGGTGTTTACATCCACGCTGGACCAGAAATCGGTGTTGCTTCAACAAAAGCATTTACTTCTCAACTTGTTGTGCTGGCACTTATTACTTTATTATTAGCTAGAAAAAAGAAATTAAGCGTAAGAGAAGGTCAATTATTTGTTAACGAATTACTTTCTTTACCCGAAAAAATAAATAAAATTTTAGAGCAAAATGATAATATTTTAGAAATTGCCAAACAATTTGTAAATGCAACTAATTTCTTATATTTAGGTAGAGGTTACAATTTCCCAGTTGCCTTAGAAGGTGCTCTTAAACTTAAAGAAATATCATATATTCATGCAGAGGGTTACCCTGCTGCTGAAATGAAACACGGCCCTATAGCTCTTATTGATGAAAATATGCCTGTTGTTTTTATTGCTCCTAAAGATGCTATTTATGAAAAAATCATAAGCAATATTGAAGAAGTAAGGGCTAGAAAAGGGAAAATTATAGCTGTTACAACTGATGATGATGACAAAATTGAATCTTTGGCAGATTATGTTATAAAAATTCCTCATACTGTTGACTTTTTGATGCCAATTTTAACTGTTATACCATTACAACTTTTAGCTTATCATATTGCTGTGCTCAAAGGGCTAAATGTTGATCAGCCTAGAAATTTAGCTAAAAGTGTTACCGTAGAATAATAGTATAGGACTTTAATGCAAGTTTGTATATACGAAGATATCCATTATGAAAATCTAGAACCATTGATCTTTGTAAGGCCTGTTTATGATTTAATTTGTGGAATGTCAACATTAAAAGATAAAATTTTGAGGCATTTCCCACAAAATAAATTTTCTTTACATACAAGAACTTATTTAGCAGGTTATTTGAAACTTGTTAATAAAGTTCCTGTTAATGAAATTATAGATAATGATGTTTTGTTTATAAATGGTCGAGTTTTAGCAGATAGCAATTTTTTAAATGAAATTGATATTAACCATAAAGAACCTATTATATACAAAAATAAGGATACTATAGTTGCCGCTAGATTAAATGGCGAATACTTAAATAAATTTTTACCAAAATTGAACGATCTAATTTCGGATCAGGATTTTTTAGGAATTAATAACATTAAAGTTGAAAATGTAGATGTCAAAACAATAAATTATATATGGGATTTAATCCATTATCATCATGATATGATGATAGAAGACTATCAAGTTTTGTATTCAAAAATTGAAAACAGATTTGATAGCAAAATTTTTGACGGTGTTCATATTGTTGAAAAAGAAAATGTTCTTATAAAATCTGGAACTATAATTAAACCTGGTGTTGTTTTAGATGCATCAAAAGGTCCAATAGTTATCGAAAACAATGTTCAAATTTTCCCTAATGCTGTAATTGAAGGACCTGCTTTTATAGGTGAAAATTCGCAAATAAAAGCACAAGCTTATATATACGATAATGTATATGCAGGCAAAGTTTGTAAATTAGGTGGTGAAGTTGAGTATTCTATCTTTTACCCCTATACAAATAAACAACACGCAGGATTTATTGGTCATGCTTATATCGGTTCATGGGTAAACCTTGGTGCCGATACAAATTGTAGCGACTTAAAAAATAACTATGGTTTTGTAAGAATGTATGTAAACGGCGAGGCTATTGTTACTAATCAACAATTTTTAGGTGTTGTAATTGGTGATCATACTAAAGTTGCTATAAATACAATGTTTAATACAGGAACCGTTGTAGGTTTTTCGAGCAACATTTTTGGTGCTGGCTTCCCTTCTAAAAGTTTACCATCGTTTACCTGGGGAGGCTGCGGAACTAGCACAACTTATGATTTAGAAAGAGCTATTGAAACTGCTAAAAGAGTTATGGCTAGAAGAAATTATATTATGTCTGAAGAAGAAGAAAATATTTTCCGTAAAACTTTTGATATAACCAAAAAAGCTCGAAAAAGAAACGGTTATCCTTACTAAATGTGAGCATAGGTCCCCCGCTTATGCGATAAATCCCCCTATATTATGTTGTTGAGGTTGTCTTACCCCGAGGACAACCTCCCTTGTTCTAAAAAATTTTTTCTTTACATTGAGCATAGGTCCCCCGCTTATGCGATAAATCCCCCTATATTATGTTGTTGAGGTTGTCTTACCCCGAAGACAACCTCCCTTGTTTTTAAATACTTTTCAATAATTAAAGCTTTAAATAAATATTTTTGTTATTTAAAATTATAAAGATTTTTATAATTCCTTATTTCTTTGTAAATTAATTTTTTACAAAAATAATTATTCTATGCAAACATTATCTACATTCTTAATTGTTAAAAACGAAGAAAAATTTATTGCTAGTTGCTTAAATTCTATTAAAGATATCTCTGATGAAATAGTTATTGTAGATACAGGCTCAACAGATAATACACTCGAGTTAATCAAACAATTTAATGTTAAGTTATATCATTACAAATGGAATCATAATTTTTCAGATGCTAGAAACTTCGCACTTAAACATTGCTCCAAAGATTTAATTCTTTACATCGATGCTGATGAAAAATTAACAGAAAACTCTCGAAAGATAATAAAACAAATTAAACTTAATAATACTCCCAATAAAATTGGTTATTTGTGTAAAGTTAAAAGTATCTCTTTAATTACTCATAAAGCAACCAATCAAATGTCTTATCCTAGATTATTTAACAATTCAAATGAAATCGCTTTTCGGGGTGCTATCCACGAACAGATTTTAGAATCATTATTAGATAATAATTATATTATCCTTAATAGTGATATTGAAATTCTTCATTATGGATATGATTATTCAAAAGAAGCTTTATTGAAGAAAGCTAAAAGGAATTTAGAAATTTTGCTCAATAATCCTGAAATTAATTGGTATTATTGCTTCCAACTTGCACAAACATACAGCATATTAGGTAATAACGACGAAGCCTTCATTTATATGAATAAAGCACTTGATTTTGAAGATATACCTAATGATTATAAATCACATATTGCTAGATATATTGCAGATTATTATCTCAACGAAAATAATTTAAAAAAAGCACTTGAGTTTATTAAAATTGGATTACTTGCCAATCCTGCTCAGCCGCTTTTAAACTTAGTTGCTGCTAACTATTATTATAAAATTGGTAATTTTAAAAATTTTATCAAACACATCGACATTGCATATATAAATAATCAACAATATTTGCAAGAATTTTGCACTGCAACTTTTGAAATTTTTGTAGAGCCAGAAAAAATTATCTATTTTGCTCTTAATGGTATCTATACCTATAAAAACTTTGATAATTTAAATTTTTATTTAAATGAATTACAAAAAATAGATTCTAGATTGTCGCTTATTATCAAAAAAATTATATCACAAAATGTTATTGATACGAATGAACAGAATTATTTAATTGAATGTTTAAACGAATATAATATTGACTTTTTAGCAAATATATTACAAAATTATAACCATTTAGATATCGCAGAAACATTATTAAAAATATTTCTTTCTAAGTTCATCGATAACACATTTATTCTAAATGCTTTATCAAATATTTACATTACTAGCAATAATTTACAGGAAGCAAAAATATTTTTAGAAAAATCTTTTAGTATCGATTCAAAACTTTCAACTGCTCTCTACCTTGCTGCTACTTATATTAAATTGAATGATAAAAATAATTATAAAAAAATATATTCTTTTATAAAAAATAATAATAATGAAATAGCTAAAACTTTACCACAAGATATATAGCATATGGAAACAAAAAGCTTTAATCACATTATAACCACAGTAGCCAAGTTATATGAAAAAGGGCTTTACAAGCAAGCAGTTGAATTATTAGTCGAACTTTGCAATAATTATCCAGATAATGATGACCTCTTTTTCAAACTCGGTTTCTTATATTCCAAAATAGGTGACTACCAAAATTCAATTTATGCTTATGATAAAGCTATTCAACTCAACCCAAATAAATTCGAATATTTTTATAATTGTGCTATAGTTCTTACATTAAATAATAATATTGATAAGGCAATTGAATATTTTAATAATGCTTTAAGATTTAAACCTAATGACGTTAATACATTATATAATTTAGGTTGTGCTCTTAAAAAAGGAAATTATTATAATAATGCTCTTGATTATTTCAATAAAGTTTTAAATTTAAATCCTGATTATGTTGATGCCATTTACAATATAGGTGTGATTTATTACGAATTACAAGATTATTCCCAAGCAAAGAATTATTTTCAAAAAACTATTGAAATAAAAAATGATTTTGCCGATGCTTATTGGAATCTAGCTCTTATTTATCTAAGAGAAGGAAATTATTTCAAAGGTTTTGAGTATTACTACTGGCGTTGGAAAACTAATGAATTTATAGATAAAAGAAAATCTTATAAAATACCATTAACAGATTTTACACAAATAGTAAATATTCCAGAACAATCTAGAGTTTTAATCTCTACAGAACAAGGTTACGGTGATACAATTCAATTTATAAGATTTATAACACATTTCAAGCAAAAATATAATGTAAAAATTACTTTCCAAACAAAACAAGAACTTTATAAACTTTTAAAAAGTTTTAAAGATATTGATGAACTTTATACTTTTGGGCAATTTATCGAAAAAACAGATTTTCACTTTACCGTAATGGATATTCCTACTATTCTAAAAATCTCTACCAATGATATTGACTATCATTTCCCTTATTTAGCACCTACTTCTAATATTGAGCTGAGTAAAGATTATCCAATAAATATAGGTTTCTGTATCAAAGGCAGCCCATATCATAAATTAAATCATTTAAGAAATATTGATATCGAAGAATTTAAGTCGCTTTTTGATAATCAAACTATTTGCTTCTGGAATTTAGGAACTGAAAAATTTAATATTAATCTACCCAACTATCGAGAATTAAATTTTAATGATTTTGATGAACTTGCATCTATAATGCAAAAAATGGATTTAATTATTAGCGTCGATACTGCAGTTATTCATCTTGCTGGAGCATTAAATTTGCCTGCAATTCTACTCCTACCAGAATTTACCGATTGGCGTTGGGAATTAGATAAAGATAAAACTCCATTTTATCCATCAATTAAAATCTTTCGTAAAAATACATCCTGGCAAAACCTTTTGTGTAATGATGTTCAATCTTACTTAACCTCTTTATTTGAAAATAAAATCCAAAATGCAATTGTTACAGTTACTACATCCCAAGAAATTACAGATAATACTTCTACAGCATCTGAAAAAGAAATAATTGGAGATAATCATCAAATAAATGAAACATTAGAAAATATTGAGTACCCCGAAAATAAATTAATTGAAGCAGAAACTGAAACACTAACAACAACTGAAAACATCTCAGAGAACGAAAAAGCAATACAAAATACAAACAATTCAGATACAACTGTTAACTTTAAATTTGATAATTCATTTGATACTACTCAAGAAAACCCAATAGATGAAATTACACAGGAACAAGCTAATACTATACAAGATTATTCTCAAGAAACTGTATTAGAACAATCTAGTGAAGAATTAAAAGATATTAATCAAATACAAACTGACAATTTATCAAACAATATAAATTCTAATGCTTTACCTTTTGAAGATAACCCACAACAAGGAAACAATTCGTCACTAAATGAAAGCAAAGTTAATGAAATTATTGAACATTTACCAATAGAAGTTAATATTACTTATAAAGAATTCAACCAACAAGATTTTGACCAGAATTTTAACATAAGCGAACCAACAGATGATAAAAGTATTATTGATAATAATCAAGAAACCATATCTAATCAACAACCTTTAATCAATAAAGATAATTACGATATAATATATCAAGATCTAGATAAAGCAATAATGCTTTGCAACAAAAGCGATTATATTTCCGCACTAAAACTTCTTGATAATCACATCAAAAATAATATCACATTACCTGAACTTTACTATAATTATGCTCTCATTTTACTAAACTTAAACAATTTAACCGAAGCAGAAAAATATTTAGAAAAAGCATCAGAAATATCATCTAATAACCCGAATATTATACTTACTCTTGCTAAGGTATATATTAAAAATAACCAAAATAACAAACTTTATAATCTTTTAACAATCATAAGAGAACTTGAAGAAAGTTATGAAAAATATTTCACTCTGGGCGTAATTCATCTACATTTTAAAGATTACTATGTAGCCAAAAATTATTTTGATTTCGCCATAAAGTATCAACCTAACAACGAAGATTTGCTTATTAATACTGGTTATGTTTTATTTAATTTAAAAGATTTTCTCAACGCTACTAATTACTGGACAAAAGTTTTAGAAATAAATCCAAATAACAAATTTGCATATTTTAATCTTGGGAAATTTTTTGAAGAAACAAAATCTTATAAAAATGCATTAGAATGTTACTTAAAAGCTATTGAAATTGACCCTAATTATTATGACGCTCAATTTTCTGCTGCAGAGATGTATTTGATGTTGCAAGATTTTAATACAGGTTGGGCAAAATACGAGTATAGAAAGTATCTAGATAAATATCCTAAATATCAATTCAATGGTAAGGAATGGAAAGGCGAAGATATTGGTTCAAAAATTTTACTTGTTTATGATGAACAAGGCTTGGGAGACTCATTACAATTTGTGCGTTATATCAAAAGATTACACCGCAATAATCTCATTTTTGCAGTAAGAGATAATCTCATTAATTTATACAAACATACTTTTGAAAACATTAAAATAATATCATTAAACAAAGTAGATAATATTAGTTACGATTACTATATAAGTTTACTATCGCTACCCAAAATATTAAACATCATACCAGATAATAATGATGTTCCTTACTTAAAAGTTGATTTTAGTAGAGAAATGAAATTTTTACCATATTTAGTTGATAACAAATTAAATATATTCTTTGCACCTAAAGCATCTGGCGAGATACCTGATAAAGACCTAGATAATAGCACCATAAACAATATTTTATCAAATATAGATGCTAACATACTTACATATAAACTAAATAATCAAACAGAAAAAATCATTGATTTAACAAATCATATTGAAGATATAACCGACACTTTAGCGCTAATAAGTAAAATAGATTTAGTAATAACAGTTGATACTGCTGTTGCACATCTTGCAGGAGCAATTGGTAAAAGCACAATTCTATTATTAAAATACAATGCAGATTGGAGATGGTTTGAAGATTTAAATTATTCCATATTTTACCCAAACTTCAAAATATTAAGACAAAAAGAATATTGCAACTGGTCAACCATTTTAAATGATTTGCTTTCGGAAATTACTAACTATACAAAACTTAAATACTTATCAATTACAAATTACAACAGTTTTGTGCAATCCATAGATGAAAATATCGAAAATTCAAAAATTTTATATAAAAATTACTCCATTTTTTGGTTTAACGATATTAATAAATATCCGGCACTGATAGCTTTTCTCGAAAAAATACACAATCCTAAATTATCGAATAAACTTTTAGAAGAACTAAAAATTCTATTCCCCGATAGCAAAGAAATTAAATTTCTTGAAGCGTTAAAATCTGAAATATCTAATTCTCAAGATAATGCAATAGAAAACTACTATATGCTTTTAGAACAAGAGCCTGACAATATTCTTTACAAACAAAATATTGCAAATTTACTTTTGGAAAATGGGAACGTTGAAAAAGCCAAACAATTATTTGAAGAAATCTTAGCAGTTGAACCATCCAATTTTATGGTATTAAATAACTTAGCTAACATATATCAAAACGAAACTCAATATTCAAAGGCTGAAATTTTATATAAAAATGCACTATCAATTGCTCCAATAAATATAGACATTTTGTATAATTATGCATCACTTTTACAAATTATTGGCAATCAGAGCGACGCAATAAATTACTTCCGTCAAATATTAAGATTAGATTTTAATAATTATCGTGCACACTTTAATTTATCCACAATTTTGCTTTCACAAGGAAATTTTGTTGAAGGTTATAACGAATATGAATATAGAAGAATTTTGCCCGAATTCAAATATAAAAATTATAATGATATCCCATATTGGAACGGAGAAAATTTAACTGACAAAAAACTACTTATACTTGCCGAACAAGGTTATGGAGATGTAATAAATTTTCTAAGATTTATCAAATACATAAAAGAAAAATATAATAATGTAAAAATTTCTTTCCAAACAAAGAAACCTCTTATTCCTTTGCTAGAAAAATTAGAATATATCGATGAAATAATCCCAATTGATATTGAAATAGAATTTACAAAATATGATTACTATATATATTATCTTTCGATACTCAAACACTTTATTGATAAAATATATACATGCAAACGAGATGATACTTTGCAAATAGAACCCAAAGAAATATCTTTGCCAAATGGAAATAGCAAAAAGAAAATTGGTATCTGCTGGCGTGGTTCTCAAAATCACAAACATACAAAAATTAGAGATTTATCTATCAATGAATTTTTATTCCTAACCAGTAAAAGTAATTATCAAATCTATTCATTTCAACTAGATACAGACGAAAATGAAGAAAAAATATTGGCAGATAATGGAATTGTTAGCTTAAAACCATATATTAACGATTTTTATGATTCCTATTCATTTTTGAAAAAAATGGATATAGTAATAACAGTTGATACAGCAATTTTGCATTTAGCGGCTTCAACTAATCACCCTAAAGTTTATGCTTATATTCCATTTTTTAATGATTGGCGTTGGCTTAATGGAAATAATCCAAATTTATGGTATAATAATTTAATATTAATAAAAAATGTGGATTTCAATTCGGCTAAATTCCTAGAAAATAATTTATCACAAATAATTTAAAATCTTATATTATTTAGAAATGGGGAAAATATATTTCAACACGCTATTTTTATTTGCTATTAGTCTAATATTTCATCTTTTAACCTATAATTTTTTTTCTTTTTGGTTTTCACCATTACTTTATTTTTCAATAATATTTCTTATTTTTGTCATTTTACCATTTTATAAAAGCGTAAAATCATTCAACGAAAAAAATCATGAAATAATTAATAAAACAATTTGCTCAACATGCAACTTTTTTGATAAAAATAATGTTTATTGTCTAAAGCATGATAATTTTATTGAAAAGGATAAAATTCCTTGTAATGGCAATGATTATGAGCCATTTTATCAAACTAACACTTTAAAAAAAGGTTAAAGAATATGCAAAAAGATAAAAATAAAATAGAAGATATAATAAAAAAATCTCAAGAAATAGAGCCTATTTTATATTGCAAAGAATGTGCTGAAGTTGGGCTTGAAGATTTTGGTTTAGACCCGTCAGATACAACAGCATTAGAGAGAGCAAAAGAACAACATAAAATATGTAAAGAAATAGGTAGATTCAAAGGCGAATTGTGTGCTAGAATTTTCATCGCATCTGATGAATTACCAGAATTCAATTCAGAAGAAGATTTAGACAAAATTTAATACCACTAAACTTTTATAAAATACTTACCTGGTAATTGTTTAATTAATCCTTCAAATTCCAGATTCAATAAAGATACTAAACAATCTGATACAGAAATATTAACTTTAGTCGCTATTTCGTCAATATGAATTGGCTCATTACTTAAATTTTCATATATACTCAATTCAAACATACCTAAATTAAATTGAGATATATCTTTAACTTTTGGTTTAATTTTCAACCCAAGGTCACTAATAATATCTTCGGCACAAGTAACTAATTTGGCTTTATTATTTTGTATTAGATAATTAGGTCCTTTACTCATCTCAGAATTAATATTTCCAGGAATTGCATAAACTTCTCTATTCTGGTCAAAAGCAAAATTTGCAGAAATCATTGCGCCGCCATTCAAACGTGATTCAACAATTAGTGTTGCAACTGATAAGCCTGTTATAATTCTGTTACGTCTTGGGAAATTTTCCGGATCTGGATAAGTTCCTAAGGGAAATTCAGTTATTATGGCTCCATTTTCAGCTATTTTTTCATATAAATATTTATTTTCCGCAGGATAATGAACATCTATACCAGATCCTATAACAGCAATAGTTCTACCATTATTTTCAACGACTGTTTTGTGAGTTATAGTATCTATACCTCTGGCAAGCCCACTGACTATTGTAATGTTATTATCTATCAAATCTTTAGTAAATTTGGCAGTTTGATTTTTGCCATAAGGTGTAGGCATTCTTGTTCCAACAATTGCAACAGCATAGTCATCTTGAATTTCTAGTTCACCTTTTATATATATTATAACAGGAGGGTCATAAATCTCTTTAAGTAATTTAGGATAATTATCAGCCCAGTATGGAATAATTTTAATATTATTATTTATATAGAATTCGTAATCTTTTGCAAATTTTTGTATAATACTTTCGTATTTTCCAATTGATGAAAATAAATTTTGCGCTATATTTTGGGTTATTAAATCTACACTTAATAATTCTTGATAACTTACATTTTTAAGTTCATAAATTGATGGGAATTTATCAACTATACTTTTAAACCTTTTAGGCCCGATATTTTTTATAGAAAGTAGAAAATTATAGTATTGGAAATCTTCTAATGGAATGGAAAAATTATTCAACTTTTTCCACCTGATAATTATCAACTACACCAATAATCATTTTATTTACAGGGGAATTGCAATGTCCCAATATTTGCTGGACCGCATCTCCTTCATCAACAACTAAAACTGTATCACCTATTCCAGCCCCAACTAAATCAATAACAACTGTATCACATTCTCCGATAAAGTTACCTTCCAGATCGACATATGTAATTAGTAAAAGCTTGTAACCAACAAGAGTAGCATCTTTTTGCGTCGCTACCACATTTCCTGTCACCTTAGCTAATAACATTATCTTCTTTATTTTGTTTAGGCTTATAAAAAATTCCTAAAGGAATAACTACAATAAAACCAAAAAGAACCACCAACGGAGCAACTGTTAAGGATATTGGATCATCCCATTCCCCTTGTGCCATTAAGTAAAACCCTATAACTAAAACTATTATTCCAATAAGCAATATGATATAATTAATAGGTTGCAAATAAGGTGGGAATAAATTTTGGATACTTATTTTTTCATCTTTTTTCTTTATTACTTTCGCCATAAAAAAATCCAAATTGTTTTTGTAAATATATAAATAATCATAAAAAATTACAAAAATTTATTAATTTTTCAAAATTAATTTGCATTTCGGGAAAAATTATATTATATTAGTATTTCAATTTTTGAAAAATTTGCAAGATCGCGTAGCTCAGTGGTAGAGCATCTGCCTTTTAAGCAGAGGGTCGATGGTTCAATCCCATCCGCGATCACATTCAACAAGGCTTGTAAATTGTTTTGCAAGCCTTTTTTTATTTCCAGTGGTAGAGCACTCCGATTTGCAATCGGAGGGGTCGATGGTTCAATCTCATCTGCTTGCATTCCGATTTCTCGGAACGCGATCACATTCAACAAGGCTTGTAAATTGTTTTGCAAGCCTTTTTTTATTTCCAGTGGTAGAGCACTCCGATTTCCTGTAATTTAAAATTTTACCAACATCATTTTCAGCAATTATGTATATTTATACAAAAATATTTTGCAATATTTTTAATAAATAATAATTTCAAAAACTTTTTTCTTTTTTTTGTATCTAATATTTTTATATTACTAAAGTTATTTAAATAAAATTTGGAAAATATATGCAAGAACTTTTTAACTATGCTTTATTAACATTTACTTCCTTTTTTACATTGATAAACCCATTAGGAGTAATGCCAATTTTTATGACTATGACCGCTAACCTTACAGAAAATCAAAAAATTAAAACAGCAAAAAAAGCTATCCTTGTATCATTTCTTACAATATTTCTTTTCGGTTTCACCGGACAATTATTATTCAAATTTTTTAATATTTCTGTGAATAGCTTCAGAGTAGTTGGAGGTATTATTTTTTTCATAATGGGCATGGATATGTTACAAGCAAGATTAACAAATGTTAGAATCAATTCAGAAGAAATTAAGTCTTATATTAATGATATATCAGTAACACCTTTAGGTATACCTATGATATGTGGGCCTGGAGCAATTACAAATTCTATTGTTTTAATGAATGATGCAAAACATATTGAATTTAAAATAATATTTTTAGTAACCGTAATTTTAGTTTTGCTTCTAACTTATATAGTGCTAATAAGTTCGGCAAAACTTTCTAAATTAATTGGCGAAACTGGAAATAATGTTTTAATGCGTCTTATGGGATTAATTATTATGGTTATAGCAGTTGAATTTTTCTTTAGTGGCTTAATTCCTATAATAAAAGATAATCTGATAAATCTTAAATAGTAAGAATATAATAAAACTAAAATTTATAAACAAATTGAAATTTATAATGCATTTTTTTTGTTTAAATTAACAAAAAGTTAAAAATTATCAGAGGTTCACATGATTAAGGATTTAAATTTTCTACAAAATTTTTACAAAAACCTTGACTCATCTTATCAAAAAGTCAAATCAAAAATTAATCGTCCATTAACTTATGCTGAAAAAATATTATTCTTACACTTTTATGAAAAAGAAAATATTCAAGATGTAAAAAGAGGTACTGACTACTGTAATTTCCAACCAGATAGAGTTGCAATGCAAGATGCTACTGCACAAATGGCATTATTGCAATTTATGCACGCTGGAAAAAAAACAACTGCTGTTCCAACAACTGTTCATTGCGACCACTTAATTCAAGCAAAAGTTGGTGCAAAAGATGATTTAACAAGAGCTTTTGATGAAAATAAAGAAGTATACGATTTTCTTGAATCAATATCAAAAAAATATGGCATTGGATTTTGGAAACCCGGAGCTGGAATTATTCATCAAGTTGTATTAGAAAATTATGCCTTTCCAGGTGGTATGATGATTGGAACAGATTCACACACTCCAAATGCAGGCGGACTTGGTATGATAGCCATTGGTGTTGGAGGAGCTGATGCAGTTGATGTTATGGCCGGTATGCCTTGGGAATTGAAATTCCCTAAAATTTTAGGAGTTAAACTAACAGGAAAATTAAACGGTTGGACTTCTCCTAAAGATGTAATATTGAAATTAGCTGGAATATTAACTGTCAAAGGTGGTACTGGATTTATAGTTGAATATTTCGGAGATGGTGCAAATACAATTTCGGCAACCGGAAAAGCTACTATTTGCAATATGGGAGCTGAAATCGGTGCTACTTGTTCTATCTTTCCATATGATAATAAAATGTATGACTATTTAGTCGCAACAAATCGTAAAGAAATTGCCGATATGGCTAATGAATATAAAGATATTCTAAAAGCAGATCAAGAAGTCTATAATACACCTGATAAATATTATGACAAAGTTATTGAAATTGATTTATCATCCTTAGAACCACATTTAAATGGACCATTTACGCCAGATAAAGCTTACACTATCTCCCAAATCAAAGAAGCTGTTGAAAAAGAAGGATATCCTGAAAAAGTATCTGCTGCTCTTATCGGAAGCTGTACTAATTCTAGTTATGAAGATATTGATAGATCCGCAAGTATTGTAAAAGATGCATTATCAAAAGGCGTCAAAGTTAAATCTGAATTTTTAATAACACCAGGATCAGAACAGGTTCGTGCTACTATTGAAAAAGATGGTCAGTTACCTTTATTTGAAAGTATCGGTGGAAAGGTTCTTGCAAATGCTTGTGGCCCTTGTATTGGTATGTGGCAAAGAACGGATGTAAAATCACCGGAGAAGAATACAATTGTTACATCTTTCAATAGAAATTTTGCCAAAAGAAATGATGGAAACCCAAATACATTTGCCTTTGTTGCTAGCCCCGAGTTAACAACTGCTTTTGCACTGGCCGGAAAACTTACATTTAATCCCATTACAGATACTTTAATAAATGAAAATGGACAAGAAGTTAAATTAGATCCACCAAAAGGAAAAGAATTACCTGATAATTTTATAACAGATACAGAAGGATTTATACCACCTTCTGAGGAAAATTATAATACTGAAGTAAAAGTAAATCCTAATAGTGATAGATTACAATTATTAGAACCATTTAAACCATGGGATAGAAAAGATCCTAAAGATTTAGCTCTTTTAATAAAAGTTAAAGGAAAATGTACAACAGACCACATTTCAATGGCTGGACCATGGCTAAAATATCGTGGTCATCTTGATAATATATCAAACAATCTGCTTATTGGAGCAGTTAACTACTTCAATGATAAAACAAACGAAGTTTTAAATGTTATTACCAAGCAATACAATGAAGTGCCAAAAGTAGCTAGATATTATAAAGCAAACAATATTGGATGGGTTGTTGTCGGTGATGAAAATTATGGAGAAGGCTCATCCCGTGAACACGCAGCAATGGAACCAAGGTATTTAGGCGGTGTTGCAATAATTGCTAAAAGTTTTGCTCGTATTCATGAGACTAATTTGAAAAAGCAAGGTATGCTCCCTCTAACTTTTGCCGATCCATCAGATTATGATAAAATTAAAGAAGATGACAGATTTGACTTGGTTGGATTAGAAAATTTTGACGAAACTAAACCATTAATCTTAATAATAAAACATAATGATGGTACGCAAGAAGAAGTTAAATTAAACCATACTATTAGTAATACACAATTTGAGTGGTTCAAAGCTGGAAGTGCATTAAATCTTATTGCCCAATCTAATAAGTAATAATTATTATTACTTTCTCAAAATATGTGATACTCAATATAAAAACGGTCACCGTATATTAAAAATATATCGAGTGACCGTTATTTATCTCATAAAATTTGTTTTTATTTCTATAATTAACAATATTTTGCATCTTTCTAAATTTTATCTATAACTTCCTTTATTGATTTTATTGTTCTATCAAGAATTTCATCTACTTCAGATTTTTTTGTAGAAAGAGGTAAAAACCAATAAACAGTGCCGTCCAATGGTCTTATTAGAACTCCATTTTTAAGACATGTTTGATTAACTTTAAAATCAAAATTACTACCAAATTTTTCCTTAGTAGTTTTATCTTTTACAATATCTATTGCACCGATAAATCCAAGGTATCTTACATCACCGACGAAATCATATTTACTCAATTCCTTTACTTGTGAGTGGAAATAAGCTAAAAACTTACTTCTTGATTCTGGTAAATTTTCTTCTCTGAACAATTTTAAGTTAGCAATCGCTGCACTACAAGCAATAGGATTTGCAGTATAACTATGACCATGGAATAAAGTTTTATAAATATCATCATCATAAAAAGCACTGTAAATTCGTGGATTTGTAATTGTTAATGATAACGGTAAATAACCACCTGTAATGCCTTTAGAAATCGTTATAATATCAGGTATTACATTTGTTTGTTCTAAAGCAAACATAGTTCCAGTTCTTCCAAAACCAGTAGCAACTTCGTCAAAAATCACAAGAATATCAAGGTCTTTACATAATCTAAAAAGTCTGTTCAAGTATTCAGGATTATATATATTCATTCCTGTTGAACCTTGTACTAATGGCTCAACTATAACAGCCGCAATTTGTTCGTGCTTTTTAGTCAATAATTTTTCTGTTTCATCTAAACATTCAATATTACAACCAGTTTCTTTTGCATCATAAGTTAAATTAGATTTCCTAAATGGGCATGTTGAACACTTTGGTTGTTTTAAGCGAAATGCATCAAATCTTAAAGGATTATATAATTTATGATATAAATCAACTCCCCCTACACTTATAGAACCTATTGTATCCCCATGGTAACTATTATCTAAATATGCAAATTTAGTTTTTGTTGTTTTACCTATATTTTGCCAGTACTGAAATGCCATTTTAAGAGCTACTTCAACAGCAGTTGAACCATTATCAGAAAAGAAAAATTTATTCAACTTATGTGGTAAATAAAATTTCAATCTATCCACAACTTCCGCAGCGTAAGGATGTGTAATACCCGCAAATAATGTATGATCTAATTCTTTCAATTGATCTTTAATTGCATCATTAATCTCTTTTTTATTGTGACCATGAATATTCGTCCACCAGGATGAAATAGCATCATAATACTCTTTACCATCATAATCATATAATTTTAATCCCTTTGCTTTAACAATTACTTTATGATCGATAAATTCAAATCTTTTCATTTGTGTGAATGGATGCCAAATGTTCTCTCTATCAATTTTTAATGTCTTATGACGGCTTAACATAATTATTTTACCTTTTTTTTATTTTCAAATATAAGTAATTTTTCGATTACATCTATATTAAATTTGCTTTTTTATTTTTTTTTAACTATTTTTTAATAAAAATGTGAGTTTTTTATGCAAATTCAGTTTATCGGAGCAGCAAGAACTGTTACTGGTTCAATGCATCAAATCACTTTAAATGGAACCAAATTTTTGATTGATTGTGGATTATATCAAGGCAAAAGGAAAGAAGCCTTCGAATTAAACAAGCGTCTTGATTATATCGAACCAGAAGAACTTGATTTTGTAATTCTCACCCATGCACATACAGATCACGCTGGAAATTTACCTAGTTTAGTTAAAGCTGGCTTTAGAGGTAACATTTACTGTACTTCAGCAACAAGAGATTTATGCGCTGTTATGTTAAGGGATACACAACGTATTTTAGAAAGAGATGTTGAATACATTAACAAAAGAAGAATTAAAAGAGGCCAAAATCCTTTCGAAGTTTTATATTCTGCACAAGATGTAGAAAATACTATAAAAATGATGGTTGCTATAAATTATGATTGGGAAATGAAAATTTCTCCAAAATTAAAACTAACATTTTACGATGCTGGCCATATATTAGGTTCTGCGATTGTACATTTAAGATACAAAATAAGTGATAATGAAGAAAGAATAATAGTATTCTCGGGCGATTTAGGGAGAAAATATTTACCTATTCTAAAAGATCCAGAACAAATTAAAGAAGCTGATTATTTAATTATGGAAGCTACCTATGGAGGTCGTTTCCACGCTGATTATCAAACTACTGAACAACGATTAAAAGAAATTATCAAAGAAGCAATACAAAAAAAATCCAAAATTATTATCCCTTCTTTTAGTGTTGGAAGATCTCAAGAACTAGTATATGCTCTAAATGAGCTTTTCAAAAAATATCCAAAGATTAAAATACCAGTTTATGTTGATAGTCCCCTTTCTGTCCACGCAACCGAAGTATTTAAATTACATCCTGAATGCTATGATGATGAAACAATGAAATATTTACTGGAAGGCAAAGACCCTTTTGGTTTTCACAATTTGACATATATTACAGAAGTTGAAGAATCAAAAAAATTAAATGATATGCAAGGACCAATGATGATTATATCAAGTTCTGGTATGGCTGAAGCTGGAAGAATTGTACATCATCTTTACAATAATATAGAAAACCCAAATAATATAATTTTAATTGTTGGTTACAACGCAGAACATACCTTAGGAAGAAAAATAGTTGAAGGTGTTAACCCTGTACGTATTTTAGGCGATGAAAAACAACTTAATGCAAAAGTTGTTGTACTTAACTCACTTAGTGCACATGCCGATTCAAATGAAATATTAGATTACGTATCGCATATGAACTTAAATAGACTTAAAAAAGTATTTTTAGTTCACGGTGACTATGAACAACAATTGAAATTAGCTGAAAGATTAAAACAGATTGGAATTAAAGAGATCGAAATACCTGCTAAAGGAGAAGTCTATCAGCTAGACTGAAAAACAAATAAAAAAAGCTGCAAATTGCAGCTTTTTTATTTTTGCGGAGAGTCAGGGATTCGAACCCCGGATACCGGTTCCCCAGTATAGCGGTTTTCAAGACCGCCGCATTCAACCACTCTGCCAACTCTCCAAAATTTGAATTTCAAATATACGAAATTTATTCTTAAAAGTCAAATAAAAAAAAGCTGCTTCTTCAAAAAGAAGCAGCTTTTTTTTGTTTTAAAAACCTAATTTTACACTAAAAACATGATTAGCATCAAAAGCCTTTTCGTTAACATTTCTATAAGCATAATCAAAGGTAAGATTTAATGATCTTGTAAAATCATATTTTACACCAAATCCCAAAGTATAATCATATATATTTTTATCTGTATTTTGTAAATATGTATCATAACCAGCTCTTAAGAAAAACATATCTACATACGAAAATTCAACACCAAGCTGTAATTGATCTTCCATTACATTGTTATTTCTAAAATTGAAACCTGTAAGCAATTTCATATCATCATTAATTTCAGCATCATAAGCTAAAGATAATTCAAAATAGCTAGGAATTTGAAACTCTTCGGTTGTAATTTCTGCAGATACTGGTCTAGCATCTACTGTATTATTGATAGGATAGTATTTTCTTTGCAGATCTTGGCCAGTAAATTTCATATTAGTACCCACATTTTTAATTGTAGCACCTAACCATAAAGGTAATTCATCAAATTTATATTGAACACCAAAGTCTACACCAAAACCTGTAGCACTTGCATTACCAATCTTTTCATAAATTATTTTCAAGTTGGCTCCGGCAGTTACTCTATCTGTAACAACTTTAGCATATGATAATGTAGTCGTTAAAAATGTTGGACTATAGGTGCTACCATCACCATCTGGTTTAGTTTCAGTTGTTACATTAATTCTTCCAAAATCAAGATTTTTAACACTTAACGCTACAGAACCTAATGATTTATCATTATAAGAAGCTGCAAAATAACTTAAGTTTATATCTGCTATATAAGACATATAGCTAAACATCATTTCTCCATTACCTTGATATGCGGCTAAACCAGCTGGATTGTAATATAATGCTTCCAATCCCTGAGAATTTGCTACAAATGCACCGGCAGTAGCTATACTACGAGCACCTACAGGTATTAGTAATTCATCTGCTCCTGTTGTACCCTTTCTAGATACATCACCTGCCATTATTATAGTACTAAATACAGTTATTATTAGCATTGCAATGTATTTTTTCATATCAATTAACTCCTGATTTGTTTTTAATCTACGGCTCTGCATTCTGCAGAACCGTAGTTATTATTTTAGTATTTAGGTATTTGTTTTTGTGGCATAATTACTGCAAATTTAAGAACTTTATCACCATAATTAGGCGAATGTACCACTGCAATATACATACCTGAAGCTACTCTTAATTCATTACTATTTTTCAAATCCCAGTTAACATATGGATCTGTTGTGTTAGGTATATCTAATTCTCTTAATAACATACCAGATAAGCTATAAATTTTAATTGTTATAGGTTCTCCTACTGGTAAATTACTAAATGTAACATATGGTTCGTCAGCTAAACCTTTGTTGTTTGCATTATAAGCATATAACGGATTTGGGAATACATTAACTTTTTCAAATAATGCTCTCTTTTCTTCAGGTGGTAACTGACCATCAGCGTTCAAATTAATAGCAAATTCTTCACCAGATACGATTGGATAAGTTGTTATAGGTAAAGTTATCATATCTCCATCTATTACATTTGCACTTCCAATATTTTCAGTAACTCCTTTCTTTTGCTCAATACCTAAAACATACAAACCAGAAAGCCATGGTGAATTAACTTTCGATTTTTCAAAATCATTTAACATAACATTATTAGGCATAGCTTTTGGCATATCTTTAGTTTGAGTTCTCTTTAACCATAAACCACCTAAATCAGCCCAAAGTGTATCAGTTTTCCCATCATCAAAAGTAAATTGACCACCAGTTAACAATTTATTATTACCATTATCAGTATAAGGTTCATCAAAAATTACAATATATTCACCTGTTTTTGCAATTGAATCTTGGAAATCCCAAACACCATTCGGATTACCACCGTTTCTTCTAGCTTTTTCTATAAAGCCAACTGCTAACTGTCTTTTTTCTCCAGTTTTGTCATCATTTACCCATGCTGTAAATGGTACTGGGACAAATCCTTCAGCTCTTCCTATTACAGGATTAATTAAAATTCCTGTATCCTCTGCAGTATCAGCTGCTGTAATTGCACCAGCGTAAACATTAGTTCTTAATCTACCTGTATTTGTACCAAATACACCGTTAATATAACGATAAGCTTTACCAATATTGCTTTTAGAGAATCTTAATTCAATTTTTCTTAATTTAGATACTCTTGCATAATTACTCAATTTGTTATTCAATACGGAGTTAGCTACAAAACCAGTATTACTTGTAGATAAATCTTTTCCTAAATAAGATATACCTGATTTTCTTTCAACATCATATTTATTTAACCACTTACCTAGTCCATCAAATGTTGGAGTTCCTAACACAGGCTCAACTTTTTTAACACGAACTATAAACCCATCAGTTAATTTCGTAACACCATAATCAGCATCAAACTTGTATTCATCTGATCTCCATACCAAAGTATCAATTTTATTACTTCCTTTTAACTCTCTAAACAAACTCCATCTTGGGTCATATTTTGTATCAGTAGAATCTTCAAAGAAACCAAGTGTGTATTTAGCGTTCTTCATTTGACTTTTATCTATAATGTCTACTTTTGCTTCAACAGTAGAAGGACCTTTTGTTTTAATAAATGGGATAAATTGATTTCTCGTATAAGTATAGGCATCTTTACCACATTCAGCAGAAATAATTTCTAATTGGTTTTCTAATTCACTTGTAATAGCTGAATCACCAATAGCATCCATAAAATAATCATCTTTTGGAGCATTAGCTTCAACAGCAATGTATGGCAATCCATTAGCTTTCTTAATATTTCTAGATTTTAAGTTTAAATAATTAAGTGCTACCGAAGTAACAGCAAAATAATAATTCTTACCTTTAACCAATGCTTGCCCTGTAAATGGATCTGATGTTAATCTCAATCTTATTGTTGATGTAGCTGGATCAGTTAACAAGTTTTTATCAATTCTAACTGCAACAGCTGTATCATATAAAAGTTTATAGCCTTCTGTTTCTAAATCTTTTTTAAATATTCTTCCTATATTGTTTTTAACATAGAAAGATTTAACTAATTTAATATTTTTATGGTTATTAACTTCTTCATTGGTACTATTAGTTAAAAATGCATAAACATTAAAACCATGGAATCTTGCGTCAGCTATATGAATACCAGCTGCAGAATCTTGAACCATATAACTTGCTTGCTTATCAGCTTTCCAAATAATATCAATATAGTCCTCACCACTTTCAATTCTAACTTCTGGTTTTTCAGGTGGTGTTAAAGCCTTAAAGTTTTTATCATAAATACTTTGAGCGAAATCATCTACCCTTCTTGCTTGTAAAATTGAGGAGATATTATCCTTATCACTACCTACTACATAAGCAACTGTAATATTAACTGGAACGCCTTTAATTAATCTAAAATATCCTGTACTTGTCATTTGTCTTTGGTCAGTTGGTTTAATATTAAGCCAACCGGTTTTTGTAATTGGATCACCAGAATACCATAATTTATTATTAGTTGTAGCACATCCTGGGAAATTTGAATTGCCTAAATACCAGGTACATGGATTTAATTCTTTGCCTTCTTTATCCAACCCTAACATATAATTACGTAATTCATACTCGTAATTTGGATCTCCTAATTGAGGATCTGATTGCTGATAATGTACAAATGAATAAATACCCATATTTTTGGAGCCAGGATAAGCGGTTTTAACATCTATAACTCTTTCTTCAAAATCTTTTGAACCAGGCTCTTTATAAACATATAATTTTTGTTTATATTTATTAGGATATTTTTCGTCAATTGGTCCTAATTTATCATATCCATAAGTTAAAGGCTCATCTATGCCTTCATCATAAACTCCATTATCATTTTTATCAACAAATGTTTCTCCTGGAATATAATTTATTGGTCCCTGGAAAAAGTCCATATAAAAACAAAATGGAACTTCACCTGCATCTAATTTATCATTGTAAGTAAATCCTGCGTTTCTTGGGACATCACAACCTACTAAATCATTATTATAATGTTGACTTCCTCCAAGATCTGGATCTGCCCAGGCACCGAATAAACAAGAGTCAATAACATCAGCTTTCAATCCAGTATTTAACACATTATATCTTACAAATAATATATTACCAAGCAAACCTTTAGAAGCAAAACCAAAAACTGTTTGTCTTACTTCAATTCCTTGAGGTTCTACAGCAGTAAATCTTCTCTTTGCTTGTTCTACACCATCGTTGTAAACACACCATACAGTTTGATCACCCAATATATCAGGTCTATCTTCATCCGGATCCCATTTATTATTACCATTTTTATCTACAGGGTCATATTTACCGTCTCCATCTCCATCATAAAAATATGCACCTAATTCAACAGCTTCTTTCCAATCTTGCCAACTTTGTCCAAAATCTGGATCATTTTTATCTACAATATATAAAGCTACTTTACTATCTGTTTTAGGATATTTTCTTGTACCGGCTAAATAATCTTGAATACGTGAAGCTGAAGCAACACCATTGCCCCATACTTTATCACGACCTGGTGTTTTTCCTGTCATAAAAAAACCACCGGAAAAAACAAATTCATACTTATTATCTGTATTTGAATAAGTACCGCCTTTAACACTCACTCCATTTACTGTCATTTGAACATCTGCCAATACACCTTCATAATTCATTGGCATTTTAATATTATTAATATTCATAAAGTAGGCATCTGAACCTTTTTTAGAAGACTTAAATGTCTTTGTTGTTGGCCCAGTTTTATCTACTTCGGCTCTTAATATACCTACTGTAGTTAATGTAATTACTATCAGCTGCAGTAATATTTTTATCTGCTTTTTCATTTTTCATTCCAATATTTGTTGCTGATTTAATTAAAATTTAATGTTTGTAAAATTTACTTTTACACCTAATTTTATCAATCTAGGAATACTAAACATACCTGGAGTTCTTTCTAAAGATTTATAATCCTCTGCATAATTTTTACCTTCTATAGGACCTTTTCCAGTAATAATTGTCTTAGCCTCTTCAGTTTCTAACCAGCCGGTAGTTTCAGGATCACCAGTTGATTGATAAACAGAATTAACTAATCTTGTATTAAATAAATTTTCAATCCATATATAAGGTGTGATTGTTAAATTAGAGAGCATAAATGCTTTTTCAACTTTCAGATCAAATCTGTAATTACCAGGTCCAGTAGCAGAGTTAACATAACCTTTTGTATCACCAAAGTTTGTTGATCCAGCAATTAGGTTTTGTGATTCAAGTGGTGTATAAGGTCTACCACTTGCGAAAGAGAATAATAAATTAGCATTTACTAATTCAAAAACTCCTAATTGCCCTTTAGGTGCATAGAAATTTAAGTTTACAATACCAGTATGTCTTTGGTCGAAATCTAAAGGTGCAATTACTTTTGGAACTTGTCCATTATCGTTTCTAAATGCTGCAACAAAATTTGAACTAGTGGAAGAACCTGTACCTTCTGCAATTGAATAAGTATAATCAATATTCAATGAGAAATAGCTAATTTTTGGTACATCAACTGTTATAGCAACACCTTTAACTGTTCCAAAGTCTGTATTTGTTGTACCAATATATCTAAATACTTGGCCTGCTTTATTAGGATCTCTGTAGAAGAAATAAGTTACATTATTTAATAAACCACGTGTATTTTTATAATAAGCAGTAAATTTTAAAGCAGCTGTATTATCACCAAATATCTGGCTAAAACCTAATTCATATTGAGTAGTAACTTCACTATTTACATCACCGTTAGTAACAGTCAAATTTTGATCTGTTATTAATTGATTTAACTCATAAACATTTGTATATACATCACTTAATGGTGGCTGTTGAATAAATTTACCATATTGAGCGTGGAAAACTGTTTTATCTGTTACAGGGAAACCAAGCCCAATTCTTGGAGAAAATTTAATTTCAGGTTTTTTATCTGTGAAATCGCCATCATCATATGCATTTGGATCACTACCACCAGCATATGGCAAAGACATATCCTTCAATACTTTAGCTTTAGTATCAAAATAATCCATACGTAAACCTAAATTCAAAACCAAATCGTTTAACTCATATTTATCTTGTACATAAGCATAAGCAATAATTGGAGTTTTAGGTGCTTGTTTAGTTGTAACAACAGATGTTTCATTTTCATAAGTTATTGTTTTATTTTCATCTGATGAACCAACGCTCGTTTTTGTTGAACCTGTAATATCGTAACCAAAGAAGTATGGTTGCAAGTTATGAAAGATAAGTTCTATAGGCATATCTTTCTTTTTTTCTTTATAATAGGCCAACATAGCAGGTGCTATACCATAGTAACGTAAAATATTATAATTAATACCTGCGCCAAATTCAAAAAGATGTTTATTAATTTGTGATGTAAAATCAAAATCTATATTAAAAGCATCATCATCCCTTTTGACAAAACTATTACTTACTCTTCCCTTCTTATAAAACATTCCATACTTATCAGTTGACATTCTATATCCCCAGCTTAAATATTTTTCATCGGGATCTATAAGCTTAGAATTTAAAAGGGAATCTCCATAATCCCAAAGTCTATCAAAATGTACACCATCACCGGTTTTATAATTTAATTTTTTATAGCCAATATTTAAGTTCCAATATGTTGTGGAGCTAACATTTTGTGATAATTTTAAATTATAGGAACCATTAAATAATACCTGCCTAGGATTATGTTCTGTATTATTTTTGGCATATGTATGTACATATGAATGGTTATCTCTTGTATTAATATTTGCACCTAATCTAACGTTAAAGTCACCAAAGTTATGATTTGTTCTTGCAGTTAATCTCCATATACCTGAGGAAGCATTTGGTCTTACTTTATATTCTTTACCAATAGAACCAAAATAAATTTTTTGAGATGATGGATTTGGTTCTCTAAACCAACCTCTTTCACCTGAGATAAAAAATGTATGATCAGCATTCCCTGGTACAAAAGGACCACTTAAGTTTAATGTATATAGGTTATAACCATAAATATCTGTAAAAGATGAGGTAACAACATCACCAAATACAGCGTATGTAGGAGAACCTCTTTTAGTGGTTACGCTAATAATACCAGATTGTGCCTGACCAAATTTTGCTTCAAAACCACCAACCTGAAATGTCATCTGTTCTATAGCAGAACTACTTACTTGTGAAGCATTTCCACCACCAAAAATATCATTTTGTGGAACACCATCAACTATAAATAGCACTTCTCCACCACGACCGCCACGAACATTAAGTGTAGCATTTCTATCAGCACCTTCACCACTTTTTACAACACCAGCTTGTAATGCCGCCACATTTTCTACACCTCTAACTGGTAATCTAGCAATATCATTAGCATCAACAACTTTTACAGTATTTGTTGCTTTTTCCTCTACCAATTTCTTGGCTTTTACTTCAACAACCTTTAATTGAATATCACCTTTCGAAAGTGTAGCATTTAATTCGTAGGTAATACCACCTACTACACGAACTTCTTCAACTATTTTGGTTTTGTAACCAATAGATTTGATTTCAACTTCATAGGTACCTGGCACAATATTAAGAATAAAATAGCTACCATCTAAATCTGTCTTTGCACCTTTATTGGTACCTTTAAGAATAATTGTTGCTCCCTGTACTGGCTCTCCTGTTTCTTCATCAGTAATTTTTCCAATAATTTTACCAACATTCGCCTGAGCCATCAGTAACGAAGGAAGCATAAAAAATAACATTACTAAAAATAATTTTGTTAGTTTTCTTAGCATGTTTGCTCCTTACACACAATTTTTTTAAATGTTTAAAATGGTTAATTGGGACTAATTAAATTTACTGCTCTCATATATAAACCCTTGGTTTTATCATATTTCCTCCGTAAAAAGTTAGTTGTTAATTATAAATTAATAAAATATTAATAAATGGTCAAGAACTTTTTTGTTTTCTTATGTCAAACAAATATATTTATAAGCCGAAATTTGTTTGAATTTTGTGTACAAAATTACTCTTTTGCACAGCACCAACTATAGCATCCACTTTTTGCCCTTTATTGAAAAATAGCACTGTTGGAATACTTCTTATTCCAAAAGAAGCAGCAACAGCAGGATTTTCATCTACATCAATTTTACAAACTTTAATTTTTCCATCATATTCTGCAGCTAATTCTTCAATTATTGGCGCTATCATCCTGCAAGGCCCACACCAGGTAGCCCAAAAATCTACAATTACTGGTAATTCAGACTGCATAACTTCTTTTTCGAAGATATCATCTGTTAAAATTACTGGTTTCATATTTTCTCCACTTATTTATTAAAATTCTTTTAAATGTAATAAAAATATAGCAAATAATCAACTACATAGAAATTACTGTATTGTGATTAACATCAATTATCATTTTATCGCATACAACAAACTATTTATCCTATTAGTTATCAACAAGATACTTACTCAATCAGTATTTATTTACCATTATTAATTCTTTCTAATGCCTTTTTATATACTCTATACATACCTTCTTCTAATGATATTTTAGGTTCCCATCCTAACACATTTTTGACATAGCTCATATCCGAATACCTTGAATGTACTCCCATTGGTTTATCAACAAGTGGTTTTATGGTCGGTTTATAACTAGCAAATTTTGTAAACACTTCTATTAGTTCTAAAAATGTTGTTAATTTCCCTGAACCTATATTAATTCCTGAACCATCGTGTATTTTATCCATTGCCAAAAGCATACAATCAATAACATCGTCAATGTGGACAAAATCTCTTCCTTGTTGGCCTGTACCCCAAACTACAAATGGGTCTTCTTTTCTTGCTGCTCTATCTGCTATAGCTGGTACAGGATAAGTTAAATCTTGATCTTCACCATAACCCGAAAATGGTCTGATACAAGTTACAGATACTCCATAATATTTTGCTGCTATGTAAGCAAGATATTCACCAGTTAATTTTGTCCACCCATAGGTCATATCAGGCTTTCCGATGTAATCAGCATTAACATTTATCATTTCTTCTTTTAATGCTATTGCGTTACATTCTGTCTGTAATGCGTTTGGATAGGCTGCACTGGAACTTGGATACAACACTCTTTCAGGTTTATGTTTACATACCCAATTGAAAAATTCTGCATCAATTGCTAAATCTAATGCCACTGCCATAGGATCGCCATCTATTTTTGCTCTACCTCCTACTATAGCTGCAAAATGAAATGCATCTGATATTTTATAACACTCTAAATTATATTCTTGTTTCAAAAATTCAGGATTTTCATAAAATTTATTTAAAAATTTTCTAATATCCATTTGCCAAAAATATAATCTTTCATCCTCGCCTATTATTTCCATATCTTTTTCTTTCCTGGATTTAAAATTATCAAGCCAATGCTTCGGATGAATGCCCACAGATAAGTCATCAATCATTAATATTTTATCATTTGTTCTCTTTAAAAGTTGTTTTACAACATTGCGACCTACGAAGCCGCAAGCTCCACTTACAAGATGGAATTTCATATTTCACCTTTTTTTGTTTATATTGTGTTTCAAAAATAAACATTTTTTTATTTTTTCAAAAAATTTTTACAAAAATGAACGAATTTTATTCAATTCTTAAAAATAAAGCACAAGATATTGTAAAAATATTATCAGAAATTTATAATGAAAATCTTATTCTAATTGAACCAAATACTAAATATTCTTGTGCAATAATATTTTCAAACTATAAGTTACCTCTTTATTATTCACCAAAGAAAAAATCTTTTAAATTGGTAGTCAACTATCAAAATATTTATGATTTTTTAATTAACCAAAAAATGCCCAATGATCTTGTTATAGTATCAACATCTACCAAAATTAAGCATCAAAATAACGAAGAATTACCCGATGGTTTTAACATCTTTGTAGATGGCTCATTTATCAATAACAAAATCTCCTCTGCTTATGTCATTATTAAAAACAACCAAATCATATCACAAGACTGCAAAGTAATAAACAAACAAGATTTTCTTTCTTATAGAAACATTGCCGGTGAAATTTATGCCGTTGCTTTTGCTTTAAATAAAGCCAAAGAATTAAACATTAAAGTGGTAAATATCTTTTTTGATTATATGGGATTGAGAGAATGGGCTACTGGTAAATGGCAAAGAAAAAACGAATTAACTCAAAAATATTACGAATTTATACAAAATTGTGGCATAAATATAAATTGGATTAAAATTAAGGCTCACTCTGCTAATAAATGGAATAATTATGTCGATAAATTAGCCAAAAAGTGTATTACTAATTCTTAGCTTTTATATTCTTGAATAAGATTTGTAAATCAAGCCATAAAGAATAATTTTTTGCATAAAGTATATCATAATTTTTCAAAGCTTCGTTATTCGTTTCTCTTTCATTCAAACTCCACAATCCAAATAAGCCTGATTTTCCTAATTTTAACTCTTTATTTTTTGGATTGAAGCCAATTATATTTACCTTATCACTAAATATATCAAATAAATTTTTGTAAATGTTATCAAAAACTTTATTCTTTAATGGATACAATACAGGAAATAATAAAACCATCATTACAACTATTACCTTTTCAAAGAGATATTTTAAGAAAATATTTGAAACTTTTAAATATGCATAATCAAGTTTTAATAGTTCAATTTCATTAATAATATGTGAATTATTTTTCCCTACCAAATAATCTAATGTATTGGTTGCAAGAAGGAATTCAACTCTATTTTTACAAATTGTTAGTAATTTTAAAATTTGCTCATAAGAAAGTACATTTGGCGTTATGACAATTTTTTCTAATTGATACTCATCTATTACCTTTTCTATATTTTCAATTGTTCCAATTACACTATAGTTTAATATCTTTTTATATAACTCATCTGTATTTAAAGTAATAAAACCCTGTATATCATAAATATGTTTTATATTGCTTTTTAATTTTTCAATCAATTGCAAACTTAAATCATCTGTACCTATAATAGCTATTTTGGTAAAATTTGGTGTTGATTGATAATGTATAAATTTTAATAAAATACCAAATGCATTGATAAAAATCAAAGAGAATAAAAAAGATAAAACTGTAGCAACTCTACTAAAACCATATTCTTTGAAGAAAAAAGTAAAAGCAGAAAGCATTAAAAAATTTAGAATAAGAGCAACATTTTTTTTAAAAAGAAAAATTTTATTGTTCTTATATGATGATAACAAAAATGCTATAAAGTTAAAAAAGAATGCTGGTATAATGTATACATATGGCTTATTTTCTGGCGGAAATCCTTCCCAACCCAACTTGTTTACTAAATATAATTTTTCCGCAAGATATATAGAAAAAGATATAAGTAAATTATCTATAATAATCTGCAAAAATGAAAATTTGAATTTGTAAAAAAATGCAAATAAACTTCGTATCTTAATAGCAAAATTCAAAAGCATCATTAAAATAATATTGAATTTATAATGTTTTTTAACAAATATTTGCATTGCTCCATAAAAATGCTTTATTTCATCAATATTACTTCTTTTTGTACTTTCTCCTTTATAATGAATAATTGATGTTTCGTGAACATAATAAATTTTATAACCGGCTTGTTTGATACGATAACAAAAATCCAGATCCTCGCCATACATAAAAAAATCTTCATCCAACCCTCTTACAATATCCATTACCTCTCTACGAACAAACATAAAAGAACCTGAAATAGCCTCAACCTCGTAAGTTTTATTTTCATCAAGATAAGTTAAATTGTATTTACCAAATAATTTAGATTTTGGGAATAAACTACTTAAACCTACTATTTTAGTAAATGCAACCCATAAACTTGGATAGCTCCTTCGGCATGCCAGCTGCAAAGAACCATCTGGATTTAATATTTTACAACCGCACATACCTACATCGGTATTTTCATCCATAAATTTAATTAAAGTTGTAAAAGTATTTTCCTGCACCAAAGTATCAGGATTTAACAATAGTATATAACGCCCTATTGCAATTTCGATACCTTGATTATTCGCTTTTGCAAAACCAGCATTAAATTTATTGGCAATTATTTTAACTTCTGGGAAATTCTTTTGAAGGGCTTCGACACTACCATCTGTAGAATTATTATCAACTACAATAATTTCTATATTTATTGACGAGCTTGCTTTATAAATACTTTCTATTGAATTTATTAAAAATTCTTTTACATTGTAATTTACAATAACTATAGATAAATCAACATGCATTAAATTTTACCAAAAATTTTTTGCAATCTTAATTTCCAAACCATAAATATTGCTTCATGCACAATTTTTTTTGACATTTTAGAAACTCCCTGCACCCGATCTACAAAAATAATTGGTATTTCAACAATTCTAAATCCTTTTACCCAGGCTTTAAATGTCATTTCTATCTGGAATGAGTAACCATTAGATTTTATCTTACTTAAATCAATTGCCTCCAGTACTTCTCGCCTAAAACATTTGAAGCCACCGGTTGCATCCTTAACAGGCATACCTGTAATAATTCTTGTATAAAAATTAGCAAAATAACTTAATAATAACCTTTTCATTGGCCAATTTATAACGTTAACGCCAGTAATGTATCTACTACCCAAAACCAAATCGGCATTTTCGATAGCCTTAAGAAAATTTTTTATTTCAGCCGGATCGTGTGAAAAATCAGCATCCATTTCAAAAATATAGTCATATTTATTTTGAATAGCAAATTTAAAACCTTCAACATATGCTGTTCCAAGTCCTAATTTCCCTGCTCTTTTTATTAATTTAATATTGTTATCGTACTCTGTTAGTTTTTCTACATACTCACCAGTGCCGTCAGGGGAATTATCATCAACAATTAAAATATCAGCGAAAGGATAATTATCTCGCAAATAATCTATCATTTTTTTGATATTTTCAATCTCATTATAAGTTGGTATTATTATTAAAACTTTTTTATCCATAATTCCTCTCTAACTAAAATGCCCTTTACCAAATAACATGGTAATTGCTGTTTTGAACATTATTTTAATATCCATTCGGATTGACATATTTTCAATATAGAATAAATCGTATTTTAGTTTCATTTTAACATCTTCAATAGTTTCATCATATTTATGGTTTACCTGAGCCCATCCTGTAACCCCTGGTCTAACCTTTAATCTCTTCTTGTATAATGGAATTTCTTGTGCAAATTTTTCAACAAAAACTGGTCTTTCAGGTCTTGGACCGACTAAACTCATTTCACCTTTAAGAACATTTATCATTTGTGGTATTTCATCAATTCTTACTTTTCTTATGAATTTGCCAACTTTAGTAACTCTTGGATCATTTTTCTTTGCCCATACAGGACCAGTTTTAGCCTCTGCATCCTGCCTCATAGATCTAAATTTATACATCATAAATGGCTTTCCATTTAAACCGCTTCTTTCTTGTTTAAATAAAATCGGGCCTTTACTTTCAAGCTTTATAGCAATTGCAGTCAAAAAGCAAATAGGTGCAGATAAAACTAATATCGCAATAGCAGAAGCAATATCAATCATCCTCTTTACTTTCTCGGCCCATACAGGCATAATTTGTGGGAAAACATCTATTAATGGAAAACCATAAATATGTGTCATTCTTGCAGAACCACTAATAATATCATATAAATCAGGAACTATTTTTATTCCAACATTTTTATAATCACATTTTGATATTATCATTAGCATTTCATTTTCATCTTTTCGATATTCTAACGCAATTATAACTTCTTTTATGTTGTATGTATTTATAATATTTTCCATTTCATCAATTGTAGCAATTGTCATAACATTATTATAACTTTTACCGATATTGTTTTTATCAAGAGTAATATATCCAATAACATCAATTCCAAGTTCGCGATGTTCTAATATCTTATCGTGCATATCATTTGCTTTTTTATTAAATCCTATAATAACAGCATTACGGCGTCCTATACCTTTGATAAGCAAGCGTCTCTGGAGACTTCTCAAAATCAATCTTCCCAAACCTACAGTTCCCAAAAGAATTATCCAATAAAGGAAGATTAAAAATCTTTGTGCATTGCTCTCTCCTACTAAATAATCATCCCAAAATATCGCAATAAATAAGGCAATAACTCCAATAAAAGTTACTTTAAAGAGCACATTCATTTCATCAAACCGTGAAAATGCAAACCACTCTCTATACATCCCTACAAACATAAACCAAAATAACCAGTAAAAATACATTATTAGCATTGTGCTTAGTAAATCCGGCACAATTATAACGGTAAATAAACCAGAATATACTCTTATGTTATAATAAATAATATATGCTAGATTTATTGTAACAAAATCTAATAAAAACAATACTATTTTCTGAAAATTCTTACTCATAACTCTTAAATAATTAAACTTCAAAATTATTATTTTTTTTTTGTTTTTACAAAAAGAAAGGACGTTTTCTCACAAAAAATATTTATAAAGATACTTAAAACTTGTATAAAAAAACATTACTGCAAAATATATATATACAACTGAAAATACTCTTACAATTCTTAATTGCTTTTTTGTATCGTAAATTAAAGATTTTGTTTTAGAAAATAAATATGTAGCTACCAATGTTGATATGAACCAACTAATTTCCACCAAAAAAAGGAATAGAAAACTACCACCTAAAATATTTTTTTCCAATTGTAACGCTAAAGGGATACACACAGATATCCAATAAACCCATAAAACACCATTTGTTAGTATCAAATAAGATATTTTCTTTAATGTTAATATATTGCTCGTTTCTATTTGTATGTGCTTAACTTTCCATAGTTTAATAGATATGTCAAATAACAAAATTCCGCCAATGATAGAAAGGCAATAAAAAATTACTTCTGGTAGGTTTAATAATCTTAAAACTACTAAACAAAAAATCGCGACAATAGTTTCATTTAACATGCCCCATAAGATTATATTAACACTTTTCTTGAAACCACTTACAATCGATTCCAAAAATGCCGAAGCTAGTATTGGACCCGGTATAATACCACCAACAAGCCCTATAACAATTGCATTCACAACTAATATACTACTTTCCATAACCTTTTAATTATATAAAATGTATAAATAAATGTTACCAAAAATATACAAGGATTTATAATATAGATTTTTCGTTTAAATCATTTAATCTTGAAAAATGTTTTATCGATTGTGTATATTTTTTAATTTTCTTATAACTTACAATAAACCAACAAAGAGTTTAATCAGCTTTTATATTCAAAACTGTCAACTCTTTGTGAAAATCGTGTTCATATATAAAATAATTATATTTGAAAAATTTATAATACAAGAAATTTAATTTTATAATTCCTCAGTTATATCTTCTTCTGGTAAACCGAGCAAATTATTTAATCTTGCTAATTTATTTTTAGCATTTATATTTTGTGGATCGCATTTAACAGCCCATTGATACATATATTTAGCTTTTAATACTTCATTATTAAGTATTAAAGCATCTGCAAGACCTTCACAAGCACGCGATGAATTATCTTCCAATTTCAACTCTTCTTCAAAAAAGTAAAGTGATAACTTAGGTTCTTCAAGATATAAAGATATTTGCCCAGCAAGACTATATAAATCTTTTAATTCAATATTCTTAACAGAAAGATCAATTAAATATTTTTCTGTAGCGTAAATAAGATATCCTAATGCATGCTCATAATTTTTATTTTGAAGCATATTTTTAGCTTTTTCGTAGTTTGATATAACATCTTGCTGCGAATTTACTAAATTTTTGTAATAGTTAAGTTTTTCTTTAATGTCTATTTTATTTTCAATTTCTTTATTTTCTGCAGTTTCTACCAATTCTGTATTTTCTTGAATATCTAATTTGTCATCGTTAGAGCTTTCATCTTCCATTTTCTTTGCTGATAAACTAAGAGATAGCATTATAACATCTTTTGCTAATTTAATTTTATAGTTTTCTTTCTCTATTGTTTTAAATATATCATCCAATGAAATATTTTTATTATCTATTAAAGAAAGCAATTTTCTATCAGTTAGTATTTTTTCGTTAAGAATAAAACATTCTTTATCAACACCATCAACAATAATATTTTCAGATATCCTTTTATATAGTTTTCTATTCTGTTTTGCTTCCTTGATTTTTTCATCCAGATCATCAAGAGGATTTGTATATATTTTAGGAGCTAATATTCCTAAATCATCAATATTTTTAAAGTACCAGGCAATACTTTTTGTAGATTTTTTAGTTATTAAATTAGAATTAGTTGTAAAGAATACTAATGTCCCCTGCATTTCTGAAAATATATCGCTTAAATAATTTTCATTATCATGCATTTCGACAAAATGTATATCGTGATTGGCATTGCATAGTTCCACTATATATTTTCTATGCTTATTTGTAATATTATTTACAAGGAAATATACTTCATAAGGTAAAGTTGAATATTTTTCTAAAAATTTTACAAACTGTTTTGTAGCTTTTGAGTTATCAACTAATTTTACAATATAAGTAACAAAATGCTTCATAATAAATCCCTTAATTGTTTTTTTTAAAGTAAAAAAATTTATTAAAACAATCAAATTTTTTTTTGATTTTTATATAATTCTTTCTTACATTTATAAATTTATGAAACTATTAAGAATGGGAGGAATTGTGAGTAACACTAAAAATGATGTTCTCGATAAAGTAATTTCCTTATCTAAAAGAAAAGGATTTGTTTTTCAATCAAGTGAAATTTATGGCGGGCTTAATGGATGCTATGATTACGGTCCATTAGGTGTAGAATTGCTAAAAAACATAAAAGAAGAATGGTGGAAATTTTTCACATATCGCAATGATGTTGAAGGCTTAGATGCAGCTATTCTCATGCACCCAAGAGTATGGGAAGCATCCGGACACGTTGAAAATTTCACAGACCCAATGGTCGATTGTAAACAATGTAAATCTCGTTTTAGATTAGATCATCTTTCAGAAAATATTGCAGATAAGAAAAAAGATAAATACATCGAAGAATTAAAAACAATTCTTTCCAATGATGAGCTTAATACTTTAAATAATATCACTACTGATGAAGATTTATTTACCAAAATACTTGAAAACGATTCAATTGGACCAAAGCTTTTACAACTTTTAACATGTCCAACTTGTGGCACTAAATCATCTTTTACTCCTGCAAGAAAATTTAACTTGATGTTTAAAACATTTATCGGACCTGTTGAAGATACTAGCGCCGTTGTTTTTCTAAGACCTGAAACCGCTCAAGGTATATTCGTCAATTTTACTAATGTGCTTGATTCTACACGTCAAAAATTACCTTTTGGTATTGCTCAAATTGGTAAAGCTTTTAGAAATGAAATCAATACAAAAAATTTTCTATTTAGAACTCGTGAATTTGAACAGATGGAAATGCAATATTTTGTAAAACCATCCGAAGATATGAAATATTTCGAATACTGGAAAGAACAACGCATAAATTGGTTTAAATCACTTGGAATGACACCAACTAAACTAAGATTTCATGACCACCCACAGGATAAATTGGCTCATTACGCAAAAGCAGCCACAGATATTGAATATGAATTCCCATTCGGCTGGGGAGAAATTGAAGGTATCCACAATAGAACAGATTTCGATTTAAGCAGACACCAACAATACTCCGGTAAATCACAACTTTATTTTGACGACGGAACTAAGGAAAAATTTATTCCTTACATTATTGAAACATCCGCTGGTGCAAGTAGGTCTTTCATGGCTTTCTTAATTGATGCATATAACGAAGAAGAAGTTAACGGCGAAACACGTATTGTAATGAAATTCCATCCAAAACTTGCACCTATTAAAGCTGCTATTTTCCCACTTGTTAATAAAGATGGAATGCCAGAACTTGCACAAAAAATTGAAATTATGTTAAGACCATACTTTAAAGTGTTCTACGATGATAAAGGCGCTGTAGGTAGACGATACAGAAGACAAGATGAAATTGGAACTCCATTTTGTATTACAGTTGATACTCAATCCCTTCAAGACCAAACTGTTACTGTAAGAGAAAGAGATACAATGCAACAAGATAGAGTTGCTATTGACAAACTTTTACATTACTTATTTGATAAACTTGCATAACTAATGCAGAAATTTTTTTTAATTTCAAATTATAAATTGCATAAAACAATTTAAAACAACAAATGCCCCTTGCGGGGCATTTGCTGTTTATATCCTACATCAAATTATTTCATCAATACCATTTTCTTTGATTGAACTTTACCGTTTACATTTAATGTATAAACATATACACCACTATTCAAATTAGAAGCATTGAAATCTACTGTTTTAACGCCAGCTGTTTGGAAACCATTAACCAATGTTGCAACTTCTTTACCTAACATATCATATACTTTTAATGTTACATTTCCAGCTTCTGGAATTGTGTAGCTAATTTTGGTTGTTGGGTTAAATGGATTTGGATAATTTTGTTCAAGTTTAAATGATAATTCTTTTACATTTTTGTTTTCAACACCTGTTGGTGTTGCTTGAATATCAATATAATCATACATTACCTGGCTTTCATCTGAAGCAGCATTGTTGCTAGCAAATAAGCTTGTACCAGGAATAGCATCAATCATATAAACATAGTGAACTCTGTATGTATTGTTGCCTAATTCTTCAATAATATTATTGGCATAAGGATAGCTTTCTTGTACTTGTTTTTCACCTTTTAATATAGCAGGTTCTGCCCAAGTTGCACCACCATCTGTAGAATATGAATAATATAAATCTGTAAAGAATATTTGATTTGTTCCACCAGTGTAAATTGCGACAGTATCACCATCAAATTCAAAACCTTGCCATGCTGCAAATACTAAACCGTTATCTTTTGTTGTTGCAACTGTTGGATATGCTTGACCTAAACCATTACCAGGTCTTAATGTTGCAGCTACGTTTGATGATACTAAATCGTGTTCTTTTTTAGATATAGCAATCCATTTACAATCTCTATTATTCCAATATATTACTGGAAATACAAAACCATAAGTTGAATCTGTAATTTTAACTAAAGAATAACCATTGGAAACAATATGGAATAATCCATTGTTATCAACAACTCCCTGAACCTGTCCAAAATTTGAGAATAATGGATAAGCAGGTCTTGTTTCGTTATTACCTATTGGAACTTTGTAATTAGATATTGTTGTTACACCTTCAAGGCCTAAAACTTCATGTTGCCATGTTTGCCCCTCATTCTGTGAATAGCACAAAATTATTTTATCTGCAAAAGCTGCTGAGTCTAATGGTAATTCTTCACCAGCAATACCTTTATCATCAGAAGTCCAAGCTGTGAAAACATATTGACCATTAGGAGAAGCTCTCATTATAAATTCTGTAGGTGCATCACTTAAAGTATCACCTGGCAAAAGTAATAAATCCATAACTTCTTCTACATTATCACCTTTATTAGTTGATTTAAATAAAAATCCATTATCATTTGTAAGAAAAGTGGTTCCATTTGGTAAAAGAACAAATGAAGGGAAATTGCCTGCTAATACAGTTTTTTCTTCACCTACAGTAAAGTTAGGGTCAACAAATTTTCTTTGTGAGTTGCCACCTCTGTGATACATAACCATTGTATTTGTGCCATTGTCTTCAAAAAGGCGTATTACACCCCAACCGGCACCACCACCACTTACTGTAGTTGTAGCAAAACCATCTTTGTCGCCAACTGCTATTTCTACACTTCTAGAAGTTTGTGTTGACGATCTTTTCATAGCAGTAATATAAACTATCGTATTATCGCCATCTTTGCCTAAATCAATCATGTTTTGTACTGATTGATTACAAAAATAGTCATAATTTGTTTTGAGAATTTCTACACCTACATTGGTTTTGCTTAAAATAACCTTGTCTTTTGAGCCAATTTGTGGCATAAAATTTTCTACAGAATTTGGATTAATTCTTACAGCTTTTTGAGCTTTAACTTTAACACCTTCAGCTAATACTAAGTTAGCTGATACTGCCATTGCAATGGCAAAGAAAAGAACTTTTTTTAACATAGTAACACCTTTTAATTAGTTTTTAGGGAATTTTGTTCCTTAATTACAGAGTTAAATAACTCTAAAATTAATATACATTTTTTTTATTATTAAGTCAAGTTTAAAATTAAATAAATTTTTTGACAATTGTAAACACAATATATTACCATATAATTATTACAATTGCACATTACTGTTATCATATTGTTTTACAATTAAATAGATTATCTAAACAATCCATACAATTGCATAACAAATATTTTTAGTGTGTAAATATAATTTTTTCAATTCTTTAAAATTTTTGTAATTTTATTCCAATTTACAGGTTTTGTTAGCATATCATTAAACAATTTTCTTAATTCTTTATCATTTAAGTCATCAGCTAAAGCAGTTAAGGCATAAATTTTAACAGTTTTATCAATTTTTCTAATTTCTTTAGCGGCATCATTTCCATTCATTTCTGGCATTCTAAGATCCATAAAAATAACATCAAATTTTTGTTTTTTTACTAACTCAATTGCTTCAAATCCATTTTTTGCATAAAATATTTTTAAATTATCATTATTACTTAACATTTCATACATATATTGATAATTTAATATATCATCATCTACAATTAAAATATTCAATATTTGATTCTTTATATCATGTTGTATAATTTCATTAAAATTAACAGGAATTTCAACCCTGAAAGTTGTACCTTCACCTACTTTGCTATTTACAGATATTCTCCCTTTACAAATTTCTACATAGGCTTTAACAATAGCAAGACTAATACCCAGCCCTTCATCAAAATTATTAATTATTTTACTATCTTTAGCAAATGGTGTAAAAATATCATCATTTTCAAAACCTTTACCAGTATCTATAACCTCTATTAGCAGCATATTATTTTGTTTAACCAATTTTAATGTAACACTTCCACGTTCTGTATATTTTATCGCATTAGCAAGAAGCTTATTTATAATATCATACAATTTTTCGTAATCTGTTTCAATTATAACATTGCTTAAATCGTCTAAACCATCAACAACAAACCCAATATTTTTATTTGTAGCAACCGGAGAATATTTTATTTTTAACTCCGATACTAAATCAAAAATTTGAAATTTTACTAAATTAACACTCACATTCTGATTTACAATCGTAGCAAGCTTTAACATATCATCAATAATTTCTAATAATCTAAGAGAAGATTTTTCAATAATATTGATATAATGTTCTTTTTTATCCTTTGTTAAATCATCATTTTTTAACAAATTAGAAAATCCTATAATAGCATTCATTGGTGTTCTAATTTCATGTGAAATATTTTGAATAAATTTAGTTTTAATTTTTTCACTCTCTTCGGCTTTTTCTTTAGCAGCCTTAAGTTCTTTATTTAATAATTGTGATTCATTATTTAGTTTCTTAGTATTTTCAAGTTGTTGAGTTATCAAGTTAATATGTTTTTCTCGTTCAGTAACATCTCTTACAATAGCCAAATAATCTTTTTCTCCACATTTTACCAAACGAGATTCATATATTCTTTCTCCATCATTGAAAGATAATTTATATGTATAAATTTGAATTTTACCGTTTTGCTTTACTAAATTGATTTTTTCCATAGTTAAGTCTGCAATATCCTTAGGCATTATTTTATAAACATTTTTACCTAAAAAAACTTCAGGTGGCACATAAAGATCTGATTTTTGATTGGAATGATAATCAATAATTACGCCATTTTCATCAAAGGTGAACATCATATCTGGATTAGCATCCAGAAGAGCCTGGTTTCTTTCTTTTTCATTTTGTAATTTTTTTAATATTTGAATTAAATTTTGTTCATGATTGTATTTTTCTGTTATATCTTCAACAATAGAAACGCCACCAATTATATTAGTATCTTTAATAACCGGCAAGAATAATACTTTAACAGGTATTGTTTTACCAGTAAGATATGATGTGTAAAAATCTTCGTAATATCCAATTTCACCATTTAATGCTTTTTTTAATTCTGCAACGAGCTTTTTGTTAGGGAGAATATTCATATCTAAACCAATGAGTTTAGAAATAGGCGCACCAATAATTTCTGAAAATATTTGATTACAATTGGTAATTATTCCATTTTTGTCATATGTAAAAACACCTAAGTGTGATTTTTCAAAAATTTGTTTGAAACCAGAAATTAATAAAAAAGCATCGTTTTCAGGAGTGATAAAATCGCTAGCAGTTGTTCCAATAAGCAAAATTAAATCTTGGTCTTTACTTTGTATATTAGATATAAATAGATTTAACTTTTTTACTAAACCATCATATAATACAAAATCAATTATTTTATTGCAATTTTCACAATCACATACATCAACATCAATATTTTTTATAAAATTTGATATATTTTTACCTATAACTTCGCTAGCTGTATATCCACTAAATTTTAAAAATGATTTATTAACTTTCCAGATATTTTTTTCTTGTTTATCTAAGATTATAACAAAAAAAGGTAAATATTCAATTATATCACTTATACTATCATAAATATTAGTTCTAAAATGTAACTTTAAAGCAATTTCAATATTATGCAATAGCACAGCAAGAGGTGTACCTTTTATAAAATAACCATAATAATTAATATTTTTCAATCTTGGTGATTGTATCATTTTCTCAGAACCAGAGAAGAAAATTATTGGCAAATTTTTAACTTTTTGAATATTTTCTGCAATATCAATACCATCAAACTTAGTACCTAAAACAATATCCATAATTACCAAATTTATTTCCAAATTAGAGATAGCATGATAGGCTTGCTCTGGAGTTTCTGCTAAAAATATTTCATAACCATTTTCTTCTAAAAAATCTTTTAATATTTTAGCGCTTAAACGGTTATCTTCAACTATTAATATTTTATTCATTCTTTCCATCGATAGAATTGCATTTTTATTTACAAATTACAATTTTTTTTTAAATTTACAAATATTATATTCGAAAAACAATAAAATAATTCAATTCAATATAATATGAAAAGTGGAAAATATTAGAGGAGAAATATTTAACTCATAATTTATGTTTCAAGTAGCATAATTATAATAATTAAAATAGTAAAAAAAAAGCCCCCTTAAAGGAGGCAAAATCTTTAGACAAAATGTTAGGATAACTTTGGTTGGCCTTTTTTCCAGTTACAAGGGATTAAACCACCTTCCTGCAAAGCATCCAATACTCTTAATACTTCTTCGATATTTCTACCAACATTAAGGTCATTAACATTTAACCAGCGAATGATACCTTCTGGATCAACTATAAATGTTGCACGATAAGCAACTTTTTCGTCCTCTGTTAAAATTCCTAATTCTTCTGCTAAAGTTTTAGATGTATCTGCAAGCATAGGGAATTTTAAGTCTTTCAAATCTGGATGGTGTTGTCTCCAGGCAAGATGAACATATTCAGTATCAGTAGAAGCAGCTATTACTTCAGTGTTTCTTTTAACAAATTCATCGTAATTTTGATTGAAACCAACTATTTCTGTAGGACAAACAAAAGTAAAATCTTTTGGATACCAGAACATAACCAACCACTTACCATCTCGAATGTGGTCTTCATTTGTAATTACTTTGAATTCTTTACCTGGTTCTAAAGAAACTAAAGCTTTTTTCTGAAAAACTGGAAATTTTTCTCCAACATTTAGCACTTTTGCCATTTTAATTTCTCCTTAGTTTTGTTATTGGAATGATATAACAAAACAAGAATCTATTAGAAAAAAGTTCCATTATTTTTATGACAAGCACCAAAAATTTCTGGAACTATAACATAATGCAAATAGGCAAATCAACAAAATATTATAAAATTGGTTGTTTAGATACCTTCAGCAAAAAAAATTGGCTACTAATTTTCAAAAAGAAAATTAAACAGCCAATAGTTATAATTTTAAAAATTTTTTTATAAAAATTTGTGTGACTATTCGGGCAATAATTTTTTTGGGGAACTATTATTGTTCTAAATTCTGAATATAATTTTTTAATTCTTCAATTTTAGCTACTTGTTGAAGGAAATTTGCTTCAGCTTCTTCAACTTGCTTTTTAGCAGCTTCATAGAGTGGCAAGTTTTTTTCATCTTGTTTGAGTATTTCAAGATTTTTTTTCACATTAAAAATGTTTTCTTTTGTTGTTTCAATAGTTTTTTCAGCTTCTTTGATTTGCTCTTTTAATTGATTTAAATCTAATTCTTGCATTATTTTCTCGAATTTTAATACAAATGTAAGAAAATTTATTTAAAAGTAAAAAATAAAAAAAAGGAATGTCCATACAATACATTGCCAAAGCTTATATCAATAAATATAAACAATAATAATTTTTATCGCTGGCAGTAGGACATTCCTTACAGTAAATTATTTTTTCAGCAATTCAGTAATTCTATTTTTCAATATACTTTTATCTGTAAGCCCAACAAATTTATCAACAACATTTCCTTTTTTATCAACTAAAAAAATTGTTGGGATAGCTTCAACACCACCAAATTTATTTATTACATCTTTATTATAATAACCAACAGGATAATTAATACCATTATTTTTTATAAAAGGTACAACATCTGGTTTAGTTTGCTGGTCCAACGAAATTCCGATAATTTCAAAATCTTTATCTTTCATCTCGTTTTTTAAAGCTATTAAGTCAGGAATACTTTTTCTACAAGGCGGGCACCATGTAGCCCAAAAATCAATTAAAACAACCTTATTTTTGTAATTACTTAATTTAATAACTTTACCATCTGTCCCATAAATTTCAAAATCAACTTGTTTTTGTGAATAAATTTCATATCCTGGCGGATAAGCACCACTAGCATTTTCATTAGCATTGCTATTATTCACAAAGTAAAATATAATAACTACAACAAAAAATATTGTAGTATAGATTGGATTTTTGTACATCATATAAAATTGCCTCCATTTTGGTAATTTTTTTAATTCATCTAATCTTTTTTGATATTCTTTTTCACTGTTTGTTTTCATTATTCACCTTAATTTTTATTTAGTTCGATAGCAAAGATACTAAAAAGTTACAAAATATTTTTATTTTTTAGAAAAAGCTATATTCCCTTTATTATCAATTGATACAAAAACAGTATCGTTTGGCATAAAAGTTCCTTTCAACAATTCTTGCGATAAAGGATTAGTAAGATATCTTTGTATAGTTCTCTTTAATGGTCTAGCACCGAAATGTATATCATAACCTAATTTAGCAAGCCAATCTTTAGCTTCATCATCAACAACAAGTTTAATATTTTTCTCAGCCAATAAGCTTTGTAACTTATTAATTTGTAAATCAACAATTGCTCTTAAATTATTTTTATTAAGAGGTTTGAATAATATTATTTCATCGATACGATTTAAAAATTCTGGTCTAATTGTTTTTCTGAGCAATTCATGCATCTGTAACTTAAGTCTGCCAATGAGTTCTTCTTCGTTATCTTCTTTAAATTGATCTAATTGTTCCTGAATAATATGCGAACCAAGATTAGATGTCATTATAATAATTGTATTTTTGAAATTAACCGTTCTACCTTGACTATCAGTAAGCCTACCATCTTCTAAAACTTGTAAAAGTACATTAAATACATCCGGATGAGCTTTTTCAATTTCATCCAAAAGCACAACAGAATAAGGTTTTCTTCTTACAGCTTCTGTTAACTGCCCGCCTTCTTCATAACCAACATATCCTGGAGGAGCTCCAATCAAACGAGAAACAGAGAATTTTTCCATATATTCGGACATGTCAATTCTTATCATATTATGTTCATCATCAAACAAATACTCAGCTAGAGCTTTAGCTAATTCTGTTTTACCAACACCAGTTGTACCAAGGAAAATAAATGATCCAATTGGCCTGTTTTGATCTTGCAACCCTGCCCTCGACCTTCTAATAGCATCAGATATCGCATTAACTGCATCATCCTGTCCAATAACTCTTTTCTTCAATTCTTTATCAATATTTAATAATTTTGTTCTTTCTGATTCAAGCATTTTTTGGACAGGAATTTTTGTCCATTTTGCAACAACTTCAGCAATATCTTCAGCTGTCACTTCTTCGTTAAGCATTTTTTTATCTTTTTGAACTTCAGCAAGTTCAGCAGATAATTGACTTAATTGTTTTTCTTTTTCAATAATACTACCATAACGAATTTGTGCAACTAGATTAAAATCCTGATTTCTTTCAGCTTCTTCAGCTTTAATTTTTAAGTTTTCGATTTCAGTTTTAATTTCACGAATCTTTGTAATAATTTCTTTTTCTTTTTTCCAATGATTATACAATCCTTCTTTTTGTTGCTTTAAATTATCCAATTCTTTGTTTAATTCCTCTAATCTCTTTAAGGATGCTTCATCAGTTTCTCTACCAAGAGCAACTTTTTCAATCTCAAGTTGCTTGATTTTTCTTTCTAAGATATCAATTTCTTCGGGCATAGAATCAATTTCAATACGAAGTTTAGAAGCAGCTTCATCAATTAAGTCAATTGCTTTATCAGGTAAAAATCTATCAGTAATATATCTATTAGAAAGATAAACAGCAGCTACAATAGCTCCATCTGTAATTCTAACACCGTGATGGACCTCGTATCTTTCCTTAAGACCTCTCAAAATGGAAATAGCGTCTTCCTCATCTGGTTGATCAACAAGCACAGGTTGAAATCTTCTTTCTAAAGCTGGATCTTTTTCAATATATTTACGATATTCATCAAGAGTAGTAGCACCGATACAATGTAATTCGCCCCTTGCAAGCGCTGGTTTTAATATATTTGCAGCATCCATAGCACCCTGAGCATTACCAGCCCCAACAAGATTATGAATTTCATCAATAAACAAGATGATTTCGCCATTAGAATTTTGAACTTCTTTAATAACCGCTTTCAATCTTTCTTCAAATTGACCACGATATTGAGCACCTGCAACTAATGCACCTAAATCTAAAGCAAAAATTTGTTTAGTTTTAAGATTTTCTGGCACATCTCCCGATATAATTCTATGAGCAATTCCCTCAGCAATTGCAGTTTTACCCACACCTGGTTCACCAATTAAAACTGGATTGTTTTTAGTTCTTCTGGAAAGAACTTGCAAAACTCTACGAATTTCTTCATCCCTGCCAATAACAGGATCTAACTTACCATCTTTAGCCAATTGATTTAAATTTCTTGCATATTTTTGTAAAGATTGATAAGAATCCTCCGCTGTCTGACTTGTAATTGTTTGATTACCACGAATTTGCTGTAATACTTTGAGTAATTCGTTTTGATTAAGCCCTTGTTCTTTTAACAACCTTGAAACTTTGTTATCATTTTCGAAAATAGCAATTAATAAATGCTCAGTAGATACAAATTGATCACCAAACTTTTGAGAATGTTTCAAAGCGTCATCAAGTATAGAAATTAAGTTTCTTGAAGGATGAATATCAGAATTCCCTTCAACTCTGGGCAAGGATGACAACAATTCACCAGCTTTAATTTTCAACATCTTAACATTTAAGCCCGCTCTACCCAGCACTTGAATTACAATACCTTCATCATCTTGAACCATAGCAGCAAAAAGATGCTCAGCCTCCAATTGCTGGTTCTTATAACCTCTTGCTATATCAATAGCATTTTGCACAACTTCTTGTGCTTTAATTGTGAGTTTATCAAAACTCAAAGCCATATTAAAACTCCTTTATTAATTTTCACTACTAATTAGATGAAAATATGTGAATAAAGTTACAATATATTAAATTAAAATATAGTAAACAAATAATGTTAAAATCTTTTAGGCTAGCTTTCTTGATGATAACGAATATCTTTGATGATAATTTGAGGGATTATCAGATCTTCTCTTTTTACTGTATCTATTGAATAGACTATATCATATTTCTTTTCAAAATCAATTTCAATTTTATCTGCTAAACCATAACCAATCGCTTCTAAGGATAGTTTAGAATTATCCTGTCTGATAAAAGCAATTATATTATTACCGGGATTTTGCTTAACTTTACAAAATACAATATTTTCAGTCATAAAAACTGGTTTTGTATTTTGCGGACCAAATGGAGTAAGCATGTTTAAATATTTTAAGAATTTTGGAGTAATATCTTTAAAATTGATAGAAGCATCTATATTAATTGATTGAATAAAAATATCATCCTTATAATTTGAAGAAATATAATTTTTTAGTCGCTCTATAAGTGTATCAACATTATATAACTCAAGTGAAATACCAGCAGCAGCAGCATGTCCACCATAATCAATAAGAATATCACTGCAAGATTTGAATAATTCAAATAAATTAATCCCAGGTATAGAACGAGCCGAACCGGTTGCTATTCCATCTACAGTTGTTAACATAATAGCAGGTTTATAATATTTTTCAACAAGTCTCGATGCAATAATACCACTTACACCAGAATGCCATTTTTCCGAATGTAATATTAATATTTTTGATTTTTTTAAGTTATCATTATTTTCAATCGTCTCAATAACCTCAGACATAATTTGCCTATCAAGTTCTCTGCGTTGGATATTCCCTTGATTTAGTGTATCTGCTAATTCCTGTACTTGCATTTCTTCATTTGTTGTAAGAATATCAAGAGATGGCATAGCATTCCCAAGTCTTCCAACTGCATTTATACGAGGGGCAATACCAAATATTATATTATTAACATTAATATCTTCATGACTAATAAAAGCTTTATCTAAAATAGCTTTTATCCCAATTCTAGGTTTATTTTTAATACTTTCCAATCCGTAATGAACAAGAATACGATTTTCATCAACAAGAGGCACAATATCAGCAGCTGTAGCAATAGCAACAAGATCTAAATATTCATAAATATCGTTTTTCATGCCAAGTTTTTTTGCTATCGCCTGAATAATTTTGAAGGCAACACCAGCCCCAGATAACATTTTAAAAGGATAATCTGAACTACTCAATAAAGGATTCAATAAAGCATCAGCTTCAGGAAGTATTTCTTTGGGTTGATGATGGTCTGAAATAATAACCTTAAGCCCCTTTTCTTTTGCATACTTAACTTCATCAACAGCAGTTATACCACAATCAACTGTAATAAGCAATTGGCACTGCTTATCAACAGCAAAATCAATTCCATTTTTAGAAACTCCATATCCTTCTTGCAAACGATTAGGAATATAAATCTCAATATTTGGGGCCAATTTTTCAAGAAATAACTTTAGTATTGCAACAGCACAAACACCATCGACATCGTAATCGCCATAAATTAAAATTTTTTTATTATTTGTAATTGTTTCAATAATTAAATTTACAGCAGTAGACATACCATTTAATTCAAAGGGGTCATAAAGATTATTTAAATCAGGATTAAAAAATTTCTTAACCTGCTGAACATCCTTAAGACCTCTTTGAACTAAAATTTTACTAATAGTATAAGGTATTCTAAATACATCGATAAAAGTATTAACTAAAACTTTATCATAATTATTATTTATTATCCATTTTTTATTCATAATACAGCAATTTAAATATTAAAAATAAGGATAAGTTGAGCCTGTAAGCCGAATTCTGTACTCTATTGAGTGGCAATCATTTATCTTGGCACCCAGTCACCCGGATGCTCCAGCGATCTACCCGGGGGAATGCAAAGCGAGCAACTTTGAGGGATAACTCCCAACCCCCTGCTTGATCTTGCACCAATTGAGGTTTGCCCTGCCATTATCATTACTGATAATGCGGTAGGCTCTTACCCTGCCTTTTCACCCTTACCCCTTTTCAGAGGCGGTATATTTTCTGTGGCACTTTCTGTAGCATAAAACTTGCGCCTTATACCCCCAGCTGTTAGCTGGCAACCTGCTCTACGGTGTTCGGACTTTCCTCTTAACTTTTATAAAAGTTAAGCGATTGCCCAGCCCAACTTATCCAACTTACAAAAATAATAATTTTTTTTATTTTTTTAATCATTTTTTATCTTTATTCTATGATTGCATCCATGATATTTATTTTATCTTTAAAAATAGCAGCTACTAAACATGAATGCACTGGTAAAATTCCAACAAGGTCTCCTACTTTTATCCCATCGAGCAAATCATCTTTACGTTTTATTACTGAGTGTTCTTGTGATAAAGAAATTATATAATTATTTGTATATTTAATTTCTCCATCATGGATTAAAATAATTTGCCCATAAATATTTTTATCTTCTAATTTTATACTTTCTTTTGAAAGATGCACAGCACCACAATATAGAACAATTTTCCCTTGCTCTTTATCAACTGATACAACAGGCGCTATTACATATGCAGCAATCTCATCTAGCTTACACGAACCTATAAAATATTGCATTAAATCATAATAAATAAAATTACCAGGTCTTATTTCATCAATCGAATCATCAAATTCTTCAACAATCGATACTGTTGGAGTATCACCTATGCTAAAAACAATACTATTCCCAAAACGATTTTTTAACAATTTAATATTATTTTTTATTTTATAATAATTTTCCCTTACCTGTTCTTTGTTTAAATTATAGGTTTCCCCGTTATGGGTTATAAATCCTTTAAATTTAAGATGTGTAAAATGAGTTATAGTTTCAATCAGATTTTCAATTTTTGTAAAATTATTATAATATATACCAGATCTATTCATCCCCATATCAATTTCAATAAAAACATTAACATTTCTTTTGAGTTTTTCCCCCATAGCCAAAGCTGTATCCTCATCACACACAAGCAAATTTAAATTACAATATTCAAAACAATTATTTATCTCATCAATTTCTAAAATATTAAGAGGGAAAGCAATTGTAATATCACTCCATCCATTTTGATAAAAATACTTAGCCATATCAATAGACGAAACAGTTATTTTATCAATTCCAAATTCTCTGAACCACTCTCCAATCATTGCAGATTGATGAGTTTTAAAATGTGGCCTTAATGAAATATTGTTTTTTTTAGCTTTTTCAAATATTTTTTTAATATTACTAACTGCTTTCTTCTTATCTACTACAAAACTTGGTTTATTAATTTTCATATATAATTTTTTTTGATTTTATATTTTTTTTATGTTATATTAATTTTAGAATTAGGGGGCATTATGAAACATACAATTAAAATTAAAGAAATAGTCGAACAAATTATCGTTCGAGATCACCAACCTCTTTTTTTCAATTTATCAACTTATAAAATCGTAAGGGGTAAAACACCAGAATTTCATAAACATCCAGAACACTATATTTCATTACCAGACCAAACAGATATTAATTTAAGCGAATTAGTAAATAAGTTTTTAATGTTTATAGATGAAGCCACCGCAAATCAAATTCGTAGTTCACTAAAAAATAAATTTACTATGGATAATTTTTTAAAAACATTAAATACTCTCGACCTAATTGAAGATTGGGAACAATTTAAATTCGAAGAATATTCAAACTATATAATTAAATGGTGCAAAGCAAATAATATTACTTATTCTCAATAATGTTTTGATAATTTTCGGTAAACCATTTATATGTTAATTCTATACCTGTTCTTAAATCAGTTTTATATTCCCAACCGAGCTTTTTTAATCTACTAACATCTAAAAGTTTTCGTGGAGTTCCATCTGGTTTGGTGTTATCAAATTCAATATGTCCCGTGTAATCTAAAACTTCAGCAACCATATAAGCTAATTCTCTTATACTTAAATCTTGCCCAGTTCCAACATTTAAATGAGATATATTTTTACTGTAAATATCATCAGCGTTGATGTTTTCCATACAGAAAACAATCGCATCGGCTAAGTCGTCAACATATAAAAACTCTCTTCTCGGATTTCCTGTTCCCCATACTATAACTTTTGAATATTGCCCTTGCTTGGCTGCATGAAATTTTCTAATTAATGCTGGCATAACATGTGATGTTTCAAAATCAAAATTATCATTAGGTCCATATAAATTAGTTGGCATTAAAGAATAAAAATTTACTTTATGTTGCTGATATAAAGCTTCACAATATTTAATACCAGCAATTTTAGCAATTGCATAAGGTTCATTTGTTGGTTCTAGATAACCAGAAAGAAGATATTCCTCTCTTAATGGTTGTGCAGCTAGTTTTGGGTAAATGCATGAACTACCTAGAAATATAAATTTTTCTACTCCTTCTCTAAAAGCAGCATTTATAACATTAGCTTCAATCATTAAATTTTCATAAATAAATTCTGAACGATAGGTGTTGTTAGCAAGAATTCCTCCAACCCTTGCAGCCGCAACAATTACGATCTCTGGTTTGTTGTTCTTAAAAAAATTATTAACATCTTGTTGAACAGTTAAATCCAACTCTTTATGTGTAGCGGTTAAAATATTTTGATAGCCTTTTTCACTTAACTTTCTAACACATGCGGAACCAACCATTCCGCTATGACCAGCTACATAAATTTTTTTGTTTTTCATTTTACACCTATATTTAATAATAAATTATCGATGCTAGCGCTAATCCTAAAATTGCCATAGCCCAGGTATAAGGTAAAGTATTCCAAAGTATTTTTTGCACATCTACTTGCATCTCATTAGCCAGCCAAACATTTTGAGTATTCGTAGGATCACTTATTCCCTGAATTTGCCCAACTGATATCAATAAAGCCATTATTGATATAGCTGGCATTCCACTTGATAAAAACACCGTAGCTACAGGATATCCCATTCCCCAAACATTCAGTGGACCTCTATAGAGAGATAAAGGAGCAAGCAATGAAAAAATTATTAAAAACGAAAGCCCATTTTTGGGTACCAAATTAGCAAACAACGGTTGTAAAATTGTTAATACTTTCCAATTCCTAATTTCAATTTTAAAATTAGCTTCTTGTTTTTTTGCAAGAACAGTAATTGTATCCAAACTAGTGTTATAAGCTAATTTTACATCATAAGATTTAATCCCATCATATTTAATTAATAAATGTTCAATATCATCTTGAGATTTTATAAAATCTTTAGGCAAAATAATTTTTGCAACATTGTTATTAACCTTTACATCTGTTCTAAAAACACTACTATCAGGCCCCATTATTGATACCAGCAACATTCCTATTCCCAACATTAATATTACAGCAGGCATAACAGAAGACCCGCCTTCAAACATACTTTTAATTAACAAATTAAAACTATTTTTGCGATATGTAGATAAATAACCATAAATTATACCAATTGTAAATGCTCCAATTGGATGTATCTTAAAAACTAAAATAAAAAGCAATGGCATCAAAGGAGTAATGTAAGCCAACCAATGTATTTCATCATTTTTGTTTTTTAAAATTCTATAAAAACTATGTAAAAAGGTAAACAAAATAAATAAAATTGTCAAATATTTCAAATATTCTAACACCGTATTGATTGCAATAATTATTTTGTTCTGTAAATTTTCGCTTAAGGAATTAAAAATATAGATTATTCCAAAAATTACAAACACAAAAATTAATATCTTTAATATAACATTTTTGATGTTAATATTCGAACCATCCGATTTCAATTGAATAATAATATAAGCTATAGATACCATAAATGCAATCACAAACATTTTCATCGCAAATGGAGTAATTTGATACAACTCCAGTTTTAAAGTCCCAGTATATAATGCCCAATTTGTTGGATTTAAAATACCCCCGATACTTAACCCAAATAAAAATATTCCAGTTGTAGCTATAGGACTAATACCTACAGAACTCATAATAGGTAGAACAATAGTTGCAACCATTATTATCGCACCCAAACCACCAATTGTTGTAAATAATAATGAAATAAGCAAAAGCATAAGAATGCCAATTACTAAAGGATTATCTCCTGCTAACTCTGCACCTTTTTTTAATGAAACTTTCAGCAATTCCTGTTTTTTGGAGTAATATACTTAAAATTCCACCAAAAATTGCTATTGTATAAGCTTCGTTTAACTTCAGTGAACCTTGTCCTACAACATATTGAAAAATATCACCACCAGAAATACCAACAACTAAAGGCATTAAAATTACCATTATTGGTAATGCCAACAAAGCAGGTAATTTTCTTAAAAACATCAAAATTGAAGCTACTAAAAAAATTACTAATATTGCCCCCGTTAAAATAACATCTACCATTTTCCCCTACCTTATATTATTAATGTTATACATCAATATAAAAAATACAAAATAATAATATAATAAAATATTGTTTTTTTTAATATTTTTATTTACTATTGGAAGATAAATTTGAGGAAAAAATGAAAAAAATACTCTGGGTAGATGACGAAATTGAAATGCTAAAATCTCACATTATGTTTATTCAAGAAAAAGGATATGAAGTTGAAACTGTAACAAACGGAGAGGATGCTATTGAGCTTGTTAAAGCTAATGATTATGATTTAATTTTTCTAGATGAAATGATGGCAGGATTAACAGGCTTACAAACATTATCAGAAATAATGGATATTAATCCAAACATCCCCGTTGTTATGATTACTAAAAGTGAAGAAGAAAATTTAATGGAAGAAGCTATTGGAAGCAAAATAACTGATTATTTAATAAAACCCGTCAATCCATCTCAAGTGCTACTTGTAATAAAAAAAATTCTTGAAAAAAAGAAAATTTCCAGTGAATATATCGCAAAAGATTACTTACAAGATTTCAGAGAAATATCTCTTTCTTTACAATCAGAATTAACATGGCAAGATTGGCTAGCAATCAACAATAAATTAGTAATGTGGGACCTCGAATTCGATCAACATAATTCAAATGATTTAAGAGCAACATTAAATGACTTAAAAAAAGAATGCAATAAAGAATTTGGGAAATTTATAGAAAATAATTATAAAAAATGGATTACAAATACCAATTCTCCAGATACACCACTTCTTTCAACCGAAGTAGTAAATAGTCATGTTTTCCCACTTCTTGATAATATCCAAACACTTTTTTTCATTGTAATTGATTGTCTTAGATTAGATCAATGGTTAGTAATGCAAAACTTACTAAATGATTTTTATCATATTGAAAGAACCGACTACTTTGCAATATTACCAACAGCCACAGAATTCGCTAGAAACTCATTGTTTAGTGGGTTATTCCCATCAGAAATTTATACTTATTATCCAGACATGTGGATAAATGATGATAGTCAAACAGACGAAAAAAGTAAAAATATATATGAAAAGGATTTACTACAACTTTTATTAGATCGTAAAAGAATAAAATTAAGAAATGAACTCAAATATATAAAAATTATTGACCCTGAATATGGTAGAGGATTTGAAAACAATCTTTTATCCTATCAAAATTCTCATTTAGTTGCCGTTGTTTACAATTTTCTTGATATGATTTTACACAGTAGATACGATTCCCAAATAATAAAAGAAATTTCACTTGATGAAGCCGCTTTTAGATCTCTTACACATACCTGGTTTACACATTCTTCTCTTTTCTCTGTTTTAAAAACTATATCAAAGATGAAAAACACAAAAGTCGTTATAACAACTGATCATGGTAGCATTCGTGCTTTACGCGGTGCTAAAATTATGGGAGATAAATCAGCAACTCCTAATCTGAGATTCAAATTCGGCAAAGGACTTAAAATAGATTCTAAACAAGGAATATTTTTAACAAATCCACAAGATTACAAATTGCCCAAACTTGGTCTAATGACTAATTTTATTATTGCCAAAGAAGATTTTTATCTTGTCTATGCAAACGATTACCATAGATATCTCAGCCAATATAAAGATACATTTCTGCACGGGGGTATATCCTTAGAAGAAATGATTATTCCTGTTGTTACTCTTACACCAAAACAGTAAACATAATTTTTTTATTCTGGAAGAGCTGGTCTTACTAAAAGCACTTGCTCTTCCTTTAATACTTTTACTTCTCCTATTTCCATTTTTTTATTTTTGACAACATATTTTTTTTGTGTGCAAATTACAGGGACTATATTACTGCCTTTTAATTTGCTGTTAAATGCAATTATTTGCGCTGCTTTTTCAATAACTTTATTAGGGATATTTTCTTTTAAATTTACCTTTCTTAATATACCGTGTGCACTGGCGGCACCTTTTACATGTAACCACAAATCATTTGGTTTTGCAAATTTAACTGTCAATAAATCATTACTTTCATTATCTTTACCAACAAAAAAATCATACTTACCATCAATTAAAAAGTGACGAAATTTATCTGTTATATTTGGTTTATTATCTTCTACTAAGTTTTTATCTTTTATTCCTAAAAAATCAGCAATTTGTTTTAATGATTGATAACTTGCTTCTTCTAATTTTTTTTGAATTTCTAATAATTGATTATATCTCTCTGAAAGTATTTCATACTTTTTTTGATTCACAATCTTTTCTTTATTGTAATCTTTTTGTTTTTGATAATAGTAATTGACATTTTCATATGCAGATAGCTTTGGATTCAATTTCACTTCTAAATTTTCTTGTGTATAAATATCTACCATACTAATTTTATCCATCCCTGGCCTGATATTGTTGATATTAATCATCAAATTATTAGCTATATTTTCATAATACTTATCATATTTTTCATTTTCAAAGAAGTTTTTCAAATGATTTAGAGTATTAGATATTTTGTTTAATTCTTTAGTTAAATGCGCAGTAATATTTTTATATATTTTGTTTAAGTTCTCTTGTTGACGATATTCAATAATAAATTTATTTAATACATTCTTTACCAAATTACCTTTGTATAATATTACATCATTTAAATTATTATCTGAAAGCAAACCTTCAACAGCAAACAAAATATTATTGCTTCTTTTAAGAACAATCAAATCATTTGTTAATAATTTTTCTAAAATATTTTTAAGATCATCAATAGATTGACAATTATTTTCTTTATATACCAACCAAATTTCTTTAGAAATTATTGGATAATCTCTCTTTAGTTTTTCGATATCTTCAACTGATAAAATCGAATTATTATTGAATTGAAATTCGACATTATTAACAAACACATTTGAATTAAATTCATTATAAATATTTTTTAATTCATTATTATCAACTTTTGTAAAGCTGATAAATTCCGTGTCCATTAGATAAACATTTGTAAACTTTCCACGTATTGCATAAAAAAGGATTGCGCCTCCTAATTCAAATTTTATAATTCTATCACTCTTAGAAATTTTAATATTTAATATTTTTCTACCGATAATTTCATCAAAAATTTTAACATATTTTTTTACTTTAATCTCTTTATGAAAAAATCTAATATATGGAAAACCAGGATTAACTGAAATTTCTAAAGTAACAAACTCATTATCTTTTGTCTTAAGGGTTATATTTAAAACATCTTTTTGATGAGTAAAAATATTAATTATTATTGATTGAGGAAGAATATCATTTAATTCTTTAGTATATCTTGCTAAAATAAAATAATTTCTATACATTTAAATATCTAATTTTTTTTAAAAAACTAATATATCAAATGGAACTATTAAATCAAATAGCAATACTGTTTTTATTGGTAATACCAGTTATATATTTAACTAATAAAATAAAAATTCCAAACATAATTGGGTATATCATCCTTGGTATATTAATAGGGCCACAAGGTATTAAGATAATAACAAATTCTTCAACAATTGATATTTTAGCAGAAATTGGTATCACAATTTTAATGTTTTTTATTGGTCTTGAGCTTTCATTAAATAAATTAAAACAATTAGGTAGGTATGTTACAATTTTAGGTAATGGACAATTTTTAATAACAAGTTCATTAGTTATAATATTACTTTTATTATTCGGAATTAATATCAGGCAAAGTATATTTATAAGTTTAATAATTGTTATGTCCAGCACTGCAATTATAATGAATCACTTAATTTCAACAAAACAATTAAATTCACCTATTGGAGATATTTCATTTAGCATAAGCATTACGCAAGATCTTTATATCTTACCAATTTTATTATTTTTGCCTTTGTTAGGGAGCAATGTTAATAATTATGATTTTCAAACACTTATTAGTAAGTTATTATTATCAATAATTTTAATCACAAGTATTTTTATAGCAGCCAAAATAATAGTACCCAAGCTAATACACTTTATAGCAAAATTTCGCTCATCAGAAATATTTACAATCGGTTCTTTTATCATCATATTGATAACAGCAATAATAACTCATAAATTAGGTTTTTCATTAGCTGTTGGAGCTTTAATAACAGGCTTAATTTTAAGCGATTCAGATTACAATTATCAAATTGTAGCAGACTTATTGCCTTTTAAGAATATTCTAAATATTTTCTTTTTTGTAGCCATCGGACTAATTTTTGACATTATTTTTTTTGCATCGAATATAATTTTGATTTTAGCTATAACTTTATCTATAATCTTAATTAAATTTATTGTTGTATACATGATTCTAAAATTCTACCCATTCCCTAATAGGATTGCAATTATTAGTGGAATATTGTTATCACAGATAGGTGAATTTTCATTTTTATTACTTCAAGCTGGAGAATCTCATAATATTTTATCAAATTTCCAATCAAATTTGATCTTAAGCTCAACAGTAATAACTATGATTTTTTCTCCTTTCCTAATGACTTATTTTAATAATCCCCATTTCTATTTTAAACATATAAATATTGATAATAAAACTTCAAAATATAAAGATCATGTAATTATAGTAGGTTACGGATTGACAGGACAAAATTTAACAAGAGTATTAAAAGAAACCGGTATTAAATATACAATTATTGAATTAAATCCAGATACTGTTCAAAAATTTAAAGATACTGAACCTATAATATTTGGAGATGCAATAAGAGAAGAAGTTTTAATATCGGCAGGTGTTAAGGAAGCTAAAATACTTGTCTTAACATCATCAGATATAACATCTTCACTTCATATACAAAAATTAGCACACAGTATTAATCCTTCAATTTATTCAATAGTAAGAACAAAATTTGTTTCAGAAGTTGAAAAATTCTTACAAAATGGAGCTAACGTTGTTATTCCAGAAGAATATGAAACATCTTTACAAATCTTCAGTAAAGTTCTTGAAAAATATCATATACCTTTAAATATTATCATGAAACAAATTTCTATTTTTAGGAATGAAGGTTATTTATTCTTAAGAGATAAAGATTCCAAAATCAACATCAACTCTATAGTAGAAAGTATATTGGCACAAGGTACAACAGAAACAATATACATTACTGAAGATAACCCAAATATAAATAAAACATTACAGGAATTAAACTTAAGAGCCCTTACAAACACTACAATAATCGCAATAATAAGAGATGGGAAAACAATAAGTAATCCAGGTGGTAAAGAAATATTACAAGCTAAAGATACACTTGTTATTACAGGAACTCATTTGGGAATAGATAAGGCAATGGCCTTATTGAATTCAACTGAATAATTATTTAATAATAACTTCTATAGGTTCTTTTATCTTTTCATTTCTTGCACTAGCCCATATTCTTATAAAGTTTATTTCTAGTTCGGTGATTGTTATATTTTTAGAAACAAGTGTTGTACCTTTTTCTGATACAATATCTTCTAATAATACCATTCCAGATTGTAATTTTGTTAGATTAACTTTTATAGGTTGATTTTTAGGCATTTCAACAGGTGGTTCATGTTGTGGAGATTTTAAATTATTAAGAACATGTTCTATTATTTTCACATCATAAATATTTGGATTTTTCATCATATCTCTTAAAACAACTTCTCCTTTATAATTAGCATTTGCCTGTTTATCATAATCAATTACTATTCTTAATAATCTAGAACCAAAAGGTATTTGTTCACCTGAAATATTATCTGTTTCTGGTTCACCGGTACCGTCATAATTTTTAGTATAGTATTTTATAATATTAGCAACTGGCGAAAATTGAGGTATCGTATCTAAAAGATTGGCAGCTAATATATTATGTGATTTAGCAGCAGGAAAACGAGTTATTGTATTTAACCCACCCTTGGCAATTGCTACCTGTAACCATGCAGGCAACAATGAAATACCTAAATTAAATAATTCAAAACCGCATGTTACATGCCATCTTTCATCAAAAGATAAGTTTTTATAAGTAGATAAAATAGCATTACCAAGTTTTTTAACACGTATAGTTTGTGCAGCTGCTTCTTGATTAGTAAATCCTGAAATGTCACTTAGCAATTTAACTGTTTTAATTAAAGCACCATCTATTAGTTCTGTTAACAACAAATTGTTTTTTCTTAATTCATCGATAAGAAATTTATTTTCATGTAATAAATTGTAATTATGAATAGCTTCTTTAATTGTATTTTTTAAATCAGCATCATTCCATGGTTTTTGAATATATCTAGAAATACCTCCCGTATTTATAGCCCTTAAAGTATCATTGTAATCCGAAAACCCAGTAATTAAAATTTTAATAGTATCAGGATGAGTGGTTGCAAGCTTTTCTAAAATTTCTACTCCTTTGAGCCCCGGCATTCGTTGATCGCAAAGTATAACTGCAAATGGCCCATTTTTCTCTATTTCTTCTTGAAATTTAGTAGAATCTTCTAAAATAAAAACTTCAACATCTTCTTTTCTCATTAAAGCTTTAAAAGCATGTAATAAATGTACTTCATCATCAATATATAAAACTTTTTTATTTGGTATAAAAGTGTTGTTCATAACTTTAATTAAATTTATTTTTAGATTTTAAATATAAATATTTTTCTCTTATTTCCGAAGGGAATTTATCATTTATTTCTATATTCAACGTAATCATATCGGATAAAATAATTAATTGCACCAAATTATTTTGGTAATTATTATTAATCACATCTTTTATATTATGAATAATACTTTCTGGAAAATTCCACATTTCTAGCAACAATGTAGCAAGATAAAAATAATTTTCTCCAAAAATTTCTTTCGCTTTCTCACGAGTATTTAAATATTTATTTGATTGGATTTTTGTTATTTGTTCCGGGAATAAACAAGCCTCAATTAGAAGAGCTAAGTCCCAATACATACAAGATATTAATCCAACATCCTTTTTAGTGTTATCAAACTCAGGAATAATTTTTTCGAAAATTTTTGCACGATTTGAAGCAATATTAAGCCACTCAGAAATAAAATTTTTAACACTTATAGGCAAACTATTGTAATAACTATTCAAAATTTCAAATGTGCTTAATAAAGACAATACATAGCTAAGCCCAAGAAAATGTATAGCTTCTTTAGCAGACGTTATTCTACCAACAACACCAATATAAACAGAATTAGCCAAGTGTAAAATTTTTGAAAGTAAACCAGGAGATTCTTCCACAATTTTGCTA
>Ga0208198_1000139_pt1 | contig 89093 bp, 67 predicted proteins | sample AD_JPNTR2_MetaG_FD_184446 | JGI IMG/M metagenome (GOLD analysis project Ga0208198, IMG submission 184446) | Active sludge microbial communities of municipal wastewater-treating anaerobic digesters from Japan - AD_JPNTR2_MetaG (SPAdes) (version 2) | ecosystem: Engineered > Bioreactor > Anaerobic...
TTTTCTTACACAAATATGGCGTGTTTATAAACATCTTATAAGATAAATTTCCCAATAATATCAACAACTTCAGCTCATATTTTTCTAATGACCGCCATTAGAAATTCTGGCTAATGACAATTTTGGGATTATCGAAATAGAAGGGAATGATATTAGAATTCTAGATCCTCAGAAAATCATGTGGATAAAGCTTCATTCATAATTTTTTCCGCAAGGGGCATCGGATGAGATATCCGAATGGCAATTATAAAAATCAAACTATTGGTAATCGTCGGTACGATATTTAGTGTCATCCTTATCTAGGAAGATCGTCACGTAATTTTGATAACGCGAAGCGGGAATCTCCTCCTCTTCGACAGCTTGTATAACTCTACATCCGGGTTCCTGAATGTGTTTGCAATTGTAGAATTTACACTCAGCCGATAATTTGAAAATTTCAGGGAAATAATGGAACAGCTCGTCGCGGTCGATATCAATCAGACCAAAAGCGCGGATCCCGGGAGTGTCAATTACATAACCACCAAAACTCAACTCATGCATTGAAGCAAAGGTTGTGGTATGCTTCCCCTGTTGATGTGTCTTGGAAATCTCGCCCACTTTAAGGTTCAACGAAGGTTCCAACGTGTTCAACAATAAACTTTTCCCGACTCCCGAATGTCCGGTGAACATACTGACTTTCCCCTGAAGTTCATTTCGTATCGCTTCCAGTCCGATTTTTTTCGTAACCGAAGTAACAAAACAGGGATAACCGGCGGTTTCATAAATATAAAGATACTCTGCCAATTGCATCTCAAGTTCCCCTTGACATAAATCGAGTTTATTGAAAACAATTTTCGCCGGAATATTGTAAGCTTCGGCAGTAATCAAAAGCCGGTCGATAAACATTAAAGATGTCTGTGGCTCGCTTATTGTTGCCATAACAAAAACCTGATCGATATTGGCAGCCAAAATGTGACTCTCCTTACTTAAGTTGGTAGAGCGACGAATTATGTAGTTTTTCCGCGGAATTATTTCTTCAATTGTACCATGTTTTCCTGAAGCGTCTAAAGTCAACCTTACACGATCGCCTACCACCACAGGATTAGTTACTCTCGATCCTTTCAACCGTATTTTTCCCCGCACCGAACAATCGACCACAGCTCCCGTTTCATCAATTTTAACGGTATTTAGTCCTCCGGTAGAACGCATCACAATTCCTGACAACAATTCCATATTCTTCTGTTTCGTTTGGCCAAAAATATTGAATCTAATCAACATTTTCCATCGTTGGAAAAAATAATTTACCGTTACTAATTCCAAACTATATCTGCATGCTTAACCATAATCAATAGATTGAAAAAATGTAGGAATGGTAAATTTTGTATCTTCGTCGAGAAAATATTCATTCGATGTATTTTTTTCGTGGATTATCATTTATTGCATTTCTTTATTATTTAACAACTGCCCCTTTATTTGGACAACATGCGGTTATCACTCGGCAAAACGACACCATTCGTTGTTCCCGAATTGAAATCGACCGTGAAAACGACAGGCTTGAATGTCAGCTTTTCGGTTATCCGGATTCGATGATTGTTTTAGTTTATTCGGACATTAAAGAAGCAATATACCATCTCTATCCACGCTATCCCAACCTGAAATATCCAACGTTTGTGCTAATGTCGAATATCGGGATATCGTTCGGTCATTACACTCCGGGTTTTGGCAATTTGAATAGCCAAACTCTTTTACGCGATGAATTGAAAAGAGGTTTTGGTTATGGAACTACCCTAAGTTGGTTTAACAAATCAAGAATAGGATTAGCAGCACAATGGGGCGGAAGCTACTTTTACAGCGACCGCGACAGCATTTGGGGTAAAGAACAATTCACCCATTGGGGTTTAGGCGTAAGTTGGTTGAGCAGCAAAATTGGCAACGATTTGTTTTTTTCGGCAAATGCCATTCCAACGATATCCCACTACAAAGCCGAGGGAAAAATTCTCCATGAATACTACATTGGCGAAAAAACTCTCTATGGACTACATCTCGATGTTTCCGGAAATTTTCATATTACAGAAAAACTCTCCATTCAACTAAAGGTCTTTCTTGATGCATTTCACAAAAAGCCGGATGGAATTGGAAAATCATCTCCTACGATTGGCAAAACTGGCCTTTTAACCGGTTTTATTCTGTTTTTGTAAATAAATTGGAATATAGTATTTTTGCAAAAAATTATGGTATGAACGCAAAACAAACCACATTAAAAACATCCTTTTCATTGGAAGGAGTTGGGCTCCACACCGGAGCAGAATGTAAAGTTGTTGTTAAACCAGCACCCGAAAATTACGGATATAAATTCATTCTCGCCCACATTGACGGCAAACCCGAAATTCCGGCATTAGCCGATTACGTTTCAAAAACCGAACGCGGTACAACCCTGAAAAAAGGCGATCACCAAATCCATACAATGGAACACCTTCTGGCTGCACTCTACGGAATGCAAGTGGATAATGCCATAATTGAAATTTATGGGCCAGAAGTTCCAATTCTCGACGGCAGCGCTCTCCCATGGGTTGATGCCATCAACAAGTCAGGTATTGAAACACAAAACGCCGATAGAGAATATCTCATCGTTGACGAGGAACTATCCTACGAAATTCCGGAAAAAGGAATCGAAATAAAAATTTCTCCGGCCGACGAATTCGCCGTAGATGTTCTCATTGACTATAACAGCCAAGTATTAGGCAACCAATATGCTCGTTTAACCAATTTAACCCAATTTGAAAAAGAAATAGCCCCTTGCCGTACCTTTGTGTTCTTCCATGAGCTCGAATTCCTATTTAAAAACAACCTTATAAAAGGTGGCGACTGGAATAATGCTATCGTTATCGTTGAACATGCAGTAACCTCCGAACAAATACAACACCTTGCCAAACTCTTTAACAAATCGGTTATTGAGGTGAAACCCAACGGAATATTAAACAATTTGGAGCTACGATACGTTAACGAACCTGCCCGACATAAACTTCTGGATGTAATTGGTGATCTAGCTCTATGCGGCCAATTCATCAAAGGAAAAGTCACAGCCATTTGCCCGGGACATTCCAGCAATACGGAAATGGCAAAAATATTACGAAAAAGAGCCAAAGAGCAAAAAAACAATCCCGTGGCGCCTAAATACGATCCTAACATTGCACCATTATACGACATCAATAAAATAAAAGCAACCCTCCCACATCGTCCTCCATTTTTATTGGTTGACAAAATAATCGAACTCAGCGACCACCATGTGGTAGGCGTGAAATGCGTCACCATGAACGAGCCATTTTTCGTAGGGCACTTCCCTGACGAACCTGTGATGCCCGGAGTATTAATCATTGAGGCAATGGCACAAACCGGAGGAATTTTAGCTCTCAGCACAGTTCCCGATCCCGAGAACTATGCAACCTACTTTTTAAAAATCGATGGCGTTAAATTCAAAAAGAAAGTTGTTCCGGGCGATACGCTGATTTTCGAATTGCATTTAACCGAACCCATTCGTCGAGGAATTGTGATCATGACAGCAAGAGCCTTTGTTGGCAAAACCATGGTTACCGAAGCCTTTTTAACAGCACAAATAGCCAAAGTAAAATAACGCTAATTAACACATTAATTTTTTTTGTAATTTGGCAGCAAAAAAACAACCCTATGAATAATCCACAAGCCTATATTCACCCCGATGCTAAAATTGGGAACAATGTTCGAATCGATCCATTTGCCTATATTGATGCTGATGTTATAATTGGCGACAATTGTTGGATAGGACCACATGCAACTATTTTTGCCGGCTCAAGAATTGGAAATAACTGCCGAGTATTTCCAGGTGCAGTTATCGGTGCCATACCACAAGATTTAAAATTTGCCGGAGAATACACCACGGCCGAGATCGGTGATAACACGACCATCCGCGAAGCTGTTACAGTAAATCGAGGAACTGCAGCAAAAGGGAAAACCGTAGTCGGCAAAAACGTTCTGCTTATGGCCTGCGCTCACGTAGGACACGACACAATTATCGGGAATAATGTAATTGTTGCCAACGCCGTACTTTTTGGCGGAGAGGTTGTTGTTGACGATTTTGCTGTAATCGGTGGAGGTTCGGCAATTCATCAATTTGTCCATATCGGTGCTTACTCCATGTTGGCAGGCGGATCACTAGTTGGTAAAGACATTCCTCCTTTTGTAAAAGCAGCCCGCTATCCTGTATCTTACTGCGGTGTCAATTCTGTGGGATTACGTCGGCGCAACTTCAGCAACGAAACTATTCAACATATTCAGGACATTTACCGTATTTTATTCCTTAAAGGATTTAACTATTCCGATGCCATAAAATACATCGAAACCGAAATGCCGGAATCAAAAGAAAAAGATGAAATTGTTTCATTCGTAAAAAATTCAAAACGCGGCATAATGAAAGGATACGGTGACGAATAAAATTCTTTCATTGGTCAAAAAAATACTAGCCTGTTTTAACAAAAACAGGCTTTTTTTGTATATTAGTGCAAGAATTTTGAGGACACACATAAACCAAATTGTATGATAAACGGGAAAAACATCGTAGTAACGTGGGATTTCACTGAAGTTTCGGAATATGCCGCTCTTCACGCTATCAAAATGGCAAACCATTTAAAGTGTAACATTGTCCTGCTCCACATCATCAAAAAAGATTCTGATAAAGAATTAGCCGAGGAACAACTACAGATTAAAGCCAACGAAATTCAGAATAACACCAAAATTCCCACTGCTTTCAAGGTTATCAAAGGAGATATCTTCCACAGTATTGGTGATTACACCAGCGATGATGAAAACCAGGTAAATATGGTCATCATGGGAACTCACGGAATTAGAGGTATGCAAAAAATCACCGGCAGTTGGGCATTAAAAGTAATTGCAAGCTCAACTGTTCCTTTCCTGGTTGTACAAGACAAACCCAGCGAGAAAAAACTCACCGATATTGTTTTTCCGCTCGATTTCAAAGCCGAAAACAAAGAAAAACTGGTTTGGGCTATCTATCTTGCTCAGTACTTTACACTGAAAATCCATATTTTCAAAGAACTTAATGACGACGATTACTATCAAAAAAAAATTAACAACAACTTGCTATTCGCCAAAAAATATTTAACAAAATATAATATCGATTTCGAAATTCACACTGCAGCACAAAAAGGCAATTTCGAAAAGCAACTCATTGATTTTGCTGAGGAGATTAATGCCGATTTAATTTTAGTAATGACAACAAAAAACATTGGTTTTGCCGATTACGTTTTTGGTGCCAGCGAACAAGATATCATTGCTAACAGTGCCAAACTACCTATTTTATGCGTTAATCCACGCAACGACCTTATGAAAGCTAATTTCTGGAGTTAAATAAACTCCCCCTACACTTCTCAAAATCAAAACTTTGCCGGAGTAGAAAACTCTCTCCGGCTTTTTTATTATATTTGCAACAATTTTTCAGAACGATTGTTGCAGTATAAAAACCAACATGAAGCATCCCAAAATACCATCCTGTACCGAGTGTTTCTTAAACTCAGCCAACATGTTTAAAACGCTTTCCCCTGAACAGTTAGCGTTGTTAAACTATGAAAAAAGTTGCCAAACCTTTCGCCGCGGTGATATCATTTACCGCGAAGGAAATAAAGCATCGGGTTGCTATTGCATCAATTCAGGCATCATCAAGATTTTTAAAACCGGCGTTGAAGGAAAAGAGCAAATCATTATGTTTGCCCAAAGGGGCGATATTATTGGCTATCGTTCAGTAATAAGTAACGAACCTTTCTGCACAACTGCGCGTGTTCACGAAGACGCATCGCTTTGTTTTATACCAGCAGAAGTGTTGCTCGATCTAATTCAACAAAATCATGACTTTAGCATGGCATTATTAAAATTGGCCTGCAAAGAATTGGGTGAAGCCAACAGTTTTCTTACCGACATTGCTCAACGTTCAGTTAAAGAGCGTCTTGCAGAAGTATTGCTACTACTGCGAAAAACTTTTGGAACCGATGCCGAAGGATTTATCAAGCTGATATTAACCAGAGAGGAGCTTGCTAACATTGTGGGGACCGCCACCGAATCGGTAATCAGACAACTTTCAGAATTTAAATTAGGAAAATTGATCGAGATTCGTGGACGCAGAATAAAAGTACTGCAACCTCAACGATTGGAGCGCTACGCAAATACGCTATAAACTTGGCCTTGAACCCATTTTTTTCATAAGATCATTGCGTAAAATATTGATTTTATGAAGTTGTGTCATAATCGCCCGAATCTCATCATCCGATAATTCGCTATTAGCCAAACGCGAAGTTAAAACCTTTTGCAATTCTAAGATACGCCGCCATTTATACTCGTTCACTAAGTTCTGAACATTTCTTGCCAAGAGCTGCTCTTCGCTATTATAGCTGATTCCGTATTCTTCCCAAAATCGTGAAAGAGGGTATTTTTTCGCCATCAAGTCGGCCACACGCGAACTGACCTCGATATCAGGATGGTTTACAAAATAAAGCTGATTGAGCTGAATATTCTTTTTTAAATCGTTGCTGAAAATGTTGAATATTTTAGCCCAAACCGAATCAATAGGTATCAATTCATCGCTCTCTAATTCTTCGACGATAAACTCCGCTACCGTAACGATAGAAATTTGTTCAGGATCCTCCTCATCTCTCGATATAAACACCGCCCGATCTCCGTACTCAAGCATAAAACGTATTAAATCTCGCTCTGAGGCTTCAACACTGTTATCGGCAAAATCAACCGTCGTTTTTTTTATTATGCTTTCTTTGGGGGTGATCTTGGTCTGAGTTGTTATGCCTTTTTTATGCTCTCCAATTTTTTCACGCAATTCCTTAGCTACTGCCGAATAAAAAATGTCCTCTGAAATTTCGAACATCCGACTGCATTGTTGAATGTATATGCTGCGTGAAATCTCAGAGGGAATATGGGCAATTGACTGTACGATATTGTTTAGCAAAGTGGCTTTTTTTATTGGGTCGGTTCCTGCCTCAGAGAGCATCAGCCTTGCTTTAAAACTTATAAAATCGGTTTGATTGGAATCTATAAATTTCTTCACTTCTTCGGCCGAATGTTTTCGGGCATAAGAATCGGGGTCTTCGCCTTCAGGAAGCAGACAAACCTTAACATTCATATCTTCGGCCAATATCAGGTCGATACCACGCAATGAGGCTTTGATACCGGCAAAATCGCCATCGTAAAGGACGGTAAGATTATTTGTAAAACGCTTTATCAAACGAATTTGCTCAATCGTTAGAGATGTTCCCGATGACGCAACCACATTCTCAATGCCGCATTGAGCAAGACTTAGCACATCGGTATAACCTTCAACCAACAGACAGAAGTCGTTTTGAGTGATGGCCTTACGAGCGTGAAACATACCGTAAAGTATTTTACTCTTCTGATAAAGAACCGTTTCCGGAGAATTCAAATATTTAGCAATCTTTTTATCGGAGAAAAACGTTCGTCCTCCAAACCCAATCACCTGACCACTCAAACTATGAATTGGAAATATAACCCTATGATGAAAGCGGTCAAAAAGTTTTCCATTTGAATCAATACCCAATCCGCTTTCAGTGAGCAAATCGGGCGTATAACCTTGCTTTAAAGCGTAATCGCAAAAAGCCGAACGATTTTCGGGGGAATATCCCAAACCAAACGACTCGATCATGCCTTCGGTAAAACCTCGTTCACGCAAGTACGACAACCCAATATTTTTACCCTCGTCAGTTTGATAAAGTTGATGATGAAACCACTTGGCCGCTAGATTTGAAAGAGCAAGGAGTTTCTCACGCTTGGATTCCTCAATTTTCTGCTCTTCAGAGGGTTCTGTCTCCTCAATCTCAATGTTATATTTTTTTGCAAGATATTTCAGGGCCTCGGGATACGACAATCCCTCGTGTTCCATGACAAATCCTACTGTATTTCCTGATTTCCCACATCCAAAGCATTTGAAAATACCTTTTGAGGGTGACACCGTGAATGATGGCGTGCGTTCGTTATGGAAGGGACACAAACCAAGATAATTAACTCCTCTTTTTTTTAATGCAATAAAATCCCCGATAACATCAACAATATCGGCGCGCTCATAAATTTTGTCTATGGTGCTTCGGTCAATCATAATTTGAGAACAGCAAATTTATCATTTATTCGTCAATCTTTCGCAATAACCAAAGTTTGAATTCCTCGCAACAAATACAGCTTTGAACATTCAGCATTAAACCATAAAACATTGATTATATATTCCTTACTAACTAAAACTTCCCTAATGGTTTATTATTATTTTGACGCTTGATTCAATAGGCCTTATCTTCCCTCAGCGTGTTTGGGAGAGTTCTGTTTTTCAGTAAATGTCGAAAAATTGTAGTACTTTTGTAAAAAAATTAACATCCTTGGAAAAATTTGAAATCATTGCCACAACTTTCTACGGGCTTGAGGAAACACTTGCAGAAGAACTGAAAGAAATTGGAGTTAAGGAAACTTCAATTCTAAATAGGGCGGTACGCTTTCATGGTGATACCGAATTGCTCTACCGCGCAAACTATTTATTGCGCACTGCTGTAAAAATCTTAAAACCAATTGCAGTCTTCAGAGCTAACAATGACAATCAGTTATACAATCAAATACGCGAAATCGAATGGGAAAAATTTCTCTCCGTGAAAAAATCGTTTGCTGTTGATGCTATTACCAACAGCCGAATTTTCACACACTCACAATATGCCGCTTACAGGGTAAAAGACGGTATCGTTGACCAATTCAAGGCAAAACACAGACTACGTCCAACCATCGATCCACAAAAACCGGATGTACAACTCAATGTTCACATCAGCGACAATTTAGTTATCGTCTCGCTCGATAGTTCAGGAGAACCTCTTTTTCGCAGAAATTATCGATTAGAACAAGTTGAAGCACCAATAAATGAAGTATTAGCATCTGCCATACTGCGCATTTGCCGATGGGACAAAAAAACTCCCTTATACGATCCGATGTGTGGTTCGGGAACCTTTCCCATTGAAGCAGCCTTAACGGCCACGAACACGCCTGCCGGAAAGTTCAGGAAATTTAACTTTCAGAATTGGCTCGATTTTGACAACGTACTTTTCCAAAAAATCCAGCAAGAGACGGAAGAACAGATCATTCCACTGGAAACCGAAATCGTTGGAAGCGATATTAACCGGAAAGCTATAGAAATCGCAACCAATAACGCTAGGAGAGCCGGAATGAGAAAATTACTGCGATTTGAGCATACAGACTTTTTCGAAACCTCACGACACGAGCCCACTTTTGTAACGTTAAATCCCCCTTACGATCATCGGTTCCAAATGGAGAAAATCGAAGAATTCTACGAAGAAATAGGATCACACTTAAAACACCATTACACAAACAGCCGTGTTTGCCTAATCAGTTCAAACATGGAAGCCCTCAAAAGGTTTGGATTAAAACCCAAACAAAAATTCAAACTTTTTAATGGCCCGTTAGAATGTAGATTGCTTATTTACGACATTTTTCAGGGAACTTTGAAAGAGCAAAAAGAAAACAACCAATAATTTTTTTTGTGTTCTAAATGAAAAAATAGTTACCTTTAGGGAAACTCTAAACCGATGCATGTACTTGGAATTGACATTGGAGGTTCTGCTGTAAAAGGAGCCATAGTTGATACGCAACAAGGCTGTTTTACAAAAGAAAGAATAAAAATTGAGCTAACCAACGGGGCTTCGGTTAGTGCAATCAACCAAGCCGTGGCAGAAATAGTAACTCAATTTCAATGGGACGGATTAATCGGATGCGGTTTCCCTGCGGTTGTAAAAAATGGTGTAGTTCATACTGCGGCTAATATCGATGAAAATTTTATCGGGTTAAACGTTGAGGAACTTTTTAGCACAACAACCGGCCGGCGGGTTAAGGTTTATAACGATGCCGATGCTGCCGGCTTTGCAGAGCTAAAGTTTGGTCATATTAAAGACTTTAAAGGCTTCGTCATCTTTTTAACTGTTGGCACAGGGATTGGTTCCGCTTTGTTTTATAACGGTCAACTCATTTCAAACACTGAATTGGGACACGTTTTTATGAAGAATGGCATAAAAGGCGAAAAATTTACCAGTGATGCCATACGGGAAAAACTTGATTTAACTTGGGATAAATGGGGCGTTAGGTTTAATAAATATTTGGAATATCTCCAATCGCTATTCTATCCCGACCTCTTTATCATCGGTGGTGGTACTAGTAAGAAATTTGAAAAATTCTCACATAAACTCACCGTTGCAACCCATGTGGTTCCGGCAAAATTGCTTAACGATGCCGGAATCATAGGAGCCGCAACACTTGCCTTTATGGAAAACCAAACTTTCACCGACTGACCGGTAGTTCAACCGAAACGCATGTTCCTTTATTTACTTCGCTCTCTATTTTTATTTCACCTTTGTATCGCATCACTGTTTGATAGGAAATGTACAAACCGAGGCCGGTACCTTTTCCCACTTCCTTCGTGGTGAAAAATGGATCGAACACTTTTGGTAAGTTTTCCGAGGAAATTCCGCATCCGGTATCGATAAACTGAATAACAACTCTTTTCTTATCAGGGTAATAACGGGTTTTAATATTTAATGATCCTTGAGGCTCCATGGCGTCGATGGCATTTGAAATGAGATTCACAAAAACTCTACTTAGCGAAATATAATCGCTTTCAACGAGTGGAACCTTCTCTAAGTCCAGACTCAAATCTATACCGCTTTTAAACCTGCCTTGGAATAACACTAAAGTATCTTGAATGCATTTTTCAACATCTATCAACTCGAGTTTATTGTTCTCGGAATGAGAGTAAGCCGACAAACTGCGGATTATACTAGTGACACGATCAACTCCGGCCTCGATATTTCCAATCATCTCCTTAATTATTTGAAGATTGGATTTAAAATCAATGGTCGATAAATCTGAATCGTCTTTCTCCACTTGGGTAGATAGATTAAGGCACTGATTGATCTGTTGCTCCAATTCTTCAATGAGGATTTGCAACGCCTGATAGCTTCCACTGATAAAATTTATTGGGTTATTGATTTCATGGGCAATCCCAGCCGAAAGCATCCCAAGCGATGCCATCTTCTCTTGTTGAATCAATTGATTCTGTGTTACTTGTAGTTTTTCTAAAACTTGTTCCAGCTCTTTTTTTTGATTTCGAAGTTTTTCATTGGTTGCTATCAAATTTTTATTTAAAGCAATGATTTCTTCTGCTCGTTCCTGGATTAATTCCTCCAAATGTTTTTGATACTTTGTTAACTCAGTAATATCTTGAATTGTTACCAAAACGATCTTTTTGGAATCTTCGGTAGAGGTAATTACCAACAATTTCACAATCACGGTTATTAACTCACCATTTTTTTTTCTCCTGATAGCTCTCAACGATATTTCCGTTTGGTTACTCAATAATGCCACAAAAGATTGTTGAACACTTTCGAATGAAAGATGCGAAAATGTTTGAGGGAAATTGGTAATAAAATCTGATTTGCTCTCAAAACCAAAAAGATCCAGTGTTGATTGATTAACATCTAAAACCACCATCTGAGAAATAACATCCGATGAAACTTCAATTTTTCCAAACTGCTCCCACTGCTGCCTCAGTTCATCGTAAATTAATGTTAAATCAAGTTGATAGGTTGCTACGGGAGATTTTTCAAATAGGTTTCGAAAAAAGAGTGTCGTACGCTCAAGCTCTTGGGTACGAATGTTTACCAGACCTTCCAATTTCAGGCTCAGATTTTTCCGTTGCAGAAAGGCAACTCCTCCCCAAATTAAGGCAACCACCATCAGCGAAGCTAACACAGCCACCCAACGAATCATACGTCGCTGCTTTTCGATAACATTGCCCATACTTTTAATTTCATTTTCTTTCTGTAAAAAGACTTTAGAAAGGCTGTCTAGAACTGCATGTTTTTCAAATAATTCTTTATTTCTTAAGTTCAATTGTGAATCTAAGAGACTCAACTTTTTCCCATTTTGCTGAATATTCGTAACTTGTTGATCTAATTGCAATTTCATTCGATTACTAATCGATTGTGTTTTTTCCATCTCCACCGATAACGATTCAGAAAGGTGATCCTTCACTCCAATTAAATGGTGCAAACTATCCAATGCCAATTTCGATCGATTTACATTGACTTGATATATTTCTAAGTTTCCCGAAATTCTGTTAATCTCTCTAAGGAAGGAATCACGATCGTGGGATAGTGAATCCAACTCGTGCTGATACTTCAAAATTAGCTCTGAACCTTGCTGCAATTGTTTATATGTTTGATAGTAGCTCTGTTTCAAGTCAATTATACTGCCACCGTATCGGATAAGTTCGGGAGAATAAGATAAGTTGGCTTCGTCAAAATTATGTGGATTGATGTCAAAAATCAACTTCTTTCCCGAAACATCAAACCGCAAGTTAATCATGGTGAAAAGCAAGTTCGGAGCATCATCGGTAATTAACAAAACAGGAGATGACTTAATTTTTTGATAAACCTCCGGAATGTTTTTTCGAAAAGATGACCCGACATAAATCACATCAACATCAACACTTCCTAGGCTTGGAGAAGACAACAAAACTTCAAACGGGATTCCGTTAATGGTAGCCGTTTCAGATAATATTTTGAGTTGGTTAAATAATTCGATATTATCATCCAAAAAGGCTATTCTATAAACTTTGATCCGATTTTGATTCGGGAATTGAGTGTGCTTAATGAAATTCAGTATCATAGCAGAACGCACTTCCTCTTCTAGATTCTGAGAAAGGGCTGTTCTGAAATTAATCCCCAACAGCAAGCCGAGCAAAATCGCTATGCTACTTACCTTATGGGATGTTTTGGAAGGGCACATAATTCAATATTCCCCCTGAAATTCTACCAAATATACATTTTTTACAAAAAAATGCAACTTTTCTCCAACAATAAATGTTAACCGTATAAACAAAAAATGAATGCCATGAAAGGAAACCTTATTACCATAGCCACAGAAACCTACGCCCGTGCTTTAATTCTACAAGGATTTCTTCAATCGAAGGGGATTGAATGTATATTACAAAACGTTAATCTGGTGCAACCGAATGTGTCTGACGGAGTAAAAGTGATGATTCATGAAAAAGATGTAGAAAAAGCCATTCGCTTACTATCCACCAGCCAGCCTTTGGGAAAAACCGAAGCTGCCCCTGCAAAAATTCTAGTCCCGGTTGATTTCACAACGGGAAGCATCAATGCAGCTAAATTTGCTTTAAAACTTGCCCACCGATTTAGTTCAGAAGTTAAGATCCTGCATGTTTTTCATTCTCCAACCATCGACATGATTCCTTTCAGCGACGTAGGAAGCATTCAAATTGACTTCGACTACAACAATCAAGTTGTTCAACACGAAGCCAAAAAACAACTGCTTCAGATGTACGAAGAATTAAAAAACTTCATGAAAGAACAGAAACTCGAAAATGCAAGAATCGGATATTCATTAAGGGAAGGTTTTGCAGCTTTCGGAATTGTTGATGTAGCTCGCAGATACAAACCTACCTTAATCATCATGGGGACACGAAGTTCCGGTTTTGAAAGCGTTGAACTGGTAGGCGATGTGGCTGCTCAGGTTGCTGAAGAAACCAAAATTCCGTTGCTTGTTCTCCCCGAAAATGTAAGCTTAAGTGAACCGTCCAATGTAAACAATATACTTTATGCACTTCATCTCGACGGGAAAGATGCCTTCGCCCTGAGAAAACTATTTTCCTTGTTACGTGGATTTAAAATTAAGGTTCGATGCATTTATGCCAGCGAAAATCCTGAAGATGCAATCGTAAAAGCCAAAATGAAGGAATTACAAAGCTACATCCATAAAACCATTAAAAATACAGAAATAACCTTCGAAATCCTTCATTCAAAAGACGCCTTTCAAACATTTAGACGAGCTCTTGTGGAAGAGAATATCGACTTATTTGCCCTGACCATGCGTAAACGAAGTTTTTGGGTACGACTATTCAATCCATCGCTAACCAGGCAAATGTTAGCACAGTCAGATACACCCATGTTAATATTTCCTGTATAAAAATACTCAATAGGGTTGTAGAATAAAATAATTTTGTATCTTTGCAGCGCCTTTGCGGATGTGGCGTAATTGGTAGCCGCGCTAGACTTAGGATCTAGTGCCTTCGGGCGTGGGGGTTCGAGTCCCTTCATCCGCACAAAAATAAAAACCGCCAACCGATTTCGGTGGGGCGGTTTTTTCAAATTTCTAAACTTTAGTACGATTTTTGCCAATACAAAAACGGTTTAATCATCAGACAGTAAAATTACCGATACCCTATGAAAATCAACGTAAACAAAATTGACAATCTCAACGCAGAGTTATCTATTGAGTTAGTGGCCGAAGACTACAATCCTGCAATTGAAAAAAAACTAAAAGAACTACGGAAAGAAGCTCAAATACCCGGATTCCGTAAAGGAATGGTGCCTATGTCACACATTCAGAGATTATTCGGAAAAGAAACCAAATACCGTGCTGTCAATGAATTGCTTTGGGAAAATCTATCAAACTATTTGAAAGAAAACTCTACATCAATTTTAGGCGAACCCCTTTTGAATCAAGATAAATCAGAGACTATTGACGTTATCGACACTAAAAATTCAGTTCAAGTTGTTTTTGATCTCGGACTTAAACCCGAATTTGAAGTAAATCTTTCGAAAAAAGATAAAATCACCTACCAAAAAATTAATATCACTCAGGAGCTCATTGATAAAGAGGTTGAGAATTACTCCCGAAGATTTGGAAGCTTTTCCGATGTTGAAAAAACCGAAGAAAATGAAATGGTGGTCGGGAAAATAAAACAGCTCGACAGCGAAAACCAAATCATTGAAGAAGGCGTTTCGGTTGACGACGCTTATGTAAGCCTTGAGCAAATCAAAAACCACAAAGACCTCTTTTTGGGAAAAACACCAGGGGAAAAAATAATTTTCAACCCTAAAAAAGTTTTTGAAAACCCCACAGAAATCTCCAACCTACTCCACATATCAAATGAAGACGCTGAGAATCTTGATTGCAATTTCGAATTAGAAATCAATCAGGTTCGTCGGTTCGTACCCGCGGAAGTAAATGAAGAGATGTTTAAACAAGCCTTTCCAAACAGAGATATCAAAACCATAGAAGAATTTCGCCAAGCAATTACAGAGGAACTCGAAAAAATCTACACTGAGGCAGAAAAAAACAAATTTTATTTTAATCTGAAAGAATACATTTTAAACAAAGTAAACCCGAAAATTCCCGAATCGTTCCTTAAGCGTTATTTAGCTCAAACAAAAGAAAATATCACACCTGAATCAATCGAAAAAGATTGGGCAGAATTGAAAAAAATGTATCAGTGGCAATTGATTGTTGATAAAATTTCTCGCGAGCGAAACATTAAAGTAGAAAAGGAAGACCTTTTAGCCATTGCCATGATCGACGTTGAAAGATCGTTACGCTACTATGGAATCGGCTCTATACCAGAAGAGACATTGAAAAGATTAGCTCAATCAAAGCTTGAAAAAGAAGAGGATGTAGAAAACTTTTATTGGAGAGCTCTCGAGCATAAAACACTTGAGATTCTAGAGCAAATTATTGAAAAAGAAGAAATTGTTGTTTCTGTGGACCAATTTTAAACCATAAGCCTATGATACCGAAAGATGAATTTCGCAGGTATGCCATTAAACACAAAGGCATCAGTAGTTTGGCGTACGATCAATACACCTCACTGCTCAACAGTTACATTTCTCCAACCATTATCGAGGAACGCCAACTAAACATAGCCACGATGGACGTGTTTTCGCGTCTGATGATGGATCGAATCATCTTTCTTGGCTTGCCCATTGACGACGACGTGGCTAATATTATTCAAGCTCAACTTCTTTTTCTAGAATCGACTGATCCAACAAAAGATATCCAAATTTATTTTAACACTCCCGGTGGAAGCGTATATGCGGGATTGGGAATTTACGACACTATGCAATTCATCAGCGCCGATGTAGCCACCATCTGTACCGGAATTGCAGCAAGCATGGGAGCGGTATTGCTTTGCGCAGGCACTAAAGGGAAACGCTCTGCACTACCCCACAGCCGCGTGATGATTCATCAACCGATGGGTGGTGCTCAAGGACAAGCTGCCGATATAGAAATTACCGCAAGAGAAATCCAAAAGTTAAAACGCGAACTCTACGAAATCATAGCCCTACACTCAGGAAATAGCTACGATAAAGTAGAAAAAGACAGCGATCGCGACTACTGGATGACTGCTCGGGAAGCCGTTGAATATGGAATGATTGACGAAGTTCTAGAACGATCAAAAACAAAAAAATAGAAAAAATAAACTGTTCAATAAAAATTCTGGACGGTTTTAATTAACAAATATGAATCGATGCTCATTTTGCGGGAGAAGCGAAAAGGAAGTTAAATTCCTCGTTAGTGGAATCAGTGCCCAAATTTGCGACTCTTGTATTGAACAAGCCAAAGAAATTCTCGACGAGGAATTCAAAAGCACAAAATACACTGCCGGAGAAAAAATAAAAATTCATAAACCGAAGCAGATCAAAGAGTTTCTTGACCAATACGTCATAGGTCAGGATGAAGCAAAAAAATACCTGTCGGTTGCCGTTTACAATCATTACAAAAGAATCATGCAGCCAACCTCCAATGAAGATGTGGAGATTGAAAAATCAAACATCATCATGGTAGGCCCCACCGGAACCGGCAAAACGCTCTTGGCTCGAACCATTGCCCGATTGCTCAATGTACCATTTACCATAGTCGATGCTACGGTATTTACAGAAGCAGGTTATGTTGGCGAAGACATCGAAAGCATTCTCACGCGATTACTGCAGGTTGCCAACTATAACGTTCAGGCTGCTGAAAAAGGCATAGTATTTATTGACGAAATCGATAAAATTGCACGAAAAGGCGACAATCCATCGATAACCCGCGACGTAAGTGGCGAGGGTGTTCAACAGGGACTCCTGAAACTTTTGGAAGGTTCGATAGTGAACGTTCCTCCGCAAGGAGGACGAAAACATCCCGAGCAACGCATGATTGCCGTGGACACGAAAAATATTCTTTTCATCTGTGGGGGAGCATTCGATGGTATTGAACGAAAAATTGCCCAACGTTTAAACACAACTGTAGTAGGGTTCAATTCAACAAAAGAAACTAACCATATCGATCGCTCTAATCTCCTACAATACATTGCACCACAAGATTTGAAAAGTTTTGGGCTGATTCCCGAACTTATTGGTCGTCTTCCTATCCTTTGCTATCTGCAACCTCTCGAACGCGATGCACTGCGTCGAATTTTGACCGAACCCAAAAATTCCATTATTAAACAATACATCAAATTATTCGAACTCGACGGTATCACCCTACATTTTGAAGAGGAAGTTCTGGATTTCATTGTTGATAAAGCAGTTGAATTTAAACTAGGTGCACGCGGATTGCGTTCAATTTGTGAAATTATCATGATTGATGCCATGTTTGAGTTGCCAACATCCAGAAAAAAAGCAATGACCGTGACGCTTCACTATGCTAAAGAAAAAATGCAGAAAGTGGATGCATCGAAACTTCACGCTGCTTAAAACAAAAAATCGCTCTAATTTTCAACCGGATTTCATTATATTGTTTGCAATTCACAAAAAAAAGCTTATCTTTGCATCCCGAATTTGTAAATATCATTCAATAAAATAAACGAATAAACCTATGAAAAAGGGAATTCATCCTGAGAACTATCGTTTGGTTGCATTTCGCGATATGTCAAACGGCATTACATTCATAACTCGCTCAACCGCCAGCAGCAAAGAGCAGATAGAAATTAACGGCGTGAGCTACCCATTGGTCAAGCTTGAGATTTCAAACACTTCACATCCGTTCTACACCGGAAAAATGAAGTTGGTTGACTCTGCCGGTCGCGTTGACAAATTCCGCAACCGTTACGCAAAACACTACGAGAATAAAAAGTAGTTTTAACAAATTTATAGAAAGCAATTAGCTCCTATTTCCTAATGGGGGCTTTTTGTGTTTATTTTAAATATATAGAATGCAGAGAAAGAGACAATTGTGGAAAATACTGATTGTTTCAGGCTATCTTATCGGCGCAACCGGACTCATCATAACCTATCCTGCTCCGAACTATTACTTTTTATCGTGGCTTTTTGCCCTTATCACCTTTATTATTTTAATAGCCGCTCACACTCCGTGGACTCATAAAAGTGCAGCTTCTCTTGCCTTAATCGGCATTGCCGGCTGGACAATTGAGGCGATCGGAGTCAACACAGGGCTGATTTTTGGCCATTATCAGTATGGCAATTCATTGGGATTTAAAATTGCCGAAACACCTTTAATGATGGCCATAAATTGGATTTTTATGATTTATCTGGTGAGTATGGTGCTTAAGGATCGTATTACCAACACATTTCATTTTTTGACGATCGGCGGACTCACCATGGTGTTTTATGATCTGCTGCTTGAACCCTTTGCCATTCGCTTCGATTTGTGGAATTGGCAAGACAAAAATCCGCCATTACAAAATTTTATTGGCTGGTTTCTGGTTTCTATTCCAATGCTGTATGTCTGCAAAAAAACACTACAACAAAGCAAAAACGAACTCGCCGATACAATTCTTCTGACACAGATTTTCTTTTACGGACTGGTAAACGCTACAGTAGCCTTATTTATGGTTTAGTTGCAATGAAAATCTTCGTTGGATTAGCATACTCGGCAGTTGGAGACGTACAGTAAATTAAATAGACTCCTGTTGGTACTCGTACCCCATTGAAATCTCGCAGATTCCAAATACCGGTTCCACCGTTTGAATAGGTTTCAAAAACCAATCGACCGGATAAGTCAGTGATTTTTATCGTGGTTTCCTCCATCAATCCACGAATAATAAGCGAGCTATTAAAATCTTCGCGTACAGGATTGGGATAAACATCGATTTCCTTTAAACTTTGATTTCCGATTGTTGCACTACCCACATAGGAAACAACACCCAAGGATGTAGCAAAAAAGACCTCTCCTGTTTTTTTATTGATATCAATAGAATAGATCTCATTGGATAATAACGGACTGTTTTTGGTATTCAGATTTAAAATTTGCTTGTTTCCGCCACGATTCAATAAGAAAGCACCACCTCCGGCCGTAGCAATCCATTTTCGATTTCCTCCGTCAACGGTTATGTCGGTTATTGATTCTGTTCCTAAGAGATATTCTGCATGATCGTCAACTTCGATAATCAACTGCGAAGCGACTAAATCCCGAGACAGGGCACTACGAGGATTGTAGTAAACGAATATTCCTCCGGTTTTTGCACCGATCCAAATTGTTTCATCGTGATCAATAGCAATTGCAGCAACATCGTTAAATACAGATCCATCAGAACGTCGCAACGGGAAGACACGATAGGCATTGGGTTGGTTGTTGAGAAGTTTGACAGGATTAAAAACAACAATACCTGTTCCGGGCATCAATAGCCAAATATCACCCCAAGGGGTTGAAATCATTTCACCGGTTCGCTGTCGCGAAATTTGACTTTCAAGATTAAAGGATAACCATTCTCCGTCGCTCTTTTTCACTACAAGGGGATTGTTAGTGTACCACTGAGCTATCCATAAGTTACGATTTTGGTCAAAGGTCATTCCCGTGATGCGGTTATACCCCTGACCGTACCCTTCCACAGATTCGAGCGGACTGTTGAATATATTCCATTTCTGCACAACTTCGTCGTTAAGAAATTCTACAATGCCAAAGCCATAGGATCCGGCGATGATATGTTTTGGATTTTTTGGGTTGGTGATGGATAGAGAGATATTGCCAATTTCTTGAAGAGAATCGACGTTTGTAGGTGTAAAGTTTGTCCACTGGTTTCCTTTAAAACGATAAATGCCGTATTGGCTCCAGGGCTCTCCGGGGCTTCCGGCTGAAACCCACACTTCGTCTTCCGCGATATTTACATGATAAGCTTTGTAGGTATCGGGTCCATTGGGCGTTACAATTTCCTCGCCGGTTGTCCACTTTACCTTGCGTTTAATACCATTGAACGGGTCGGCTAAGAAATAGTCCCAAGCGTTGGTGGCAATAGCATCATTGGCTCCTTGCCAAAGAGTTCCTCCGTAATATTCGCCACCGATTTTCACATTGGACTGATCGAACCAATAGATGTAATTGTTGGTAGTAAGTTGAAGCATATTCATGTCGGCGTAGAGTTGTCGGAGATCTGCCCCATGCGTCGGGAGGCTAAATAACCGATAATTACCATTCCGATATAATACTAAACGATCATTTTGATAACCCTCGATGGATTGTCCAACCCACAAAGTATCGCCCCAAAATTCGCAAAGAATGTGATTCCCGGATGGATCGGGAAGGGATAACAATTTAGTCCAATTATTATAATCCATGTGATTAATGCCAATGCGTGGTGCCGAAAAAACTCCGCGATCGGTGGCCAAATATATGCTATCTGAAGATAAGGTCACATCGTTAATATTGATATATTGAGTTGGGGTTTGCAGATTTATGGTAGTAAGGATTGCCCGTCCGCTAAACGATATAATTGAAGCTCCGTAAGGGGTTACCACAAATATGGAATCGCCATGGGGTTTAATTCTCCGAATCTTCTTTCCACTTACAATATCGGCTTGGGCAATATCGGGAATGGACCTTACACTGCCATTTTTAAAAAGATCGATCATCCCCGATTCATAGCCGATCAGAAGTGTACCCGACGGTCGATGAACTCGCATGGCAGAAATACCGATATCGCTAAGGACGTTTAATTTATTATATCTTTCGATAGTTTTATCTTCGAGATGCCAGGAGAAAATTCCTGAAAATCCGGCACCGTAAACGTATGGAGGCAAATAGGCTACGAAATTACAACGATGATAAGGCAAATGAGCTCGCCATGTTCCGATTTTAAATTCGTCTTGTGCAAGAATGCTAAGGTTTAGTGAGAACAGAAGGAATATTGCTATGATTATTTGACGCATGATGATTTGTTTTCATTGTATTAACTTGCGATGGTAAATTTTATTGCAAAGGTAGAGGAAAATTTTGGTTTGGTTTTTATAGAATAACATTGATTCTGCCATAGTTAGGGTCATAAATCCGAAGAGGCCTACGAATCCTGAATTAAGTATTATTTGAAACGATGGCAGAGGGACTTTGTTCCGGAAAAATTTTGCTTATTTTTGCCGAAAACCGTTGCCGAGCCTTGAAGCTTTTATATGTTGGAAATTTTGAAAGATAAGGTGCGAAACTTACCGGAGGTTCCCGGGGTATATCAGTTTTTCGATAAAAACGGGACAATAATCTATATTGGCAAAGCAAAGAACTTAAGGAAAAGAGTTTTATCGTATTTTACCAAAAATCACGATTCAACAAAATTGAATCTAATGGTTAACCGCATTGCCGAAATCCGCCATATCGTGGTTGACACCGAAATTGATGCTCTTTTGTTGGAAAATAATTTGGTAAAGAAATATCAACCTCGCTATAATGTCCGACTGAAGGACGACAAAACCTATCCATGGATAAAAATTTCTAAAGAGCCCTTCCCCCGAGTTGAAATGACACGTGAAATATCAAAGGATGGAAGTGAATATTTCGGACCTTATACTTCAGGATTGATGGTTAAATCAATTTTGGAGTTCCTACGTAAGACTTACAACATCAGGACTTGTAAACTAACATTAACCGAAAAAAACATTCGTGAAAAGAAGTTTTCGGTTTGTCTGGAGTACCACCTGGGGAATTGTAAAGGGCCATGTGAAGGACTTCAAACCGAAGAGAGCTACCTTGAATCGATTTCACAATTGCGGGAAGTTCTAAAAGGAAATATTTCGGAGCCTATTGAATATTTCCGAAACCGAATGATGGAGGCAGCAGCCAAGCTAAACTTTGAGGAGGCCGAGCAAGCAAAACAAAAAATGTTGATGCTCGAGAAATATCAAAGTCGGTCAACAGTTGTTAATCCATCCATCAATAATGTTGACGTATTTTCGTGCCTGGATGAAGATGGAAGTTCAGTTTTTGTAAACTTTTTGAAAGTCATTCACGGTTCTATTGTACAGTCATATACATTTGAAATTCAACGACAATTAGACGAGTCGCGTGAAGATATTCTTCTCATGGCTATTGTGGAGGCGCGTGAACGTTTCCGAACCAACTCAAACGAAATTGTAGTTCCGTTTTGGGTTGATTATCCCGATGAAAAAGTTAAAATCACGGTTCCGCAACGTGGCGACAAAAAGAAACTGATAGAGTTATCGGAGAAAAATGCCCGATACTACAAACTCGAGCAGAAAAAGCAAAAAGAAAAAATAAATCCGCAACAAAAATTAGAGCAGCTTTTGCAACAAATGCAAAAGGAGTTGCGTTTGCCAACTGCACCTCGACATATTGAGTGTTTTGACAATTCAAACCTGCAAGGAACCAATCCGGTTGCCTCATGTGTAGTTTTCCGTAACGCAAAACCAAGTAAAAAAGAGTATCGGAAGTTCCACGTAAAAACGGTGGAAGGTCCCGACGATTTTGCTTCGATGTATGAAATTGTCTTACGACGTTATGGGAGAATGCTTGAGGAGGAGCAACCGCTTCCTGACCTTATTGTGATCGATGGAGGAAAAGGGCAGCTTAATGCAGCTCTTTCAGCGCTTCAGGAGTTAGGAATTGACAAACAAACCTCTATCGTTTCCATCGCTAAACGATTGGAAGAAATCTTCACCCCTAATGACCCAGTTCCACTTTACATTGAAAAAAATAGCCCAACACTGAAAGTTATTCAACACATCCGAAACGAAGCCCATCGATTTGGAATCACCTTCCATCGCAAAACACGCAGTAAACATTTTCTTGAATCGAGCCTTGACGGAATAAAAGGCATCGGACCGATAACCAAACAAAAGCTCCTGCAAACTTTTAAAAGTGTGGAAAGCATAAAACAGGCATCGATTGAAGAGTTGATAAAAACAGTGGGAAACGAAAAAGCAAAAATTATTCATCGATATTTTTCCGGGGAAAAATAACCACAAAATTTTCTATTAAATCGACCTTGATTGCCCTACCTGTAGTAAAATTACGCCAAAACATTTTAGCTTTGCCCAACCTAAAACAATTTATTATGAAAAAATTCATCTTAATTAGCTTAATGCTATTACTTTCAAACGCTCTTTTCAGCCAATTCTTTGGAGGGGGATCAATGGTTTTTAACACCAGCAGCAGTTCAAGAACCACCAGTAATACTTCTGCTGATGGTCCATCAACATCATTATTTCAAGTTATCCCGATGATTGGATATCATCTGGATGAGAAAATAGATGTCGGAACAGAAGTTTTGTTTACCTTCTTCAGTAATAATAACCTTAACACCCCAACTGCTACAAATGTTTTAGAACCGGTTATGGATTGAGTCCTTTTGTACGGTATCGACTGGTTGATTTTGGCCCTATTTCGCTGTTTGGGCAAGGATCAATTGGAATTGGATTTTCAAATACAAAAATTAAAACAGGCAACGAAACCAACCGTGGGGATAAAATATCTATCTTCGCTATTGGAATCAGACCGGGTGTTGCCTATAAACTATCCGACAAAATTTCGCTGGAGGCGTTCTTAGGTGGCCTGTATTATGATTTCGAATCCATTAAATCGCCCAATGGTGATAAAGAAAAAACACACACATTTGGTCTTAATGCCACATCAGCTTTGAATCTGGGATTTACCTACGAATTCTAAAAATCACTTTTAATCATATACCTAAGGTCATGCTCTAAAAGTATGGCCTTTTTTTATGGGAGAAATCAATGCTCTTACGAATAGATTCCCAATGAAATTCAAAAGATCTTTCTTTTGATAGCCAATCCCATTTTATGGGCTATATCCTTGATCAAAAAGAACAGGATTAATCAATTAATTTTATATTTATCTGATATTCTGATATTTGTGATTTTTATTAAAAATTTTTTCATTATTTGTTAAATTTTTGTTAAAAAAAACATTCTGATTTTCCAAAAAAAAATTTATGTTTGATAGCACAGAACTTAAATCCAATTATTAACCTAAAAACGAGACCTACATGAAAAAGATCGGAACATTAATCTTCACCCTTCTTTTGCTGGGCACAGTTCATGCTCAACAAAAGAAAGTGAGCGGGACCGTTACGGATGCTCAAGAAGGAACCCCCATTCCCGGCGTTCAAATTGTGGTGAGAGAAAGCACCATCGGGACCATTACCAACACGGATGGGAAATTTGAGATCACAGCTTCACCGAGCGACATTCTTGTATTTAAGTACCTTGGATACAAGACAGAGGAAGTGGTCGTTGGGGAACAGACACAAATCACTGTAAAATTGTGGCCTGACATTGAAACCCTTAGCGAGATTATTGTTGTTGGTTACGGAACCCAAATTAAATCAAAAGTAACCGGTAACATTGCTAAAGTGGTCGGCGACGAAATTAAATCCATTCCTGTTCCATCGGTTGAATTAGCAATACAAGGTAAAGCTGCGGGAGTCTTTGTTGAGTCAGTTACCGGAAAGGCAACTAGTGCCACCCGGGTAAGAGTACGCGGAGCTACCTCGCTTACTGGAGGAAACGACCCATTATATGTTATTGATGGAGTTCCAATGAATCTAAATGCCATGAACCAGCATGGAGGGGCTATCAACCCACTTGCAACCTTAAATTTTAACGACGTTGAATCAGTTGAGATTTTAAAGGATGCTGCCGCCGCTGCTATTTACGGTTCGCGTGGTGCTAACGGCGTTTTTCTGATCACTACCAAGAAAGGGAAAAAAGGCGATGCAAAATTCAATTTTAATTACCAAACCGGGGTTTCTACACCATCTAATAAGCGCGAATTCATGAACGCGGAAGAATATATAAGATACTTCCGCGAAGCAGGCTATAATGCTGACCGTTATGAAGAGCGTATATATGATACTATCCCCCCCAGGATCTTCCACCTATTGGCAAACCGAAGTAGAATATCGTTTAAAACGATATTCCGGTCATGCAGCTATTCTTGATTCAAGCGGAAATTATATTGGTTCCCGGGTAGATACCGATTGGCAAGATTTAGCATTTCAAACTGCGAAAAACACCGGCGTTGATTTTTCAGTATCTGGAGGAACGGATAAATTAACCTATTACTCATCTTTGGGTTACACACAACAAGAGGGTATATTAGTCGCTAACGGATTTAAGCGAATGAGCGGTCGTTTAAACCTTGATAGTAAAGCTCGTGAATGGCTTGATCTGGGACTAAATTTCTCAACCTCGGTAACTGATTTGAAACAAATTAATGCCGACAACGCTTTTGCAAACCCATTGCAATTGGTGGCTTTAGCCCCAATCACTCCGGTTCGTGACACCAACGGAATTCTTTACGATCGTCCAACAACAACCTACTACAACACTTTAAGGCACGTTGAGTATTCCCATAGAAAAATGAATGAATACCGTAATATTGCCAACGGGTATATGAATATTAAACTCTATGAAGGTCTTCAATGGAGGAACGAGCTTGGCTATGACCTATACACATTAAAAGAAAATCAGAAGCTAGGCGAGCTAACTAACGATGGTCAAAACGGAGGATTTGGTATGTCGAATTACGGACAAACCCAAAACTTTGTTACAAAATCATTATTGAACTATAATGGAAAGTTCAATGAAATATCCATCGCTGCTGTAGCCGGTACCGAACTACAATACGTGACCATTGACCGTACCTGGGTTACCGGGGAACGTTTCCCCATGGATGCATTCATCACCCTTAACTCGGCCGGTAGCATTACTGAGGGAAAACAAACCGTGGAAAAATATGCAATGTTATCCTATATAGGACGTGTCAATGCCGATTATCAGGAAAAACTGCTACTATCGATAAGTGGTCGTATTGACGGATCATCACGATTCGGAAAAAACAACCGATACGGATTTTTCCCCGCTGCTTCACTCGGATATGTCCTGACCAAAGAAGAGGGTCTTAAAGACAACCCGGTTATCAGTTTCTTAAAACCACGTGTAAGCTATGGTAAAACCGGTAATGCCGAAATAGGAAATTACGAACATTTGGGAACCTTTGGAGTGGCAACCTATAATAATAATGCCGGATTAATCCCTTACAATATCTCCAATCCTGATTTAAGTTGGGAAACTACTGATCAAATTAATGCCGGTTTAGATTATGGATTCTTAAATAATCGTATAAATGGCGAAATTGACTACTACGTCAAAAAAACCAAAGACCTACTTTGGAGAGTTCCGGTTCCTGGAGTTTCAGGACACTCAACCATGATGAAAAACGTTGCTTCCGTGGAAAACAAAGGATTTGAGTTTATCATTAACACAATCAATCTCACCGGATTAATCAAGTGGAATACCACAATCAATTTCTCCTACAACAAAAACAAAGTAACTGATTTAGCAGGAGCCGAAATTTACGATCCGGGAAGTTCACGTTTTATGAATGTATTCATGGTTGGACAACCCATGGGTGTTTTCTATGGAGCCGAATTCGCAGGAGTTGATCCTACCAACGGAGATGCTCTTTGGTATGTTAATGGTCCCAATGGCGTAGATTCTTTAGGCAACAGACTTACAACCAATCAGTTTGACCAGGCAAACTTTGTGGTACTCGGAAGTCCTATGCCCGACAAGATTTTCTCTATCACAAATTCATTTGAATTCACTATTAACGGAACAACTATTGATTTCTCCTTCATGTTTCAAGGAGTTCACGGGAACAAAATACACTTAGCCGGTGATTCCTATATGGCTGCAAGTGGGGAATGGTTTGACAACCAACTCAGAAGTCAACTTGACTCATGGAGACCCGATAATCCCAATACAAATGTTCCTCAGGCTCGTCTCTTTTATGCCAATGGAACTGAAGGAAGAAACAGCCGTTACTTAGAAGATGGTTCCTATATTAAATTAAGAAATGTCACCTTTGGAATAACCCTTCCCAAAAGCCTACTTAGCCAAGCAAAAATTGATAGAATGCGCCTATTCGTAACAGGTCAAAATCTCTTAACCTTCACAAAATATACAGGTTGGGATCCTGAAGTATCATCCGACTTTGTGGTTAGCAACCTGAGATCCGGTGTGGAATTCTATTCTGCTCCACAACCGCGTACGGTGATATTTGGAATTAATCTTTCATTCTAAATCTACAAACATTAAAAATCATGAAGACATTAAAATACATCCTTTTAACAACAATCGCAGTTTTTACACTTGCAAGCTGTGATCAGTACCTTGATCAGGACCCGTATCAAGAGATTTTGGAGGAGAGGGCTCTTAACTCAGACCGTGGTGTTAAAATGGTATTATTGGGAGCCTATAGTACAATGAACGATCAAAACTTCTACGGAGGTTTAGTACAAACCATGTCGGAGCTATTAGCCGGAGATGGTGAAATTCAGTTTGTGGGAACCTACAATGGATTACGCCAAATCTTCGCAAAAAGCACTCTGATTTCATCCAACGAGAATGCAAGAGCCACATGGCTTAAAGCCTATGAATTAATCAACATCTGCAACAATGTATTAAGCGCAGTTGATATAGTCTTACCCGCCGACCGTGGTCGAGTGGAAGGTGAAGCGCGATTCCTGAGAGCAGCCGCTTATTTTGAACTGATTAGACTTTACGGTAATCGTCCCTACATAGCCGGCAATACCAGCAACAATGAGCCGGAATGGGGTGTGCCATTGGTATTGACACCAACCCGTATCATTTCTGATGCAAACAAAGTTCCTCGTGCTACGATTCAGGAAGTGTACGACCAAATTATTGTAGATTTAAAAGAGGCCGCCGCAAAACTTCCCTCAACTAATGGTTATTTTGCTACCAAAGGGGCAGCACAAGCAATGTTGGCACGAGTTTATCTCCAAATGCAAGATTATCCCAATGCACGCGATTATGCTGACACAGTGATTCAATCTAACAAATATTCATTAGTTCCTGTTTATGCTAATGTTTTTAACCAAAACGAAAAAACTACCGAAGACATCTTTGTAAATAAATTTACTACCCAAACCCGATTCAGCGCCATGACTGAATACTGGTCAATCCCAGATTATGGTGGTCGTGACGGAGATATCGATATCCTCAATGGACATTTGAATTTATATCCGGCCGGAGATGCTCGTCGTGCACTCTTCTTCCATGACAATATTGCTTGGCGATCAGGAAAATGGAACAATCAATACGGAACCGTTGTGACCATACGCCTGGCTGAAATGTATCTCATTCGCGCAGAATGCAACCAACGCCTTGGGACAAGCGTTGGTGACACTCCGCTAAATGACATTAATCGTCTGTGCGCCCGCGCTGGTTTAGGAGATACATTTTATGCTACAATTACATTAGACGATATTCTTTTGCAACGTCGTCTTGAATTGGCACACGAGGGGCATAAACTACACGATATAAAACGCCTTCAACTTCCTGTTGGACCCCGTCCATACGACCATCCCAAACTGACCCTTCCAATACCGGAGCGTGAAATTCAGGCATATTTGCCGGTAATCCTTAAACAAAACGACGGTTATTAATCGTTTTGCAGTATAACAAAAAGGGGGAAACCATGGGGTTTCCCCCTTTTATTTGATACACCCAACATCTAAATTCGAGAATTTCAATTTTTTGTATCTTTGCCCAAACATTCAAGGTTCATGGAAATCAAAAAATTAGAACTAAATGTGCTTGAACAGGCGGCCAGTATGCTTAAAGCCATTGCTCATCCCCAAAGAATTGAGATACTAAACCTCATGCAACAGAAAGAACGCATGACCGTTACCGAAATACAACAATGCCTGGGGCTTCCACAATCTGTAACTTCGCACCATTTAGGCATATTGAAAGACAAAGGAGTACTTACGTGCAAAAGGGAAGGAAAAAATATCTATTACGAATTAAAACATCAAGTTTTATCGCAAATCATACAATGTATATTAACCTGCAACAAGCAATAAATCACAGAATATCAACACAATGTATAAGCGAATACTTTTAAAACTCAGTGGCGAATCGCTCGCCGGAAAATTGGGAAAAGGCATCGACGAACAAGCGCTTTTTAATTACACTCAACAGATAAAATCGATTGTTGACCTTAATGTTCAAGTTGGTATTGTAATCGGAGGAGGAAATATATTCCGAGGGCTTCAAGGCGTGGGCAAAGGATACGACCGCGTTTTAGGCGACCAAATGGGCATGTTGGCCACGGTTATCAACAGTCTTGCCCTACAAACCGGACTTTTATCGGCCGGGTTAAAATGCAAGGTTTTCACAGCCATTCGGATGGAGCCTATAGGAGAATTCTACACTAAACATAAAGCTATTGAGGCCTTAAACCAAGGTTACGTAGTTATTATTGCCGGTGGAACAGGAAACCCCTATTTTACCACCGATACGGCTTCCGCTCTCCGGGCTGTTGAACTCGAAGTTGACGGCTATTTCAAAGCCACCCGCGTTGATGGCATTTACACAGCCGATCCCGAAAAAGATCCAACCGCTGTAAAATTCGACCATCTCACCTACAACGAAGCCATCCAACGCAACCTGAAAGTTATGGATATGACCGCCTTCAGTCTGTGCGCTGAAAACAACATGCCAATTTTGGTGTACAACGGTGAAGATCCACAAAACATTCTGCGAATCCTGAAAGGAGAGAAAATCGGAACGGTAGTATCAAACAACCCCTAATTCTCTTATCAAATGAATAAAACAGCCGTATTCCCGGGATCGTTCGATCCAATAACATTAGGCCATGAGTCAATCGTTCTTCGATCTATTGATCTGTTCGATAAAATCATCGTTGCCATCGGGCGTAATTGGGGAAAGAATAATTTCTTCCCCATTGAAGCGAGGTTTGAGTTCATTAAAGCTACCTTCGCCGAATATCCATCAGTGGAAGTAGCTACATTTGAAGGACTCACCGTAAACTATTGTCGCAAAGTGAATGCGAGATATATCTTGAGAGGACTAAGAACCAGTGCCGATTTTGAATTTGAGCGAGGAATAGCCCAAATGAATAAAAAAATGCATCCCGATATCGATACGGTATTTCTCCTTTCAACGCCCGAGCTAACTCCGGTAAATTCAACCATCATCCGCGATATCTATAAAAACGGAGGCGACATTTCCCTCTTTGTTCCTAAAGCCGTGGTGCCTTTAATCGGAAAATTTATTGGATAGCTCCATACCATTTTAGAAAACTCTATCGTTTTTAGAAGAAGTAAAGAAGTAGGGAATGAGGAAAATAAAAATGTTTGGCACGAAAAACATGTTGATAGCTCATAAAATCATATTTGTAGCAATATTTCTTATTTTTATTTCCCAACCTGCAACCGGTCAGAACGAAATTACCATCCAAGGATGTAACCCAACCTTTTCATCGAAAACCATTACAATAACTGCGGAGAAAGATTTTATCACCGAAACCATTGATACACTTGCCGTTCTTAAGGCCAATTCGGAAGGTTGTTTCAAAACAAAATTAAAATTGAATGAAATAACCAAAATCACCCTAACGTCTGGAAAACTTCAGGGCGTACTTTATGCTGAACCCGGGCGCGATTACGATCTACAGCTTCCTAACTATGAAGAGCTAACCATTGTTGACAGTCTGAATCCATATTTCGAAACCGAAGCATTTTTCTTCCGAATCAAAAACTATAAGATTCCCGAACTGAATGATGCCATTGCCAACTTTGATGCAATTTTCAACGCTTTTATAGGAGAAAATTTCTCCAAAATTTACAAACTGAATTACAAAGCACAAACCGACACACTTAAACCCTTCTTCGACTCCTTATTCAGCGATATAAACCATCCATTTTTCAACGAATACAAAAACTACAGCATCGCTTATCTTGAAGCATTAGCGAAAATCAAAGGATTTAACACCACGGTAAAAGAGTTTTTCAGAAACAAACCCATTTTATATAATAATCCGGCTTACACATCGCTGTTCACCGAAATCTTTAAAAATTTCATCCCTTATTACGCCGACACTAAAGAAGGAGAGCAAATCATTTCGGATATTATCAAAGCCAAAAGCTATCGGAAAGCTATGGCAACCCTCGGCAATCATCCACTATTTGAATCGGTTGAATTGAGAGAACTAATTCTATTAAAAGGTATTCATGACCTTCTTAACGAAGAAAGCATACCGGAAAGTAGCAGCTATCAATTACTCGACTCCATAAAAATTCTAACCCAAAATCCTCGTCACAAGCTGATTGTTGATGAAATCAAACGTAAAAATCAACATTTGGCTGAAGGGACAAAAGCCCCCGATTTCCAACTGCTCTCCATTTCAGGAGAAAAAACATCTTTGAAAAATATCAAAGCCGTGCTTATTTATCTAACTTTTATAAACATCAACTCTTTCACCGCTCAAGCCGACCTTGAAACTTTAAACATTCTTTCAAAAAAATACAAAAATCAACTCCACATTATAACCATAGCTGTCGGTTATGGGACTTGGAATAAAATTTCAGAAATCTTTCAACAAAAGAATTACGAATGGACTTTACTCGACGGGACAACTTCTCCGGAGATAGAAAAAATATACCGTGTAAAAGCTTCTCCCACTTGCTATCTTTTAGACTCGAATCATCGATTGAAACTTTCGCCGGCTCCCGGCCCTAACGAATATTTCGAATTTTATTTAATAAAAATTCTTCGCGAAATGCGAATTGAAGAGCTTCGTCGTTCGAAAAAAACAGAATCGGAAGACCAACGCCAATAAGGCTCTCACAGTAAATGTTAAAGTTATCTTAAAATTTTCCACCAAACCAAACCCTGAGTTAATTTTGCTCAAAAAATTCAGGTTATGGATATTGTAGTGAAAAACTTCACCAAAGTTTACGGCACTCAAAAAGCCGTCGATAACATTTCATTTCAACTTAAACCGGGAGAGATCGTGGGTTTTCTAGGTCCCAACGGAGCCGGGAAAACCACAACCATGAAAGCCATAACATGTTTCACCGCACCAACATCGGGAGATATTTTTGTGGGCGGCTATTCGGTAAAAGAAAATCCCGACAAAGTAAAATCGATGCTTGGATATCTTCCGGAAAGCAATCCGCTTTACACAGAAATGAATGTCATAGAATATCTCAAGTACGTTGCTGAACTTCAAAATGTTGCCAAAGACAAAATCAAAAGCCGTATTAGAGAAATGATTGAGGTTTGTGGACTTGACGAAGAAAAGCACAAAACCATTGGTGAATTGTCGAAAGGGTATCGCCAGCGGGTAGGATTAGCGCAAGCCATGATTCACGACCCACAAATTCTCATCCTTGACGAGCCCACAACCGGTCTTGACCCAAATCAAATCATCGAAATTCGAGAATTGATAAAAAAACTCGGGAAAGAAAAAACCGTTATCTTAAGTTCACACATTTTGGCCGAAGTGCAAGCCACCTGCGATCGTATTCTGATTATCAATAAAGGTGTGCTGGTTGCCGATGGAACCTACGAAGAACTGAGCCGAAAAGCCACCTCCGATGAAATTCTGACTGTGGGCATCGCCGGATGTTCGTTCGACGACGCTTTTCAGAAACTCAAAGAATTACCCACCGTCAAGATGGTTGACGTTCTTTCGGCCACCGATTTTATTTTCGAAATTCATTCTAAAGAGAATCAATCGTCGCTCAAACCCATTTTTGACCTTTGTGTCGCCAATCAATGGTATCTTTCAAAACTCACACCGGTAGAAACTAAACTCGAAGATATTTTCCGCACATTAACCTCCAACTAATTAAAAAAACTATGAAACCCATTTGGATAATTGCCAAACGTGAATTAAAATCGTTTTTCGACTCATTGATTGCCTACATAATGCTTGTGGCATTTCTGGGATTTAGCGGATTTTTCACCTGGATTTACGGGTCGGATATCTTTTTTATTGGACAAGCAAGCCTTCAAGTGTTTTTTGAAATTGCTTACTGGACACTCTTCTTTTTTATTCCTGCTCTCACAATGCGCCTTTTAGCCGAAGAAAACCGGGTTGGCACCATCGAATTGTTGCTGACTAAACCAGTGAGCGACTGGCAGGTTGTTGTTGGAAAATTCCTGTCAACGCTCCTACTCATAGCTATTGCTTTGGGACTGACATTCCCTTATTATATCACCGTGGCTAATCTAGGTAATATTGATCACGGAGCGGTGATTTCGGGCTATTTCGGACTTTTGCTGATGAGTGCAGCTTATATAAGCATCGGACTTTTTGCCAGCAGTATTACCAACAACCAAATTGTTGCGTTTTTAATAACGCTCTTTATCGGAATTTTCTTCCATTTAATTTGTGGAGTGCTTGGTGTCAGCCTAAGCGGTTGGTTTTCTTCGCTGTTTAATTATTTAAGCATTCAGACTCACTTTAATAGTATTGCCCGTGGAGTTGTTGACACACGAAACTTGGTTTACTTTATTAGTTTAACCTTAGCCGGTTTAACAGCTACCGAAGCCGTTCTCACAAAACGAAATCTTTCAGAATAACCGCTTGCAACCAATTAAAAAGAAGTATCCACAAGCAATAAGTTCCATGTGACCTAAACCCATAAAATTGAAAACACATGAAAAGTAGAAATAAATTCATATATAATCTCCTTCTAATCGGATCGATTCTGGTTTTAGCCAACCTTGCGTCAACAGGCTTATTTTTCCGATTCGATTTTACTCAAGATAAGCGATATACCCTTCACAAAGCCACAAAAGATATTTTAAACAATCTCAAAGAACCGGTAACCATTACCGCCTATTTCAGCACCGACGTTCCGCCGAACATCGCAAAAAATCGTCAGGATTTTAAAGAAATGTTGGAAGAATATGCCGCAAATTCACGTGGAAATGTGGTTTTTGAATTCGTCAATCCCAATGAAAAACCCGAATATGAGCAAAAAGCTATCCAAAAAGGCATTCAACCCTTCTTGATCAATGTAAGGGAAAAAGACCAAGTAAAACAGCAAAAAGCCTTTATGGGAGCACTATTACAGTATGGAAATAAAGAAGAAGTGTTACCGTTTATTCCTATTGGGTCGGCATTGGAGTACACTCTTTCAAAAGCCATAAAAAAGCTAAGTATCGAAAATCGTCAGAAAATCGCTTTCATCCAAGGACACGGGGAACCGGAACGGATAGAAATGCAGCAACTTTTGGAAGAGTTGAACATACTTTACAATGTTGATTTTATTCAGCTTAACGACACAACTAACCGATTAACAGAATATAAAACCGTTGCCCTGGTGGCTCCCAGAGATAGTTTTCCTCAAACTCATCTAAATCAACTCGATGAGTTTCTGCGCAAAGGTGGTAGATTACTCGTTGCTATCGACCGTGTTGAAGGAGACTTCCAACAAGTAAGGGGATATGAAATAACAACAGGTTTAGAAACTTGGCTACAAAAATATGGTCTTCATGTTGAAAATAATTTCCTGATTGATGCAAACTGTGCCCCTGTAACGGTACAACAAAATACCGGCTATTTCAGGATGCAAACACAAATAATGTTTCCCTACCTGCCAATTATTGCTCGTTTTGCAGAACATCCCATTACTAAAGGATTGGAGTCGGTAATCCTTCAATTTGCGAGCCCGGTGAATTTTGTAGGCGATACAACCGTTATTTTTACACCGCTAATGTTTTCATCCGATAATGCCAACACCCAACCAGCCTTCACTTATTTCGATATTCAAAAACATTGGACACAAAACGACTTTCCACGTAAAGCAATTGTTGCAGCTGCAATGATCGAATCAAAACGCGAAACCAACCCCTATAAAATAATTGTCTTTGGAGATGGAAAATTTGCCGTGAATGGTTCAGGACAGACAGCACAACAATTACAACCCGACAACGTCAACCTTTTCGCCAATGCTATCGACTACCTCACCGACGATACCGGATTAACCTACCTTCGAACCAAAGAAATTACTTCCAGACCGCTCGATACCATTGACGACGGCAAAAAAACTTTCATAAAATACTTAAACTTCCTTCTCCCGGTAATTGGCATCATCGGTTATGGAATCTACCGTGCTCAACGCAGAAAAATTTTACGACTGAAACGAACACAAAAAGGTTATGTTGACTAACATAAAAAATAAAATGCCATGTTGAAGATCAAAAATAAAATACTTTTCCTCATTGTAGGGATTTTGGCACTGGTGGTAATAATAAACACCATTCGCAATCAAATTCGAGGCGAACGGACGTTTAGATCAGAATTATTAAAATTCAATCCCGATGAAGTTACCAAAATTTTGCTAGCCAACCACGAGGAACATCTAACCTTTGAAAAAATTTCAAACCAATGGATGGTCTCCGACGATAAAAACCCCAAAAGCCGTGCCGACCAACAAGCTGTAAATAACATATTGAAAGATTTATCGTTGCTTAAAATTGAGCGTTTAGTTTCTAGGGAAAAAACAAAACTCAAAGAATTTGAAGTTGACGATACACTAGGCACCAAGGTATCGCTCTATAAAGATAAAAAATTACTCGGAGAATTGATGATTGGCCGTTTTAGCTATCGACAAGGCGGATACGGCGGAGTTCAATTATCCACCATGGTCAGACTGCCCAATGAAATTGAAGTTTATAGTGTAGAAGGCGCATTGAGCATGTCAGTCAAACTGGATTACCGTAGTTTCCGCGATAAAACCATTGTTGAATTAGAACCTTCTATCATACAACAAATCGAATTCAAATATCCGGGTGATAGTTCATTCACCATCACCAAAATGAATGAAATGTGGTTCTCCGGAACCGATACGCTTGAAACCGGGAAGGTGGTTAACTATCTTAATGATATAAAAAATTTACGTGCCGGAAGTTTTGTAGAAAGCCCTTCACCTAGAGAAATTCCTTTTCAAGTCATTATAACACCAAAAGACCTTCCTCAAATCACCGTATCGGCATTTAACGACAATAACCGCTATCTTTTTGTTACCAGTCAGAACGATGCGATTCTTTCCGATTCGGAATATGTGTTTAAACGCCTTTTTGTTAGCAAAAAGAAATTCAAATAGCGTATAAAATTTGTTATAAGAAGCGGTCATCCTTGGCCGCTTTTTTATTTTAGTAAATGTAACTACCTTTGTGAAAAAAATAAATGTCAGGGAGCCCTTTAATAATTACTATTCTGTTTATCCTGACCGGAGTCTTTCAGCCTGCCGGTGCCCAATTAAGAATCACAGATATAAACCAATTGCCACAAATAAACGGAAAGCTAAAAACATATATGTTGAGTTATTGCCGAAAAACCGATTTTTTCTCCGGACTAGCGGCCTCTGCTATTGAAACACATTTCGATAAAAAAACAAAAAAAAACACTCATTCAAAGAGTTATCCTTATCGTATTCCCAAAGATTCACTTTGGCAATTAATACTTAAAACCAATCCTGCAAAAATTTGGAATAGCCCTATTGTTCGACTGATAAGTGTTTATGAACCAACCACCGACACACTCCTATTCCCGAAATCGAACCACGAATTCTTTTTACATGAAAATCAGATTTTTTTTATAACCCTACGCTACGTTTCTGGATTAATCAATCTTCCGACAGCATTGAAGGTAACAAAAATCGACCACAAAAAGTATATCTTAGAATTTTCATATCTGGAAGGTGGAATGGCTGAAGGAAGGCAGCAATTGCGACTGATGGAGGATGAGTTGGGTGGCACAATTATTGAGCATCAAACCTTTTATTGCAGCCATTCGGCTTTTAGAGACAAACGACTTTACCCCTATTTTCACACCTTAGCCATAAACGAGTTGCACAACAATTTAAAAAAATTGTCGGAAACAACCCCAAACTAAAAAAAGAAGCCATGTCAACAGAATCACAGGTAAAAGCAGTAACCACCCATGTGTTAGCAGCAATGAAGCTGCGAGGAGAGAAGATTGCCATGCTGACAGCATACGACTATTCTATGGCTAAAATTCTTGACCGAGCCGGAATCGATGTCATTCTGGTGGGCGATTCCGCTAGCAATGTAATGGCAGGTCACCAAACAACGCTTCCAATAACCCTCGATCAAATGATCTATCACGCACAATCGGTGGTTCGAGGTGTCGATCGCGCCCTGGTTGTTGTGGATTTACCATTCGGAACCTATCAAGGAAATAGCAAAGAAGCCCTTAACTCGTCTATTCGAATAATGAAAGAAACCGGAGCTCAAGCCATAAAGATGGAAGGAGGCAGCGAAATCCTCGAGTCAGTACATCGCATTCTCAGCGCCGGAATCCCCGTGATGGGGCACCTTGGGCTTACACCTCAATCAATTCACAAATTCGGAACGTACATTGTTCGTGCCCGCGAAAAACAAGAAGCCGATAAATTGAAGGAAGATGCCAAAAAACTGGAAGAGGCTGGTTGTTTCTCTATTATCCTCGAAAAAATTCCGGCTATTTTAGCCAAAGAAGTTGCCGAAAATTCGAAAATCCCAATTATTGGCATTGGAGCCGGACAATACGTTGATGGTCAAGTATTAGTACTTCACGACATGTTGGGAATTACCACTGAATTTTCGCCCCGCTTCCTACGCCGCTATCTCAACCTCTATTCCGAAATAACGAACGCTGTGCAATCGTATATTCACGACGTAAAAATTAAAGACTTCCCTAACGATAACGAACAATACTGATGAATTCGGTGCAAAAAATAGAAATTCTTTACGAAGATAATCACCTCATTGCCGTAAACAAACCAGCAGGTTTACCTGTTCAAGGCGATGAAAGCGGAGACACAACATTGATCGAACTGGTTTCTGCCTATATAAAAGAAACCTATGCCAAACCCGGAAATGTTTTCGTTGGTTTGGTTCATAGGGTCGATCGACCGGTCAGTGGCATTGTGCTATTTGCCAAAACATCAAAAGCACTTGCTCGCATGAACACTATGTTTCAAAACCGGGAAGTCGAAAAAATTTATTTAGCCATTGTGGGAGAGCAACCCAAAGAGCTTTCAGGTAAGCTGGAACACTATATTCTGCGCGATACAAAAACAAACAAATCGCATGCACATCAGAAACCCAAGAAAGACGCAAAATTGGGCGTTCTGTCCTATGAACTTGTGGGGAGAACCGACAACTATTTTTTGTTAAAAATCAATCTTGAAACCGGACGACACCACCAGATCCGCTGTCAATTAGCTAAAATTGGTTGCCCCATTCGCGGCGATTTAAAATACGGGTTCCCTCGAAGCATACCGGGAGGTGGCATCAACCTTCATTCCTACAAACTGACATTCACCCATCCCGTGCAGAAAATTCCTATTGAAATAGTTGCACCGCTTCCCCAAAACGACATTCTTTGGAAAGAATTCGCTCAAGTTGTCTATTCCATTTGATTATGAAAACTCACACCCAAGGCAGGTTAATATTAACCCTGGTATTTATAACCTCTTTTCTAAACACTTTTCTGATTTCTTCGGTAAATGTTGCTTTACCGATAATAGCCAAAGAACTTGATTTAAACGCTGTTGAAACAAGCCTAATAATAACAACCTATTTGTTGTCAACAGCCATTCTACTTTTACCCGCCGGACGATTTGCCGACCTTATCGGGTTGGGTTTTCTTTTCAAATTAGGTATCCTGATTTTCACGGTTGCCTCTTTAGGATGTTATTTTGTACACAATTACTCTACTCTTCTTATATTTCGTTTCCTCCAAGGAATCGGTGCAGCTTTTACATCAACCACCGGTCCCGCCTTGTTGACACTACACTTCCCTGCCAAACATCGTGGAAGAGTGTTGGGATATTCTGTGTCGGCGGTTTATGTTGGCTTAGGTACCGGACCTTTCATTGGCGGATATCTCACCGATTTTTTCGGATGGAAATCGCTTTTTCTTGTAGTTTCCATAGTTGGATTTGTGTTGAGTCTATTTGGATTGAAAATTAAATTTGAAACTAGCCCGACCATCGGTAAATTAAAGGGAATGTCATACCAAGGAAGTCTGGTTTATGTTTTTGGATTGAGCATGCTGGTGATTGGATCAGCCTACATACCCCAAAATTGGGCTTTCGCCTTAACCATCATTGGAACAGCCCTACTAATATTATTCTGGCATGTTGAAAAACGAGCCAAAACCCCAATTCTAGAAGTAAACTTATTTAAAACCAATCGGTTATTTTCGTATTCAAATCTTGCGGCATTAATTAATTATTCCGCCACCTATGCACTTGTGTTTCTAATGAGTCTATTTCTGCAAAAAATACAATTTCTCACCCCACGAAAAACCGGAGTAATTCTAATGACCCAACCCATTGTTATGGCCTTGTTTTCGCCTATAATGGGAAGAATCTCCGACCACGTTCAACCTCGGATACTAACCACCCTAGGGATGGCAATTTGCTCCATTGGGCTTTTTCTTTTTGCTTCACTAACCACAGAAAGTTCACAATTGCACATTATCCTTTTGCTTGCCTGGATGGGAATTGGATTTGCTCTCTTCTCCTCACCCAACATGAACACTATCATGGGTTCGGTTGAAAAATCTAAATATGGAGTTGCATCCGGAACCGCTGCAACTATGAGAGTATTCGGACAGGTTCTAAGTATGACAATGGCCTCACTTTCTTTCGCCTTTTTCCTTGGAAACCAAACCATGGAAAAAATTGAGCCTGCACAATTCCACCAAACATATAGCCTCACCTTGAGTTTATTCGGGATACTATCATTAGCGGGGATTTATTTCTCTTACGCAAGAGGAAACCGATAGCCAACATCCTGACCAAGTTGTTGTACTATTTTTTACTTTTGTAAAAAAAATCCATGCAACTAGTTATCGATATAGGCAACACCAATGTTAAAGTGGGGTATTTTCATGAAATGTGTCTTGTGGACAAGAAAATATTTTCTTCCGGGTTTGAAGGGTGGGAAAATTTACTAACCTCAGAGGTTGCCTCGGCCATCGTCGGAGGTAGCGGAGTAATTCCGATAGAACTCCTTCAAATTTCCCAAGCACATGGGATTCCAATCCATCGATTTACCCCCGCAAGTAAAATTCCTCTAACCAACGCCTACGAAACACCCGAAACCTTAGGGTCTGATAGAATCGCAGGAGCTGTTGGAGCATGCGAAATATTCAAAGACCAGCCAATACTTGTAATTGACAGCGGTACCGCCATAACTTACGATTTAATAGTTAATAAAACTTTCCTAGGCGGCAATATTTCACCCGGAATGACGTTACGCTTTAAAGCGTTGAATCAATTCACCCAACGACTTCCATTGGTATCCCCACCAGAAGATATCGAGCTATATGGTAAAAACACTTATGAAGCTATTGCTTACGGAGTTATCAACGGATTGGTTTACGAAATTAACCAAACGATTGAAACCTTTAATCAAAAATATAATAATCTGAAAATTATAATCACCGGTGGCGATGCTCTATATTTTGTCAATAAAATAAAAAAAACCATCTTTGTAGAACCAAATTTAGTGCTAATAGGTTTAAACCGAATACTCAAAGAAAATGTCTAAATATTTCACCATAGCAGCAATTTGTTTGACTTCTTTATCTTTCGCAGGTTATTCTCAGGTTCAAACGTTGAATCCATACTCAAAAATCGGATTAGGATTCCTTGAGCAAGAGAGTAATATTTCCAACCCGGGAATGGGGGGCTCGTCGATATGGATAAACAACCGCAATACACTTAACATAAGCAATCCGGCCGGACTTAGTGCACTTGATACACTTTCGTTTGTCCTAGAAATAGGTGTCAAAAGTAGGTTTTCGCACATGACCATACCCGGAGCCACAAAAAAATCTACCAACACAAACTTTGGATACTTTTCTTTCGGATTTCGAGGCTCAAAACATTGGACAGCCGGAATAGGATTAATACCACTCACATCAAAGGGGTATAAAATTCTCGACAGAGAAGAAGTAGCTAACCTGGGTGCCATCAACAAATATTATCTTGGTTCAGGGGGAATCAATGCTCTATATTTAACCAATGCATTCGATATCAGCGATAATTTTGCAGCGGCAATCTCTGTCCGTTATCTCTTCGGCAAACTCGAGGAAACCAATACGTTAATATTACAAAACTTACCCAACAGCTTTAACACACAACAAGGCATCAAAGATCAGCTCAGCGATTTTGATTTCAAAATCGGATTACAGTACCATATCAAGCAAAATGAAAATTCACGATACAGTATTGGATTAGTGGCTTCGCCTCAAACCAAAATTCAGGGAAAAAGAAACTCAATTAAGGGAACAACAAGAGGCTCAAATCTTTGGTCAACCGATGATAATATCTTTATAGACATCATTGAGGCCGACACCAATAAGACCATCCAATACGACAAGCCATTTTCCATAACCCTTGGAGCGGGAAAAACTGTTTTCAACAAACATAGTTTGGGTTTTGAATATCACTTTGAAAATTGGCAAGCAACCAACTATCAAAACATAAAAAATGCACATCGACTGTCAGCGGGTATGTCTGTGATTCCGCAGTGGAACTCAGCCACAAGATACTTTAAACGAACGACATACAAGTTTGGTGCATTTTTTGAAACAACTAATCTAAGAGTAAACAACACCGACATCAATCTATTTGGATTCGCAAGCGGAATTACCATGCCCATTCGACGAGGAATTTATGCATTAGACATCGATATGCAAATGGGGCAATTGGGCACCAATAGTAACAACCAAATCAAAGACTATTACGCTCGTCTAAGTTTTAAATTACGATTCAGTGAAATATGGTTTTATAAGCCAAAATATGATTAACACGTTAAAAACTAAAACGATGATTTCAAAAAAAGCTCTTACCACATTTGCCACTTTAACGTGCCTTTTATCGTTTACCATGGCACAAAAAGGTATTGAAGACGGTTCAAAATTTGGGAAAGGCCAAGACAGCATCAGAGCGGTTACTAACTTATCGCTTTATCAACAGTTTGTGAAACAAAAAGCTTTTAAAGATGCCTTACCCTCATGGAGAATACTTTTTAATGAAGCTCCACGTGCCAGTCTTAACATGTATATTCACGGTGTTACAATGTTCAAAATTCTGATCAGTGAAACTAAAGACCCGGCATTGCGTAGAGCTTATGTCGATACCGTACTTTTAATCTATGACCGACGCGCCCAATATTTTGGCAAGAAGGCAGAAGTTATGGCACGCAAAGCCGTTGATCTGAGAGATCTTGATCCTGAAAGAAGTGCTGAAAGCTACAAAATTATCTCCGAAATCATAAAAGCCGAAGGAAATGCAGTTCCCGAATTTGGAATTAATCTCCTAATGCAGCTTTCCATTGAGCTCTTCAATAAAAACCAAATACAAGCCGATGAGGTCGTTAACAATTTTTCAAAATCAATGGAAATACTTGATTTCCAATTTAAAAATTCAAAAGACGATAAAGAAAAAGAAACTATAAAAGGAGTAATGGACAACATTCAAGTCCTCTTTGCAGGTTCTAGAGCTGCCAATTGTGATGCAATAATTCCGGTAGCTGAAGCAAAATTCAACTCCGCACCAGAAGATATCGATAACCTTACTGCTGTTTTGAACATGATGCAAGCAGTTAAGTGCGAAGATTCGCCGGTATATGCCAAAGCTGCCGAAAAAGTACATGAACTAAAACCTTCATCAGCATCAGCCTACAATCTTGGGAAATATTTCCTTGCACGTAAAGATTTCAATAAAGCTATCCCCTATTATCAACAAGCCATTAATTTGGAAGATTCCTCGGCTATCAAAGCCCGATACCTTTCGGAATTAGCTTTAATTTATCTGGCCTCCGGACAAAATCCAGCAGAAACACGAAGAATAGCCCGTCAGGCACTGGAACTTAATCCGAACGATGGCCGCTCATTGATAACCATTGGTCGCTTATATGCAAGCTATAATAAAAACATCAGCGATAAGCCGTTTGAACAAAATAGCGCTTATTGGGCTGCTGTTGATAAATTCATTCAAGCAAAACGAGTTGATTCTAGTGTAGCCGAAGAAGCGGATCAATTAATTGCCACTTACTCTTCCTACTTCCCAACCCAAGAGGAATCCTTCTTTAACGATGTCAAAGAAGGACAAGAATACACTGTCCCCGGTTGGATTAATGAAGTAACCCGAGTACGAATCAGAAAATGAAAAACCTGCTAAACTACAAAAAACTCAAGATGGCTATTTTAACGATAGCCATCTTTTCTCTTTTAAGTAGCTGTGCTCCGGGGATTGACCAAGTACGAAACATTCCGGATATAACTGAAATGCCGACACTTTCGGCAAAAAATATCACACTATTTCATAGTCAGTATGGAAAAACACGGCTTCGAATTCAGGCCTCAACAGTGAATGTTTTTTCAATGATAGAAACTCCTAAAACCGAATTTCTGGAAGGCATCTACGTTGAATTCCTTTCGGATAGTCTCACTGCCACATCATTTTTTAAAGCCGACAAAGCTATCTATTTTGAAAAAGAAAACCGTTGGGAGGCCACCGGAAATATTGAAGCAATGAATATAGAAGGAACTCGTTTCAACACAGAATTTATTGAATGGGACGAACGAACCGGATTAATACAAAGCAATCAATACATTAAAGTCACCGACAAAGAAACCATAATAGTGGGTAATGGTTTCAAAGCAAAGCAGGATTTTACCGACTGGAAAATATTAAATCCCACCGGAATCTTTACTATTGATCAAAAAGATTAAAAACACCCCGTTATCAATCTTTCTTTTCATTAATTTTGTGATGCAAAGTCACTCAAAATGTATATCGGTTTAACTATATTTGCCATTATTTTATCGGCATTCTTTTCAGGAATGGAGATTGCCTATCTTTCTTCAAGTAAACTAAAGCTCGAAATCGAAAGAAACAAAAGTCGATTGTTAAGCCCAATCTTGGGTATATTCATTAAAAAGCCAGAACAATTCATCTCAACCATGCTCATCGGGAATAATCTGGCGTTGGTTGTTTACGGTATATTTTTTTCAGCTATTCTTACTCCCTACATTGAAGCCATCAATCCAAACGTTTGGTTTGTACTCGTCATTCAAACTCTGATTTCGACCGTAATAATTCTCTTTGTTGGAGAATTCATTCCTAAAATTCTTTTTAGGATAAATCCCAACAAAACTTTGAAGATGTTTTCCATTCCGGCATTTATTTTCTATCTGATATTTTATCCCATTGCACTCTTTACGACTTGGCTCTCGAGAATTTTCATGAGCTTAATTAGCAAAAATAAAAAAAACGAGGAACCGCAACATACCTTCGATCGTGATGATTTAAGTGACTTGGTAGCACAAAATTCAGGCATAATGAAAACTAACCAAACCATGTTACCTAATGCCGTAATGTTTCAAAAAGCGCTTGAATTTAAAGATATTGCGGTCCGTGAATGTATAGTTCCACGCAAAGAGCTTTTTGCTGTCAGTATCGACACCGAAATTCCCACAATTATTCAAAAATTCACACAATCAGGATTTTCTCGTATTTTAGTTTACGAAGGGAATACCGACAACATCCTTGGCTACATCCATGTCAGCGATATGTTTTCGTCGCCATCTTCAATCCGAACAATAATTCACCAAATCCCCATCGTGCCGGAGTCAATGTCAGCCAATAAATTGCTGCAAAAATTGATTAAACAACACAAAAGTATTGCCCTTGTGGTTGATGAATTCGGAGGCACCAGCGGTATTGTTACTCTTGAAGATATCTTGGAGGAAATATTAGGTGAAATCCAAGATGAACACGACACCAATATCTACGAAGAGAAACAAATCGAAGCTAATCGATTTATTTTCTCAGGCCGTCTTGAAATAGACTACCTTAATGAAAAATACGGTTTTAACCTTGAAGAAAACGACCAATACGAAACCCTTGCCGGATACATAATTCATCACCTAAAAACTATCCCCAAAGTCAATCAGGTGTTTGAATTTAAAAACTTCAAATTTAAAATCCTCAAAGCTACCGGTAATCAGGTTTCTACTGTTGAGATGACAACCATCGGAAAATAACTCCGAGTTCGAAACAAACCCTTAATCAATCCATTTTATTCGATTGTTTCAAAAGCTGTTGATATTGTTTATATTCATTAACCACCACCGGCGACAGCAAAATTAAGGCAATGAGATTTGGTATAGTCATGAATGTAATAACCATATCCACAAAATTCCATACTAGCTCTAAACCCCAAACTGCTCCAAGAAAAGTAAAAAGGGAAAAAACCACGTAATAAGGTTTGATCCAACGATCACCCCAAAGAAATTGAATAGCACGACTGCCATAATACGACCAACTTATAATAGTCGAGAACGCAAACATAAATAGACCAAAAGCAACCACGTGTTTTCCAAGGAAATCAAGTCCAATTATGCCAAGCCCCTCATTAAAAGCATAAACAGTCATTCCAACGCCAGCTAATCCGCTTTTCCATGCGCCGGTGACCAAAACCACCAAAGCTGTTAGAGTGCAAATTAAAATGGTATCGATGAAAGGCTCTAATGAAGCCACATATCCTTCGCGCATCGGATATTTTGTTTTAGCGGCTGCGTGAGCCATAGGTGCCGAACCTTGTCCTGCCTCGTTGGAAAATAATCCGCGTCGAATTCCCCAAATCATGGTCATCATTACCGTAGAACCAATAAAACCTCCGGTAGCAGCAGTACCTGTAAATGCACTTTTAAAAATTAGAGCAAAAGTTGAAGGGATTTCACGCCAGTGAACAAAAATAACAGTAACTGCCAAAAGAAAATAGACTACTGCCATAAAAGGCACTAATCGTGAAGTTACGTTGGCTATCCGATGCAAACCTCCGACAATGATTAAAAATACCAGTGATGAAATTAACAGACCGGTTATCCAGACGGGAATTTGGTAGTTGGTAAACATCGCATCCGAAATAGAGTTTGCCTGAGCCATATTACCGGTTCCAAGAGTGCATAAAGCTGTGGCTCCGGCAAAAAGTAATGCCAGATAATGAGCGTATTTCCCAAGTTTTTCTTTTAGTCCAACTTCAATGTAATACATGGGACCTCCCGAAACCGTTCCGTCGGCATTTATCTTTCGGTATTTTTGAGCAAGTGTACATTCCACCATTTTTAACATCATACCAAAAAAACCGGTTACCCACAACCAAAAAACAGCTCCCGGACCTCCATAATAGATAGCCAAAGCCACTCCCACAATGTTGCCGGTTCCAACGGTTCCTGAAAGTGCTGTTGTTAAAGCTTTAAAATGACTGACATCGCCGGTGTCTGAAGATTTTGAAAACTTCCCCCGTACTAAATCCAAAGCATGTTTTAATCCGGTAATTTGAAGAAACCTTAGTTTTATCGAAAAATAAATTCCCGTTGGCAATAATAACGCAAGTATTAAATATCCGCCGACATAATCATTATAGGCTTTGATAATTTGATTTAGATTTTCCAGGAACGAATTCATCGGTTATGAATATAGGTTATTAGCGTAGGAAACGGTTTTATAATTTGATAATCAAATAATGGAAATTTCTAATCTTTTGCTGCAATGGCCTCAACTTCTTCTATGGTTATCGGGGGACGCTGGCCGATGATTCGGCATCCATCGTCGGTTACGACAAGCATATCCTCAAGTCGGATTCCGCCAAAATTTCGAAACTTCTCAACTTCGGAATAGTTGATGAAACTCTCGTGTTTTTTCTCACTTTTCCAAAGATCGATTAAATCGTGTATAAAATAAATCCCGGGTTCATTGGTAATGCAAAATCCGGGTTCGAGTTTTCGTCCCATACGAAGGTATGCCGTACCGAACTGATTTATGGGCTGTGTTTGCTGATCGTAACCTACCAGACTTTGTCCAAGGTCTTCCATATCATGAACATCAAGCCCAATCATATGCCCCAATCCATGGGGGAAAAAGAGTGCATGAGCCCCGGCAGAAACAATTTCGTCAGGATTTCCTTTCATCAAACCTAATTGCACCAATCCCGAAGCAATAACTTTGCAGGCTAGTAAATGCACTTGCTGATAAGTGATACCGGGTTTGGTGGCTGCCATAGCCGAATTGTTGGCATCGAGTACAATCCTATAAATTTCTTTCTGTTGAGATGAAAATTTACCACCTACGGGAGTAGTTCGTGTGTGATCGCTTGCGTAATGCAACAACGATTCGGTTCCGGCATCACAAACCATTAATCGTCCTTCCTGAAGTATCATGCTATGATCATGATTATGAAGGATTTGTCCATTTTGTGATAATATTACCGGAAACGAAACCATTCCTCCATGGGTTAGAGAAATACCTTCTACTGTTCCTGCTATGGTTTGTTCACAAACTCCGGGTTTTGCCATTTGCATGGCTTTTACATGCATCTGATATCCTACGTTGGCCGCTTTTTCAAGTTGTTCCAATTCACAAGCCTCTTTGACGCTACGGAGTGAAATGATGGCTTTGATAAACTCCGTGGAAGCATAATTTCTCACAACCGATGCTCTTATCCCCAAAAGTTGCTCTAATTGTATCTTTTTCTCACCCCGATAGGGTGGTGTAAAATGTATTTTCCGACCTTTACGAACAGCTTCAGTAAGATATTCTTCCAGTTTTGAAAACGGTAAAGTTCTTTCAACACCAACCATTTGAGCTCGATCGGCTACTGTTGGTTGCTGTCCCGTCCAAATGATATCATCGATGGTTAAATCGTCTCCAAAAATTATCTCATCGCCCGTCTCAAAATCAATAATTGCAGCCAGATCGGGAAAATCGAGACCAAAAAAGTATAAAAAGCTACTATCTTGTCGAAATCTAAAGATATTAGCCGGATAATTCATAGAAGAATCAGAATTCCCTAGAAACAGGGCTATTCCTTGATTCATTTTGCTTCGTAAAGAGTTTCTTCTCTGGGTGTAAATTTCTTTGGTAAACATAAGTCTTGTTGTTTTATTTTTCAAGGTTGGAAAAATAGTAATTTGTCGGAAATCCTGCAAAAAAAATAAGGCACTATACGTGCCTTATTTTTTTCACTCTGAGATTATTTAATTCTCCACAATATCCATTTCGTCAATCAGATGTTTTGCTCCGGCAAATTTGTCAATGATGAATAACACATATCGGATATCGACACTTATAGTTCTTTGGTAGTCGGGTTCAAAGGCAATATCTCCACTCATGGCTTCCCAGTTTCCGTCAAACGCGCAACCAATCAATTCTCCTCTGGCGTTCATGATCGGACTACCTGAATTCCCTCCTGTAATATCGGTATTGGCTAAGAAAGCTACTACCATTTTTCCATCCTTATTAGCATATCGACCGTAGTCTTTATTTTGGTAAAGCTCTTTTAATCGAGCTGGTACGTTAAATTCACGCTCGTTAGGATTCTCTTTCTCCATTACTCCTTCAAGGGTAGTATAATATTTGTAATGGACAGCATCGCGCGGATCGTAGCCCCCAACAGTACCATAAGTAAGCCGCATCGTACTGTTGGCATCGGGATAGAATTTGCGTTCGGGCTGCATCTTCATTAATCCTTCAACAAACAGGCGATAGTTTCTGGCTAGTGATTCTTCATTTTTTTGTTGTAGGTCGTTAATTTTGTTGAATATTTCAGATATCTGCCCGCCAATTTTAATCATTGGATCTTTATCCAATGTTTTTAACGTTGCATTTTCAATGAAAGGAATGAATTTTTGCTGATCGTAAAACGCCGATTTCGCAAGTTCTTTTTGTAAATATTTGGCCACATTACCTTTGTATTTGGTTTTTATGGTTTTGAAAAACTCCGGATGGTAAGCCGGATCGAGTTCTTTCATACATATTTCGATCATAGCTATAGTAGCATCCATATCGAGTTTTGCATCATAATCTTTGTAGAATTCATCGGCCATGGAAATTATCCTTTTGCGCCCTCGCTCAATTTTTGCGCTGTCGCCGTCTTTCATCTGTTGGTAAAGGATTCGATAAGTACGAAAAGCTTGAAGGAAGCCTTCACTACCCATAAGGATGGTCTCCATCACAATGGTATTGGCGCGGGTTAATGGCTCATTTGTGATGGTTGATTCTTTGAGTCCACTCAAAACTCCTTTGTATTTTTCTCGGTCAGGACTTTGGTCAATCCAGCGCTCAAACTCTTGCTCTATGCGTTGTTTCTTTTCGATTACATTGAGATTTTGTAAGCCTTGATTTTGTCCGATGGAATATTTCCAATAATTTGAAGAACTAGCGTACTTGGATGCATATTTAATTCGCACAGCATCGTCGGCTTTCATATGTTTCATCCATACATCCTGTTTAACTCCACGAATGTAAGCCCTAAGCGCATTTGAATTTTCCATCAGATTTTTCACTCCCCATGAAGTTAAATAACGATTGGTACGACCCGGATATCCCATAATCATCGTAAAATCACCTTCTTCAATGCCGGACAAACTTATTTTAAGGTAACTTTTGGGGCGATAGGGAACATTTTCAGGTGAGTATGATGCGGGCTCGTTATTTTTATTGGCATATACCCGATAAAGTGAAAAATCACCGGTATGGCGTGGCCACATCCAGTTGTCGGTATCAGCGCCAAACTTTCCGATGGATTCTGGTGGAGCTCCCACTAAACGAACATCACTGAAATCTTGATAAACAAACAACATGAACTGATTGTAATGTAACAGCGGTGTTACCGAAGCTCTATAATTCGGAGTTTCTTTTCTAACATCTTGCTGAATCACTTTTATCAAACTATCAATCACTTTATATCTTTCCAATTCTGACATGGCATCGTTTAGAGTTGACATAAAGCGTTCGGTTACATCTTCGGCCCTAATTAATATAGAAGCCATTTTTCCCGGATTTGCAAGTTCCTCTTCTTGAGTCATTGCCCAAAATCCGTTAGTCAAATAATCGTGTTCAACCGAACTGTGGCTTTGGATGTCTCCGTAAGCGCAATGGTGGTTAGTGAGCAGCAACCCGCGTGAAGAAATAAATTCTCCTGTGCAACCATGCAAATGCACAATTGCATCTTTTAAACAAGCTTGGTTGATGGAATAAACATCCTCTGCTGTAAGTTTAAATCCTAGTTCGGTCATGTGGCCTATATTCAGTTTATTTACCAAAACCGGCAACCACATGCCTTCGTCGGCCTTCATAATATGGCTCGAGGCCATCAAACAGAAGGCGGCAAATAATGAAATTAATTTTCTCATGATATTGTGTTTATTAAGTTAAATCCTTGATTATCTCAACAAAAATAAAAATTTTAATCTCGTAGCTTCACATGTAGCTCATTTTTTTTTACAAAAAAAGGCTGTTCCGAATAAAATCGAAACAGCCCAACAACCTTAAAATGCTGACTAACTGTCATTAAACAGAACTGCAGTCCCCTTGCAAGCTCCCATTCGACAGCACAACAAAGATACGATATAAATTATGGATTTTGCAAGTTTTTTATAAAAAATCTACATTTTCAAACGCTGCTATTCCTGGCTTTTTTTCAATAACCAAAGGTCACGATTTATGGTTAAACGATAGAAATCGAGCTGACGTAATGCCTCATATTTATCGGTTGTGGAAAAAATGGAAATACGAAACTTTTGAGTATCTTCCAAAATTTGCACGTGTAATCCTTCGTGCATTAATCCCAAGGCATATTTCTCAGCAGCTGTTTTTGAATTGTAGCTACCGGCAATAATATGATACTCCGACAAGTCCTGTTCTCCTGAGTAATAAAGGGCTTGGCGTTTTCCTGTACTTAATTCAGTTCCTGACGAAATTTGGGATGTTTTGCTGTCGTGAACAATCGATTGCTCGGTTGATGGCAACACCCCGGCTTCATTCACTCCTTCGGCTTTCCGTAGTTGATTTACAGTAATCATCAACACCACAAATACGGTGATTACAGCAGCGGCTGCGGAGGAAATAATGACTCTGCGATTTTTCCCGGCTTCCATAATTTGTTGTTCATAGGTTTGCATCTGCCGTCGGTTTTTTAATGAGGGCAACCGAAAACTCTTCAGACCAAAAGATTGTAAATTTAAATTTGCTTTTAATGCAGAGCGAAATGCAATCTTTTGATTTTTATCGATATAAAACAATCCTAATCCTTCAAGTTCAACGCTGCCATGGGAATATAGCTCCCTACGTAAAGCCGCTATCTGACGGTTTAATTGCTCCTCCGCTTGGTCGATTGAAATGTTATTCTCTTTACTGAGCTTTTCCAGAAGCAATCCATCGTTATGGGTTAGGGTTGGATTGAAGGCTATTTCATAGGAAGGCGGAGTAAAAACATCGGTAGTGTTGTCGATACCTGCTGGCTTATAGTTTGAAACAAATCCTCCAAATCCGGGAATGATAACGCAACGATGCGTTTTAATCAACTCCTGAATATGGATTGCTAGTTGCAGGGACATAACTTCTGTTTTGCTCAAAGGTAATATTTATTGAAAGGCGTTGAGTAATTTTATGATGAATATTTTTCCATAATTGACTAAAGTTTTGTTATAGAAAATAAACCGGGAGATTGCTTGTGTTTTTACGCTACAATCTCCGCAAGGTTTCACCATAATGATTTAAAATTCTGCATTTTTGGGTGTGCGTGGGAAAGGAATGACATCGCGGATATTTCCCATACCGGTTATGAAGAGCATAAGTCTTTCAAAACCAAGACCAAATCCTGAATGTACCACTGTTCCAAATCTTCGGGTATCGAGATACCACCACAAAGTTTCTGTGGACATTCCTAATTCCTGAATGCGGCTCAAAAGTTTATCATAGTTCTCTTCACGTTGCGAACCTCCGATGATTTCGCCAATCTGTGGGAAAAGAACATCCATGGCAGCGACTGTCTTCCCATCAGGATTTTGCTTCATGTAAAAGGCTTTAATCTCTTTTGGATAGTCGGTAAGAATTACCGGCTTCTTGAAATGTTTTTCCACCAAATACCGTTCATGTTCCGATTGAAGATCTGCCCCCCACTCTTTGATTGGATACGAAAATTTATTTTTCTTTTGCTCGGGGCTATTTTTTAAAATTTCAATGGCTTCGGTGTAGGAAATTCGCTCAAATTTATTTTCGAGAACAAAACGTAATTTCTCGCGAAGTAACATAGGGGAGCGTTCGTTTGCGGGTTTGGCATTTTCTTCGTTTATAAGTCGTTGTTCAAGAAACTCGATATCTTCAGCGCAATGATCCAAAGCATACTGAACCAAATATTTTAACATATCTTCAGCCAAATCCATGTTATCGTGGATATCGGCAAAGGCAACCTCTGGTTCTATCATCCAAAACTCAGCAAGGTGGCGGCTTGTATTGGAATTTTCTGCTCTAAAGGTTGGACCAAAGGTGTACACTTTCGACAGGGCCAAAGCTGCCAACTCGGCCTCAAGCTGACCACTTACGGTAAGGTTGGTTTCGCGACCGAAGAAATCTTGGCTCCAATCTATTTTCCCTTCAGGTGTTTTTGGAACTTTATTCAGATCTAATGTGGTTACATGAAACATTTCGCCGGCTCCTTCACAGTCACTCGCAGTAATGATGGGTGAATGCACATTATAGAATCCGCGATCATTGAAATACTTGTGGATAGCAAAAATCATGTTGTGCCTTACCCTACTTATGGCTCCAAAAAGATTGGTGCGAAAACGTAAATGAGCGTTTTCGCGAAGAAATTCTAACGAATGTTTCTTAGGTTGCATTGGATAATAGTCGGGATTTGCTTCACCCAATATTTCAATTTTTTCGGCTTGAATTTCGTTTTTCTGTTGTGTCCCAAGTGATTCAACCAACTTTCCGGTTACAGCCAGCGATGCCCCTGAATGAATACGGCTAAATAATGTTGGCTCAAAACGCTCCAGATCAGCCACAATTTGTGCGTTTCGCAAACATGAACCATCGTTCAATGCTATAAATGCTACATTTTTGCTGATCCTTATTGTTCTAACCCAGCCCATTACTACTACTTGTCGGCCAAATTCTTCCATCTCAACTAATTTGGCTATTTCTATTCGTTTCATATTGTAATTTTTTTATCAATTTAAGATTTGTTAAGACTCACACGATTATTCAATTGTTGTTTTTTCTGAAGGCTTTTATCGAAATGGTTTTATATGTTATTCTTTGATTTCCCATTCTACACCGTTTTTGGTGTCTTTTAGAAGGATTCCTATTTTCGCCAACTCATCTCTTATTTTATCAGCAGTGGCGTAATCTTTGGCCGCCTTGGCTTTTGCTCTTAAATCAGCAATAATAGCCACCAATTCGTTGATTTTCTTTGCACTGTTTTCATCGTTCGATAGTGTTGTTGTGAGCCCAAGAATGTCCTCCAAAAAGCTTTTCAAGATGGCTTTCAAGCGTTCTTTATCATTTTCGGTGATGGTGTCGGAGCCGTCGGCCACATTGTTAATGAAGCGTACCGCATCAAAAAGATTTGAAAGTACCACAGGAGTGTTCAAATCGTCTAAGATGGCATTCCAACAATCTTGCTCGAGTTTGTCAATATCGTAGGATGTGTTTTGGGAAATTGGCAACTTATTAATCCTTTGGTAGGTTCGAATGAGCTTGTCAAACCCTTTTTCAGCAGCCTTTAATCCTTCGTTACTAAAATCCAATGTGCTGCGATAATGGCTTTGCAGGACAAAGAAACGGATTGTCATTGGATGATAAGCTTGTTCGAGCATCGGATGGGTTCCGGCAAACATTTCGGTGAGTTTTATCACGTTGTTGTAGCTTTTACCCATTTTCTTACCGTTTATGGTAATCATGTTGTTGTGCATCCAGTATCGAGCCATACATTTTCCATTGTGGCAGACACTGCTTTGTGCAATTTCACTTTCATGATGAGGGAATTGCAGGTCCATGCCGCCTCCATGAATATCGAATTGCTCTCCCAAATATTTTTTACTCATGGCCGAACATTCAATGTGCCAACCGGGAAACCCTTCTCCCCATGGACTTGGCCATCGCATGATATGCTTTTCGGGTGCACGCTTCCAAAGTGCAAAATCGGCTTTATTGCGTTTTTCTTCCTGGCCTTCCAAATCGCGGGTTGTTTCAATCAATTCATCTAAAACACGACCGCTTAATTTTCCATAAGGTGTTTTCTGTCCAAAATCGGTTGCATATTTTTTCAAATCAAAATATACATTACCATCAACTTCATAGGCGTAGCCTTTGGTGAGGATTTTTTTTATCATCTCGATTTGTTCGATGATGTGTCCTGTGGCCGTAGGCTCAATGCTTGGGTCGAGGTTATTGAATTGTCGCATCGCCCAATGAAATAAGTTAGTGTATTTGGTAACTAATTCCATGGGTTCAAGTTTCTCAAGGATTGCTTTGGATGATATTTTATCTTCGCCTTCGCGTCCCTCTTCCTCAAAATGGCCTGCATCGGTTATATTGCGAACATATCGGACTTTATAGCCCAATTTTAGCAATAATCGATACAGTACGTCGAACGTGATGTATGGTCTGGCATGTCCCAAATGACTTTCGCCGCTTACGGTTGGTCCGCAAACATACATTCCAACATGGCCATCAACGATGGGTCGAAACTCTTCTTTAGTGCGAGTTAAGGAATTGTAGATAAATAACTTCATGCTGAAGAATGTGATTTACAATCGACAAAGATATTGATTTTGATTCAAAATATTACATGAAAACTTTACGATACGTATTCAGTTAATCGTTCAAGAGCGTTTGTTACGAGAAAATTTCTTTGGATAAACCCGAGAAGGGGTTGCAGCAAAAACGATATCCGAGTTTGTCGTCTTTTTTAAATATTGATACATCGATTCGTTTCAGCATCGTGATTTTTGATCTCACGGTAAATTTTGCTTTGAATCCTTGTGTAGTTCGCTGTATCTCCTTAGGCATCATTTCATGACCATAACTCAAGTACAGCATGACAATTACTCAAGATTCAAATTTTGAATGCTAATCCATGCTGCGATACATAGATTTTACTTTCCTAAGAAATCTGGAAAAACGAAAAAGGTACCGATGTTCTTTACTTTTTCTCTGAGACTTTCAACTACTTTTTTATACCGATTCCGGCGATAACGAAAATAGGGTTGGCAATCCAACCTAAAAATCAATAAACCTTAACTCTCAAATGCGAAAGAGCCAACCTCAACTTTATGGATAGAAACGCTTTCAACAATTGTTCAAGTAGAAAAAAAACTTCATCCGCAGGGATGATTAATTTATTTTTAACGAACAATCGTCAATAATCGCCAAGGGTTTCCTTTAGTTGACTCAAGGCCTTTTGTGCCTGATCATCGTTGGGGGCAGAACCGTGCCATTTGTGGGTTCCCATCATAAAATCAACGCCATAGCCCATTTCGGTATGCATCAAAATACACACAGGTTTTTGTTTTCCGGTTAAACTTTTGGCATATCGCAACCCTTCAACCACCTGAGCCATATCGTTGCCATTCATTTCAGTCACAATCCATCCGAAAGCTTCCCATTTTGCCCGCAAATCGCCCAGAGGTAATACCTGATCTACCGGACCATCGATTTGCTTTCCGTTATAATCGACTGTGGCTATCAGATTATCAATTTTACGTGCAGCAGCAAACATGGCAGCTTCCCAGATTTGCCCTTCCTGAAGCTCTCCATCGCCATGTAATGAATAAACAATTTTAGGATCGTTGTTTAATTTTTTTGCTAAAGCGGCCCCGCAAGCTACCGAAAGTCCTTGCCCTAGCGACCCGGATGCGATCCGAACCCCCGGAAGATTATCATGTGGAGTTGGATGGCCTTGAAGTCTTGTATTAAGCTTCCGAAACGTGGCAAGCTCTTTTATCTCAAAATACCCGCTTCGAGCTAAAACGCTGTAGAAAACAGGCGAAATATGTCCGTTTGAAAGGAAAAAGAGATCGTATCCCAATCCATCCATATCAAACTGTTTTGGATTGTGTTCCATGATCTCGAAATAAAGAGCTGTCATAAAATCAGTGCATCCTAATGAACCTCCGGGATGACCTGATTGTGCTCCGTGCACCATGCGAATGATGTCTCTTCGTACCTGTGATGCAATATTTTTTAGTTCTTCTATGCGATTCATACTAAGTTATGAAATTATCCAATGTTTGTATAAACAGCCTGAACATCATCATCGTCTTCCAGACGATCGAGCATTTTTTCGATATCAGCAAGCTGTTCTTCCGTAAAATTTTGAGTATTTGTCGGGATTCGTTGTAATGACGCTTTTCGTACTTCAATTCCTTTTTGCTCCAGAGTTTTTGACATGGAACCAAAATCGGTATAATCGGCATATAAATAAATGGTTCCATCGTGCTCATCGATATCAGTTAATCCGGCATCGATAAGTTCAAGTTCTAACTCTTCAAGGTTGATTTTATTAGTTTTTTCCACCTCAAAAACCGCTTTGCGTACAAACATGTACTCAAAAGATCCGTTGGGGACAACACTTCCACCGGCTTTATTGAAATACGATTTAACATTCGCAACCGTTCGCGTTGGGTTATCGGTGGCACATTCAACAATTACCAATACGCCATGAGGCCCTTTACCTTCGTAAATAACCTCAGTATATGCTTCGGCATCTTTCCCTGAAGCTCGCTTTATAGCGGCCTCTATATTGTCTTTAGGCATGTTTTGTGCCTTGGCATTTTGAATGGCAGTACGCAATTTTGGATTTAAATCGGGGTCAGAACCACCTTCTTTTGCTGCGATGGTTATAGCTTTTGCTAACTTGGGAAACAGTTTCGACATTTTATCCCAACGTTTTTCTTTTGCCGCCCGGCGATATTCAAACGCTCTTCCCATATTTCAAATAAATTTAGAATTGATTGGCAAAATTAACATTTTATTTTATCTTGTCCCGGCATTTGATTCGAAGAATATTTCGATTAATATGCACGAACATTTTTCCCCTCAATATAGTTTATAAAGGCCTTATTAACAACCTTATTGCCACCGGGAGTAGGATAATCACCCGTAAAATACCAGTCGCCCCGATCGTTCGGGCAAGCCTTATGAAGATTCTCTACTGACTGAAAAACCAATTTTATGGTAGCCTTAATACCGGGTTGCAATATTTGCGCTATTTTGTTACTAATTTCAGCATCACTAAAAGGTTCATAGAGTTCTTTTACATAATTGATTATTTGATCCTTTGGTTTGTTTTCCTGTTCTTTACATTTTCGATATACGATATTGATCAATGAGCTTTTTCCGGTTTCTCGTAAAAGTTCTATCACTGCCTGGAATGCGATAAAATCGGATAAACGAGCCATATCAATACCATAGCAATCGGGATAGCGTATTTGGGGTGACGATGACACAATAATAATTTCCTTTGGCGATAATCGATCGAGTATTTTTAAAATTGAGCGCTTTAACGTTGTTCCTCTCACGATACTATCGTCAATCATAACCAACCGATCTTTGTTGGGAACTATAGTTCCGTAGGTAACATCATAAACGTGTTCAACCAACTCATTTCTATCGTTATCGTCAGTTATAAATGTTCGTAGTTTCACGTCTTTAATAGCCACTTTTTCCACTCGCGGCCGCTCGTTAATCAGCGATCGGAGTTGGTTATAACTCAAGGTTCCGTTACTTTGGATTATCTTTTCTATCTTAGTTTGAAGCATGTAGGTTTCAATTCCTTTTATCATTCCATAGAATGCCGACTCTGCTGTATTTGGAATGAAACTAAAGACTGTATTTTCCAGATCATAATCTATTGCCTCGAGGATTTGAGGAATGAGTAATTCTCCAAGATGTTTGCGCTCAGCATATATTTGTTCATCCGAACCTCGGGAGAAATAGATCCGTTCGAAAGAACAACTCCTTCGTTCTCGAGGTGGATTTATTTCTTCCATCCGAAAATCTCCATTTTTCCGTATCCATAATGCATGACCCGGAGTGATTTCGTGAAAATTTTTGGTTGATACGTTGAAAACAGTTTGAATAACAGCCCTTTCCGATGCAACAACAATAATTTCATCGTCGGCATAATAACTCACTGGTCTGATTCCATTGGGATCGCGCATCACAAAACTATCACCATATCCAAGAACACCCGCAATAACATATCCTCCATCCCAATTGCTGCTAGCTTTTTTTAACACAAGAGGTAAATCAAGATTGTCCTCAATCATTTGTGATATCTGACGGCGTGAGAATCCTTGCGCTTTATATTGTTGTAATAATAATTCGTTTTGTTCGTCGAGTCGAAATCCAATTTTTTCGAGGATAGTTACTGTATCGCTGTAGTTTTTGGGGTGTTGTCCATAATCTTGAAGTTGTTGGAAAAGCTCATCCACATTCGTAAGATTAAAATTTCCGGCAAGAACCAAAGTCTTTGTTTTCCAATTGCTTTCGCGCATCACCGGATGAACATTTTCAATATTGTTTTTTCCAAAAGTACCGTATCGAAGGTGACCGAGAAATATTTGTCCGGAAAAATCAAAATGATGCTTGGCATATTCCGGATCAAGGGCTAAATCGCGGTTTGTATTCATGAGTTCAGCCACAGGACGCTTCACCATATCAAAAGTATCAATAATTGGGTGTGATGAATTGGAACGTACACGCGATAGGTAAGGATGACCGGGGGCAGTGTTGAGTTTCAAACACGCCAGGCCTGCTCCGTCTTGCCCACGGTTTCGTTGCTTCTCCATCATCAAATAAATCTTGTTGATTCCGTAGAGCCACGACCCATATTTTGCATGGTAATATTCCAAGGGTTTCAACAGCCGCATCAATACAATTCCGCACTCATGCTTTATACTATCGCTCATAATTTCTATGGTTTCACAATTTGTTTGATCTTAATGAAAATTGATTCTGCATCAATGGAAAAATGTCGAAAAAGTTCGGTAGGTATTCCGCTCTCTCCAAAACTATCGTCAATCCCTATCATTAAAGTTTTGCAAGGACAATACTGCGACAAAATTTCACAAATAGCACTCCCAAGGCCTCCTAAAATCTGATGTTCTTCTACTGTTACAACCAATTTTGTTTTTTGAGCACTATTTATAATCGACTCTTTATCAATAGGTTTTATAGTATGACAATTTAAAACTTCGCATGAAATCATTTGCTCTTCCAGCATTTGAGCTGCTTTCAGACTTTCCCACACCATGTGTCCGGTAGCAATGATGGTTACATCGCTTCCATCTTTAATTTTTTGTATTTTTCCCACAGTGAAATTTTGAAATTCATCGGTGAAATCCGGCACTGCTTCTCGTCCAAAACGAATGTAAATCAAACCTTTGGTTGATTTAACTGCATTTTTTACTGCAATTTCGGTTTGTGTAGCATCGCAAGGGGAAATAACTGTTGTGTTGGGTAATGATCTCATTATGGCAATATCCTCAAGAGCTTGATGAGTAGCACCATCGGGGCCTACCGAAATTCCTGCGTGTGCACCTCCTAGCAATACTGTAAGCCCGTTATAAGCAACCGAAACTCTTAATTGATCCAATGAACGGGTTGTCAAAAACGTAGCATAGGTTGAGAATACCGGTAGAAATCCTTCGAGAGCCAATCCTGCAGCCACGGAGGCAATGTTCTGCTCAGCAATACCAAAACTAAAAAAACGATGAGGGAATCGATCCCGAACATGGTTTAACCCAACCGAAGCGGTAATATCTGCTCCCAAAACCAGAACAGTTTCATTGATAGCGGAAATTTCTTCAACACCTTTCCCAAAGCCGTCTTTGGTAGGTCGAAGGGCTTTTGGGTTGGGGTACATAATGTTCAAAAGTTCGTTGTTTCCGGCCATAACCTGTTCTAATTGTCAAATTGCAGCATTTGATCCATCAAATCGATCTTGTAGCGCATTTAAAAAGGTTAAATACTCTTCTTTATTAGGAGCTTTACCATGCCATCGATGATCATTTTCTATCATTGCAACCCCTGCTCCCATCGTAGTATTGGCAATTATTACGCTTGGCATATTGAGTGATGGTTCGATTGATCGATAGGCAGCAATAAATTCAGCAATAGAATTTCCGTTGCATTGAATAACGTTCCACCCAAATGCTTGCCATTTCTGCTTTAACGGTTCTAACGATAATACATCTTCAGTATTTCCATCAATCTGCAATGAGTTACGATCAACAATAGCAATTAAATTCGACAGCTCATAATGGGCGGCGCTCATAGCTGCCTCCCAAATCTGGCCTTCTTGTAGTTCACCATCGCCATGAATGGTAACTATTTTGTGTTGTTGGTTCCTGATCTTTGCCGCCAAAGCCATACCAACTCCAATGCTTAGCCCTTGACCTAAACTTCCCGATGATGTCTCCACTCCGGGTAAGCCACTCAATCGCGAAGGATGACCTTGTAAGCGTGACCCTATTTTCCGAAGTGTTTTGATCTCTTCAATTGGGAAATACCCACACCGAGCAAGAGTTGCATATAATACAGGGGCCAAATGACCGGCCGATAAAATTACACGATCGCGATCCTTCCAGGAAGGATCCAATGGATTGTGCCTAAGTAAATGAAAATATAACGCTGTGAAAATGTCGGCACTTCCGATACTTCCACCGAGATGCCCACTTCCGGCCAGAAACAGCATCTCCAGAATATCTTTACGGATCTGCAATGCTAACCCATTGAGCTTCGACAACTGTTCCTGAGCTATCATTCGTTTAGAGGTGGAAATTCGATCTCTGAGTTAACAATATAACACTCGGGAAATTCCTTTACAATTCTCTTATAATCTTGCAATGCCGCATGTTCATCCCGATAATCGCCTATGCGTACTTTTACAAAAGGCGGTTCATAAAATATATAAATTCGTTGATAATCGTAACCGGGGAATAATCGTGTAAACCGCTCCCTTACATCCAAAGCTTTTTGCCGAGCATTCGAACCATAATCACTGTAAAGTTGAATCCGATATCCTTGAATCTTTCCTCTCAAGGTTTTGTTGGAAGAAAGATTAACTTCAAACAATCGCGCAACTTCAGCTTCCTGATGGACAGTAATTTGCCCACCATTAGGGCTCAGGGTTTGTAAATCATCAATTATATTTTGCCCCTTAGCTATATTTGCAACTAAAATGCAACCAAATGTCAAGAAAAAAAATGAGAACCTCTTTTTTATCGAATGCATTCTTAAAAATTGACTTTTTTATTGAGTTGCAAAATTACAGAATTTTTAATGATTTTGTCCTTAAAATGGATGGATACTCAAAATCGGAATTGGTGAATGATTTACCATCTGCTGAGCATAAGGTCCCAACCAAATATTTTTTGTTTTTGCGTTTTGTTCAGTCATAATAGCAATTACATCCGCGTTAACCGATTCAGCATATTCTATGGTGATATTGGTAAGATTGGTACCACGGATGGAATTTGATATACATGAAATTTTGTGTTTGTGTAAGAAATCTATAACCTGATCTTTAAAATGTTGTATTTTAGGAAGTAAATCGATTTGGTTTCTTTCGCAAATATCCAAAACATGAACTTCTGCACCAAGCATTGATGCAAATTCTGCAATGAAAGGTACTTTTTGACGAGTCTCTGGGGTGTAGTCAATCGGGAGAACAATTCGTTTGATAGGTCTAACTTCAAATGTTTGTCTTATTGAGAGTACCGGACAGGGTGAATTGTTAATAACTTTATAAGCCGTACTACCGATCCATAAATCCTCTATTCCACTTAATCCATGAGTTCCTATTACGATTAAAGATGCCTCATTATATTTTGCAACATTGGAAATTTCATTAAAAATGTTTCCCACATAAACTTTTGCTTCAAGAGGAACTGCTGTTTTTGACCGCAAGTTGGTGACTAATTCATCTAAAGCTTTTTGGGCTAAACTTTCATTGGTTTTTATATTGGTGTCGTTTAGGTAACTTACTACCGATTTCCTAGATTGAATAACATGAATTAAGTGAAGCTTCGCCTCTACTGTCTCTGCAATTTGAACAGCGAAGCGTAAAGCGTTTAACGAAGATTCACTAAAATCGACAGGAACAATAATGGATTTCATCGGTTTTTTGTTTTCGAAGAAAATTGATTTGAATATCGTTCAGTTAAAACAAAACAGGAGGGCGTAATACCCTCCTGCAGTGCTTCATAGTTATTCAATACCTTTTCTCGAGTTATAACTTATTTTTAACGCATTAGCCTTTCTAAGCTCCTGTTTTATATCGGTTACAATTCCCATTTTAACATCCTGGTCGATTTTCAATACGGTTGTCATAAATGGTCTTTCAGCCTCAGACCTTGCTTCGCGCTCACTAGCGATATAGGTTTGAATTTCTTTTACAGAAGCAAAAGCATCGTTTAGTTGAATCCTTGGTTCGGTTCCAAACAAGTTTTGATAATTTCTTAATGGAATTCCCACATAAATGTTACTTGCCAAGGATTTCCTCTCGAGTTTTGTGCCTTCCGTAGCTTGGGGAACGGTAACCTTAATTTTTAGCTCGGTCTCACGCATCGAAGTACTAACCATAAAGAAGAACAGAAGCATGAAAACAATATCGGGCAACGATGCAGTGGATATCGCTGGAACTTCTTTCTTACGTTCTCTTCCAAACTTTGCCATATTAGTTTCCTCCGTAATTTTTAGGTTCTGCTTCTGAAATTCTCTGGGGTATTGCTACACGGATTGCATCCACATCATCTTGATTAAGAAGTTTATTAAATGGCACTCCAAATTCTTGTTTTGCCAGTTCATCCCGAGCTTCGTTATAGGCGGCCACAAGAACGTTTTGTACTTCAATGTAGCGCTTATATGAAGTTCCTCGGTCGTTTTGTAACGATATTACACCTTTACTGATAGGAAAACCTTCAGGATACTTTCTTTGAAAATGTGGATGAGGTATCTTTTGCGGGGCGTCTCCCCCGGGAACATATTCAGGATTGGCAATCAGAATTGGCTTATTCTCAAACTCAGGTAAATCTTCAACCCTATTAGGGTTTGTGATAAATTCCTTTGCTTTTCGTTTAAGCTCAGTTAAATCCATATCCTGACCATTAACCAGCAACCGGTCGCTTTTATTAATCAAAACCACAAATATATTGCGTTTCTTAATCTTAACATCTTCCTGTTGCTTTTGATTTGGATCGGGCATAGGGGGTAAAACCCTCGCTAATCCTGTATCTACATTCATTGTTGTAGTAACAAGGAAGAATATTAAGAGCAAGAAAGCGATGTCGGCTGTGGAGCTGGCATTGATTTCTTGATTTTTTTGTCGAGCCATACGATATTTTTTTACAAAATTCAGATACCTGGTTTAACTACCTGCGGATGATACTCCTGGCACCAGTAAAGACTATTCCTAAAACAGCTATCAAGAAAAATAGATAGGTTGCTATCAGTCCGGTATCAACCATTTTCACAACTCCTTCGGTCAGATTAAATTTCTCGTATCCAAGAAAAACAGGAATTTTTGGAGATGCGAGGATATAGGCTATAACAAAAATAAGCAAAATGACACCAACCGATTTTAAACTATTGATAGCAGCTTTTTTACTTTGGAATACATTAATAATACTAAAAAGAAGGGTAGCCAAAACAATCGCTCCAACATAGAAGTAGGTTAGATAGGCAAAAACTTCCAAAGCACCTCCTAACCGCTCCATGTTCCAATTGACTTTATCAGCCGGTAAAACAATGCTGTCAGGCATAGATTCCATGGACATTACTGTTAAGTAGAAATATCCACCAACAACTATTGCCAACAACATTAGAATGGCTGAAATCAATAATGTTAGTTTATTTAGTTTTTCAGACATGTTGTTTATCTTTTACGGTTATATTTTGTTAATATGTCAAGAAGTGAAATGGAAGCATCTTCCATGTTGTTTACAATAGCATCGATTTTGTTTACCAAGTAGTTGTAGAAAACTTGGAGGATCATCGCTACAATCAAACCAAACACGGTTGTAATCAACGCAACTTTAATACCTCCCGCAACCAATGACGGACTAATGTCTCCGGCAGCTTCAATAGCATCGAAAGCAGAGATCATACCAATAACGGTACCCATAAATCCGAGCATTGGAGCCAGTGCTATGAAGAGTGAAATCCATGTTAATCCTTTTTCGAGCTGACCGGTCTGAACGCTACCGTAAGAAATTACCGACTTTTCTACCACCTCTATACCTTCATCCATACGAGTTAATCCCTGATAGAAAATTGAAGCAATGGGTCCACGAGTATTGCGGCAAACCTCTAAAGCTCCTTCAACACCTTTGGTTTCTAATGCCTGTTCAACCTCTTTAAGAAGTTTTTCGGTATTTACAGATGCCAGGTTTAGATAAATAATACGTTCGATAGCTAATGCCAAACCAAAAATCAAACAGAGAAGAATAACGCCCATAAATCCGGCTCCACCTTCAATGAATTTAATTTTTAACTGTTGGTGAAGTGCTGAAAGACCTTCCTCCTCGGAGGTTTGTGCACTTGGTTGTGCAGCAGTCGTAGCCTGAGCTTGTACTTGCTCAACATTGGGTTGATCAGCTGCTTGAGTTCCTTCTTGGGCTTTAAGATTGGTAACTCCAACCACAAATAGCCCTACAATACTAAAAATTGCCAGTAATTTTTTCATGGTTCTAAATTTAATGTTTGTGAATTCAAAGATAATAATTTTTTTCATTTTGCGGAGAGAGTGGGATTCGAACCCACGATACCCTTTTGGGGTATACACACTTTCCAGGCGTGCGCCTTCGACCACTCGGCCATCTCTCCCTATTTAGGTTTCTGAACGCAAAATAAGTACATTTTTTTTATTTTTTTGCTATTCTATTGGATTTATTTCGCCACTGATTGATTTTTTTATTTGAAATTTTATTTCGTCTATATCGTTGTAATTACCCAACAAAAACATCAACTTTGTAATGGCGGCCTCTGTGGTTATATCATGACCGCTCACAACTCCTGCCTCCAAGAGTGCTATCCCTGTTTCATAACTTTTCATGTTTACGCTTCCTGCTCGACATTGGCTTACGTTTAACACAATCACATTTCTTTTACATAGTTCTTTAATGGCTGAAATAAATTCTGGTGTTGTAGGAGCATTTCCCGATCCAAAGGTTTCAAGAACTATGCCTCTTAACTCTGGAATTTGAGTCGTTTGTCGAATAATTTCAGGTTTAATTCCGGGAAAAATTTTCAAAATCATAACATTGTTATCCATTTTAGTATTGACTTGAAATTTTCCGGGCTTTTCATACAGAATGTTTTCGCGGAAATAGTGAATATGTATTCCTGCATGAGCTAATACCGGATAGTTGTCGCTGGAAAAGGCGTTAAAATGTTCTGCGTTATGTTTAGTTGTGCGATTCCCGCGATATAGTTTTGTCTCAAAATAGATGGCCACTTCAGGGACGACTGCCCCCTTTTCATCTCGGGCAGATGCAATTTCAATGGCGGTAATAAGGTTCTCCTTTCCATCAGTTCTTATCAATCCTATTGGCAATTGTGATCCTGTAAGAATTACTGGTTTGGACAAATTTTGCAACATAAAACTGAGTGCCGAGGCAGTGTATGACATTGTATCGGTGCCGTGAAGAATTACAAAACCATCGTATTTTTCGTAGTTCTCGGCTATTAAATTGGCTAACCGGCACCAAATCTCCGGGTTCATATCCGACGAATCGATAACCGGATCAAATGTGATTATTTCGAGGTTCACTCCCAGTCGATTAAGCTCCGGAACTTCGTTCATAATTTGGGTAAAATTGAACGGCTTTAATGCCCCGGTTGCAGGATTAGTGACCATTCCAATAGTTCCGCCGGTGTAAATTAATAAAATATTGGGTTTCATCATCGTGCTATTCATTATTAGTCGGTATATTAAACAATTGTTGTGCATTTTTTGTAACGATTTCTGCCATAACTCCTGCGTCGAGCTTTTTTAGTTTTGCTATTTTATCAATGATCAACGGTAAATAAGCTGATTCATTACGTTGTCCCCGATAAGGTACCGGTGCCAAGTAAGGACTGTCGGTTTCAACTAAGATTCGCTCTTTGGGTATAAGTTCAATAGTTTTGTCGAGATTCCCATTTTTAAACGTAACCACTCCACCAATTCCAAAATACATATACATATCCATTTCCACGATTTTTTCCACATCTTTTGGTTCACCTGAAAAGCAATGAAATACACCTCGAAGACCGCTATCTTTATAGCGATCGAGTACATCAAAAATTTGTGGTAGAGATTGTCGTGCATGAATTACGATAGGCAGACGGTTTTCTAATGCCCATTCAATTTGGATACTAAAGGCTTCTACTTGAATTTCGTAGGTGGAAGTATCCCAATAAAGATCAATTCCTGTTTCGCCTATAGCAATAATCGTTTTTGTTGACAACATCTTTTTAATCTCGGATAGTTGAAGCTTGTAATCGTGGCCAACATTTGTGGGATGCAAGCCTGCCATTGGGTAACAATAGCCCGGGAAATCCCTACACATAGCCCACAAGGCTTTACTTGAAGCCATATCAATGTTTGGCAAAAGTATAGCTTTTATACCGGCTTCACGGGATCTGGAAATTATATCGTTCCGATCGTGATCAAATTGCGGAAGGTATAAATGTGCATGTGTATCAATCATAGTTTCCGATATTGATTTCCGGGCATAGCGATTAATAATCCTTTAAACTCCATTTCTAATAGAATTGAAGATATCTTTTGTACCGGAATAGCTAGTTTTGCCGATAGATAGTCCACCGAGACAGGCTTATCGTCGTCAAACAACTCCAAAACGGTTTCTTCCTCATCGGTTAACACCGGGAACAGGGTTGGTTGATGTATTTTTCCCGATGAGACTACATTCCATTGCATCAGATACTCAATATCTTGAAAGGTTTCACATAGCGCTGCTTTGTTTTTTTTGATAAGAGCATTGCATCCTGCAGAATATTCATCATCTACTTTTCCTGGAATGGCAAAAACGTCGCGGTTATAGTTGTTGGCATATTCGGCTGTAATTAAAGCCCCACCCGTGATGCCCGACTCGGCTATCAGTACAGCATCACTCAAGCCTGCAATTATTCGGTTACGTCGAATAAAATTTGCTTTCTCAAACGAGGTTTTATGACCAAATTCGGTGAGTATAACGCCCCCATCTCTCAAGATTTCATCGGCCAAACTTTTATGTTGTGCCGGATAAATTTTATCCAACCCATGCCCTAGTACAGCAATCGTTGGCAGCTTATGTTTTAGAGCTGAACGATGGGCAATCGAGTCTATACCATAAGCCAGGCCGCTCACAACAACTAACTGATGTCCACGATCATGAATCTCATCAACAATTTTCTCAACTACAGCTTTCCCATAATGGGTTGCATGACGCGTTCCAACAATTGCCAAACTTTTTTTACTCTTCAAAATTTCAACATTGCCTTTGACAAAAATTACCAGTGGTGCATCTGGACATTGCGTAAGTCGTTTGGGATAGCGCGGGTCGTTATATGCAATAATCTCAATGGAATTTCGAGTACAAAACCTGAGTTCATCGTCGGCAAATTCTAATCCTTTTTTAAGATCTATCTTCTGAATTGTTTCTGATCCAAATCCGGGTATTCGAATGAATTCGCTTTTCTTTTTTTGAAAAATATCTTCTACCTTCCCATAATAATCAATCAATCGACGTGCAGTAATTGGTCCTAAGTATGGGGTTAACGAAAGGGCAAGCATGTATTTGGTTGTTTCGTTCATGAACTTGAGGTTTTCTTTGCAAAGTTAACAAATGGTCTGTATTGCATGAAATTGTTGTTGGAAGTTTTCCTTTTTTAAACAAATCGCAAAAAAAACGATTAACAATAAACAACAATTGTCTAACATTATACAAAATTCGACCAATAAAACACAGTGTTAACATACTGGTTTTATGCTAATTAATCCAAAGCAAGCATTGGGATAAATGTGAGATACCAAAAGTTTTCAACATTTTTCACACCTGTCAATCACTATTATCTTACTGTAAATCTGTTTATTATAAAACAAACCTTGTCATTGAAGATGACATCTTGCTCCTAATTCCCAAAACTCTCAATCTAAGGAGAAAAATCTTTACAAAAATTGCCTAACTTAGCCTATGATTAGGCCAAGCTTTTGTTGTCTTCTCATGAGGCCTGCTCGATAGTGTTTTTCATTAGTGTAACAAAAAGGGGGATGTTTTCCCCCTTTTTGTTATTTTACGGTAGATCCGTTAGGAATTATTATCTGAGGCTCTACGAAAACTAATTTTCCTTCAGGGGTTTCTGCCATTAGGATCATTCCATGCGACACAATTCCCCGAAGTTCTTTGGGTTCAAGGTTTGCTACCACGATTACTTGTTTACCAACAATTTCCTCAGGTTTATAATATTCTGCGATTCCTGAAACTACGGTTCGTTGATCAACTCCGGTGTCAATAAAAAGTTTCAACAACTTTTTAGCCTTAGCAACTTGCTCTGCACTGATAATTGTTCCGATGCGAAGATCGATGGTTGAAAATGTTTCATAATGAATGGGTGGCATCAATTCTTTTACAGGATTCTTCGCGGTATTTTGCTTCATTTTAATCTGCTCCAATCGTTGTTGTTGTTTTAAAATGGCTTCGTCTTCAATCTTCTCAAACAACAATATTGGCTCATTAATTTTTATTCCGGGAGGTAATATAGCATTATCACCAATCTTATCCCATTCAACTAACGTTAGCTTAAGCATCTCTCGCAATTTAGCACATGTTTTTGGTAAAAAGGGATCAAGGAGAAACGCTAGTCCGGCGCTAATTTGTAACGACAAATATATAATGGTTTTCACTCGTTCCGGATCGCTCTTAATCAACTTCCATGGTTCTGTCTCTGTGAGATATTTATTCCCCAACCGCGCTAAATTCATTGCTTCGGTTAAAGCTTCTCGAAAGCGGAAATTTTCAATGGATTCTTCAACTTTGAGTTTTATATTCTCAATCTGCTCCAATATGGCTTTTTCTTCCGAAGTAAACTCGTTGGGTTTGGGAACAATACCTTCATAATATTTTTGGGTCAGCACCAAAGTTCGATTAACGAAATTTCCCAAAATAGCCAACAATTCGTTGTTGTTTCTTGATTGAAATTCTTTCCATGTAAAATCATTATCTTTTGTCTCGGGTGCATTCGCGGTGAGCACGTATCGTAGCACATCTTCTTTACCGGGGAAATCATCAAGATACTCATGCAACCAAACAGCCCAATTTCTGGATGTTGAAATTTTTTCTCCTTCAAGATTTAAGAATTCGTTGGCCGGAACGTTCTCGGGCAAAATATAGCTGCCCTCTGCTTTCAGCATGGTGGGGAAAATGATACAATGAAAAACAATGTTGTCTTTCCCAATAAAATGAACGAGTTTAGTGTCGTTACTTTTCCAATATTTTTCCCATTCGGAAGTTAGTTCCTTGGTAGCTGAGATATACCCAATGGGAGCATCAAACCACACATAAAGAACTTTACCCTGTACACCTTCAACAGGAACAGGCACTCCCCATTCAAGGTCGCGGCTTACGGCTCTGGGCTGTAAACCTGAATCAAGCCATGATTTACACTGACCATAAACATTGGGACGCCATTCTTTATGTTCCTCAAGAATCCATTTTTTCAACCAGTCCTGGTATTGATCCAAAGGAAGATACCAATGGCTTGTTTGCTTAAGAATGGGCTTCGCTCCGGATATGGCTGATTTTGGGTTAATCAGGTCTGTTGGATTTAAGGTTGATCCGCACTTTTCACACTGATCACCATAAGCCGACTCATTACCACATTTAGGACAGGTGCCGGTTATATAGCGGTCGGCAAGAAATTGTTTTGCTTCCGGATCGTAATATTGTTCTGAAGTTTGCTCAATAAACTTCTTGTTGTCGTATAGGGTCTTAAAAAACTCAGAGGCAGTTTGATAATGGGTCGGACTTGTTGTGCGTGAATAGATATCGAAAGAAATTCCAAAGCGAATAAACGATTCTTTAATTAAAGAATGATATTTGTCAACGATTTGTTGGGGTGTCTTTCCCTCTTGCATTGCTTTGATGGTAATGGGGACCCCATGTTCGTCGCTTCCGCAAATGAACAAGACATCTCGTCCTTTTAACCGCAGATATCTCACATAAATATCGGCGGGAATATAAACTCCAGCAAGGTGTCCGATATGAACCGGACCGTTGGCATAAGGTAATGCGGCAGTGATTAAATATCGTTTGGGTGCCATAAAGGAATTATTCTACAGTTACCGATTTTGCTAAATTTCTTGGTTGGTCAACATTGCATCCTCTCATAACGGCGATATGGTATGAAAGGAGCTGAAGCGGAATCACCGCGATGAGTGGCGAAAGAAATTCCATGGTTTCAGGGATCTCAATCACATGATCCGACAAAGCAGCTATGGTGGTGTCACCTTCGGTTACGATTGAAATCACCTTCCCTTTACGTGCTTTAACCTCCTGAACATTACTGATAATTTTATCGTAACTCTTATCTTTCGGAGCTATAAACACAACCGGCATATTTTCATCTATCAAAGCAATAGGGCCGTGTTTCATTTCAGCAGCGGGATATCCCTCAGCGTGAATATAGCTTATTTCTTTCAGTTTTAATGCACCTTCAAGAGCAACCGGGAATAAATAGCCTCTGCCAAGATATATCGAGTTTGTTGAATTTTTATATTTCTCGGCTATTTCTTTAATCAAATCATTTTTTTCAAGAATTTTTTCAATTTTATTGGGTACGTCGCGGAGTTCCTCTGCCATCTTATTGAATTGTTGGGTAGAAATATAGCCGCGCCGATGGCCTAAAATGAGTGCCATCATAATTAAAACAGACACTTGTGCTGTAAAGGCTTTGGTTGAAGCCACTCCAATTTCAGGGCCAGCATGAGTATATACGCCTGCATTGGTTTCCCTTGGGATAGAACTTCCCACAACATTGCAGATTCCCAAAACAGTTGCTCCGCGCTCTTTGGCAAGACGTACGGCCGCCAAGGTATCAGCGGTTTCTCCGCTTTGACTAATGGCAATTACTATATCGGTCGGATCGAGTAATGGATTCCGATATCGAAATTCAGAAGCATATTCAACTTCAACAGGAATTCTTGCTAAATCCTCAAAAAGATATTCCCCTACCAAACCAGCATGCCAAGATGTACCACAAGCAACAATGACTATTCGCTTAGCATCAACCAGTTGGTCCATGACAGCAAATAATCCTCCTAACCGAATGTCGGAATTGTCAGGGGCGATGCGTCCCCTAAGAGTATCCATGACCGAGCGCGGTTGCTCAAATATTTCTTTGAGCATAAAATGATCAAAACCTTGTTTGTCGATATCCCCGATATCGAGATCCAATGTGTGAACCTGTGGTGTTAATTGTTCATTTTCTAAGGTTTTCAAATTTAACTCACAGGCTTTTATCACGGCAATATCGTTATCGTTAAGATAAATAACACTGTTGGTATATTCCACAATGGGTGTTGCATCGGACGCAATAAAATATTCGCCTTTACCGATTCCAATTACTAATGGACTACTTTTCCTTGCAGCAATAAGTTTATTGGGTTCGTCAACACAAAACACTACAATTCCATAAGCTCCAATGACTTTGTTTAGGGCCATTCGAACTGCAGTCTCAGCATCGATTCCTCCCTTTAGATAGATATATTCAATAAGATTTACCAATACCTCCGTATCGGTCTCACCAGTAAACGTGTATCCACGATCCTGAAGTCTCTTTTTAAGTTTTGAATAATTTTCTATTATTCCATTATGGATAAGGTAAAATTTCCCATTCATCGACTTGTGAGGATGTGCATTGACATCGCTAGGTTCCCCATGAGTAGCCCAACGGGTATGCCCCATCCCAATGTTGGCAGTAGTTTCAATAGAGGTCATACTTTGCTCCAGGTCCGACACTTTTCCCCGTTGTTTTACTAATATGGCATCGGTTTTATTCCATAATACTATTCCTGCGCTGTCGTAGCCACGATACTCAAGGCGTTTTAGCCCGTTGATAATGATTGGATAAGCTTGGCGTTTGCCTATATATCCTACTATCCCACACATGATTTTATTATTTTGATCGGATAATATGTAAACTTGGTCGAAGTTGAAGATTTGGATGTTGATATCCGGCAAAAGCGCATCGATTGGGTCTGGTGAAAGGGCTTACCGGATAAATTATCAATTCAACAGTGGATTGACGTCTGTTTATTACGTCGTAGAGTAGCTTATTGATCCGGATTTGATAACAGTTTTTGGTGATATTGTAATTTTCAGGTGCTGATGTTGTTCCTCCGGAGGTGGAATAATCGGGGATAAACACTTCTTTCCCATCTTTTTTCATCTTCACCATTATTTGCGAAGGAGGAATGAAACGGGCAGTATCACTTTCCGGAGCCAAATTAAGATTCAATAATGCGGAATTTAAAGCCCACGGTTGATCGCTGAATAGAGTATCTAAATTACTGATTTTTACTCTTGTTGCTACTCCGTTCATAGCTTGTAAAAAAGCTAATTGCCCATAGGTTGAATCTTGCAAAGACACCCCAACACTTGTACCTTGATATTGATGATCAAAAATCGAAAAACGATAAGCGGTGGTTTTAACATAATAATCAAAATATAAGGTATCAACGCTGTTTTTAAAGTGCAAACGCATTCTAGTTGTAAGCTGATTAAAATCGATAGTAATGATGTTTCCGTTCGCTGAAATCCTCTCAGCCTCTACAATAAGCCCGGGCAAGTAGATCTTAAACAAAGAGTCTGACTTAATGTAAGCCGTGTCTTGGAGTAAGGCAGCTGCGAACGCTGGTGAAAGCTTTATTTCAAATGGCAATGAATCTTTTGTATTAAAAACCATCTCTCGTTCTGCCAACAATTCCCCTTTATACTCAGCAAGGCGATTGAAGCCTACAACCGTGCTATCAAAATCTTTTAGCGACTTTCCGGTTTGTACTCGATAAACGCGAACTATCTGTCGAGCGGCGGAATCGAGACCATAATATCCACTTCGTTCGCTTAATCGAAGAACTACACTATCCGCAATTGGGTTATCTCCCAAATTAACGACTTTTGACTTTGGTAGAATTTCAAAGGCTAAGGCCGAACGTGTTCTCCCAAACAAAGAATCTTGATAATCGCCTAATAGCCCTAAACCGGCGCCGTTGAAAGTTAAACTATCAGCAAGTTTGGTCGCTAAACGTATGTGGGTAAGAGTATCAAATCGTATTTCGAATTTGTTTTCCTGAAGGTCGATACCAATGATGGAATCTTCTTTCTTACATCCAAAAATTATGGAAAGGGTCAGAAATATACAGCTGATTTTTTTTATCATAACTAGGGTTTAAAACTGATCGTAAAAACTTTTGATTGCAGCAATGTTTTGCTGGTGGTCAACACATTCTAACAATGGTTTATTACTTTTGCGAGCATAGTCATAGATCTCCGGCAAAATTTCCTGATTTCCGATCATAATTGCATCGCTTACATCAATGGCTGTTTTCATAAGATTTATATAATCGGGTTTTTCTTTAATCCACTGCAAAGCTTTATCCGGAATGTTTTCAACCAGTAATTTCTCGTAAAATTTATCGTTAAGTGTTCCAGGAAATGCATCGTTATACAAGGAGATTACAATTTTGGCATTTTCATATAAAGGATTTTCGTTTAAAACATATTTCACCAATAATGGCAACACTGTTGTTATCCATCCGTGGCAGTGGATAATCTCAGGCGACCATCGTAGTTTTTTAACCGTCTCCAAAACCCCCCGCGCAAAAAATATAGCTCGTTCATCGTTATCGTCGAAGTAGTTTCCGTTTTCATCACATAAAACGGCTTTTCTTGGAAAATAGTCTTCGTTATCGATAAAATAAACTTGCATCCGAGCCGACTGAATACTGGCAACTTTAATGATTAACGGATGGTCGGCATCGTTAATCACAAGATTCATCCCACTAAGACGAATCACCTCGTGAAGTTGGTTTCGCCGCTCGTTGATACATCCATACTTCGGCATAAAAGTGCGAATTTCTTTTCCTTGCTCTTGCATGAGCTGTGGTAGATGGCGGCATGTGTTGGCAATGGTGCTCTCAGGTAAATATGGATAAATTTCCTGGGCGACATAGAGAATTTTTGAATTTCCCATTTTCCGACGAAATTTGGTATAATTGGCAAATATACTAATTTTTCCTGAGGTTTGTATTTTATTTCGCTCCGTGCAGCCTTATTATTGAATTCTTGTTTGTTTATAAGATTATAAACAAAGAGACCCTTTTGAGGTCTCTGAGCAATTAATCGAGTGTTTTCTTAATTTCGATCTCTTCAAATCCTTCAATAAAATCTCCAACTTTTATATCGTTAATATTTTTGATGCTAATTCCGCATTCCAAACCTACAGAGACTTCTTTGGTATCTTCTTTAAAGCGCTTAAGCGAGGTCAGTTCTCCTGTGTAAACAACTATACCGTTTCGAATAACACGTATTTTATTGGTTCGTTTGATTTTACCTTCGCGAACAATACATCCGGCAACAGTCCCCACTTTTGAAATTTTAAAAATTTCTAGAACTTCAGCTGAACCGATAATTTGCTCTTTGATTTCAGGAGAAAGCATGCCTTCAATAGCATCTTTGATTTCATTAATTGCATCGTAAATAATTGAATATAAACGTATATCGATTTGCTCGCTATCGGAAAGCTTTCGAGCTGCTAAAGATGGGCGGACTTGGAACCCAATAATAATAGCATTGGAAGCCGCGGCAAGAAGAACATCCGATTCGGAAATTTGCCCCACTGCTTTATGGATTACGTTAACCTGAACTTCTTGATTTGAAAGTTTTAACAGAGAGTCGGTCAAGGCTTCAACTGAACCATCAACATCACCTTTAACGATGATATTCAATTCTTTAAAGTTTCCAATGGCAATTCTTCGACCAATTTCATCAAGTGTAATATGTTTGTGGGCACGAAGGCTTTGCTCACGAAGCAGGGTTTCACGCTTTTGCGCAATCTCTTTAGCTTCGTGATCGGATGATAGAACGTTAAACTTATCGCCTGCCTGAGGTGCTCCATTCAACCCAAGAATCTGAACAGGTGTTGATGGGCCTGCCGTTTGAATACGTTGCCCCCTTTCGTTATACATTGCTTTTACTCTTCCATAGTGCGTTCCGGCAAGTACAATATCGCCAATTTTCAAAGTACCGTTTTGAACGAGTATGGTGGCCACATATCCTCTTCCTTTATCCAATTGACTTTCGATAACTGTACCTGATGCTTTCCTTTTTGGATTAGCCTTAAGATTTAAAATTTCTGCTTCCAACAATACTTTTTCTAGCAGAAGGTCCACATTCGTGCCTTTTTTGGCTGAAATATCTTGTGATTGATATTTTCCGCCCCATTCCTCAACCATGAGATTCATGTTTGCCAATTCTTCTTTAACTTTGTTCGGATTGGCATTTTCTTTATCAATTTTATTGATTGCAAAAACAATAGGAACGCCTGCAGCTTGAGCGTGGTTGATTGCCTCGATGGTTTGTGGCATTATATGATCGTCGGCTGCGATTACAATGATAGCAACATCGGTAACCTGTGCACCACGCGCACGCATTGCTGTAAATGCCTCGTGACCGGGTGTGTCAAGAAAGGTTATAACCTTATCATTGCTTAATTCAACACTGTATGCTCCTATATGTTGGGTAATCCCGCCTGCCTCTCCGGCGATAACGTTGGTCTTTCTTATCCAGTCTAGCAAGGATGTTTTTCCATGGTCAACGTGCCCCATAACTGTAACAATCGGCGGACGAGGAACAAGATCTTCTTCTTTATCTTCATCAGAATCATTGATAGCTTCAACTACTTCAACCGCAACGAATTCAACCTTATATCCAAACTCGTCGGCAACTAAGGCTATGGTTTCTGCATCTAAACGTTGATTAATTGAAACGAACAGGCCCATATTCATACAAGTGGTAATCACTTGTGTGACCGGGACATTCATCATTGTGGCAAGATCATTAACCGAAACAAACTCAGCAACTTTTAGCACGTTTTTTTCCGTTGCTTCATCATCTCTTTGTCTTTGACTTAATGCCTCCCGCTTTTCTTTCTTATATTTTGTTGTTTTTGATTTTGTTTTGTTTGTTAAACGTGCGAGGGTTTCCTTGATTTGTTTGGTAACATCCTCCTCGTTTACTTCTTGTTTAAACGGGATCTTTCTCTTGGGTTGGAGTTCTGGACGTTTCCGCTCTGTTTCAGATTCTTTTCCAAACTTTTGGTATCTATCTTTGCGTTCAACTTTTTCCGGACTAATAACTTCGGGTTTTTCTACGGCAAGAGCATCCTTTTCAAATTTCTTTATTCTCTTTCTCTTTTTCTTCTTCTTCTTTTTATCGGAATCATCATTAGGCTGTGCATTGATGATTTTCTTTTTCGATTCATCGGGTAATTCAATTTTCCCGACAACAGTTGGACCGCTAAGCTTTTCATATCTCGAAGGAATGAAATTTTGATCGATTTGCTCATTTTCTTTTTGATCGACGATTTTAGACTCTTCCTTCGTTTTGGTTTCAATGGATTCCACGTTTTCGTTCTTGGGTGCACTTGGAACTTTCTTTTCAATATCTACCTTCCCAACAATCTTTGGTCCCTGAAGTTTGGGTTTTTCAGATTTCACTTCCGCATCTGATGTCTGAGGCGATTTGGTATCCTCAGGTGCAACTGGTTCTTCTTTGGATTCCTGCTTATCTTTTTTCTTCTCTAAATCGACTTTTCCAACAACTTTTATCTTCGGTTTAAATTCATCTACATCGCTTCTATAAATATCTGCATGCGAAGTAAAATCAGTGATTCGAACTTCATCGGCATCTTCAAGGTTTTCATCCTTGTCGCGCGCTTCTTCATTTTTAGTAGGTATGGGCTTATGCAATTGAATCTTTTCCGATTCCTTTTTTAAATTTATATCAGAGGAATATTCTTTCGACAAAATAGAATAGATATTCTCATCAACTCGGGTGTTAGGATTATTTTCTATGTGAATACCTTTTTTTTCAAGGAATTCTACAATTGTTCCTATTCCTACGTTGAATTCTTTGGCTACTTCGCGCAGTCTTGGACTTTTTTTGTCAACCATATGTTGAAGATAAGGGTTTATTTTGTTCGGTTTAATATACTATTCAAATTCAGCTTTTAGTATTCGTATTACTTCTTGAATGGTTTCTTCTTCCAAATCCGTACGTCGGGCTAATTCATCAGCCGGTATGTTAAGTACGCTTTTGGCGGTATCACATCCTATAGATTTTAAGACATTGATAATCCAAGGTTCAATCTCGTCGCTGAACTCTTCGAGTTTAACGTCTTCTTCATCCTCTTCAAAATCATCCCTATATACTTCGATTTCATAGCCTGTAAGCATCGAAGCTAACTTAATGTTTACTCCATTTTTACCTATTGCAAGGGATACCTGATCTGCTGGTAGATAAACTTCTGCGCCTTTTTCTGCTTGATTTACAACAATCGTGGTAACTTTTGCCGGAGTTAAGGCTCGCTGTATGAACAATTGTACATTGCTAGTCCAAGGGATGACATCGATATTTTCATTTCTAAGTTCTCTAACTATCCCCCGAATTCTGGAACCTTTCATCCCCACACATGCCCCTACGGGGTCAATGCGATCATCGTAGGATTCAACAGCAACTTTGGCACGCTCGCCGGGAATTCTTGCCACTTTTTTAATGGTGATCAATCCATCAAAGATTTCTGGTATTTCCATTTCAAACAATCGTTCCAGAAAAACCTCATTAGTGCGAGAAAGTATAACCTTTGGAGTGGCGTTTTTGTATTCAACTTTCAAAACAATAGCGCGAACGGTGTCTGATTTCTTAAAGAAATCGCCCGGAATTTGTTGTTCCTTAGGCAATATTAGTTCATTACCATCTTCGTCGAGAAGTAAAATCTCTTTTTTCCAAACTTGATAAACTTCAGCTAAGATAAGGTCGCCAATCTTTTCTTTGTATTTTTGATAAACGTGTTCTTTACGGATCTCCTGAATTTTTGCAGCTAGGTTTTGTTTAAGAGCTGAAATGGCACGACGTCCCACTTTTTCAAAATGGAACATATTTGATACCTCTTCACCTATTTCATAATCTTCTTCTATTTTTCTAGCCTCTGAGAGAGTTATTTCTTTTGTTGGATCTTTCAACTGATCATCGGCCACAACGGTTCTATTATGCCAGATCTCGAAGTCACCACGGTCCGGGTTGATAATGATATCGAAATTATCACTACTGCCGAAAAGCTTTGTAATGGTGTTACGAAACACATCTTCCATAACACGAATCATGGTGCTACGGTCAATATTTTTTTGCTCTCTGAACTCTGCGAATATATCAAACAGCTTTAATTCGTCCATATTTTTTTTATTTAAACTTTACTATTTCCTTCGTTTGCTTTATTGATTCCATTGGGATAAATTTCGGATTCTGATCATCCTGCTCCGGGGTTTTTGTTTTATTTTTCCCTTTTTTATTCGATTTTTCAAGAGAGATAAAAATGCCATCCTGAGCTACTGTCATTAAAGTTCCAATAAATTTTTGTCCATCTTTGAGTACTATTTCAATATTCTTTCCAATAGCTTTCTGATATTGACGGGGCACTTTAAAGGGATTTCCGATGCCGGCGGAAGAAACTTCCAGTGAATAATCTTCTACATCTCGATCAAGATTTTCTTCAATCTTTCGAGAGATAGTAACACAGAAATCGATGTTGATTCCTGCGTCATCGTCGAGAATTATCATGATAGCGTTCCCCGGCTTTACAACCACATCAACGATGAAGGCAGTTGTACCTTCCAAAGCATTTTCAACTATTTGTTTTACCTGCTCTTGTGTAATCATTTTTGTAACAATTAGGGGGACTTTTGTCCCCCTCAAAAATTTCTCCCTTCGAATTTCGTTGCAAAGTTAATGATTTTTTCGAAAAAAAATATTTATTCGCTTGTTTTTAGATGCTTATCGAATTTTTCTTCTTACTCCGGAACGGTTGTTATCTTTAATGCGATTAAATTTAACACCCACCATTACTTCATGCGATCCGGAACCAAACTTACGTAACTGGCTAATCATTATATCGTATGAATATCCGACATAGAGCATATCCTGGTAATTATAACCGCCCATAAGCGCAATCGCATCACCTGTTCGCCAAGAAATACCTCCCCATGCCATTTTTCGCCAAATTCCTTTGACATTCAAATCCATTTGCAAGGGTGATCCTCTTACAATTTTAAACATACTGGCACCTTCCACATCTAAATCGCGATTTATATTATAGCGATATCCTCCCATAATAAAGATATGGTTGTTGAGCTTAGCCATAACTTTTGTTTGATACTCGTTGATGATTTCAATTTTATTTCCAAACAATTGATTCATGCTTAATCCAAAATAAAATTGAGAATTGTAGGTATAGACCCCAATGCTTGCATCCGGTAAATACTTAACATAGTTATCACCATGAATATCTGTAGCGGGCTCTGGATCGGCAAAACGAAGAGCGGTCATATCAATTTTAAATTGTTTTAGACCTATGAACGTCCCTGCGGATACACGAATATCCTGGTAAACCAAAATATTATAGGCGTAGGAACCATATATTCCAAGTTGCGTTGTTGGACCGGTTACGTCACTGAAAATAAAACCGCCATAGCCCATCGGCATAGATTTGTGGGGTCCATAAGCACTTAACATATAGGTTCGAGGAGCATCTTTTATTCCTGCCCATTGATAACGATAATTGGTTCTAACCTGATAGTAATCGTAGATTCCGCCTATTGCAGGGTTGAAAACATAATCGTTAAACATGTACTGGGATAATTGATACATTTGTTGACCTTCGGAATTTCTTATTCCAAGAAATAAAATTCCAATGAGTATTATAGCTGTCCGTTTCATGGCTCTTATTTTTTCTAATTGTGTGCTGGACATATTTTTCTTCGTTTATCGAACTATAGTTACAGGACCCGATATTTTCTTCGTTCCGGAGTCTGTAGTGTACTGAATTATGTAGTAGTAAGTACCTACCGGTAGTTCTTTTCCTTTTTTATTGGTTCCATCCCAACGGAAGTTAATATCGTTCGATTCAAACACCTGTTGTCCCCAACGGTTAAAGATCTGTACATTGAAGGAAGTGAATTGATCAATACCTTCGAGTTTCCAAAAGTCGTTGTGTCCATCTCCATTGGGAGAGAAGGCTGTTGGTGGATTGAACTGACCAAGAACCCGAACTAAAACGGTATCTGAACTGTAACAGTAATGCTGACGTTGTGGATATGCCTTAGTTTTTGCACGTACAGTATAAATTGTACTATCGATCGGGCGAACAACTATTCGTGTCCAATCGTTGGTGTGAGCAATGATACTGTTTGTTGTTGGTAATCCTTGAACTGTTGTGTAATACTGCTCGCTCCATTGATATGTGGTTGAATCAGTAACAGGTCGGGTTACTTTTATGAGTGCATCGTTTCCAACAAATATTGATCGCAAGGGTTCTGTTCCTTCAAAATCAGATCCAAGGGTTCGGTCAATTTTGAATGCCGATGCTTCAACTTCCGGCAAATTGAAGGTGCGAACAGTCAACGAGTCAACATTAGAACACCCATTAGAGTAAACTGTGACATAGAACTTATTACGGTCAGTGTTACTACTTGTTATGGTATAATATTCAATAGTATCAGTGATTGGTCGCACTAATATTGGATTTTGACTTATCCAACGTATCGAATCGGCATTTCTTCCAATACCATCCAAGCCATAGATATTGTAGTAACTGTAAACTGCAATGGTATCACCAACGCAGACGGTTGAGTCTTTGGTTATACCGGCCAACGGGTCAAGACTTGCATTAGGATAGATGTTATTGTGTGCCATGTCAACCAATATCGAGTTGGTAGCGGTACATTGCGGATAAGGAGCATAGGCCACGGTGACATCATAATATCCCATTCCAACAGTAGCACTTTGAAGAGTTTGTCCGTTGCTCCACAGGTAAGTATATTGACTCGGATCGGGTTGGTTGACCCATGGAAGGTTCGGATGATCTCCTGCAACGACTGTTGCTTTTAATATTCCATCTTCAGAATTCACATTACATGTTGGGTTGTTGTCAATTAAAATGGAAACATCCATATAGGGCGCTTCACTTCTAAGATTTACGGGCTGATAATTGGTAACACAGTTATTTCCGTCCACTACGCGAATCAAATAGGTTCCTGCAGAAATATTGGCAATTGTGTTCCCCGGAACTTGAGTTGGTTGCCCCGTGGCCTGATTAATAACGTATAGACTATACGGTTGGGTTCCACCATTGATTTGGGTAACGATAGAACCGTTCTGATCGTTGTAGCAAGTCGGACGAATTGTGTCTAATATGCTGAAAATAAGTTCATCCGGCTGAACAAGAGTAGTATCTGCCATTCTTTGACAACTTGAACTACCATCGGTAATGGTAAGACCATAATGTCCTGCGGCAAGATTAGCAGCAATATTGCTGTCCAAAGTTGGGTTATGTGACCATGAATAGGTTACAGTTCCGATAGCATCGGTAACAATTGCGGTAATACGACCGGTTGAGAGACCATAACACGTGGGATGGATTACCGATAAGCGAAGCGCTAACGGACTGTTGTCTGTCATATAAACAGAGTCTGTCTCCGCACAACCGTTTCCGTCGGTTATTGTAACGTAATACCATCCGATTCCAATGTTATTTAATGTATTCTGATCTACAAATATGCTATCAGGAGCAGGATAAGATGACCACCCCGGATGAGCCCATGCGTAAGTCATCGGTGTAACCGGAGTATAAATAGGATTAAAATTCACTTGCAATTTTCCGGTGGGTATAGTACATTCGGTCTGTTCTACAATATGCAATGTAATTCCCATAGAAGCAGGCTGACGAATTTCAATACTGGTTACTAGTGGCGCAAAGCCATATACATCGGTAATGGTAAGTTGATATATTCCGGCTATTAAATTAGTGATAGTGTTTCCTAACGAATCTTGCGTCCAAGAACTGTGTCTCCAACGATAGGTATATGGAGCTTCTCCACCTTTTGCCTGAACACTTATAGCACCATTATTATATTCATAACAGGTTACGTGGTTAATGTACAAAGTATCGTAAGATATTACACTTGGGACAACCTCAACAGAGTCAATCCATTGGCAGGATGGTGTATTTGAATCAGTCACCGTAACAAAGTACCATCCATAATTGAGATTGTTAATTTGTGCAGTATTTCCTACAACAACTCCTGCGGCATTTTTCCACTGGTAACTGTAAGGTTGAACTCCACCTAAAGCATCAGCACGAGCTATACCAAAGTCGGCGACGTCACCACCCACATCAGGATACGAATACATCACAACATAAAGGGCACCTCCGGTTGGCACAGTAAACATTCGGGTTTGAACACATCCCGAATTATCGATTACTTTCACAATCTGAGTTCCCTGATAGAGTTGTGTATTCGTAATTATTCTATTGGTTTGATTATAAAGTGTATCGCCATTTGCCCATATGACAGTAAATGGTTCATTCCCATTCTCGATTGTCAGTGTTGCCATTCCGTCGTTGCGACCTAAACATGTCACACTTTGCACGTTGGATATGTTCAGAACCATATTGGTATTTGATTCAACCTGAGCAGTATCGGTTTTCTGACAACCAAGGGCATCGGTTAAGGTTAAAACGTAGTATCCTGCAGGCAAATTTGTAATGGTTGCCGTTCCATTTCCTGTAATAATCATTGATGGGTTCTCAAAATTAGCCCATTGATAGGCATAAGGAGTTGCTCCACCCTCAACAATTGCTGTGACTGTTCCGGTTGGTGTTGCACAATCGGTTTGGGTTGTATTGAACGTAATTTGAATTGGGTTAGGAACAATCACATCAACAGAGTCTAGTTTTTGACATCCTAAAGCATCAGTAATTTGAATATAATATCTTCCTCCTCCCATATTTTGTAATTCAGCAGAGGTGCCCAATACTTGGTTGGCTTGATTTCTCCATTCGAAACTATAGGGCTGAACGCCTCCGGTAACATCAACATGGAAGGTTGCATACGGGTATTCAGCACAATGGATAGGTTGGGTGAATACAAAGGTGGATACAATTGGAGGATTTTCATTGATTGTAACCGTATAGAATATGGTACAATTTTGTGCATCGGTAATAGTTGCAGTATAATTTCCTGCTCCAACATTACTTATGGTATTACCTGTTTGACCATTATTCCAAACGATGGTATAAGGCATAACGCCACCTGTTACTTCAATAGTTGCACTTCCTGTGGTGCTTCCAGCACAAGTAACGTTGGTGATACTTACTGTATTTGCTGCAAGCGTTGTGTTATCCGACAAATTAATTTGCTCTGTTACTGAGCAAGATGTATTGTCTGTAATATTCAAGAAATACGATCCTGCCTCAAGATTTGATATCGATACACCAACAGAATCAACTGACCATCCAAGATGTGACCATGTTACAACATATCCGGCACCCGATCCTCCTGAAATATTTGATACTGAAATCGAACCGTTATTTTGTCCACAGTCGGGTTGAACAACCGTTAAATTATAGGTTATTTGTGAGGGCTGACCGATAGTAATCGATACTATTTCGGAACATGAAAGTGCATCAGATACTGTTACCAAATAGTTTCCGGCAGCAAGATCGTGTCTACTATTGGTATTCTGGTTATCGGGCCACAAGTATGAGTATGGCGCTCCGTTGCCTCCGGTTGCAGAAAGTAATACTTGACCATCCAATGCTCCGAAACAGGTAGCATCAGATTGTGAGTTGATTGAAATTACAATTTGACTTGGTTGTCCGATATAAATTTCTTCAACCCTGCTACATCCAGCCTCATCAGTTGCTGTAACATAGTAATACTGTCCACCTATCAAATTGTCTGCGGTAAAGTTGGCACCAACAATATTATTATTGACATCTCTCCAAATAATATCGATGAGGCCGGTTCCTCCGGTTACGGAAATGGTGGCAGAACCGTTTGTTCCATTAAAACAAGTTGCATTAGTAATTGATTCTACGTGAATTGCAATATCGCTTTGATCGATCATTACTACTTGATAGGTAGTTTGGCAATTTGTCCCGTCCACAACAGTAACCGTGTATATTCCCACTCCAAGTCCATTCATAGTTGGGTTGGTTGTTGCTCCCATTGGAGCAGGCCAAATATAGGTAATCGGCATTATTCCGTTAGACACGTTCAGCGTAGCAGAACCGTTGGACTGACCACATGCCGCCGGAGTAATTGTAGCTGTAACTGACAAGGTTGTTCCTGAATTAATTATAACACTATCCGTAATCTGACAATTGTTAGCATCAGTAACCGTTAAATAATATGTTCCCGGAGATAAGTCTGAAATTTGATTGTTGCTTGATATAGTGACACCGTTGCTATTCTCCCAATGATAATTGTAGGGGATGGTTCCTCCTAAAACTGAGGCAACAGCAGCACCATTATTAGCTCCGGAACATGTTTCATGGGTTGGAGTTATAGTGAGTGATAATTGTTCCGGTTGAGGAACGGTAAAGGTTGTGTCTTTGGTACAGCCGTTTTGATCAGTTACAGTAACCGAAACTGTGCTACCACCACAAAGCCCGGCTTGGGTATTAGTGGTTGAACCGGTTGACCACACGTATCCAACAATGGGGATAGTACTTGACACCTGTATTTGTGCAGTTCCATTGCAAGACCCAAAGCAACCAACCGGGGTTATCCAGTTGATTGCAGTGATTTGCAAATCACTAGAGCTTTGAATTGTAAATGGCTTCACAGCGAAACATCCATTCAAATCTTCAACGCGTACTGTGTAATCTCCAATAGACAGTGATGTTATGTTTGCCCCTGTTCCTAATTCTACATTAGCTGAATTGAACCAACGAACAGTATAGCCACCATTTCCACCGGTAATATTTTGGACCTCAGCTGTACCCGTTGCAACATTACAAGCACTATTGGTTGTTACTACATTAAAGTCGATAGGCTGCGGTTCTGTCATATTGATAACTGAATCAGGAATAGTACAGGAGTTTTGATCTGAGACTCTCAAGATGTAACTTCCGGCACTGGCAACCAAAGGACTTCCTGATGAAACAAATTGATTTTCTGTTGTGTACCAGTTAATTACCGGTGAACCTGTACCACCTGAAACGGTTACTTGAACTTGGCCATTATTATTACCATGACAAGTTGGTGGTGTAATGGTTATATTTGAAATAGTCAGTAGAGTTGGTTCCGGGATGAAAACACTATCAATTTTTACACAGTTTACATCGTCGGTGACAGTTATTCTATTCCATCCTGCAGTAAGATTAACTGCTGTTTGTGTGGTTTCTCCCGAAGCCCATTGATATTGGTAAGAGCCAATGCCACCAGACGCAGTAGCCATAGCTGAACCCGTATGATTTCCTCCATTTCCAATGTTACATGAGGTTGGAACAATATTACTGAACGTAACCGAAATTTGATTAAGGATTTGTATCTGAACCGAATCGAATTTCTGACAGAGGTTATTATCAGTAATAGTAACATAATACCATCCTCCGGCAAGATTTGTTAATGTTGGACCAGTAGCTCCTGTATTCCATGAGTAAGTGTACGGAGCATTTCCACCGGTGGCCGAAATGGTTACCGACCCATTGGGAACTCCGGCACACTGTATATGGGTGATATTATCAATATTCATTTGAATATTAACATCTTGTATTACAACCTCATGAGTGACGCTGCAATTGTTTTGATCGGTTACGGTAACATAATAGGTATCAGCACATAAATTCGTGATGGTTGTTGTATTAGCTCCGGTACTCCATAGGTAGGTAAAATTACCCGAACCTCCTGTTGCCGCAACTGTTGCGCTACCATTACAATATCCCTCGGGGAAAGTACTCGGTGCAAAATTCAAATACCATTTAAACAAATAGCCATTATCGATTGGGAAATTGTCAGTAACATGTAACTTCCAGTCACCATTTAACGGACATCCAACCAAACTTGTGAAGGATCCTGCTGGTAAATAATTCCCGGCAGGGATATAGGACTTGTTGGTATGTAAATTCCCACCTAAATCAGTATATGTGTAAGTTGCAAGAGGTACGGTTTGCCAGGTATAAGTTGCATCTTTTCGGAAAATGTAGGTATAACCGACTCCGGGTTGCAGATCCGAATCGGATGGATCTCGAACAGGTTCACCTAAGAATTTTCCTCCACCTTTTCTATCGCTAAACATCAATTGACTTCCATTGGGACACTCAAGACGAATGGTTAAGTCTCCGGCATATGAGTGCTCAATATTTATCGCTATTGATTCAATGTCGTTTACACTTTGTACGGTAGCTCCCGGAGCAAAGTCAGTGTGATGAATGGTAGAAGTATAAGTTACCCCTGTTCCATCGGGAAGAAAGATCTGATCCGCTTCAACAATAGGCAAACTTCCGCATGAAAGAGCTGAATCTGTCAATGTTACAATAATTGGAGATGGTTCAATGACTGTCAAAGTAGAACTGGTTTTTGAACAACCATTATTATCGGTAATGGTAACCTGATAACTTCCCGGTGCTAATCCTGTGAAAATTCCATTATTTACCTGTGGTGATCCATTTCCAATATCGTAGGTCAAATTTCCTGTTCCGCCTGCAGCAACTACACTTACTTGTCCAACGTTGCCGGAACCATTACAAGGTAAGTTTACAACATTCTCGCTTGTGATGGTAATCGCAGGAGGATTAACAATGGTAATTAAAGAACTTATAACTGGACCGCAACTATTTTGGTCTGTCACTGAAACCTGATAGTTTCCTGCAGCTAAACCGGTAAACAATCCGGTATTATTAAATGCTCCGCCGGTTAAAGTATATACTAAAGTACCTGTACCACCACTTGCAGAAATAGTAATAGTACCATTATTGGCATTGTTACAAGTAATATCTGTTTTGTTGATGCTATTTATGGAAATAGCTGCTGGCTCGGTGAGAACCAATGGTGCTGTCACTAAAGGACCGCAACCATTAGCATCGATAACTGTAACTTGATAGGTTCCTACAGCTAAACCATAGAAATCGCCAGTATTGTTAGATGGATAGCCTCCATTAATACTATATGTATATGGAGTAACTCCTCCGGTAACTTTCACAAAAATACTACCGTTGTTAGCTCCAAAACATGTAATGTTATTTACTGTCGGTGTGCCTGAAAATACAAGTGGAGAAGGTTCGATAATTGTAATTGCTGTTGATTGAACAGGTCCACAACCATTAGCATCACTTACGGACACCTGATAAGTTCCAGCCGATAAGCCTGTAAATACTCCTGTTTGATTCGATGAACCTCCCGTTATGGTATAGGTTAATGGTGCCGTTCCTCCGGTAGCTGTGATCGTAATGGTACCGTTGTTCGCTCCATTACACGTTATATTCGTTGAGCTTTGGTTGGTGATGGTTATCGGTGATGGACTCGTAATGGTGATGTTCGAACTTATCGCCGACGGACAACCATTGGCATCGGATACCGTAACTTGATAAGTACCGGCCGATAAGCCTGTAAATAATCCAGTTTGATTCGACGAACCTCCCGTAATGGTATAGGTTAATGGTGCCGTTCCACCAGTAGCTGTGATCGTGATCGTTCCGTCATTCGATCCGCTACAGGTTAAATTCGTGTAGCTTTCATTCGTTATTGTAATGGCTGCAGGATTGACTATCGTTATTGCCGAACTTATTGCTGTAGGACAACCGTTTACATCGCTGACCGTAACTTGATAGGTGCCGGCTGATAAGCCTGTAAATAATCCGGTTTGATTCGATGAGCCTCCCGTAATAGTATAGGTTAATGGTGCTGTACCGCCGGTAGCTGTGATTGTGATCGTTCCATTATTGGCATTATTACAGGTAATTTGGGTATAGCTCTCGTTCGTTATGCTGATCGGGGCAGGATTGATTATGGTGATGGGCGTACTTACTGCTGTCGGACAGCCATTTACATCGCTGACCGTAACTTGATAGGTGCCGGCCGATAAGCCTGTAAATAATCCGGTTTGATTCGATGAACCTCCCGTTATGGTATAGGTTAATGGTGCTGTACCGCCGGTAGCTGTGATCGTAATTGTACCGTTGTTCGCTCCATTACACGTTATATTCGTTGAGCTTTGGTTGGTGATGGTTATCGGTGATGGACTAGTAATGGTGATGTTCGAACTTATCGCCGACGGACAACCATTGGCATCGGATACCGTAACTTGATAAGTACCGGCCGATAAGCCTGTAAATAATCCAGTTTGATTCGACGAACCTCCCGTAATGGTATAGGTTAATGGTGCCGTTCCACCAGTAGCTGTGATCGTGATCGTTCCGTCATTCGATCCGCTACAGGTTAAATTCGTGTAGCTTTCATTCGTTATTGTAATGGCTGCAGGATTGACTATCGTTATTGCCGAACTTATTGCTGTAGGACAACCGTTTACATCGCTGACCGTAACTTGATAGGTGCCGGCTGATAAGCCTGTAAATAATCCGGTTTGATTCGATGAGCCTCCCGTAATAGTATAGGTTAATGGTGCTGTACCGCCGGTAGCTGTGATTGTGATCGTTCCATTATTGGCATTATTACAGGTAATTTGGGTATAGCTCTCGTTCGTTATGCTGATCGGGGCAGGATTGATTATGGTGATGGGCGTACTTACTGCTGTCGGACAGCCATTTACATCGCTGACCGTAACTTGATAGGTGCCGGCCGATAAGCCTGTAAATAGTCCGGTTTGATTCGATGAACCTCCCGTTATGGTATAGGTTAATGGTGCCGTTCCTCCGGTAGCTGTGATCGTAATTGTACCGTTGTTCGCTCCATTACACGTAATATTCGTTGAGCTTTGATTGGTAATGCTTATTGGAGCAGGATTAATAATGGTTATCATAGAACTAACAGCAGCCGGACATCCATTCACGTCGGTAACCGTAACCTGATAATTCCCTGCAGATAATCCTGTAAATGAACCTGTCTGATTCGATGATCCTCCGGTAATGGTATAGGTTAAAGGAGCCGTTCCGCCGGTAGCTGTAATAGTGATCG